>Ga0315314_1000578_pt1 | contig 39061 bp, 27 predicted proteins | sample TDP9_MG_FD_203631 | JGI IMG/M metagenome (GOLD analysis project Ga0315314, IMG submission 203631) | Freshwater sediment microbial communities from Lake Towuti, South Sulawesi, Indonesia - TDP9 | ecosystem: Environmental > Aquatic > Freshwater > Lake > Sediment | place: Indonesia: South Sulawesi... | reverse complement strand
TACATGCAAAAGATAATTTCTCCATCCTTGTATCACTTGAATTTTCTCCTGATACTCTTTTTCCGAACAGCCTAACACCAAAGATGGAGACAATTACTAACGGAAGCATAAAAATCCAAGCATTCCATAAGCCTAGCTCAAATTCTGGTGTAAGTGACATAGTTTTCCCCCTCTTATAGTTGCTATTATCAAGTATCTAATACTTTGGTATGCGTCATTTAGAATAAATCGAAGGTCTTTCCACAAATCATAAAAACTGAAGCAGAATACATACATTGTTTATTCTAACTTCAAAGGAGGTGATAAGTTGAAGTTTGGTGATGTCGTGACGGCTGTGGCATCGTTAGCAGTAATACTGGTTTTGGTCGGGTTTCCCATAGATCTGGTGTTGAGGCCGGCTCTCGATCCCGTTTGGGGAGGACATGTTAGCGGGGCTGTCTCCATTTTACTTACCGCGTTGATCGGTGGCTACGTCTTCGCTGGAAAGATATGGGAAGCCAGGATGGAGGCAATCGCTAAAATAACGGTTTTGAGCGCAGCTCTTATGATATTCTACGTAATAAGCTCTCCAGCTCTCGCAGACTGGAACCCAGCAGTTAAAGAAGCGTACTTGGAGGCGAACCCTGGGACCACTTTGTCAACGTCCGAGTGGTTGTCCGTGGAGAGTATGGCGCTACTTCAAGTGATGTTCATAAACGTGGTTATGGTGCTCGTGTTAGGTTTCATCGGTCTCTATGTTGGTTCGATGCTTAGGCGACCTGGAAAGAGCTGAAAATAGCCAAAAAATCATTCACGACAATAACAATACACTGCGGATTGATCTTTCTTATCTTGAGGCATCAATTATCATTAGATGGGTTAAGTTATCCTCTTATAAGCCGACTATTTTTTGGCGGGCTTCTCTGCTAGTAGCCCCACCTTCAAAACACTTCCAGCCTTCACCCCCAACACTTCAACCTCCAACCTCGGAACAGTTATCCGACCTCCCTTCTGCAACCTAGCAAAGAAAACCACAGACCGAGCGCCAAACTCAACAGAAGAAACCTTCACCCTCAAAACCTCACCCGCCTCCAACCTAAACCTCCACCTCACCAAAACAGGAACCTGAACCCTATTCCCCCTCTGCAACCTCCCATGAAACCAAGCGTCCTCCAAAACCGGCACTGTCAAACCTCACCCTTACATACAAACCCATACGCAAACATACAAAACAATACGCAACCCAAAACCCTAAAAAACTTACTTCAAAAAAGCAACCCAAAACAACCCCTCCACCCACCCCCGCTATAGAGAGGGTCCACAAAAATAAAAAGAGAAAAACAACACCATTCCTAACTCTTAATATGCAAGTTAAAATACACCAATAAGAGGTGCCCAATTCATGAAAGACCCCAAAGCTAACTATAGAAAGCACACACCCACCTCTGAAAAACTCTGGCAACAAGCATCAAAAATAATACCAGGCGGAATAACAGCCAACGTAAAATACTTCGACCCATACCCCATCTTCATGAAAAAAGCTAAAGGATCAAAACTCTACGACGTAGATGACAACGAATACATTGACTATTGCCTATGTTTCGGCCCCCTAATCCTCGGACACGGACATCCAGCAGTTGTGGAAGCAATTAAAAAACAACTTGATGAAGGAGGAACCACTGTGTACGGCACCCCTAACGAAATTGAAGCAAAAATGGCAAACAAGATAAAGAGCCTCGTTCCATGCGCTGAAATGGTTAGATTCACAAACTCTGGATTAGAAGCCACCCTACATGCAATACGAGCAGCCAGAGCGTATACCAAAAGGGAAAAAATAGCAAAGTTTGAAGGACACTATCACGGGGCATACGATTCTGTAACAATAAGCATAACACCACCCCTCAACCAAGCCGGCCCAGACTACGCACCCATCCCAGTCTCAAATTCCGCCGGTCTCCCCAGACATATTCTCGAAAACACTGTGGTCTTACCATTCAATGACCTGCCTAATACAGAAAAACTAGTCAGGAAACACAGGAACGAGCTAGCAGCCATAATCATTGAACCTGTTGCAAGAGGCTTCTTAACACCAGACATAGATTTCCTGAAGGGTTTAAGAGCCTTAGCAGAGGAAAATGGAATAGTGTTAATATTCGATGAGGTTATGACGGGCTTTAGGCTAGGTCTCGGAGGAGCCCAAGAATACTTTGGGGTAATTCCAGACATGGTTGCCTTAGGAAAAATCGTTGGGGGTGGACTTCCAGCCGGCGTATTCGCAGGCAAAGCTGAAATTATGGCAGTAATGTCTCCAGTAGGATCTAAGTATCCATACGATCACTTGTTCCACACCGGAACCTTCAGTGGATGCCCAGCAGTACTTGCCGCTGGTTTAGCCACTATTGAAGTGTTGGAAAAACCAGGAGTATACAACCACATAAACTGGGTCGCTCAAGAGGTTAAGAAATGCATGAACGACGTTTTCGAGGACTACAAGATCGCCGCCCAAGCAATTGGTGTGGGCTCCATGTTTCAGTGCCTGTTCACTTCACAGAAAAAGATTAGAAACTATCGAGACGCTGCTAAGGCTGACGCTCAGAAGCGGGCGAACTTTGATTTCGAGTTAATTAACAGAGGGGTCTACGTTAAGCCGGGTAAACCCTTCTACACTTCTCTCGCACACACAAAGGCTGATCTCGACAAAACTTTTGAAGCAATCAAAGAGGCAACAAAGAGTGTAGCAAAATAGCCCAAACTCTATGGCAAGGAGTTAGAAGCGAAGGAAAAGCGAAGACGTAATAAGTGCTCTAATCTTAAGTCGGCTATACACCCAAGCATGTTGTCAGGAAACCAAAGGCAAAGTTGATATCTTGTGTCGTTTCATTATGTCTCTCATGACGCTGTCTAAGTCTTTTTCAACATCAGGAGCTAGTGGCTCAGGCTTATGTCCTTTCAATATTTTCTCTACATTCTCTCTTGCCCTCTGAACAATATCTTTAGACCCGGCCGCTTTCCACGCCTTAAACTCTTGTCGATCAATCAGTTCAGATGGTATTAGTTGCTCTTTCCTAAACCATTTTACTGTGTGTTTTTCGGCTAAATAGTGCCCACCAGGACCAACCTTTCTTATCACGTCAAAGGCGAGGGTCTCGTCGTCAACTTTAACGCCTTCAACCAATCGCAAGGCCATGCCACAAATGGAGTTGTCGACAACAAGCTTTTCCAAGCTTTGGCAGTTCTCAAAATTTAGCATGCCTGGCCCAGATATCACGTTAATTCCTGCAAGCGTCCCAAGCACTATGGCAATTCCAGACTCAAACCCGCACTGTGCATCAATCGTTTTTGCATCACTGAGTCCAAGGTACATGTGGGTTGGCAATCCATAATATTTCCCAATTTGGGCGTAGGAGCAGCCAAGCATCATGGTCTCTATGGCTCCAAGACGAGCTGTGAGGTATCTCTGATCAAACGTCGTCGGCGAACCCCCATAAATTACTGGGGCTCCCGGATTAGTTAATTGAGCCATCACGAGACCGCTAAGAAACTCTGCGTTGTGCTGAACAAGAGAACCTGCTAACGTCGCTGGTCCTGTAGCACCCAGCTGTGGCATCGGGAGGATTTCAGCTGGTATACGAAAGTTAGCGCAGTCAATCAGGTTTTGGGAAAGAAGTTCACTCCACTTTAACGGTGCTGAGGGACACGTATCGAAAATTGCCATAGGTTTTCGAGCTAACTCTTTTTCTCCGCCCACCACTGCCTCGAGCATCCGTTTCATGTCGTAAAGGCCATCGATGCTAAACGTACCAGTGATTATCGTCTTGGGAGAATTCTTTAGAACAATGTACAGCCGATATCGGTCGACGATGGCTTCAGGGGCGTCTGAAACTACCAGCGCTGTGCTTTGGGCCTGTACATATTCTAAGGCGTCAGTCAACTTGACTAAATCAGCCAAGTCTCCTGATAAGGGGCGTCTGACTTCACCTGTCTTAGAGTCAAGGATAAACAATGCCGCTGAACCAGGGTTATAAGTAACCCTATTCCCTTCAAGAACTCTATCGTTTTTCCCATCGCGGCTGTAAAGCTTGATTGTCGACGGTGCCTTGACCAAAGACTCCTTCACGAGATGTTGGGGGATACGCGCAAGCTTCTTATCGAAGTCAACTTCAACGCCCGCGTCAGCTAGCAACTTTAACGCCCTCTCATTGTAGATCATGACGCCGACTTCTTCCAATAGCTTCAGAGAAGTTAGGTGAATTGTTTCAATTTCATCTCTGGACAGCAGTTGGAGCGCCGGACCGCTGGAGAAAGAGAATTTAGACATGTTACATCATCTTGCCTGTTTCTAACCCAGTTTAACACATTGAATACTTAAGATTTTTCTTTGAGACATGGGGTCCCCCCTAAGGAGGAAAAAGAACGTTTCCTGCAACATGAGACTCTAAATTTTTGCGTTCTGTTTCACCGTGTCTAAAGTTCATACTCGGCATAAGTGTCAAGTATAACCACAAAGGATTTTTCGCATCATTATAGACAAGTTATGGATTACTTACTGTAAAAGAAGTGGTAAGACCTAACAACCCGCCCTTTTTGCCTTAGCCTCGGTGGGGCCACACCCAATCACTTACAAGTCCTCCAATAATCCCTCCGATAAAAACAAGAAGTATACCCGCTGGGAAAATTATTCTAAAGACTCTAAAGAAAGCAAACCAGGTTACCCATTCCCATACCCATCCAGGAAACCCCGCTTCAGAAAAGGATTTTCCGAGTCCTAATACATAGAAATCATAGAGCGCCGAGTAGATAACTGACATCACGATGGATAAAGAGATCGCTCCTATGAAGCCGTAAAAGATCTTTACCAGATCAATTAAAAACATGCCAAACGCTAAACTTGTGGCCAAGATGACCGCTAGGTCCAACGCATCGAAGGTAGTCCCGTGAGCGTAAGAACCTGCGCGCGGAGGTTTTGCATATTCAGCTATAATCGTCATTAACGTTATGGTGGCAGCCCACCCCATCACTACCGCTATGTCTCTCACGCTAATGTTTCTCAATCTCTTCTTCATTTGATCGATCAACAATCCGACCCACTCAATATTTGCACGGAAACAAATTAATAGATTACGTTTCTGAACCTCGCTATATGCTGTCCTAACTTAACTATTTGTCAAATGTTTATGTTTTTCCCATATTTCGAAGAAAGATTTTTAAGGGCGCCAAAAGTTGATAGCGCAACGAGGGGAACTTTCTCTTTGACTTTCGATCTGGTAATTAGAAATGGCTTCGTAATTGACGGCGCGGGGAACCCATGGTTCAGAGCGGATGTTGGCATTTCAGGAGGAAAAATAGCAAAGGTTGGTAGATTGGACGCTGTGGAGACTGAGAGGATTATCGACGCCAAGGGGTTGACAGTTTCTCCAGGTTTCATAGATATACATTCTCATTCAGACCTTGCCTTGTTGATAAATCCTCGAGCTGAAAGCAAGATCAGGCAGGGCGTTACGACCGAGGTGATAGGCAACTGTGGCGGTAGTGCTGCCCCCACGAATAAGGAAACTGTAAATTTTTTAAAGGATGAGTGGGGCCTTGAGGCGAAAGAAGTAGCATGGAACTGGTCAACCTTTGGAGAGTATCTTGGTCAACTGGAAAAGCAAGGAGTAGCCTTGAATGTTGCTCCTCTTGTAGGTCACGGAACGGTGAGGATAGCGGCGATGGGAGTTGATAATAGGCCGCCAACACCTGAGGAGCTGGAAAAAATGAAAGACCTAGTTGCACAGTCCATGGAGGACGGAGCCTTCGGCATGTCAACTGGCTTAGTATATTTGCCGGGCTGTTACGCTGATACGTCTGAGTTGATTGAGCTATGCAAAGTGGTGGCTAGACATGGAGGCATCTATGCTTCTCACATAAGGGGCGAGAGGGAGACCATTGTAGATGCCTTGAAAGAGGCTATACGAATCGGCGAAAAAGCTGGTGTGCCGGTGCAAGTGTCACATAATTGCCCCAAATGGGGTGGCTCAGGAAAGTTGCCGGAAATGTTCAAACTGTACGAAGAGGCTAGGGCGAGAGGCCTCGATGTCACCATGGACAACGATGCACACACAGACCTCAATCCTGAGTTGAGCCATGTACTTCCGCAGTGGGCTCAAGCAGGCGGGGTTGAAAAGGTTATTGAAAGACTGAGGAATCCAGAAATCCGGGGAAGGATTAAGAAAGAAATAGTGGAGGATAAGTATCCTGGACCAGGCTATTGCGGACTTGTAAAGCATGGGCGCTGGGACCGCGTCTTTCTATTTAGTTGCAAGAAAAATAAGGATTTAATAGGGAAGAGTTTTGAGGAGATTGCTAAAATAAAGGGCGCAAAAGATCCATTTGATGCATATTTTGATCTATTAATAGAAGAACGAGGTGACGCAAGTGCCCTTTTCAATTACATCAACGAAGATGACATTCGCACAGTGTTGAAATTTCATCTAATGATGGTTTCAAGTGATGGTTCTGCCTATGCGCCTTATGGGGCTCTCGGCAAAATCGATGGCTATTCTCCGTGCAGTTACGGGGAGTATCCGTACATTTTAGAGAGATATGTCCGAGAGGAAAGGATCGTCTCGCTTCAAGAAGCGATTCGGAAAATGACTTCATTTCCAGCTCAAAAGCTAGGATTAAAAGATAGAGGACTGATTAGAGAGGGGATGTGGGCTGACATTGTTGTTTTCGATTTAGACAGGGTTAGAGATAGGGCGACTAGTCGTTATCCGTATAGGTTTCCTTTAGCCAATTATCCGCATAAGTATCCTGAAGGCATAGAATACGTGTTGGTGAATGGGCAAGTAGTGATAGAGAAAGGCGAACATAAGGGTGTCCTTCCAGGCAAAGTTTTGCGTCACCAAAAGAAAAGGCGTTAAGTCAAGTCTAGACTGAGTTCCACTATCAATTCATGAGTCTTAAGCAGCCGCCAATTCTCAGCAATCTACGTACCATGGTGGCGGCCATGGTTCTCCGTAGTGGATTCCGATTTCCATGAGGTCTCCGATACCAATTTTGCCGTCTTCGTTGACATCGCAGTGTGGACCCCAGGCGCCTGGTGGAGTGGGCCAGGTTCCATCAAGATTTACGCGTGCGAAAATGTTTGTTGGGTATGTTACAACTGCAAAGTCCATGCCAGTAACTTGCCCATCACCTGGCAACTCGCCTTCCAGGTTGCAGACATCTGGCCAAATCTTCTTCCTGAAGTAGAGTGGGTTAGGCTCCAGGTATAGGTATTCTCCGGGCACACGGTTAACCCTGCCCACAATGCCCTCTTTGTAGAACCTGAAGGGTCCGGTGCCGAACACAGTGTCATGGTCTTCGGGGATGTAGGCGGCAGATCCCTTCACTCCAACGGGCTCCCATACATGCTTCGGGATTATGTAGACTCCGGAACACCAGTATGGTGCCAGCCAACTTAGGATGTTAAAGCGGATCTCAATAGTTTGTACGCCAGGCCAAGGAGTGTCCTCATAAGTTACGGAGCTGTTGTAGTCTTTCGCAGCAGAGTAGAAGACTGACTTGCACTCTCTAGTGAACCAGAAGCTGAATTCAACATCCTCGGCTGTCATGGGCACACCGTCTTGCCATAGAATGCCCGGGATGAGAGTGAAATTGATTGCTGTGCAGGTGCCCTTTTGTGGGTGATTCCATGTTCCAACGGTGTAGTTCTGGCATAACCACGGTATAAATCGGGTCGGGTCGTATGGATCAGACTTTATTAGGTTTTCGTAGATTCGAGCGAGGACCAGTTTTTCGTGCCGATACATGGAATCCATTATATCAAGCAAGTAGGGGTCGAGACTCAGCCCTTGCCTTAAACTGCCACCCTTTTCAAAGCCTGGTACGTCCCAACTCCAACCTTGTTTCGTGTGGACATTAAGGTGTGTCCAAAAGCTGTGGAAGCCTAAACCCAACTTATTGACAAATCCCTGCCATTTCAGCCCTGCATATTTTTCTTCTCCAGCCCAGTATCCGTAGTTTGTTCTGTGAGCCACGTAGCCAACGTAGCAGTAGAATGGTATAGCTGCAACATCGCGATGTATAATCTCCTGCATCTTATAGCAGTAGGGCTTAGCCTCTTCAGCGCTAGATGAGGTGGTAAAGAAGTCAGCCCAATAGTCGAACTCCTTGCTGTGGTATCGCTGTTCGTTTTCTCCCCACGGGAGAGGATATATGTCCTTTCTTGAATGGAACCATTCAGCATAGAAGTCGGGCGTCGGACTCCAATCCCGGTGTTCTATGTATATGTCGTAGTCATATTTCGCCCATATCTCCGTGGCGATCTCCCCGAAGGTTATTGGGTTAAAATAATGTGGGATCCCCATCCAGCGCATATCCTGGCTTATCACGCGACCCGCAGTTAAACTGTGGTAATCATCTACCATGGTATAGAATAGCAAAGTGGGTAACTCTTCCACGACAGTTCCATTATGACCAGGCGAGTATTCCATAGTTCCATCGTTGTCCCAGTCTTTGAAGCCTCCTGTTTCAAAGCACGCTCTAGCCTTTGTTAAATTGTAAGCGTACCTCGTTATGTACCCTTCTTGATCATAGATTTCAGTTACGTTAGGATGCTCCCAATCTGTTTTGAGCGCTGGCCAAAACAGTGATGGGTCAAGCTCTACTCCAGCCCCTCTCATATGGTCGATCTGGCATGCTCGATCCACCAAGTGGGCTAGACCCCTTCTGAACCATCTAGAATCCAAGCATCTTTGACAATCATAGTCAATCCATGTCACAGTTGCGTTTCCTACTGGGAGATCTGACGAGGCTGGGTCACCGTTCCAAAGATTAAGGCTATGATTACCCAGATAGCCTAGTGGAAATTTGCCTCCCCAACTTGCAGGTGGGTAGGAAGTCCACTGATCACCGTGCCCTATGGGCCACCGCATGTTGTTAAGGGCAACATAAATGGCCCCAAATTCTTCGTATTCTCCCATTGTAATTTCAGGATCCGCAAGCCAATTCTCCCATTCCTCCCTGCGCACCGGCAAGTCCATTACATCTATTTCTCCCAACTCGAGCATCGGATGGATCGCGCCTGTGCTGGGAGCCACCACAAAGATGAGGCGGTCAACTCTCGGTCCATACTTTTCAAACGTTCCAGAGGTTGGCACTATTGGCGGTACAGGCTCCACCGAAACTACTGGAACATGAATTGTTAATCCTAAAAGAATCAGTATCAGAGCTGCAATCCAGCTCCGATTCCCCAAAAAATTTCGCCAATACGGACTAATCTCTACTAAAAGATAAGCGTTGCTATAACAGAACATTGCAACAATAGAGACCCACTTGTCCGTCTCTAATTATCCCCACAAACATCCGAAGCCATAGAACACTGAATTCACATAAGAAACGTGAAAACTATTAAATATAGCACGACAACAAGTTGCAATATGCGGGGCGGTTAACAGAAAATGAAAGAAAGCAAATTATTACCAACCGAAGAAGCCGTTAAAAAATTCGTAAATGATGGCGATCTTGTATCTTTCGGCGGTTTTACACACGGAATACCTTTTGCCCTTGGACACGAAATGATCCGACAAAAGAAAAGGAACCTTAGAGTTTGCAAAGAAACTCCAGACTTACTCGTAGATCAAATGATAGCAGCCGGCTGCGTCAAGCAGGTGATTTTCAGTTGGGCTGGCAACCCAGGAGTCGGTTTACTCCACGCCTTTCGAAGAGCTGTTGAAAAAGGCATTCCACAACCCATAACCTACGAAGAGTACACCCACTTCATTATGGCCGCCGCCTATTTCGCCGGAGCATCCGGAACACCCTTCATCCCAATCAGCGCCGGAGTCATAGGCTCAGACCTAGTTAGATACAGAAAAAACCTGAAGACCATGGATTGCCCATACACCGGAAAGAAACTCTGCTTGGTTCCAGCCATAAATCCAGACGTTGCCGTAATCCATGCCCAGAGAGCTGATAGAGAAGGAAACGTTCAAATGTGGGGAATCATTGGCTCCAACAGGGAAATTGCAATGGCTAGTGAAAAAGTAATCGTTTCCGTAGAAGAAATAGTGGATGAAGAAATTGTTCGCAGAGACCCTAATCGAACTGTAATTCCCGGTTTCCATGTTGATGCAGTAATGGAAGAACCCTGGGGTTCCCACCCCTCCTACACGCAGGGCTACTACGACAGAGACAACAGTTTCTACATAGAATATGACCAAGCAACTAGAACGGTTGAGGGCATGGAAGCCTTTCTTAACGAGTGGGTCTACGGAGTTAGAAATAGAAGGGAATACGCGAAAAAGCTGGGAGCAGAAAAAATTCTGAAACTCATGGTGAAGCCTTATTACAGTTTTCCAGTTAATTATGGCTATTATGGATAAGGGGGTTTCGTGATGAAAAAATACGCTAAAGACTACAACCTTCAAGAGTTAATGGTTTCGGTTGCGGCGAGAGAACTGCGAGATAGAGAAATCGTGTTTGTGGGCATAGGGATTCCTCAACTAGCAGCCATCCTAGCACAACGCACCCACGCGCCCAACCTACTTTTAATTTACGAGTCTGGAACCATCGGCACCAAGCCCCTGCGTATGCCTTTGTCAATTGGAGACCCAACGCTTGCAAGTGGAACCGCCGGCATTTACAACTTCATTGAAATCTTCTCCTATCTTCTCCAACGGAAGTTCATTGACGTTGGCTTCCTCGGAGGCGCTCAAATCGATAAATACGGTAACATTAACTCGACTGTGATTGGAGACTACGAGCAACCCAAGGTAAGGCTTCCAGGGAGCGGGGGAGGCTGTGACATAGCGGCACTGGCAAAAAGAGTCATCATCATTAGCCCCCATGAAAAGAGACGATTTATGGAAAAAGTGGATTTCATAACAAGTCCCGGATACTTAGATCATCCAGCGGCCAGAGAGAAGCTGGGCTTAACAGGCGGACCGAGCGCAGTAGTGACAACGATGGGAGTTTTAAGGTTCGATGATGCCACAAAAGAGATGTATCTAGACTCCTACCACCCTGGAGTTAGCATAGAACAAATCAAGGAAAACACGGGTTGGGACCTCAAGATTTCTCCTTCAGTGAAAGAAACTGAACCCCCAACAGAAGAGCAAATAACCCTGTTGAGGGAAAAAATTGATCCCGAAGGTTACTACTTGAAAAAAGCCGAGGCTTGATTGAGGCTCTTGAAAATGCAAAAGGTTGCAATTATTGGGGTGGGACAAACAAGGTTTGGGGATATTATAGATAAAAAAGCAGAGGAACTATTCGCTGAAGCGTTTCTAGAAGCTGTAAACGACGTGGACAAAGGCATCGATATAAGCGAGATTCAAGAAGTATACATCGGAAACAGTGGCGTTGGCGGAGGGCAACTAGGGAACTTTTCCTCGTTAATGACTGACTACATCGGCCTTACCGGAGTCTCTGCTCTACGAATTGAAAATGCTTGCGCTTCAAGCGGTTTCGCTATGAGAACCGCAGTTCTAGCCGTGTCTTCCGGAGTGTGCGATGTGGCACTGGCAGGCGGGGAGGAGAAAATGAGTGACACCCCCAGAAAGCGTGTGAGATATTGGCTCGGCATATCTGGAGACATGCAATGGGAAAGACTATCTGGAATGACTTTCGCAGGTGTCTACGCCCTAATGGCTATGCGCCACATGCACGAATACGGAACGAAAAGAGAACACTTGGCCATGGTCTCAGTGAAGAATCACAAGAATGGGGCTTACAACCCGAAAGCCCACCTTCAACGGGAAACAACTTTAGAACGGGCTCTAGCAAGTCCCATGGTAGCGTATCCTCTTACCTTGTTTGACTGCTGCCCCATATCTGATGGGGCTTCAGCTGTCATTGTTTGTAAGGCTGAATTAGCCAAGAAGTACACTGATACTCCAGTCTACGTGGCGGGACATGGGGCTAGCACAGATAGGCTGTCGGTTTTTCAAAGGGAAGACATTACATCGATAAACTCTTCAGTTATCGCTGCGAAACAAGCCTACAAGATGGCTTCTGTCAAGCCTGAAGACATAGATGTGGCGGAGGTTCACGACTGCTTCACAATAGCTGAAATAATCGCCTACGAAGACCTAGGCTTCTGTCCAAAGGGCAAAGGAGGGAAACTATTAGAAGAGGGACAGGCTGAAATCGGCGGAAAAATACCAGTGAACCCTAGCGGCGGATTAAAATCGAAAGGACACCCAATCGGCGCAACCGGGACAGGCCAAATCTACGAAATTGTCAATCAACTACGAGGAAGCGTCGAGAAGAAAAGCAGACAAGTTTCCGGCGCAGAAATAGGACTAACCCATAATACAGGCGGCTCAGGAGGAACCACCGCAGTTCACATACTGAAAAGGTAGGGGTCAGTCATGAGTATAGGCATCCTTGGATATGGAGTGTACATCCCACGATACAGAATTAACAGAGCCGAATACATCAAAGCTTGGGGGCAATTTGCCGCAGCTGGGATTGAGGAAAAAGCTGTTCCAGGATTCGACGAAGATTCTGTAACCATGGCAGTTGAAGCCTCTTTAAACGCTCTAAATCATGCTAAGGTTGATTCAAAAAAGTTAAACGCAATTTATTTTGCGTCCACTTCATCACCATACTGTGAGAAGCTTGTTTCAAGTACTATCGCTATGGCTCTGGGAGCGCCTCCACGGGTTTCTGTTGCAGATTACACGTCATCTACAATGGCGGCCACCTCTGCTTTGCTGTTGAGCCTTGATTTCGTGGCTTCTGGCAGAGGACACTTCGCATTAGTCGTTGCATCTGACTGTCCCTACGCTGATCCAAGTGAATTTCTTGAGCATCCGCTTGGAGCTGGAGCCGCCGCATTTGTGGTTGGAGAAGGCACTCCTATAGCAACCATTGAGGCTTCAGAGTGCACAGCCATCGAGGCTCTTGGTGAGAGATTCAGAAAAGACGGAGAGAAAATCATTGAAACCTTAGGAATCCCGCCTTATACCCAAGCTGTCATTGTTAATACTGTAACCTCAAGCGTGAAAGCTCTCTTGGATAAGACGGGCAGAAAACCGAGCGACTTCAACTTTGTTGTTTTGCCACAATTTGATGGAGGGCTTCCCTCAGGAATCGCGAGAAAGATCGGTTTTGAGGAGACACAATTCGTTCCATCCATGATTGTTTCCCAAGTTGGTGACGCTGGTGCCGCTTCACCTTTGATTGGACTAGCGAAAGTCTTGGATGAAGCAAAGCCGGGACATAAAGTGTTGGTTGCCTCCTATGGTGCAGGAGCCGGTAGCGATGCAGTGAGCGTAAGCATAAATGAAGAAATCATGAAACGCAAAGGTACTGTGCCGTCTGTGAAAGACTATCTTGCCAAAAAGAAGTACATTGATTATATTTACTATTTGAAAATCAAGAAAATGATTTAGACATGGAGGAATAAAGCTTGGCTCATGTTTCAATTCCGAGCTATTGGAAAACTCTTCCTCAGCGATACTGCTTAATAGGAATGCAATGTAAAAACTGTGGAACCATCAACTTTCCCGCAAGAGAAATCTGCATCTCGTGTAAACAAAAATCTGAGTTTGAGCCAACAAAACTAAGCGGTCGGGGAAAAATCTACTCCTACACAGTTATAGCAGCAGGAAGCGCACCCCCAGAGTTTTCAGAGCAAGAGAAACTGGCTGGATCTTTCCCTGTTGCTATAGTGGAGCTCGAGGAAGGCGTGAGGACAGTTGCCCAGATCACTGATTATGAACCTGAGGACTTGAAAATTGGAGCAGAAGTGGAGGCTGTTTTTCGAAGAATCTACGAAGAAGACAAAGTAATTCGCTACGGACTGAAGTTCAGACCCGTAAAGGAAAGAAAGTCTCCTTTATAATTTTTATAGCTTCGCAAATCGAAGCTAAATTAACTGCCTTTTATTTGCTAGCTAGGTCCTTGTCCGCCCTCTTTATGATACCTTGAACCTCTTTTGCAACATCCTTCTCCAGCGGCTCAGGTCGGTGTTTTTCAAGTATCATTTTCACTTTTTCTTTTGCTCTCTTCACAAGGTCTTTCGCGCCATTTCTAAGCCATGTTTCATAGGATCGCCTGTCGGTTAGGTCTGGCATGAATTGTTCTTTCCTTAAATATTCTAAAGTATGTCTTTCAGCCAAGTAGTTTCCGCCTGGACCAACCTTATGGATTAAGTCAAGTGCCAATGTGGCATCTTTAACTTCGATGCCCTGTGCAAGCCGGAAGACCATCTTAACAATCTCCTCGTCGATGATGAGCTCCTCAAAGTGAAGGGTGTTGCAGTCTTCAATGAGACCAACTCCGATAATTATGCTGCAGCCAGAGAGGACCTGTGGAATTCCGCTGATCATTTTCTCATAACATGCCTGTCCACCTGGCTCTTTTGCTGTCGAGACAAAGCCACCAGCTACCGAAGGCAAGCCATAATATCTAGCCAACTCGCCCACAGCAGCAGAGAATAGCCCCTGTTCAGGTGATCCCCCAGTTCTACAACAAGCTTTCATGTCGAATGCAGCGCCGCCAGTTCCGTAAATTACAGGTGCTCCTGGCGAGGCAAGTTGAGCCATCACGAGGCCGCTTAGTACTTCGGCGTTAGCAACTGTGAGAGATCCAGCCAGTGTTACTGGTCCTGTTGCCCCTGCCTGAGGCATAGAGTAGAATGAAATTGGCACACCAGCTTTGGCGAATCCTAATGCAGCTTCCACGGATCCCTTGTCATGTTGGAGCGGTGCGATGGTGCAGTGGACGGATGACACTATCGGTCTTTTCTTCAGCTCTTTCTTGTCCCCCACCACCGCCGCAGCCATTTCAATCTGGTACCTTGCTTCTTCAGGTGACACTGTTGTTTCGAATTGGACGTGCTTTTCCGTGTTAGTAAAGGACGCCTCAAGGTCGTGTAGATGCCTCACATGTGGAGGTGTGTCCTGAGAACTCACTATCGGCCAATAAACATGAACTGCGTCGAGGGCATCCGCGATAACTGCTGACTTTGCTATGTCATCTTTTATCGACGGTCTTCTCCGTCCTGTTTCTAAGTCAATTGTGTTTGTTCCGTTTCCGTCAGTGCTGACATAGACGTGCCTTCCATCCAGCTTCGCATCGTACTTTGGGTTCCTAGCGCATAATGTAATAGCTCCTCTCTTCTTCCTCAACGCTTCTTCGACAAGATGGGACGGGATTAATGCAGATCGATTTTTATAGTCAACCCTACAACCTGCTTCATCGAGCATCTTTAGACATTTTTCACTGTAAACTCTGACGCCAGTCCTTTCTAGTACATCAAGGGTGGCCCAATGAATCGCTTTCAAATCGTCTTTAGATAAGACCGAGAATGATATCCTTTGAGTTTCTCTACTAAAGCCCCACAATCGGATTTTCCTCCAATTTTCTTTCAATTAATATGAAAACACCTAAAATCTTTTTGCAAAGTAAACTACCTATGAACTCAGATAAGAAATGAAGGATGGTGTGAGACGTTTATTTCTTGCTCTTGTGCAGGTGGCAAGCTACGCAACGTTCTTTTCCAATATCGATCAGCGGGGGTTCTTCCTTAGAACAAATATCCATAACGACAGGGCACCTTGTATGGAATCTACAGCCTGAAGGTGGGTTAACAGGGCTTGGTATTTCTCCCGCAATGACGACCTTAATACGTTCTGCGGTAGGGTCGGGTACAGGCACTGCACTTATTAAAGCCTTAGTGTATGGATGCAAGGGTTCGTAAACGATTTTCTCTATTGATCCCATCTCCATTATTTTGCCCAGGTACATGATGGCGATTCGGTCGCACATATGTCGGGCTAACGCTAGATCATGGGTTATATACAGGAATGAAACGTTGAATTTCTCTACCAGATCAAGCATTAAGTTTAAGATCTCTGCTCTAATTGAAACGTCTAGCATGGACACGGGTTCGTCGGCGATTATGAACTCAGGACTAAGTATGAAGGCTCGTGCTATGGAAACTCTTTGTCTCTGTCCTCCGCTCAGTTCATGAGGATATCTAAGAAGAAATTCTTCCGGGGGCACTAATTCAACGTCTTTTAGGATTTGCACTACTTTGTCCCTTACCTCAGCCTCGCTGATCACTTCTTTCTGAACTATCAGGGGTTCAGCAAGGATGTCGCTGATAGTCATTCTCGGGTTTAAGGATTCGTATGGGTCTTGGAATATTATTTGCATCTTACGGCGTAACGGTTTCAACTCTTTTTCCTGAATCGTCGTGATGTCTTTACCTTTAAAGTATATAGTGCCGCTGGTCGGTTCAGTCAATTTGAGCAATAGTCTTCCGGTGGTTGTTTTTCCACTGCCACTTTCTCCAGCTAGGCCGAAAACCTCTCCTTTCTTTATTTTGAAACTTATTCCGTCCACGGCGTGCACAAACGATGGTTTCCTTGAGATAAGGGTTTCAAGAAATCCTCTTCTCACGGGAAACAATTTTTTCAAATCTGCTACTTCTATCGTTGCATCTTCGGACATTGCAATCATCCCGTCTTACCCATCTCAACGAGATGGCATGCTACGTAGTGGTCTCCGGCTAGTTTTAATGGTCGGGGGTCCTCTTTTTTGCATATGTCCATGGTGTGTTGGCATCTTGGGTGGAATCTACAACCAGTAGGTGGGTTCAGTAGGTCTGGTGGAAAACCGTGGATGGAAATCATGCGCCTTTTGGCCGCTTTGATGTTAGGAAAGGCGCCTATTAAGCCCTGCGTGTACGGATGTAATGGTTCTTTGAATATGGTCGCGATGCCTCCTTGTTCTACGATCTTTCCGGCGTACATGATGGCGGTTTTTTCACAGGTCTCTGTTATTATCGATAGGTCGTGAGTTATCAGTATCATTCCTAAGTTCAGTTTGCCCTTTAATTCACTCATGAGCTTCAACACTTGCGCTTCAACAATGACGTCAAGAGCCGTTCCTGGCTCATCCGCAATTAATAGTTCTGGATTACAAGCCAAAGCCATTGCTATTAACCCACGTTGCCTCATTCCTCCACTGAATTCGTGGGGATAATTCTTCGCCCTTGAGGTTTCAAGCCCTACGGTTTCCAATAGTTTTTCGGTTCTCTCCCAAGCTTCCTTCTTTTTCACCTTGGGTTCATGGGTTTTAATGGCCTCGACAATTTGGTCTCCAACTTTGAAAAGGGGGTTCAGGGCGTTCATGGCTCCTTGGAACACTATGGATATCCCCTTCCACCTTATCTTCCTCATCTGTTTATCCTTGAGTTTGGCAAGGTCTTCTCCTTTGAAGAGGATTTTTCCTCCTACTATTTTGCCGCCGGGAGGGAGAATTCCTAGAATGGATAGAGCAACTGTTGTTTTGCCGCATCCAGACTCTCCGGCTAATCCTAATGCTTCTCCTTTCTTCACTTGAAAGCTGACTCCGTCTACGGCTTTTACGGGTCCCCTAATCGTATAGTAGTAGGTCTTTAAGTCTTGTACTTCTAACAGTGCCATCTCATTTCCCCTTTTCTTTTGCCCCAAATGAGGTGGGCGTCTTAGTCTTTTAAGAGAGTAAATGTGAATATAAAAACTTTATTTAGAAATCACTTTGGGAAAGAAAAGATAGAGTTAAAAGAATGATCAAAAACTATTTCAATGCACGCTGAGAAAATCAGCGTCCACAACTTAACAAGTTAAAAGAAAAAATATGGAAGTGCGAAAAGAGGCGACTTCTTTGTTTGATGTTGCTATCAAGAATGGGTATCTCATCGACGGAACAGGCAATCCATGGTTTAAAGCGGATATTGGCATTAAGGGCGGTAAAGTGTTGGAAATCGGTGACTTAAATTCTAAAGACGCAAACAGAATAATAGATGCGAAGGAGTTATTGGTGAGTCCCGGATTTATTGACATGCATTCCCACTCAGAATACTCGCTGTTAGTAAATCCCAAAGCTGAAAGCAAGATAAGACAGGGAGTAACAACCGAAGTAAACGGCAACTGTGGCGACTCTCCAGCGCCAATAGAAGGAATAACTGCGGAGGCCGCTGAAGAAGCGAAAGAGTATGAATTAGATATGGATTGGTCAACGCTCGGAGAATATTTAGATAGACTAGAAAGGCAAGGAGTCGCGTTGAACGTCGCCCAACTTGTAGGTCATGGAACAATAAGAACAGCTGTGATGGGGCACGAGAACAGACCGCCAACCCGCGAAGAGCTTAACAAAATGAAGGAGTTAGTTGCTCAGGCGATGGAGGATGGAGCCTTTGGCATGTCAACAGGCCTGTTCTACTTACCCGGCGGCTTCGCCAGTACTGAAGAGGTGATAGAGCTCTGCAGGGTTGTAGCCAAGTATGGCGGAATCTATACAAGTCACATAAGAGGTGAAGGAGATCCATTAATTGAGGCAGTGGCAGAGGCCATAGAGATCGGTGAAAAAGCAAACATACCTGTACAGATATCGCATCATAAGGCATGCGGCGTCGAAAACTGGGGTAAGGTAGAAAAGACGTTAAGGATGATAGAGGAAGCTAGATCTAGGGGCGTAGACGTTACCTGTGACGTGTATCCATATGAAGCTTGTGGCGCAGGCTTGGTCTCATTGATCCCCAACTGGGCGCATGAAGGTGGCGTCGACAAACTACGTGGGAGACTAAAGGATCCAAAGAATCTTGAGAGGTTTAAGAAAGAGATGCTAAGGGGTCTCCCAGGCTGGGAGAGTACCGTAAAGCAGTCAGGATGGGGGAGGATAAAAGTGATCGGTTGGAAGGGACATAAGGAGTTTGAAGGAAAAACCATTGCCGAAATCGCTGAGTTGAAGGGCGTTGACCCGTTTGACCTAACGTTTGACCTCATAATAAAGAAGGAAAACCCAGAAATGATAGACTTGGCAATGAATGATAAAGATGTCTGCGCTGTAATAAAGCATCCACTATCAATGGTAGGGTCTGACGGTTGGGCGCTTGCCCCATATGGAGTTTTAGGTGAAAGAAAAACTCATCCAAGATCGTATGGAACGTATCCGAGGGTATTGGGGAAATATGTTAGAGAAGAGAAAGTTCTGACTATTGAAAATGCAATTAGAAAGGTGACTTCATCACCGGCTCAGAAGCTTTGTTTGAGGGATAGGGGAATACTTAGAGAGGGGATGTGGGCTGATGTGGTTGTGTTTAACCCAAAGACGGTGATAGATAAAGCCACCTATGAAGATCCTCATCGGTACCCCGAGGGAATAGAGTATGTGCTCGTGAATGGTAAGATAGTGGTGGATAAAGGGGAGCACACTGGTGCGCTACCTGGTAAAGTGCTACGGATTTCTAAAGAGAAGATGCGATGATTACTCTTAACTCGTTGTTGGATTAAACGGCAGCATGTTTCTGATAAGCTAGGTTAGTATCGCTTCCTGAGCTTCGGGTTAAGTATTTCGTCAAGGGCATATCCCAAGAGAATGAAGGAAAGGGAAATTAAGGCTATGCATATGCCTGGTGGCCCAACCCACCACCACATTCTGATGCCCTCAGTCGTCTCTTGGGAGTCGTGAAGCATTCTTCCCCATGTCATTGTGTATGGGTCATAGAGACCTAGCCAGCTTAGCCAAGCTTCTGATGTGATAGCATATGGAACCGCCGTCGCCAATGTGACGTAGATTAGGTTCATCACGTTTGGAAGGATGTGTCTCATTATGACGCGGAATTTGCTGGCTCCAACGGCTCTAGCTGCTTCAATAAAGGGTCTCTCCCGGATGCTGAGTACACTTGATCTTACAACCCTTGCAAATCCTGTCCAATGGATTACGGCGATTAACAGTATAAGGTTCCATACTGATGGGCTTATAACTGCCATCAACACGATGTAGAGCGGTGTATCGGGTATAACGAGGAGCAGGTCTGTGAACCTCATCAAAATCTGATCTACGACCTTGCCGATGTAGCCTGCAGTTAACCCGACGACTAATCCGATAACTGTGGAGAAGACAGCTGAGAGTAAGCCAACGATGAGTGATATTCTTGCTCCATACACAAGCTGTGTAAATACGTCTCGTCCAGCCCTATCGGTCCCAAGCAGGCCGAAGGAGGAGCCGAAAAGTCGGATGTAAAAATCGTCAATGTAAACACTTGCTTCAACATTTTCTCCTTCGGAGGGTCGAGTGTCGTTAAACATTATTTCAAGGCTGTATCTGTAGTTGCCTGGTTCTGAGAACATCGTTTTTGCTGGATTTAGTTCCCACTCAGAGCCAAACTTTTCCCGCAACCAATAGAGGTCAGAAGCAGAATCTACTAGAGGCAGGGGGGTTATCCATGTCGTTCCGCTGCTGTTGAACGTTTGACTCCACCATTCGAGCCTTTTTTCACCATTCTCGTTTTCGATGACGACATCAATTGTAACGAGTACGTCTTCAGATGCATTAACCAACATGGCTACTTGACCTACGAATCGGCTGGCCGGAGCTTTGTAGGGGTAATAGAACAGCTTGGTTAGGCTGGCTGTGACTTCTGGGAGCTCCTCATCGTTCTCTCGACTAAACACTATAGCAACACATCCCTTCTTTTCCTCTTCTGTTTCTCTTCCTATATCGGATATATATTGCAGGGAAACGCTCTGAGCGGTTGGGTTGGTAGTGAATTCCAGTTCTTCAATGGAGGTAGCGGTGTTGAAGTGCGGGTCATGCATTGGTTCCACATTCTCGCTTAATTCTTCTCCGAAGGGAAGATATTTGTACCATATTGGTTTGGCGTAGCGGTATGCTATTGGGGGGCTCGTGGGGTGGCGAGGGATATATACGGGGTCGTATGGCGTTATTATAGGGGCGGCGACGGCTATTATTATGAAAAAGGAAAGAATCACTATGCCGAGCACCCCTCTTTTATCACGTACGAAGATGCTCAGGAAATTCTTGAGTCTTTTGATTTCAAACGAGAGTTTAGCCTTGCGTGTACTCAACGTGTCTCACCCGTACTTCACTCGAGGGTCTACGACTCCATAAAGTAGGTCTGCTATTAAGTTGGCTATAATTACGCATATGGCTATTATGTAAAAGATTGCTTGCAAGGCTGGGTAGTCGAATGTTTCTATTGACCGCCAAATCCACATTCCTAGTCCTGGGTACCTGAAGACTTGTTCTGTTATTATTGCCCCTCCAAGCGTGAAGCCGTACGATATGGCTAGGGTTGTTATTATGGGTAGTGAAGCGTTTTTCAATGTGTGTTTAAACAGCACGGTTCTTTCCTTGAGGCCCTTCGCTCTGGCGGTGACCACATAATCTTCGGTAATGCACTCTAACATGGTGGCTCTTGTTAAGAGAAGGTAGCCAGCGTAAGAGAGGAGGAAAAGAGTAATCCATGGTAGAGCCAGATGGTGCAGTCGAGTTCCCAAGTCTTCCCAGATGGTCTGAGGAGGCATATACGCCCAATAATCGGGTATGGTGTGGCCTGATGGAAACCAATTTAGGTTGTAGGAGAAGACCAGTATAAGCATCATTGCTATCCAAAACACGGGTAGAGAATATGTAATTAGGGAGATTACTACAGACGCGCTGTCAATCAGCTTGCCCCTTTTATTAGCAGCCATGACTCCTAGTACAATGCCGACGATCACGGCGATGATGTCTGGGGGGATGACTAACACAAGGGTGTTTTGAAGACGCAGACCTATTTCCTTAACAATGGGTTTCCTTGTGTCATAGGAGTACCCCAACTGCCCAGTCAACATGTTGATCACGTACTTTATGTATCTAACGTGTATCGGTTGGTCAAGTCCAAATGATTCTTTCACGGCCTGGATAATTGCTGGTTCCCTTAGCCTCATTTGGCTGGCCAGTATAGATACAGGGTCTCCTGGCATCATCATGAATATAATGAAATTGACTGTAATCACGAAGTATAAGAGGACAAATGTGTAGATCAGTCTCTTCAGGATATATGCTCGCAGGCCCATAGGGTTCCCCTTCTCTGGAACATTTTAGATAGGGGAAGAGATATTTTAAGTTTTAGCTATGTTCCGTTAGTGCGAGGAAATTCTTAAATTGCTCGAATTGGTAAATATAGTTGCCGAAAACGAGGAGGAGAATGAAAAAAATCATGAAGTTAAAGATTGTAGTTCTGATGCTTGTCATGATGTCAGCGCTGATGTTGGCAACTTTCAGTGAAGCTCCAGTGGTTTCAGTAAGACCACCAGTTCCGGCTCCCGATGGCCCCTTCGAGAAGTATGGACCAAGAGTTAACATGCTTATCTTCCACGTTTCTGGCGGCGTTACGCAGGAGGCTGCTGATTTTAAGGCTGGACTTATAGACATTATGGATTGGGCTGCGCCAGCAGAAGAATGGGACGATTGGCTTGACGATCCAAGCATTATGATGGGAGACTTTGGAGAATTTGCGCCCATTTATCTTGCCCTTAACACAATGCGGTGGCCTTTAGGGCACGGCGATCAGTTCCCCGAAGGCTGGACAAGCTATCCATCTGGCTACTTTTATGGTAGTGGTCATAGCTCTGATTTGTGGAGCGGTGACCCGACGAAGTCGGACCTCCCAATTGGAACCGCAGACATGACATATGTTGACTATACCCATTGTCAAAGATGCAATGATACCAGATGGTTCAGAAGGGGTCTAGCTCACATGGTGGATAGAGCAGCCCAAGTCGCCTATATGCAAGGGGCTGGAAGAGCGCTGGAACGAACCCTGTTTTGGCCAGCGTTCTCAAGTTGGGAGAACCCAAATGCACCGAAATACGACTACGATTTAATAGCGGCTAGAGCCTGCTTTGAAGAAGGAGGCTTCAAAGACTGGGACAACGATGGCAAGATGGAGTACTCGCCTGGTCATAATGGAGTTGTCGTGGAAGACCTACCTGTGCTACAGTTCTATACGAGGGTAGATGACGACCACAGAACACATTTAGGTCAGATGATAAGCGGCGACATGACATTGCTAGGGGTCCCCCACGTTCTTTACATAGCAACTTACGGGACCGTCGCCACAAAAGTGTGGGCGGAATATGACTACGACATATACATAGAATATTGGCCTTGGGACCCATTGCCCAACTTCTATGCCGAATGGTTCATGACAGAAATGGACATATATCCTCTTCCATGGGGAAACAACGAACATCGCTACCACAATAAAGAGTTCGACCAAGCAGCTGAAAACTTTATGACAGCAACCACACCGGAAGATATTAAATACTGGTGCAATCAGATGCAGTTTATCATACATCGCGACGTTGTTGCTATACCATGCTACGCCTATGTTGGCTATAATGCGCATAGAACATACTACGGAACATGGCCTGGAGATGAAAAATATGCAGGAACGCCGTGGGAAGGCATATGTAACTACCCAGGCGAAGGCTTCTACTGCTACTCAGGCGTGTGGAGCTTCCTTAATGCATATCCACAAGGCTTTGAAAAGGGCGGAACACTAAGGATGGGACTGAACATTAACCCCGATTTGCTCGATATCATGGATTCCATATACTTCTATGAGGGCTTAGTCCTCCAACAGATTTACGAACGCCTACTAAAGTTTAATCCATGGGACCTGACCAAATACGAACCATGGTTATGCAGCGACTTTAAAACTGGAACATGGGAACACCCAACAGAGGGCACGTGCAGCGCGGTCAACTTCACCCTCATCCCAGGCGTTCTATGGCAAGACGGTGTGCCAATGAATGCTAGCGATGTTGAATTCAGCTTCTGGTTCACTAGAGAGTGCAAGTCAGTCTTCTACTCTGCTGCGAAAGACTACAACAGCTCCGTAATTTATCCGAACACTCCCGAGCCGGGAAAAGAAACCATCGAAATCCGCTTCAACATCCTAAGTTGGCTAGCAACATACTGGTGTCAATCAGTTCCTATAATTCCGAGGCACATATGGGCGCCTGTCGGAGTGAGTGGATCTCCAGCCTACAACCCCGAAGAACATGATACAGTGATTGGCACCGGACCGTTCAGGTTCTACAAAGATAAGGTTGTTGGCAGGGTTAACCGCGTTCCAGGGGAATACGTGTACTTGGAGCCTAATCCGCTTTACTTTAGGAAGTACATTTGGCCAGATGTCTGTGACGCGGATGGTAACTTGCCAGGTGATGAGCAGGTTACTGGCATGGACTTCGCGGTGGTAGCCTATCCAATAAACATCTTTGTACGCGAAAACCCCGATGGAACTTGGCCTCCAGGCACATGGGGCGAACCATGCGACGTGAACAAAGACGGAAAAATAGGAGTCGGAGACCTCATGGAAATCGGAGTCAACTATGGAGATCCATGGCCACCAGCATACTATGAATGGTGAAGCAAGAACCGAAACATTCACCTTTGACGCAAGTAAACGCAAAAAACAAAACCTCTCTTTTTTCTGTTGAAAGAGCGAGCTAGAATGGGTGAAAACACTCTAACATAAACAACATTTTTTCTTTACCATGTTCCTAAGAATGTGGGAAAACGATACTTTCTTATGGTTGGGTTAAACGGCAGCATATTTCTGAAATGCTAGGTTAGTATCGTTTCCTGAGCTTTGGGTTAAGTATTTCGTCGAGGGCGTATCCAATGAGAATGAAGGAAAGGGAGATACCAGCTATGCATAGGCCTGGTGGAACAGTCCACCACCACATTTTGTATCCCTGAGCCGTCTCCTGAGCATCGTGAAGCATTCTCCCCCACGTCATTACGTGTGGGTCATAGAGACCAAGCCAGCTTATCCATGATTCTGATAGGATGGCGTATGGAACTGCCGTCGCTAAGGTGACATAGACTAGGGACATTACGTTGGGAAGGATGTGCCTAAATATGATGCGGAACTTGCCAGCTCCAACGGCTTTAGCTGCTTCAATAAAGGGTCGCTCCTTGAGGCTGAGGACCTGCGATCTCACGATCCTCGCAAACCCTGTCCACCCGATCAGTGCAATTAGTAATATAAGGGTCCACATTGATGGGTTTAAAATCGTCATTAATACAATGTATAACGGTGCATCGGGTATAACAAGGAGCATGTCTGTGAATCTCATCAAAATGTGATCGACGAATTTGCCGATATAGCCTGCAGTCAACCCGACAAGTAATCCGATAGATGTGGATAAGAAAGCCGCGAGCAATCCGACGATGAGAGATATTCTCGCTCCGTACACAAGTTGTGTGAAGATGTCTCGTCCAGCCCTATCGCTTCCAAGCAGGCCGAAGCAAGAGCCGAAAAGTCTGATGTAAAAGTCGTCAACGTAGACTGTAGCTTCAACTTTTTCTCCTTTTGGGCGCTGAGTGTCGTTAAATATTATGTCAAGGCCATATTTGTAGTTGCCTGGTTCTGAGAACATTGTGTGTGCTGGATTTATTTTCCACTCGGGGCCAAACTTTTGCTCTAACCAGCTTAGTTCGCTGGAAGAATCCACTAGAGGATTGGGGGTTGTCCATGTCGTTCCGCTACCGTTGAAAGTTTGACTCCACCATTCGAGCTTTCTTTCACCTCCCTCTTTCTCTATGATAACATTGATTGTAACGCTTACGTTCTCAGATGCATTGACTAACATTGCTGCCTGACCCACGAATCGGTCGGGCGGGGCTCTGTAGGAGTAGTAGAACACCTTTGTTAGGTTTGCTGTAACTTCTTGAAGGGGGTTCTGATCCTCTTCTCGGTTAAACACTATGGCAATGCATCCCTTCCCTTCCGCTTCTACTTCTCTTCCTATGTCGGAGATGAATTGCAGGGAGACACTTTGACCTTTTAGGCTGGTGTTGAATTCAAGTTGTTCAAGGGAGGCTGCGGTGTTGAAGTGCGGATCCTGCATTGGTTCAACATTCTCGCTTAATTCTTCCGCGAAAGGAAGATATTTGTACCATGTAGGTTTAGCGAACCTGTATGCTATTGGAGGGTTCATTGGGTGGGAGGGAATGAATACGGGGTCGTAGGGTGTTATTATAGGGGCAGCTACAGCTATTATTATAAAAAACAGGAGAATCGCTAAACCGAGCAACCCTCTTTTAGAGCGTCTAAAGATGCTCATGAAATTCTTGAGTCTTTTGATTTCAAATAAAATTTTGGCCTTCCGGGTACTCAACCATTTCACCCGTACTTTACTCGGGGATCTACGACTCCATAAAGAAGATCTGCTATGAAGTTGGCTGCAATTACGCATATGGCTATTATGTAGAAGATTGCTTGCAAGGCTGGATAGTCCCGTCTTTCTATTGACTGCCAAATCCACCATCCTAGTCCCGGATATACGAAAACTTGTTCCGTTATTATTGCCCCCGAGAGCATGAAGCCGAACCATATGGCTGCCTCAGTTATTATGGGCAGTGAAGCATTTTTTAATGCATGTTTAAACAGCACGGTTCTTTCCTTAAGGCCCTTCGCTCTAGCGGTAACCACATAGTCTTCGGTAATACACTCCAACATCGAAGCTCTTGTCAACAGAAGGTAGCCGCCGTAGGACCAGAGGAAAAGGGTGGTCCATGGTAGAACAAGGTGCCACAGTCGAGTTCCCCAGTTTTCCCAGATGGTCTGGGGAGGCAGATACCTCCAATAGTCGGGTACGGTGTGGCCTGATGGAAACCAATGCAATTGGTAGGCGAAGACTAGTATAAACTGCATTCCCATCCAATATACCGGAAGAGAGTATGTGATTAAGGAAAATACTACAGACACGCTGTCAATTAGCTTACCCCTTTTATAAACAGCGTTAACTCCTAAAATAGTACCAATTATTACGGAAAATATTTCGGGAGGGATGCATAACACGAGAGTGTTTTGGAGACGTATGCCTATTTCCTCAATAACGGGTCTCCTCGTGACATAGGAGTATCCAAACTGCCCAATTAGCATGTTGGCCACATACTTTGTGTATCTAACGTGCAGTGGCTGGTCGAGTCCAAATGCTTCTTTTACGGCCTCGATCATTTCTGGCTTCTTTAGTTTCATTTGGCTGGCTAATATTGACACAGGGTCTCCCGGCATCAGTATAAATATAATGAAATTAATTGTGATCACGAAGTACAAGAGGACAAATGTATAAAGGATCCTCTTCAGAATGTATGCTCGTAGACCCATGCGGTTCGCTTCCTAGAATTAGTTTTTGTAGAAAGAAGAAATATTTTAGGCTTTGCTTCTATTCCAAGCAATTCGAAATAGACGCCATTGCGAATTGATTTTTCAGCCGCAAACCTTATATTGCTTGAATCCTCGATTGCATTCGCCGAAAAGGAGAAGGAAGGAAATGAAGTCAAAGAGTATAGTTTTGATGGTACTGATGATGTCAGCATTGATATTGGCAGCTTTCAATGGAGGTCTACTGGTTCCACAAGTAACAAGTCGACTGCCAGTACTAGAGGCTCCCTCAGGGCCTTTCCTAAAGTATGGGCCAAGAGTTGACAAGCTTATCTTCGTTGTTGGGGGCGAAGAAGAGGAGATAGACGCCGGACTGGTTGACATTATGTCCTCTTCTTGTGACCCAGCAAGATGGAATGCTTGGTTTGCAGATCCTGCCGTTACAATGGCAGAATTCCAAGAATTTGCGGTCATCTATCTTGCCCTTAACACAGCGCGGTGGCCCCTTGGGCACGGTGATCAATTGTCTGCGGGTTGGACATATTTTCCAACGAACTGGAAAGGGACCCATTCTGATGCCTTATGGAAGAGGAATGAGTTATGGGTGGAGGCTGTAACCGAGAATCCGTATTACGAAGCGGATCAGACGACACCCCCAGGGCGCACTGGAACCGCCGATTGGTGTTATGTTGACTATGAAAATTGTGGACGATGCCGGGATGCAAGGCAATTCAGGAGAGGGCTAGCCCACTTAGCGAACAGGGACGACCAGATCGCCTATATGGCTGGGGAAGGAGCAGCGCTTCCGAAATCGTTGCTTTATGAACCGCTCAGGAGCTTTTGGGAGAATCCCAACACACCCACATATGAGTTCAGTTTACAGGCGGCTTCAGACGCCTTTGTAGCGGGAGGCTTCAAAGACTGGGATGGCGATAAGGTCATGGAATACTCGCCTGGTCACGATGGAGCTGTTGTGGAGGAGTTGCCTGTAATAGAGTGGTATACAAATGTAGAAAGCGATCATAGGCAACATTTAAGTTTGATGATAGACAGCTATATGCAAATGCTAATGGCTTACCCTTGCGGCGCGATCCCCCACAAGGTTATCATAGCAACCTACGAGGTAATCGATGAGGTTTGTTGGTTCTATTATGACTATGATGTATACGTAGAATACTGGGATTGGGGTGCAACGCCCGACTTCTATGCCGAATGGTTCGCATCCTTCGGCGACATATTTCCTGCGGGATATGCAAACAACTACCATCGCTACCATAGCAAGGAGTTTGACCAATACGCTGACGCTTTCATGACGGCACCCTCCCCAGAAGGCGCCTTAGGCGCCTGCTATGACATGCAAACGGTCCTACATACAGATGCTGTTGCTATACCATACTATCAGTACGTTGGCTATGTCCCGTCTAGAACATGGTACGGAACATGGCCTGGAGAAACAAAGTATGCAGGCAAGAATTGGACAGATATGTGTGTCTACCCAGGTGAAGGCACCTACACTTTCACCGGGGGGTGGACCCAGTTCAACGTCCATCCACAAGGCTTTGAAAAGGGTGGTACGTTAAGGGTGGGACTGGGTCTTGACCCTCTAACTCTTGACGTCGTAGATAGCTGGTATTTCTATGACCATATGGTCCTCACCCAAATCTACGAAACCCTACTAAGGCCTAATCCATGGGATCCCTGCAACGTTTCTGCGATGATACCGTGGTTATGCTCGAGCTACAAGGTTGGAACATGGGAAAAGCCAGGAGTGGGCCCCTGCACCGCAATGAACTTCACCCTTATCCCCGGTGTTCTTTGGCAAGACGGCACCCCCATGACAGCCGAGGACGTTGGATGGAGCTTCTGGTTCTATAGAGAGGTTGCGTCGATCCAATATCCTAAAGCGAGAAACTTCGATAACTACGTAATTTATCCGAATACTCCTGAGCCTGGAATAGAAACTATTGAGCTTCGCTTTAGCATCAGAACTTGGCTGGCACCAGCCTGGGTCAACGGTCTATACGGTTGCTATATACTTCCGAAGCACATATGGGAGCCCATTGGACCCGCGGGATCTCCAAGATACGTCCCCGAAGACCATGATACTGTGATTGGCACCGGGCCGTTCAGGTTCTACAAGGACAAGGTTGTTGGCAGGGTTGACCGAATAATAGGCGAATACGTGTACTTGGAGCCTAATCCGCTTTACTTTAGGAAGTACATTTGGCCAGATGTCTGTGACGCGGATGGTAACTTGCCAGGTGATGAGCAGGTTACTGGCATGGACTTCGCGGTGGTAGCTTATCCAATAAACATTTTTGTACGCGAAAACCCCGATGGAACTTGGCCTGCAGGCACATGGGGCGAGCCATGCGACGTGAACAAAGACGGAAAAATAGGCGTTGGAGACCTCATGGAAATCGGAGTCAACTATGGAGATCCATGGCCACCAGCATACTATGAATGGTGAAGTAAGAACTGAAACCAAAACCTCTCTTTTTTCTGTTGAAAGAGCGAGCTAGAACGGGTGAAAAACACTCTAACATAAACAACATTTTTTCTTTGCCAGACCATGCAGATTCACTTCTATCGGAACATTTTGGATAGAGGAAAGAGCTATTTCAAGTTTTAGCTATGTTCTGTTAGTGCGAGGAAATTCTTAAATTGCTCGAATTAGTAAATATAGTTGTCGAAAAAGAGAAGGAGAATGGGAACAACATGAAGCTAAATAGTATGGTTCTAATGCTAGTCATAATGTCAGCGCTGATGTTGGCAACTTTCAGTGAAGCTCCAGTGGTTTCAGTAAGACCACCAGTTCCGGCTCCCGATGGCCCCTTCGAGAAGTATGGACCAAGAGTTAACATGCTTATCTTCCACGTTTCTGGCGGCGTTACGCAGGAGGCTGCTGATTTTAAGGCTGGACTCATAGACATTATGGATTGGGCTGCGCCAGCAGAAGAATGGGACGAATGGCTTGACGATCCAAACATTGTAATGGGAGATTACGGAGAATTTGGGTGGATTTATCTTGCCCTTAACAACATGCGGTGGCCTATAGGGCACGGTGATCAGTTGCCTGAAGGCTGGACTGGGTATCCAGATGGTTACATAGGAGATCATAGCCTTGATCTGTGGAGTGGTGACCCGACGAAGTCGGACCTTCCAGAGGGAACCGCAGACATGACATATGTTGACTATGCCCATTGTCAAAGATGCATTGATACCAGATGGTTCAGAAGGGGTCTAGCTCACATGGTGGATAGAGCAGCCCAAGTCGCCTATATGCAAGGGGCTGGAGTAGCGCTTGAACGAACTATGTTTTGGCCAGCGCTCTCAGCTTGGGAGAACCCAAATGCACCGAAATACGACTACGATTTAATAGCGGCTAGAGCCTGCTTTGAAGCAGGAGGCTTCCAAAACTGGGACGAGGATCCGGCCATGGAATACTCTCTTACCCGCAGTCCAGCTGACAAAGAAGAACTGCCCACATTACAGTTTTACACAAGGGTAGACGACGACCACAGAACACATTTAGGTCAGATGATAAGCGGCGACATGACATTGCTAGGGATCCCACACGCCCTTTACATAACAACCTACGGGACTGTGGCCACAAAAGTATGGTCAGAATATGACTACGACATATACACAGAATATTGGACTTGGGATCCGCTACCAGACTTCTATGCAGAACTATTCATGACAACAAAGGACATATATCCTCTTCCATGGGGATACAACGAAGATCGCTACCACAACAAGGAGTTCGACCAAGCGGCTAAGAACTTTATGACCGCAGCCACACAGGCAGATATTAAATACTGGTGCGATCAGATGCAGTTTATCCTACATAACGATGCTGTCGGTATACCTGGCTACTGCTACGTTGGCTATAATGCGCATAGAACATACTACGGAACATGGCCTGGAGATGAAAAATATGCAGGAAAGCTGTGGGAAGGCATATGTAACTACCCAGGCGAAGGCTTCTACAGCTACTCAGGGATATGGAGCTTCCTCAATGCACATCCCCAAGGCTTTGAAAAGGGCGGAACACTAAGGCAAGGACTGAACATTAACCCCGATTTGCTTGATCCTGTAGATTCCGTATACTTCTATGAGATTCTAGTCCTCCGACAGATCTACGAATACCTACTAAAGTTTAATCCATGGGACCTGACCAGATACGAACCATGGTTGTGCGAGAGCTACGAAGTTGGAACATGGACACACCCAGAAGAAGGCACGTGCAGCGCGGTCAACTTCACCCTCATCCCAGGCATTCTATTCCAAGACGGTGTGCCCCTGACAGCTGAAGATGTGAAATTCAGCTTTGAGTTCATAAGAGACACTAAGTCTGTAAACTATGCTTACGCGAAAGACTATGACAGCGCCGTAATTTACAACACCACTCGGCCTGGCGTACAAATTATTGAGATTCGCTTCGATATCCTAAGTTGGCTGGCAGCCTACTGGTGTCGTGGGGTTCCTATAATTCCGAGGCACATATGGGCGCCTGTCGGAGTGAGTGGATCTCCAGCCTACAACCCAGAAGACTATGATACAGTGATTGGCACCGGACCGTTCAGGTTCTACAAGGACAAGGTTGTGGGTAGGGTTAACCGTGTGCCAGGGGAATACGTGTACTTGGAGCCTAATCCGCTTTACTTCAGGAAGTACATTTGGCCAGATGTCTGCGACGCAGATGGTAACTTGCCAGGTGATGAGCAGGTTACGGGCATGGACTTCGCGGTGGTAGCCTACCCAATAAACATCTTTGTACGCGAAAACCCCGATGGAACTTGGCCTGCAGGCACATGGGGCGAACCATGCGACGTGAACAAAGACGGAAAAATAGGCGTTGGAGACCTCATGGAAATCGGAGTCAACTATGGAGACCCATGGCCACCAGCACACTATGAATGGTGAAGTAAGAACTGAAACATTCACCTTTGACGCAAGTAAACGCAAAAACCAAAACCTCTCTTTTTTTCTGTTGAAAGAGCGAGCTAGAACGGGTGAAAAACACTCTAACATAAACAACATATTTTTCTTTACCATGTTCCGCTGTATGAGAAAAACTTTAAATTGCCCGAATTCACTAAATATAGTTGCCGAAAAAGAGAAGGAGAATGGGAAAAACATGAAGCTAAAGATTGTAGTTCTAATGCTTGTCATGACGTCAGCATTGATGTTAGCAACCTTCAACGGACCATCTCCAGTGGTTTCAGTAAGACCAGCATTGCCGTCTCCCTCAGGCCCCTTCGAGAAGTATGGACCGAGAGTTAACATGCTCATCTTCCATGTTTCTGGAAGCACTGTGAGGGAGTATGACGATTTTGAGGCTGGACTTACTGATCTGATGTTCAGTTCTGCGCCAGCGGAAAAATGGGAAACATGGCTTGACGATCCTGATGTTGTAATGGGAGAGCTCGAAGAATTTGCACCTATTTACCTTGCCCTTAACAACATGCGGTGGCCTTTAGGGCACGGTGATCAGTTACCTAAAGACTGGCCCGGATATCCAACAGGTTACATAAGCAATCATAGCCTTAGTCTGTGGAATGGCGACCCGGCCTCATCAGATCATCCAGTGGGAACCGCAGATAAGACCTATATTGACTATGATTGTCAAAGATGCATTGATAGCAGATGGTTCAGAAGGGGTCTAGCCCACATGGTGGACAGAGCAGCCCAAATCGCCTTCATGGCAGGGGCTGCGATACCGCTTGACCCGTCGTTGCTCTTTCCATTGCTCAAAGGTTGGGAACTTCCTAACGTAACAGAAGTCTATGATCAAGCAGGATATCTAACGAGGTACGCTTATAGTTTAGTGAAGGCTAGAGACTGCTTTTTAGCAGGAGGCTTCAAAGATTGGGACAATGATAACAAGATGGAGTACTCGCCTGGTCATAATGGAGCTGTTGTGGAAGAGTTGCCTGCGCTAGAGTTCTATACAAGGGTAGACGATGAACATAGGACACATTTGGGTCAGATGATAACCGCCGATATGTTATTGCTAGGGATCCCCCACGTCCTTTACATAGCAACTTACGGGACTGTTGCCACGAACGTATGGGCATTATACGACTACGATATATACACAGAATACTGGGGTTGGGCTCCGCAACCTGACTACTATGCCGAATGGTTCGCGTCAAAAATGGACATATACCCTGACCCGTGGGGAAACAACGAACATCGCTACCACAGCCAGGAATTCGACTATTGGGCTGATCTCTTTACCCTTGCAGGTAGCCCAGCCGCGGCTAAATCCTCCTGCTATCGGATGCAGGAGATCATACACCGCGATGTTCCCGCTATACCATGCTACATCTACGTTGGCTATCACCCGCATAAAAGAACCTATGGAACGTGGCCTGGAGATGAAAAATATGCAGGAAGGGCATGGGAGGGCATGTGTAACTATGGTGGTGAGGGCTTCAGCTCCTCCGTAGGGTGGACCTACACTAACGTACATCCACAAGGCTTTGAAAAGGGCGGAACACTAAGGCAAGGACTGCGTATTGACGCAGCGAATCTTGACGTCATAGATACCTGGTATTCCTATGATTGGATGATCCTCAACGAGATCTACGATTATCTAACAAGGTCAAATCCATGGGACAGGAGCAAATACGAACCATGGTTGTGCGAGAGCTACGAAGTTGGAACATGGCAGTCAGCAAATGGCCCATGCAGCGCGGTCAACTTCACCCTCATCCCAGGCATTCTATGGCAAGACGGTGTGCCCCTGACAGCCGAGGACATTGAATTCAGCTTCTGGTTCACTAGAGAGTGCAGGTCGGTCGGCTACACATATGTCAAAGACTATAACAGCTCCGTAATCTATGAGAACACTCCTCCTGGAAAAGAAACCATCGAGATCCGCTTTAATGTCTTAAGTTGGCTGGCACTCTACTGGTGCAATGGAAACACTATAATTCCAGAGCACATATGGTCGGACCAAGAACAGCGCTATTGTACAGCCCACAACGCGTGGGAGTATGGTCCAGGAGTGCTTGGATCTCCAGCTTACGTTCCAGAAGACCATGACGCATTGATTGGCAACGGACCATTCAGGTTCTACAAGGACAAGGTTGTTGGCAGGGTTAACCGCGTTCCAGGCGAATACCTATACTTGGAGCCTAATCCGCTTTACTTCAGGAAGTACATTTGGCCAGATGTCTGTAACGCAGATGGTGAGTTGCCAAGTGATGGACAGGTTACTGGCATGGACTTCGCGGTGGTAGCCTACCCAATAAACATTTTTGTACGCGAAAACCCCGATGGAACTTGGCCTCCAGGCACATGGGGCGAACCATGCGACGTGAACAAAGACGGAAAAATCGGCGTTGGAGACCTCATGGAAATCGGAGTCAACTATGGAGATCCATGGCCACCAGCATACTATGAATGGTCTCCTGGGTACCCACCACCATGAGTAGGAGGTGAACAGAGTGAGAGGAAAGAATGTGTTGTGGACATGTTTCATTGCGTTGCTGTTGACTAGTGCTCTATTGGCAGGCACAGTGATGGTTACGTCTCCTTCGTTGCCTAAAATATACGTGGATCCATCGTCGGTCGAAGACAAATATTATCCAGAAACTTTCACTGTGAACATAACGGTTAACGGCGTAACAGACCTGTACGCATGGGAGTTCTGGCTAAGCTTTGCCCCAAGCGTTCTGAAGGTCGTCAGCGTTACTCAAGGGCCCTTCCTCAAGGAAGTGGGCGAAGAGTGGTACGGCACGTACTTTAGTAAAAACATAAACAATCCCTACGGCTACATGACCGCAGGTGCCATGCTGTTGAATAACCCAGACCCACCATACGAGTTCCCACCCGAAGGGGCGACTGGTGCTAAAGGAGTCCTTGCCACAATCCTATTCCAAGTCATAGGCGAAGGGGTGTGTGTCCTAGATCTGTGGGACACGGAGCTCGACACCGTCACCGGCGAAGTCCTAGATCCTATACCTCACAATGTTGCAGACGGACTCTTCGACAACAGGCTGTGGCCAACGCCACCTATTGCCAACTTCACTGTTGCGCATCCTGGCATGATAGTGCCAGTAGCGGGATTGCCAATAACCTTCAACGCATCTGCCAGCAAGGACGACGGTTGGATTATCAACTATGGCTGGGACTTCGGAGACGGCGCCACCGGCACCGGCAAGATCGTTGATCACGTCTTCGCTGCGGTTGGAGCCTACACTGTCAGCCTAACTGTAACAGACAACGACAACGATACCGACACCATGTCAAAAGACATAACGGTTGTAGAGTGGATGGAAGGCGGAACCTTCCCAGACATACTCGATGCAAGGCCTGAATGCGAACCATGGAACGAAGTCTGCAAACCCAAAGGAAGAGAAATAGGGTTGTTCGGGTTGGTTGGAAACCCAACTGGCGAACCCTTCGAAGTCTACGTTGAGTTCACCGTGTACAGCACAGAAACAGCTGCAAAGCTTGGAACAATCAACACTGACCCCGTCATCATAGGTGGCGGACAAACACTTGAACTAAGCGCAATCATGGACCTACGCGACACGAGATGGCGTGTTGGACCAAACAGAGGACCATACTGGGCCCTCAAAAATTTGGTTCAGCCAAGCTACACAGTCTTTGCTAAATGCTACCACAGACCAGTTGACGATGGCGAATTCGAAGAAGGATTATCAGCGAAAGATTTTGGCTTCAGAGTGCGTGGAGCAAAACACGATATTGCAGTGCTTGAAGTGACCACGAATGCAACGGATGGAGTTCCTGGAGGAAGCCTCTTAGAAATCTACGTGACCATTGCGAATGAAGGTGGAGGCCACTTTGTTGAACCCTTCACCATGACCGTCACATACAAGGGATTAACAACCAGCGGAACAGTTGAAGTGAGATCAACAGAACTGCAAGGCGATGAAATAAGAACCGAAACGTTCATCTTGGACACAAGTGAACCAGAACCTGGAAAACCGCCGCTGCCAGCAGGACCTTACCTCATAACGGCAACCCTGTCAGTACTGACCTACGAAATGGACGCCCTCGACAACAGCGCCAGATGTCTAATACAAATCACCTAGCAAAACCAAACACCATCTCCCCTTTTTTTGTTTTTCCTCTTCTTAAAAGAGAGAGGGTTTAAAATGAGCTGTAGAACTACCCTAACCATAACAACATTAATCTTGTTCTTAGTCGCAGCAAGCGCGATTGTGCCATCAAGTTGTGCGGTTGAATGGTCAGCGGACATTAGGCTAACCCTAGAAAACAGCTCAGACTTCGTTCCCTCAATCGCCGAGGGAACCGACGGAAACCTTTGGGTAGTATGGAGTTCTGACAGAACTGGCAACTACGAACTATTCTATACGGTTTATGACGGCTCTTCTTGGTCCGACCCAATCCAGCTAACCACCGACCCAAACTACGACCGGGATCCTGCAATTATGCGGGACAGCGGCGGAAACATTTGGGTTGTGTGGAGCTCGGACAGAACTGGCAACTACGAACTATTCTATACGGTTTATGACGGCTCTTCTTGGTCCGACCCAATCCAGCTAACCACCGAGCCGCAGTACGACTTTCATCCCGCAATCATGGAGGCAACCGACGGAAACATTTGGGTTGTCTGGCATTCAGATAGAAACCTGCATGACTTAGACCTCTATTATAAGGTTTTTAATGGTTCCTCATGGTCTAGCGACGTACAGTTAACAGCAGACCCATATTGGGACGATTATGAACCATCAATCCTGCAAGATATGGGAGGCCTGGTTTGGATTGTCTTCTCAAAGTTTAATTCTACAGACGATAGACCCATGGATATATATTACAAGGTTTTCAACGGCACTTTATGGTCCAAGGATATACAGTTGACATGGGACCCGGAGGGTGATGAAAGTCCCTCAGTTACACGGGCTAGTGACGGAGCCATTTGGGTTGTCTGGATGTCGCATAGAAACGGACACGACTGGAACATATACTACAAGGTTTTTCGCACTTACTGGACTCCTGACACAAAACTAACCACAGACCAATCAGGCGATTATTGGCCATCAATCACACAGGCTGCAGATGGAACCATCTGGGTAGTATGGACATCAACAAGATCAGCAAATTTTGACATTTACTATAAAAAAACTATAACCTCCCCATATCATGACATCGCCGTAATCAGAGTTAAAACCGACCCAACTATAGCATTCCGAAGCGAAAACGTTTCCATAGAAGTCACGACTCAAAATCAAGGAACATACGGCGAAACCGTCGAGGTACGATGCTACGCCAACTCAACTCTGATAGGATCAAAAACAATTTTCTTGTCCCCAGGTCAAACCCATATACTGTACCCCCCACTTGAATGGGACACATCAGACTTTCGCCGAGGCAACTATACCATAAGCGCGAATGTAACTGCTGTCACTGGCGAAACTGATCTAGCCGACAACCATAAGAAGGCTGATGGATTAGTTGAAGTCAGACTCCTAGGCGACATATGTGGGATGTATGGCGATGATATACTACCAATTCCAAACGGAATGGTTGACGGCCTCGACTTCGCGGTGATAGCTTTGCCAAGCAACATTTTCTCTGAATACCCCAGCTGGGATCCTGTTTGGGGCCCGATCTGCGACTTGAACAAAGACGGCAAAATAGGTGTGGCTGACCTCATGTTAGTCGGTATTCACTATGGAGAGACATAACCATGCAATTTAGCTCTAATGTGGAAAAACGATACTTTCTTAAACCTCTTCAATAATAGCATATATGTAAGGGGATGACCAATAGAGGGTGAAATAACATGAGAAAAAATCTGCACTGGCTGCTTCTAACCACAGTTCTGATGCTTAGCATAGCGATGGCTGGTGTAGGCACGGCTTCTCCTGCATTTCCTGTGATTCGTGTGGAACCTAAAAACAACACGGGAGACGTTGGTGAAAATTTCACTGTTAACATAACCGTAACCGATGTTTCCATTAGTACGCTGTGCAACGGCTTATATGGTTGGGAGTGCCGAATAACCTTCAAGCCCGGTATCATAAACGCCGTCAATGCAACAGAGGGACCCTTCCTTAGAGACACTGGCTACGAAACGTTTTGGAGAATGAAAATAGACAACACTACCGGCACCATAGACATGTTAGCCATTATCAGCGAATTTCCATTTCCGCCAACTGGAGCTGTTGGCAGCGGAACCTTAGCCACGGTCACTTTCAAGGTTGTAGGTCAAGGCGCAACAAAATTGGATTTTAAGGAGAAAAAAGACACGGAGCTCCATACTGTTCTATTTGGAACTGGTGGTGTTGGGACCGAGACTCCGATGGAGCACACTGCGGAGGATGGTTCCTTCAGCAATGCTGGCCCGCCGATTCCGCTACATCTCATTGCTGGCATAGTAGTTGTAGTTGCAGTCTGCACTGTTGCATTGTTCTACTTTAGGAGAAAGAGAGCGGCTACAGAAACCTAAAGAGCACTTAGTTTCAACTCCCCGCCACTTTTTTGTTACATTCACGTTAGCGTTACTACTTTTACGTGCGAGGAGAACGCTTAGAACCGAATTTGCTTAGGGTTGGGGGTAAGAAATAGTGGGAAACCAGCTATATTTCGAATGATAAAATAAAAGTTGATAAGGGTCTTTTACCATTGTTTTTAAATAGTTGAGTGTTCGAAGGGAGAGAGAATGGGGTATAGTTAATTTGAGAGGAAACATATTACGGGTATTCCTTATCATTTCTCTCATAGTCGGCACAGTAGCGGTGGCAAGTGTGGGCAAAGCCTCTTCATCCCCCGTCATTTCCGTAGAACCTCCAACAATCACGGCAGGGGTCGGCGAAACCTTCACCGTCGACGTAGCCATAACTAATGTTTCCAATTTGTATTTTTGGGAGTTCCACATGAAGTTCGACCCTAACATTTTAAAATGCACCAAAGTTTCAGAGGGTCCTTTCCTTAAGGCGGTTGACGCCACCTCGTGGAGCATGATGCCTCCGAAAATAGACAACTATGCAGGCACCGTAAAAGCTTCTGACCTACTTTGGTATTATCCAGCGGAAGGGGCGACCGGAAGCGGAATCCTATGCAACATCACGTTCCAAGTCAAAAAAGTAGGGAAAACCACACTAGACTTCTACTATACCATGC
>Ga0315314_1000577_pt1 | contig 39076 bp, 39 predicted proteins | sample TDP9_MG_FD_203631 | JGI IMG/M metagenome (GOLD analysis project Ga0315314, IMG submission 203631) | Freshwater sediment microbial communities from Lake Towuti, South Sulawesi, Indonesia - TDP9 | ecosystem: Environmental > Aquatic > Freshwater > Lake > Sediment | place: Indonesia: South Sulawesi... | reverse complement strand
AGCCAAGGGGCCGGTAGTTCAGTCTGGTATGAACGGCGGCTATAACCTGAGCTGCCAGTACAGATGCCGCCTTCGCGTGTTAACAGAAAAAGGCGGAGGCCGCGGGTTCGAATCCCGCCCGGTCCACACCTTTATCGGTGCGAATCCTTTATATCGCCGTTCGCACCATTCTATCTTGATGAAAAATGCGCGGGCAAAGCAAGTATTCCGTTCTGCTGGACGATGCACATGTCAAACGCTGGTTTAGGAATCTAGCTAGGGGAAGCCCCATAACCGCTGAGGTTGCGTTGCGGAGACTTAGCAGACTTTGTGAACTGTTGGATACAACTCCGCAGGGCATGGTTGACAGGGCAAAGAGGAATCTGACGGAATTTCAAGATATGCTTGAGGACATGGTTGCCGAGCTTGAGGCTGAACGTAAGGCTCCCGGATACATCGCAGATCTGATGAAAACAGTCAGATCTTGGCTGAGGTACAATGAAGTATCACTTACGAGGAAGATAAAGATAAGCAACTCGTCAGCAACACCAACCATAGAAGACGAACAGGTTCCCTCCCAAGAAGAGTTAGCAAGAATCTTCCGAGTTTCCCCATCAAGAATAAGGGTTGCAGAGACTCTGATGGCTTTCGCAGACCTAAGACCTGAAGCCCTGGGAAACTATGACGGCTCGGACGGGCTCAGACTGAAAGACTTACCGGAACTGAGAATAGAAAACGGTCAGATAATTTTCGACAAAATACCAACAATGATAATTGTTAGGTCGAACCTAAGCAAGACTGGACATAAATACTTCACATTTCTCTCAAGCGAAGGATGCACCTACCTAAAGGAATATCTAGAAGAAAGGATCAGAAGCGGCGAAGAACTTACTATAGAAATTCCCTTGATAGCCCATGAAAGAAAGGAAGCAGCCTCAAAACCATTCGTTCAAACCAGAAAAATAACCCATTTCATCAGACAGTGCATGCGCAGGACGGGAGTATTCAGGCGACCGTATGTTTTAAGAGCTTATGCAGAAACACAACTGATAATCGCCGAATCTAAAGGAAGGATTAGCCACCCTTATTTACAGTTCATTGCCGGCCATAAAGGAGACATTGAAGCAAGGTACTCGACGAATAAAGGCGTTCTACCACCCGATATGATTGAGGACATGCGTAAATGCTACAGGGAATGCGAGCCTTTCTTGAGCACAATGGCCCAACCGCTAGAGCAGTCAAGCGTTATAAAAGAGGCTAAAATAGAAGCACTCAAAAGTGTAGCAAAGACGCTTTTCGGAATAGACCTAATCGAGGTTAAAATTGCCAAAGAGAGAGACCTAGGAAGAGAGCTGAACAAAGAGGAAGAGATCCAACTTTTTGAGGACGAATTAAAAAAGATAAGAGAAAACCCCGACCCGCAAAAGATCATTAGAGAAAAAGAGTTAGAGAAATACTTGGCAGAAGGATGGGAGTTTGTTTCTGTTTTGCCTTCACAAAGGATACTAATAAGAAAATCTGCTTGATCTGTTTACCTTATCGTTTGATCTAGAAGTGGATCTTGTCGACTTCTCTTCAATCTCAAAGCACTAAATTTGTCATTTTTTCTTTATTTAGAACAACTTATCATACAAATCCAAAACATTAGTGAACTTGAAAATGGCAGACGAAAGATGCCTACAGCCAAGAAGTGGTCTTCTTTCAGGCTCGATAATGTTAGCTAGCTAGCTTGTAGCATTGAATACTAACCATAGCAGCTCTGATTGTTTATATCTTGTTAGAGTACTTCGACATCATCGACTGATTTCTTGCTTTCTGAAAAATGAGCACAGGCGTCATATTAGTTTATAGAAGCTCGGCGCGCGCTACGTACTTTTGAGAGATTGATTAACAGAAAGATATTGAGATTTTATCAACTCACTCCTATCAAACGCAAAAGATGCTGCCACATGAGAACAGGGCAATCACGTCCGAATGCTGCAAAATATTGGGCATATCGGGGTTTGCTCTTCAGTTAGAGTGGGAGCCAGCAATCTGTATGCTTCAGGCAAAAGCGGAGGTATTTGAACTGTCGGCATAGTTGCGAAAAGAGCTGGTCTTTCGAACATTTCTCTTATTTTTTCAATTTGTTCGTCACCCACCCCTGCTTTCTTTAATTGATCTATCTCCTCTTTTCCAATTCTTCTCCCAACTATATCTACGAAACTTGCTCTCACTGGACTTGAACCGAATTTCCTCCTCACTTCATCAATCTGGTCATCGGTCAGCCCTGCTTGCTTTAACTCCCCTATCTGAGCCTCCGAATACCCAGTTCGATTAACTGTAGGAAGGAAAACATTAACTTTTCCATTTGGAGGTTTCTGCACTTGAAATATCCATTGTTTATTTGTTGACTTATCTCGGTTCGTAACGACAGCTTGGCTCCTCCCAACTTGATCAGAAATTGACTTCTTCTCCTTATGAGTTCTTCAGCACCGACACTGTTTTTCTCTCAATTTCCCTAACGGTCTCTTCAAATACCTTACAGAACTCCACATCATGAACTTCAGCGTCGCACCTGATTTTGCCATGAGCCAGTTCACGGGCAACTGTTCCGAAATCAAATTATGGCCAAGTCCCTTCGACCTCTTTCGACATACATTCTTACTTCATGAAAGACCACCGCAAACGAATGGCAGTTCGTAAGCGTCTTGCCGTCTAAAAGGATACTACTAAGAAAGGCTGACTGAGTTCTCATCATTATGTCTTCTCCTAAATATTGTGACGCAGTCTCTTTAACTCAGACCTAGTCACCGCCATTTCAGGACTCTTCCCTTTGTCTCTCACCATAACAGATACATCTTACAAGTTCCAGGAATCTCTACGTACAGGCTTTTAGGAGATTAAGGATCTCCTTGCCTTCAGCCATCTTCATAAGATTGGCTCTCACAGGAGACACATTTTTTGTTATTCCAGAATCTTTGCCAGAGCTCCTAGCTGACAATCTCTGACAAGTCGACATTACTTGATCCATCAATTAACCGGTTTTATCAATAGTTGCCAGTTGTACTCCCAAAGTGGCATAACAGTATACAATTGTGCCCCTTTCGGAGCATAACTCGCCACCATAGTCTTAAATTCCAAAAGGGGCAAAATATAAGCAGACAATTCATGGCAACCTCAAGGTTGATAAAGGAACTTGAGCGGCTCAAGAAGATTTCTGGACTAGGGTTAAGGCTCAAGGTTGTTTGGGAGCCCCGCACTGAGTGCCAGCTTTCAGGCGAGGTCAAGAACGGCACGATCTACGTGTATGATGTCGAGGAAGAAAGGGCTGTCGGAACGCTGCGGCACGAATTCCTGGATTACTGCATAAGCCAAGTGATCGAACCTTACAAGAGGGTTACAAACAGCCTGATTTCCATGATCAATGAGGACGCATACAGGATCAAGGAAGGCACTGTTCAAGGCTTAGTCAAACTCTTACGTGAAAGCCATGATGAGGCGAGCATCTCGCATTGAAGCGAAGAAAAACAAAACGCTCCAAAAGAGCTTGGACCAGACGCTGGGATGCCGTCCTCTTGGAGTGGAGAATATTCGGTACTGCGAAATATTACCGGAAGTTAACGGTTCGGCAGCTCTATTATATTCTGATCAGCAGATTTGGGTATCCTCATTCGCGAAACTTCTATAAATTCTATGACTCTCTTCTAGTAGATATGAGGAGGCTCAATCCAAGCTTGCACGCCAAGTTCACTGATCCCACGAGGCATTTCATTCCTGCTCCCTTCGCTTATCGCGAGGTTGAGCTCTGGGTCGAGAAAGAGTCGATTCGTAACTTTGTTGGAGACTTAGCTTCGAAGTATCGACTGTCAATCCAAGTTACGAGAGGTTTCGCATCACTCAGCATGTATCAAGTAGCCATTCAAAGAGCTGAGAAGCGAGGCGTCAAGAAGATCCTTTACGTAGGCGATTTCGATCCGAGTGGGCTTTTGATTGACAGGATTGCTGAGGAGGAGATGGGCATAAAGGTGAACAGGATTGCCTTGACGATGGAACAGATTAGAAGGTTGAAGCCGCCGTCCATCCCGGTTAATAAAAGGGACTCAAGAGCGAAGGATTACATTAAGAAGTATGGAGACCGATGCTGGGAAGTTGAAGCCTTGAGGCCTAGAACTCTGTATAGGATTGTGGAAGGGGAGATTAGGAAGCATGTGCCACCTGAATATCTGGCTGAAGCTGAGACTATGGAACTTGCCGCAAAGACGGTAAAGCCCCTAACGGAAAGGATGAAGCGAGAATTTGAGAGAGAAGCACTTCGCCTATTGAAAGAAGGCAAGTCACCAGAAGAGATCCTTGCGCAACTCACATCAAAGTATGGGCTTCACCTCAGAAAGCGTCAAACCATAAGAAACAAGACCGATTACACGGGTTAGCCGTCATTTTTTCGTTTGTTCATGAACCTAGCAAAAATTATTTGGAGATTATTTGTTATATTTTCAGGGTGATCTCACCCTTCTCGATCATCTTCTTAATCGTCATAAGGGCAAACCTCACACCATGGCTTCTATCGGCGAAATATCCCTTCTCTATGCATTCATCTAGAAACTTTACCAAATCGGGATCGACACTTACAGTCATTCTTACTCTAACCAACTTTAATCCTGAGTGTGTTATGTTTCATCCCAAGTTTATCATTTATCACCAGTTGTCACAAGATAGAGTAAAAATGCATAAAGTTTTTCTCCTCCTTCTCGTTATGAATAATCTAAGGGAGGCGTAGAATGCAAAAGACTGAAATAAAAGAGGATAAAAACTTGGAAGAAACACGATTTCAAATCGTAAAGGCAATGCTCAAGGAATTTCCAGAACTGAGAGGGAGAGTTAAAGAGTATTTGGAAAAGGACGTAATCTAGATGCTATGTCCGCTCATCAAGATTTGTACGGAATATCAAAGCCGAAGGAAATACAGCTATGTTGAGAAATTCAGATGTAGCCACAAGGAAGACTGGTCTAAATGCCCGATATTCACTGCAAATTCGTCAACAGAAGGAGGGAAAGAATGAAATCACATTACTGGATTGTTATTGCCACAATCTTCTTTGGGTTAGCTGTCAGTTTAGTTTTCAGTTCTTTCGCTCTCCTTTACATATATGAGGAACATATTGATACATCTCTTCCAGGCAATCCTTTAGTAAGAGAATATATCTATCGCGGGCATCCTTTACCCTTGTCCCTCATGGCAGGCAGCATATTTTCTTTCATAATAGGTGTTGCATCTTTGATAGGCTATTGGGGCTCAAAGAAAGAGAAAAAGAAGTAGCAGAGGTCAAACACAAGATCCCTTGTTCGGGCAGTCCGAATGTGGAGATATAACAATGATAAAGCTAGAAGTTGAAAAAGCCAAGCACGTCACCTCGAATAGTCACCTGAAGAGAATAGTTAATAAATCTTGCGGGAGGGGCTCGTAGTCTTTGACCCTTCGGTGATAACTTTCGAGAAAAATCGTGTCTAGCCTAGAATTATCAAGTGATGGTCAAAGGAAGCTGTGACAAATAAGTTTACAGTGCCCTCTATAAGAAATCTTCTAGTGTATACTTCTTCTCGAATTGCTGAATGAAATTGGTCATAACTTCTCCCAATTTCCTGGTTAGGATAAAACCATTCTGAAGATCCTCCCTAATATATGTTGGTAATCGTGGAAGGATTCGCCGTCTATTTCTATATAATCTTCCATCTACCACAAGCGCGATGCCCCAGTCCTCATCACTTCTCACTAGTCTTCCAATGCCTTGTTGTAGCCTTCTTGTCATCTTTCTCAAGTTATACTCAAGGCTCGCTATCCGACTTCTGATTTCAGGTGGGGGCCTTACGTATGGTAAAGCATCGATAATTAGCATTTTCAACTCAGGTACATCCACACCTTCCCAGAGGCTTGATGAAGCAGACGCTAAGACGATGTCATTTTCCCTTAATCGATTAACTTTCTCTTGTGCAGCATCTCTATCCTCTTCAAGGAGGGTGTGTAACCTTGTTGCTATCCTTGGATTTCTTCTAAGATAAGCCTCTGCGGCTCTACAGTCAGAGTGGCTTCGGAAGAGTACCAACGAACGCTTTTGAAAATTCACCAGCGCCCTTTCAATAATCATGTTGGCGCCTAAGCGCTCCTCCAAAGGTACTCCAGTTTCTGGCTTTTTTAAGATCGGGCCTCCTCTAAGCGCAATTAAACATCTCCGTCGTCTTCTCTCAGGTGGATATTCTCCCCAAGTAAAAGAGGCTACGGTCTTTCCTGTTACTCCACAATCTGTAGCGTGTTGGTCTGGTCGCTCAATGGTTGCGCTTACAAAAACAACCTGTGCATTACCTACACGTTGAGCGACATGTTGTTGCTGTATGCGTTCCGTCCTTGGTGTCCCTAATAATGCTGCCTCATAGATCAAAAAGATGTTATCATATCTATTCTGAAGGCGTGAGAGCAGTTTAACTAAGTGCTTGTGCAAATTAAAAAAGGAAGATTCAGCTGGATTTTGCGTATGCTCTTCGACATATAACTCAGTTTCGTTCAGGGTTCTCTGATTATCCATTATTAATGTCTGGATCTCGTCGAGGACATCCGGTGGAATCTCGTCTCCTTCTCCCACGTAGATTAATGCATCGTCAATACACCTACGTAATTGGTTCAAAAAGGTGATAGGTTGAGATAAATCCGTCTCAGTGAAACTCGTCAACTCTTCTATTGAGTTTTCCACCATAGTCCTAGAGATCTTTGCTTGCATATAGCTTCTTACCGCATCTTCAAATCCATGTGATTCGTCTATCACAATTATGTCGAATGCTCCTAGCTCTTCGGGAGAAGCAGATAAAAATTTGGCGAAGTTGGTTATAACGATCCTAGCATTTGGCACCATGTTCTTATCTCTTGCATATTGACAAGTACCTCTTTCTCTATTTTCACATATTTCCCGGTGCGCTTCACAATATGCTGGGGATGCAGTTCCTCCTTTTTCAGGGCACTCGTAATTAGTAACTCCATAGTATAGTAGAGGTTGAATGGCAGCTCCCTTTATTTCGTTGTAGTTATTCGTGAAAACCTGATCCTGATGGGTTTTAGTCGGACATAGAATGCAAACGCGCCGATTTTGCTCAGCGAAGTAAGCGACAGGCAGTAAGTATCCAAGTGTCTTCCCTAATCCGAATGGCGCCTGAATCACTATCGATCGCCCATTCTGAATTGCACTAACTATCCTTGGCATCATCTCTTGTTGAATCTGGTTTGGGCCTTCTCTGAACTTAGGTTTATCATATGGAAACCTTTCTTTCACAAACTCTTCAAACGACATCTTCCTTCACCTATAAATAGAACGGCGTCCCGATAACTCTTTCATGCGGCTGGGCCCTCATTTCACCTACAAAATAGGCTAGCTGAGAAGCGTATCTGATAGGAACCGGGATTCGCACAGCTCTCCCGCTAGCCCAATGGTGTCTTGCTAACCAAGCGCCCATCTTAACGTAATCCTCCATTTTAAAAGGCGTTTTTGATCTATGAACCGTTGACAGAACGAGAATCGGAGCGCCAAATCCAATAGCTTCTGATGATTGAAGTGAGAACTGATTTTCACCAAATGGATAACCTATCACTGCCGATCCGGGAATCGGATGAGCCGCCTTTCTCCAATCCTTCACTGGTGATGAGTACATTCTAATACGGGTTCTTTCTGTAACCGTGATGAAAGCATATTGGGTTATTCCAAACTCGTCTAGGATTCTCTCAAAAGTATCCATTTCTTCTTCTAACATCGGGAAGCCCGGCGTAACGCCATGTCTGAATGCAATCACATATGTTGGCGAGTGGCTTTCCTTATTTTGATAGTGTTCTATCATAAGTCTGGTAAGTTGATCGATCTTTTCAATACTCTGTCTCCCCATCATCTGAAAGATCGCCCCAGAACCGTAAATGTACTCTCCAGTATTGTCGAAGACTGCGCATGAAGCAGCGGTTGAAGGCTTTAACCGGAAAGGATCGTGGAAGATATCTAAGCCAATAAAGATCGTGCCTTCTGGCGCTAGGGGTTCTGCGAACTTCCAAGGGGCTCCGCCTAGCTTTGAGACTACCTGCATACCTAAAAGATTAAGGGTGGTTTGAGCATCTCCTCGCTTCATCGGCTCCTCTGAAAAAAGATTTCCTAAAACCTTGCTAGCGGTTTCAAGGGCGACATTCTGTGATGCACTACCTACATCCACAATCAGCTTTTTCTTTATTAAGTTGTAAGTTTTCTCGTCATCTTTTGTGGCAAAGGTTAGTACGAGATCTCTGTGAGGTAAATCGATCCTTTCATCTTCTAGGACATCGAAAAAGTGTTCGCATTCAACTCCACTTGTTAGAGCGAACTCGGCCTCAGGTAAGGTTTGCCCCTTTCGTCCTGACACTTCTCTTAAGCCCCGATAAAAATCTGATACTAACTTTTCTTGTTCCCTTGGAGCGACAATTAAAACATTTTTAATGGGTGCTGTCCTGAGGTACCGATATTTCTCGCTCTTAAAGGCATTGTAGAAATCCTTATCTTGTTTAATCTCAAGCACTTCTCCATCAGCCCACTCCAGCCTAACAGGGTAGAAGTTTTTCGTTTCTACCCATAATGGTTCTTGCGATAACTTTAGCCATTTTGCAAGTTCTGGAGTAGAAATTTTGCGGACGAATCTGACAGTTAATCTTGCTCGGGTGTCAGGCTTTGGACGAAAAATGCTGACTATGGCCTTAATGTCTAATGGACTCTTAACCCTTCTATTAAGATCTTCAATTGTGCGCGTAACTCTAAGCAGTTCGGGTACGTGCGGCTCATCTACTCCGTCCGGTCTTCTTACTCTAACTTGAGGTTGATTATGATCTTTGACCTTCCTTCCAAACATTTCTTGGTATTTTGCAGGACTACCCCGCCACTTTCCATCGCTTGTTTCACTTTCATCGTCCACCGTCTTAGAGAAGTCAAACTCAACAATTCTTTTATGCGCGCTTCTTGTGATCTCGTACTCTGGGGTCACAATAGCTCCTCGAAACCTCTGATACAATTTCTTTATGGCATCTTGGCTTGGGCGATAGGGATCTTCTTTTAAATAAATCAGATATGACCTCACATCTTCCCAAAGATTTCTCAGCGATTTCACTCGATACTTCGGATCGACAATTAAGAAGAGATCAGAATATAGGCGAACACCTCTGTAATATCCTTCATACGCTGAAGAATCCGTAACGTAAGCTATTCTTTTTTCGCGCAATGAAAGAATATCCACGGGCTCATATAGAAATTGCCCTTCTCTCCACATTTTAAACTCTTTAGCTATGATGTCGATCGACCGGTTTAGTAAGAAGGTATACTGCCAGTTGTCTTGAGAAAGCTGTATTTTATCTGGCTGCTTTAATTCAATCGAAAAAGTAACGGGGACATTCTGCAACAGAACCTCGGTACTATAAACACCTTCTGAGACCTTAAACGGGGAACAAATAGATCCCCCGACGCAGATCACAGGGATCTTTTCATTTTCAGTCAAAGTCCTAGCTAGTTGGTTTAACACTTGAAAGAAAGTATCTTCAGGAGGTTTCGGAGTGACATTAGGTTTATATTCATAGAGTTCAAACGTTCCTGCTTCTACCTTGAAAAAGTTAAGAAAGTGAAAAGCCATATCAGACTCTCTCCCTCATTCAATTCATATCTTACAATCATATTGTATAAACTTTCTGTCTTGGGTTTTGGGGAGAGGGATCAGCGATGCAGGGGGAGGAACAAGGAACAGAGGAGGCGCGCCCACCCTCCTGCCCTTCACTCTGCCTTCGGTCATGAGTTTGTAGAGGTGGATCTGAGCGGTATTCCACGAAACTCCGAAATCTACCATATCGATAGTCACGGGCCAGTCTTGCCTAGCAAGGTAGCGAAGTATCTCTTTGTCCATGCTTGCCAAGGCCGATAAGTTTGAAAGAAGAATGGAAAAAGGTGAAGTACCTAGCACTGGGGAAACTGGCTCGTTCTAAAAGCCTTACCGATGTGCACTAGTGGAAAGCGTCTGAGAGCCATTTCAGCTCTCATCGACTGAAAAATAGTCAACTGTTCTAGCCAGTTTTGTCGTCTAGATGGTCTTTTCTACGTCCTAGGTATATCTTACTTTGTCGTCTTCAAGGGTCTCTGTTACTCTGTACGTTATCCGTCATCCACTCTGTTACTCCAACTATAGTCCTTGGCACTACAGGAGTGCAGGTGAGCATGGTTTCTGACCCTTCTGCACCTAATAGCTGCTATTGGGGTTCCATCCATAATCTATGTTACTCGTGCCAGCTAAAGTTAGATAGCGAACGAACACGCTGAGCCTTCTTTGGTCTAGACCATTTTTTCTTATCTTTTTTCGAATGGCTTGCATCCGCATAGGTGTGTTCCGATAATCCCCATTAACAGAAGGCTCTAAGAAGCCATACATAAAACTCTGTTGTACCTTTTGCAGAGGTCGTTTTAGCGACTTTGATTTTAAAAGAACTGCACCCATGTCATCTCAATTCGATTCCAGCCAGAGCTGATATGCTGGTTTTGAGCAATATAGGCCCTAGTAGCCCGCCTAGTTGTTTAGCCAAAAATATTTTAGAACTATCTCTAAGGTTCTTTAAGAAGTAACCTTCCTCTGGAGATTACTTCATCAGTATATTTGTGAACCGCGTTATCATCGTACTTTGTTGCCTTTTCTTTTGAGTAATGATGAAAATATTCGTGAATTGCAGTACGTGCCTCGAAATCATCTTTAAGATAAATCGTACGGGTTTTTCTTCGATAAAAGCCATTGACCTTACCTGGTTCTCCATACTTCTCCATCGAATGCTCCTCCACAGCCTCGGAACTTATCACGGCCTGTGGAACAGAAATCCCCGTATATTTGCTCAAGACTCTGTATGCATCCCGAGGAGTCCTACGATACTCCAAGTAGAAAAGAACATCTGCGCATAAAGAAGGTGGAAGCAAGTTAGGCAACTTCATTAGTGTTTCAGAGGCTCCCTCTTCTTGATTCTATATCATCTGCTATTTTGACAAGTCTCTACTAAATACGTCAAAGAGTAGAATAATAGATATTTGCCCCTATATGCCCAAGCCTACTAATGTGCTTGAGTGTAAGTGGGGACTGGTGAAGAAGAAGGATCTCTTTATGCAAGAAATAGGGCTATATGGTGGATTCTGGTTATGTGGGAGTAGCGATGATAGAAAGAAATGGATATCGAGGCTTTGTTGTCAACTTCGTCGTAGATAAGCTAAGAGAGAAGGCAACGTAGCTCTGAAATCAGGCCCGGATCTAAACTTTATTTAAATTCTTTCGACTTTAGATTGTATTAGCGTTGCATGTACTCAAGGACCCACTCTTTATGTAGGTCATTTTGACTTGATTGACATTGGATCTGAATTGGACAGTTTGAACACCCTCTGGCTTTTTCGTCAAATTTCCATTTGTTCTCAGTCTTTCCGCAAGTTGGCATGAAGTATTTGAAGTGAAGGTTCTCTTCTTTGGGTTGAAAATTCATAAGTCTGCCGTCTAAATTTCCAAATTCGTCCAAAACAAGTAAATAAGCAATATCATATTTCTTGGGTTCAACTGCATCGATTAAAAGATGCAGTTGATTTTCTATGGTGTCATCTGGACTTTCACTTAAACCACTCGATTTCCATAACCAGCATTTCAGTTCTACTGCCGTTCTACACTTTGTAATAGGATTTGTCAAAACAAGGTCGTACTTTCTTTGTGTATCCGTTCCAATTCGCTTTTGGGCATGAACGCAATTTGGGGCATTTAGCCTGCTTGTGCAGAGATGATACGTTAGACAGCGCATGTCTTCCTCATTGAGAAAGGCACGACCTTTTTTATAGTGATTTAAGAGGTCTGCCCATGCATCTTCTAAAACGAGGTCGATCATTTGCGATACTTCCCATATTTTTTAACAAACCACTTGATAGCCTATAAAAATGATCTTAATTTCTCTTTTAATTCAACTATTTCAATCTGTTGCGGTATTTGTCCCAGTCATTTTCCAAGTTTTCAACATCGACCTTTCCAGTCAAAGACAATTAAGACTGCACTCCCATACATTGAAACGGTTACAAACCTCGTGTGGTGCGGAATCGGTCTTGTCTTTCAAAACAGAAGGCAAATCTCTCCATCATAGCTAGCTTTCCGTTAACTGTGCATATCAGAAAATATCTCGTGACAAAATCGGGAATCTGAACGTAGTTCAAATTGTTTGGCACCGGGGGCTAGGTTGTAACTCTTGTTTTGAACCCTCGCATCATGCGGTTAAGTCATCGGTTACTTTCACTGTCGCCTTCCTACGGTTCATAGCGTCTAACCCTCACCGTGGCCATACAAGAAATCTAGGCTTAAGAGCAGCTCACCGCACAGCTCTCATCCGCAGCCTTCCAATTCATGAATAAAGAAACTGGAAAACAGGAAAATTCAAAATAATCCACAAAGCATAAGTTCTGGCTTTTTTAGATAAATATTGGTGTGCGTAGCACGGGGAGGCGGTGAACATTTCTGAAGAAAAAATTAACGAAAAGAAAGTAGGAAGAATAGAGGATCTCATCATCAGGCAAGAAGAACTGGATAACGAGCTATGGCAGTCTATAGCATCAAAGTCGAAGAGTAGAGACCCTGAAAAAAATAAGAATGCTATCCGTCTTATTCTGAATAACTATCAAAAAATTCCGCGGGAAGAAGCAGAGATTTTGCTCATTAGTCTAATAGAGCCTACGGAAGATGAGGATACGCGGATTTTTGTAGCACGATCACTTCTGGAGAAGACACCTAAAATAAGGTTTGGTTTTTATTCGAAAATAGTTTCAAAGCTTTCGGAAGATCCTTCAGAAAAAGTGATAGCTATCGTAAGAGAACTTCCACTTATAAAATTGACCTCAGAGTTACTTGAGAGGAACAGAATTATTGCTGAACAAATAAGCCGAAGTGTTGCCCCATTGGCCGAATTTGGGCGGAATTTTTCTGAACACCTTAAACACATTCACGAAGCAATTACCATCTCGCCAGAGATTCTTAGAGCATCGCAATCAACAATCAGTATCTTTCGCCAATACTCTGAGAGTATGAGTTCTATAATGAAAGCTGCTGAAGCATATCGCAATGCAATCAGTCCGTATTTCATTATCCCGAATGAATATTTAGAACCAATTCGGCTTCAAGTTCCTAGACTTATTAATGAAGTTTACAGGGAAGGTATGGAACAAGAGGAAATTGAGGAAATTGACGATATGATAGATGAACTTAAAGAATATGTGAATACCTTACCAATCTTCGAAAATGTAAAAGATTATATCCTCGAAGGCCTTAGCGCCTTCTCCTCACGAAATTTTCGCGTAGCCTTCAGTACGTTACTAGACACAGTTGAGGGCGTAGCAAGAGAGATCTTGGTGATGCATAAATTAGGAGGTACCAACCAAAACTTATCCCCTATGGCGGAAAAACTTAGAAGTGAAAAATGGATTCGGGTACCAACCGAAAATTTGATCAAAAGCCTTGAGCGTGACAAAGCAGATCATGCACTATACGGTGAACATTCCGATTTCCCTGAGAATACGTCAAGATTAGTCATCCTATGTTTACTTAAGGTTGCCAGAGACTACATTTACTTTAAAGTATTAAGACGGTGCATAGAGGAAATAATCGCAAAATCTGCCACATATTCGCAGTTTACACTTGGTCATTTATTATCATTAGCACGTGATATACATAAAATGCATGTTGAGAGAAAATTCAAAGAAGGAAAAATTTTTCTGACAATAACCCTTTATGGTCGGGATGTTTTTAAGTTTCAGAGTAGTGGTCCCTATTGGGATACTATTTAATCCTTTATTTTTCATCAGTTTTTATATCTCTGGCGAACAACTGAATAGTGCTTACCCAATATATTATCAGCGTCCTTCTAACTGTATTCCTCGGTTAGGTTAACTCAACATATACCAATTCTCAGACCAAGAACTCCTAGAAACCGACCGAAAAACAAAGAAGAAAAAATACAACAGGGTCACGGCAAGCTTCCACAACGTAAAGATGTATAAAGACGCGGCAAGATGCAAAAGATACAAAGAAACTGAGAAATTCCCAAAGATCACGAAATAGACAGGACTCCGATCACTACAAGCCGTCTTAAAAGAAGACGCAAAATTCCCAACAACTAAAGAAACCCTGATTAAACACGAAGGATAGAGACTCATAGACCTGACAGGAGAAAAAGAATACAAGTCAAGGAACTCCTCCAAAAACTAGAAGAAAAACTTACAAAGATGTCAAAGAGGTAATTGGGGACCTATAATTAGGTAATTCCCCTACATATTCTTGACGAAAAATAGCCTAAAACTTGCTTTTTGCGGGAAATATAAAAAGGAATCTAAATCTACTTCGGCCCACTTTTCTGTCTTGCCTCAGTTAACTGGTTAACATCTCAGCTGCGACACAGGGGCAGAAGAATTTTCTTATTCCGATAGCTCCGATTAGTGCCTATAAGCTGTCAGTTTAAGATGGAGTGGGAAGTAAACTAATGTAACACATAGCGCGAATAAGTTCTTTAAAAATCTCTTCATAGGAAGCGTAGAAACGACTGCTGCCAGTTCCACCACGAACTATTGTGCGAAGAATAATTACGTAGGATCAGGAGTATCCTTGGACACTTCACTGGTTGATTCCGACGCTTTAGTTCAGAAGGCAATTTTTTGTCAAGTTCGGTCATCGTATCTGCACCGCATTTCTTGAGGTTGATCCCAAGGAATCTCCGAGGTATCAATTTTTCAAGGGTCCAATAGAATTTGGTTTGAAGAATCTTTTGAGGAATTTTGCTCTTTAGAAAATCCTCGTTGAAAAGGCAAAAATCTTGAGTATATGCTAGAAGTCCGTTAGCTGTAAACCCTTGTCTTTGTCTTGTATCTTCGCTTCAGCGCGCGCGAAGGATTAATCGATGAATGAATGATCAACCTTTCTTTACTTGAGACGCCACAGCCCCTCGAAGACCGATAAGGATCAACTTTCTAAGTTCAAACGAAAGGTGCTAATTGATGAAATTCTGTATTATACAGTTGCATGCATGCATGATGCATGCAATCGAATTATTGACTGTAGCATCATATCTCAGACTCACATCGTTTTCTATGTGTTATTCAAGGCAGGTATGCAAGGAAGAGAAGTAATGAACCGAAAAATCATGTTTTTCATAGTGCAAAAGAGGGAACTATTGCCTCTGCATAACTGTACAGTTCGTGTCAAAATAGGTGGCTGGAACCAAACTAGAACGGTTGATGCAAGATTCGATTTCCCAAATGTGCAGACCAAAGATAAGGGGAATGGTGTAGACTTCACATCAGATTAAGGGAAACCTGTTGTATAGTGAAAAAGCTAATACCTTAGTCTCTGCATACAATTTAAGACCTTTGAAAACTCTTAATAACTGAACAGAGCACCCTTTGTTGGGGGAGTCTAATGATTGATTTTCCCATACTTTATGAGAGATCTAAAGGTCCTAGGACTCCGAATTTTCGCAAGATGTCTGTTATGTTGCGTGAAGGGAAACAAGTGAAAATATCGATTGACGGAAGAAGTGTTATGATCAAGCATGGTGCAGTCGGAATCAAGATGTGTTTTGTTTGTGATACTATGGAGAAACTAGAGCAACTCAATGATGAGGTTGAGGCATGGCGCGAGGGAAGAATTGTATACACAAAGAAAAAGGAATTCTATGATTTCATTTTTCACCTAGATACGTACATTTTTGGGTTATATTCCGTCTTAGACTATTTTGCCTTAGAAATAGGCGAAATTCTGAGGCTGGAAAAGGAAAAGCGGGGAAAGTTTGTTGGCATTGAGTACTTCACAGACTTAAAAAGTGCAAGAGGATTTGATCAAAACACGCTCGTGATAAAGCAGAAAGCCGCAGACCTTAGTGGCCAATTCTGGTATGAATATTTCCACGATATGAGGAATAGGATCGTTCACATGTTGCCAATTGGCTTAAGGGCCTTAATGTATGGAAACACTATCGAATTTCCCTTTTTGCCCGATGAACCAAAAAATCCTGACTCCCTTTCTGAAAAGAAGCTCGATCCCTTGACAGAATGCAAGAAATGGTTGGAAGGAGTGTTCTGTTTTGTTGATGGCATCTGTCTTGTCTTGGGGAAACAGTTGTTTGACAACTTTGAAACATGAATCATAATGTATGCATACACTTTGGCTAATATTCCGCTAACTGTGCATATTAGTGCTCGGAAAATGCAAGCTAACTGAAAGTTCTTGAAACCTAAAGAAGCGGAGCATGATACTCTACTTTGGCTATTGATTTTTAAGTGGTCATATGTATGAAAATGAATAGAGACTAATTATCTACTTGGGGTTATCGTGATCCGCTGAAGACTATCGCTGAAGTAAGTTAGAATCCACTCAACTAATTCGCTTGTAAGCTTAACTTCATCTTTGCCAATAGCAGTAATGAAGATTCTCTTAAGTCCCGATTCTGTGGTTCTTGTGGTTCTGAAATTTACTGAACCAGATGCCCGTCGATGATTCCAAGTATATCCACCTCTGGATCTTCTCTGAGAACTCCAAGGACTTCCTTCCAATGAATTGAGCCGACTATTTATCTCTCGAGCTGTTACACTTGCTGTCAGAGTTATTTTTGTCAATTTTGACCTATACTGTCTTATAATGAACGCAGTTAAATAAATTGTGATTTAGCTAGCTAGCGGGGGATCTTATTCCTGATTACAGAAGAGGTTATCTTGAGTCTTTTCAGGAAACTTCGACATACTATGCAATCGTGGTCAGAGAACTGGAACCGTTGCGGAATTGCGGTTATTTGCGCGAGTTTACCTTGGCAAGAACTAATAGGCCCGTAGAACATATCCAGAACTACGTTTTGTCTATGATCCCTAATACGAATAATACTTACTGCAAGCTGTCAGTGTGCAACGATTCCGATAACTCCGAATAATAGGACAGATTCTATTGACTAGAAATTCGCTTTAAACTATCTGAATCTTTTCAAAAACGAGAGAAGCATATATAAATGGTTCTTTCAATATGGAAAGAAGGGTCGGAAGACAGGTACTTAGATATCACAAAATAAGAAGTGTGAAGAAAATCCCTGAACTAAACTCGGGGCCTCCCCATTTTTTGTTGTCTTCTTTAGGAAATTCTTAAAACTTTGAAAAGGTACATTTATTAGGTACAGAATGATGTACCTAAGAAGAGCGGTGATGATTATCAATTGAAATAGAGAGGTTGGGTGGTTGAATGAAAGAAGAAGTGATTAGAGAATATGTTAGAGACTTGAACGGATTAGTCAAAGAGGTCAAGTCGTGGGAAGAAGAATTCACAGTTCTTCATCAGACTTTTCGGTTTGCTGAACATTGGATGTATGAGACTGCAGTCATCTTCCTGTTCGGCAGGCTCTACAAATTCCTCAACTTCAGGGATATTACTATTGGGGGCAGAGGTTTGGATGCTGCTGTTAGGTGGCAAGATGAAGTAAAACAACTTGAATTTGAGGTCCTAAGTTCAGGATTCGAAGAGCATATCAAGAGAGGAGACGTAAAGCCAGAAGACTACGAGAATACAATAATAGTCTGCTGGGAGGATGATTGGAAAGAGAAAGCTCCCTCTGACATAGATATCATTGTGATGAAGGATTTGTTGGAACTGGCATTGAAAGATTTGCTAGCTGCGTAGGCTAGTCTCCGCTAATACTAGCCAACCTAGAGGCCCTCCGTTATTACCATTGTCTCAACTCGTCGCTGAGGAATAAAGACCAAAGGATTGTTCTCCTTTTTCAACGGGCAACTATCGCAACCACGCCAATTCCTGATTCGCTCCACTATATATTCGGTGCTCATGTCTGACTTTCTTTCCTCCGTTTAGACTCTATACTTCTCAATCATAAATATGAAACTTGCCAAAAATAGTGGTTTGTTTGATTGAAAAAACCCCGGACCGGTACAAGATCAACTTACTAGACCAGTTGATTCCGTTAACCCCTATTATCGGAACAAATAGAGGTGAAGGTATTTTTGCTGGTAAATTCATGTTGAAATCCCACCCTCCGCATCGTGAGAAAGGATTTGCACGGGCTGGAGCACAGCCACTTCATCTGACCTAGAGTAGTGGATCCGGTACATTCATCATCGGTATGTCAAATATGCCATGTCTTGGTTCTTCTCAGAGCTACAAGTAGGAACTCTCGTCACAAATTTCGGACCTATATTACTGATTCATAAGTCCTTTATTCCAGATGGAGCCATTCCCGGTTTGGGGAGTGATCTACCCGTCACAACGGAGAGGCATTTCATATGGAATCTGAGCTAAGAGAGAGTGTTGATGACATTCTAATGGTTGAAGAAGCTGGTGAAACTCCGATAGTTTTGGATGAAAGAGCAAAGCTAGTCCGAATCGTCAGGTTAGTGATAAGAGATCCGGAATTGTTCGAGATAATCTCGGATCAGAGAGAAACAGAACGCCCTGAATTCGTGAAAAGAGCCTTGAAGGTTGGTGCGTTAGCTCTTAGAGACGCTGTAATCACTGGAAAAATAGACCTAGTAGAGCGAAAATTTGAGGGGCTCTGTGTTGAATTGGACAAGATCCTTGAAGAGAAGCTCGGCAAGGAGGGAATGAGAGGCGAACTTGACAAGATCTTCGGGAGGAATGGTGAACTTGAGATTTGCTTTGAGGATCTTTTTGGGGAGAGGGGGAAACTAGCCCATGATATATTGGATATGGACAACAAGAATAGCCCGATAGGAAGGCTTCGAGAGAAAATAGAGTCGTACCTCGTGGGGAAAGACAGTGAAGTATACAGTATGCTTGATCCGCACAGGGAAGATTCTCCGATGTGCCATTTGAGAAAGGAAATAATGGATGAATTGGCTAGTTTAAAGAGCATGATAGAAGAACGAATAGTGAAGAAGGAGATCATCAAGAAGACTACACAAAAGGGTTTTGAGTTCGAAGACACGCTTGAAGTCTTTCTCCAATCTGTCTCAAACCCCTTCAACGATGTTGTGGAGAGGGTTGGAGCCGAAAAAGGAAAACTTGGGAATCTAAAGGGAGATTTTCTGATCACGGTAAGCGACCCAACAATTGAGGGATCCCCGCCGAGAATTGTGGTTGAAGCTAAGGCTGGACAGAATCTTAGGCTTACACAGAAAGGGTTGCTTGGAGAACTCGATGAGGCTATTAAGAATAGAGGAGCGAACTTCGCAGTCGCTGTCACAGAGTCACAAATATCAGATCCCATAGGCAACTATCGAGAAATTCCGCCAGACATGATCATATGCACATTTGGCGAAGATGGGTTGCCATTGGAAGTAGCCTACAAAGTTGCCAGAACACGGGTTCTACTAGACGTGTACAAGCAGTTTGAAGAAGAAATCGACGTTAGACGGGTAGACGGGATTGTTGGCAAAATAAGCAGTGATCTGAATGCAATACGCGGCATCAAGGCAAAGCTGACCAGTATCGGAACCACCTCAGAAGCAATCAAGGATGATCTAAGGCTGTTAGAGGCAAATATCCGTGAGAGCTTAGGGGAACTGCATGAATGTATACAGAACTCCATTAGGAGTGAGTGATTGACAGTCTGCAATCGTTCACAGATTTTTTCTCGCAAAAAGTCACAAAAGATAACATTCCTAGAAAACATTGGGGCGATCCTAGTGAAAGGAAAGGATCTTGCGAGTGTTGTTGAGAACCTCACGAAAATTTAAATTACTCAAAATCCTCATGTAAAGTGGTAATCGATAGAAAGACAACTTCTCTGATCAGAGGGTTTAGGAAGAATGAACAGGAATCAAATTAACACACAGAGTCTATCGGATAAATTGAGTGTTCTCTTCAAAAACATTGACGTACTCCGTAGACGACTTGGAGAGTACTCAAAGCTCGAAAACGATATTATTGGCAATTCAATCCGCCTTCAGGGGATCGTTTCAAAAATTGAAAGAAGGACCGATATCTCAGTTTTCAAGGATGTGGGTGATTGTCTACAGAACTGGCTTTCGGGCGAAAGGTCTAAGCTAGAGGATGCACAAAAGCAATTTCAGTCCAAGTTTGGCCTTAGCTTGGAGCGAATTCTAGAAGAAAATGGTTTCGAACTGAAGGGTCGATATCCACGACTTATGGCTAGCTTCTACACAATCAAACTAGACTTTGAATCAAATAAGGCTACTCTTTGGTATGGACCTGAAGAGGAGTTCATCTCAAGCATTCCTCTAAATGCGGACAAGGTTGCTACTTCACTCATAAATTTCCACCGTAAGCTAACTGAGAGACCCTTCGATGAAGACAAATTTATCAGAGATATCTATCAGACTTATCTAACTGTTCTGCAGAAACTTTCGAAACATGACGAAGAGAAAGTTCCAATCACGAACTTAATGCTGGAGGTCGCGTATACAAAGCAGGACCACAAATTCCGCGCCGATCCCAGACGGGTCAACTTTAGAGACTACGGAAGAGTTCATTTCAGCTACGACCTATACCGCTTGAAAAGGAAGGAAATTGAAGGCAAGATTATGACGCTTACCACAGCTACTCGATTGCATGTTAAAGATAGAGAGCGATACTTATGGATTCCTGTAAATGAAAAAGGCGAAGGAATGGTGTATTCGGATATTCATTTTGGAAGTTGAAGATAATGGAAAACCTAACACCCGATGTCGCAAGACGTATTATTGATGCTGTGGGCTCACATGGTAATCCACCCGAGTATGGATATCAGTTTTTTACGGTCGGTCTTGATAGTTATTTGAAAGTTACTGAAGAAGAATATCTTTCAAGCCTCATCAAATCAGGCGGATCTTCTTTCAAGATGGTCATAGGAGGCTATGGAAGTGGAAAGACACATTTTCTCTATTCGATAAGAGATCTCGCTTGGAAACACAATTTTGTGGTTAGCTATGTAGTACTCACACCTGAAGAAACACCGTTTCACAAGCTGGAATTAGTGTACAAGGCTATGGTAGCAGGAATTATGCGCCCAATGTCGATGGAGGAGATTCTTTCAGGGGGCGAGAGGGGAATTGACAGCTTCATCAAGTACTGGTACAGTTCTGTGGAACGCGATTACAACCAAAAAGGATATGAAGGAATGGAGCTCACGGAAGCCATCGAAACTTATGCAGGAAACAACGTTAAGGGTTTCGAAAGCACCAGCTTTACGAGGGCCGTCAGACAAGCCTTTCTAAGGCTTCATTCGGCAAGTGAAAGTGACTTCGAGAATATTACAAGCTGGCTTAAGGCAGAAGGTTACGTTAGGCAAATTCATGCACCTTATGGAATTCTTCAGAAGATTGATAAAAGTACTGCTTTTTCTATGATCCGCTCTCTAGTTCAATGGTTGCGCGCCATAGGATACTCTGGTCTAATAATACTTTTCGACGAAGCTGAACGGATGCCAAGCTTCAGCACTAAACAAATCGAGCTTCTACTTAACAACCTTCGCCAACTTATAGATGAGACTCATCACACGAACTCCCAAGGAACTATGATCTTTTATGCCGTGCCAGACGAAAGTTTTCTTGAAAGAAGAGGCTTAGTATACGTGGCACTGAAACAACGGCTTGCCACAGTTTTTGATGTGCCAAACCCGACTGGATGCAAGATAAACCTAGAGAAGATTGTGGGAGATTCTCCAGATCAAGCTGTAAAGTTTCTGAATGAGATTGGCTTGAAGTTAGCAGACATCTACAAGCTAGCGTACAGTGTGGAGTTTGATCGAAAGAATCTGGAGAGCTGCGTGTATAATATGGCAAAGAAAGCTTACGAGCAAAGATTTGGGGATGTGGGTTACAAGCGATTATTTGTGCAAAGAACCATCGAGGCTTTTCACTATCTGAGAGAGAATCCAAGTGCTGAGATTGATGAGGCAAAGGCGGAGGCTTTGGTGAAAGGATAATGAAACTTCCTTATCTGGACTGAGGGTTATGCCGATTTCCTATGTCTGTAGAAAATGTGGACGAGTCTATTCGGTAGAAGAATACCTCGCTGACAGGTTTTGCAGAGAATGTGGAAAATGGCTTTTTCCGGCAGGACACAAGACTCTGGGTACCTTTTCATATACTGGAGTATCGATTCATGCCGAGCCTATGCCACCAGAAAGCAAAGAATGGATCGGAAAGCGAGTTAGACACCCCAGATGGGGTGAAGGTATGGTCCAAGCACAAAGGCATGGACTTTTCGAACTCCTGATAGTATTCCAAAACGGTGTCAAGACATGGGTCAGAAGAAGCGAATGTACTCTTACAACACAGGAACCGATCCCTCCAACGATCCCCGCTACACTTGAACCCCCAATAGTTCGGCCACCCACCATGGAGATGCCTCGTCCCAATCAGATAATAGAATCACTCAGGCTAGGTATAGTTCCATCCCAGGCCATTCGAAAGTTCACATTTGGGAGAGAACACGAGTTAGAACATATAGAACAATGGTTGAGAAATGAGGACGGTGGATTTTTTTTGTTGATTGGTGGTTATGGAAGCGGTAAGTCACATCTTGTCGAATATACGCGAGCTTTGGCACTTGACATGGGCTACGCGGTAGCCACTTGCGAGCTTGACCCAAATGAGTGTCCATTACACCAACCAAAGAAGGTCTACCGTAAACTCATCGCGAACTTCAGATTCAACAACGAGCGCAACGATTTCCGGGAATTCGTCCGTCTGACTGCCGGATCAAATGCCTCATCTATTGTTGAAAATCTCTACATTTCTACTGTTCTAAACTACGTTAAGAGAAACCTAGAGTATGAAGACCTTTGGGAATGGATAGAGGGAGGCGAAGTGAGCTCTTTCTATGGCGCACCGAAGATGTTCGATTCAACAACTGCTTCAAACATTTACTGCAATCTCCTAAGCGCATTTGGATATATTTCCAGAAAAATATTGAATCTCAAAGGTCTCTTGGTTCAACTTGATGAGGCAGAGATAATAGACTCGAGCTGGCTATATCAGTATCAACGTTTGAGAGGAAGAAATTTTGTCCACGGTCTTGCACTTGTCGCTTTGAACAGCGAAAAACTTGTCAAAGAGGGAGTGGAATACTCGTATAAGATGGGAGAAGGTTATGCTTACAGGGGAAATAAGACAGGTCTAACATATTGTGGCTGGAACCATGTGAGATACATATATGGCTTTCCTAGCGGGTTAAAGATAATGTTTTCAGCGGTTCCTGGACTCAATCCGCTGGACCCTGAGCTGGGTTCAAAAATGATAATACAGATGGAGCTCCTCCCCTTCTCCCATGAGGAAAAGCAACGGATTTTCAATGAAATATACAAGCTATACATTGAAGCCCATCCGAACCTATTAATCGAAAAAAATGAACTTGAGGAGATAATGGAGATTGTTCTAGAAAGATCAGAACAATGCATAAGAAGCCTTGTCAAGACTACTGTAGAGGCATTCGACTTAAAGAGACTTTACCCTACAACAACAGCAAGGAAGCTGCTCCAATGAATTACGACGACGTCTTGGACATAAAGAGGTGTCTTCCTAAAACTTGGAAGATTTTCTTCGGCTCCTTTGGGAAGCTCCTTCCCGTTCAAGTCAAGACTATCCCTCTGATATTAGCAGGACATAATGCAATCATCGCATCGCCCACCGCAAGCGGCAAAACCGAGGCAGTAGTGGCACCGATTGTTGAAAAACTTCTGCAAGAAGAGAACCAAGGCCTATCTGTTCTCTACATTTCACCTACACGAGCACTTGTCAATGATCTTCATGAGCGTCTAAAAGATCAAATACAAGAACTAGGGATTTCTCTAGCGGTGAAGACAGGAGATCGCTCACAATTCATCCCTCAAAATCCTCAGGAATTCTTGATAACGACTCCAGAATCATTTGATTCACTCATCTGCCGTCACCCTAATGTCTTCTCAGATACACGATTTGTCGTATTAGACGAACTTCATCTTCTTGACGGAACCTATCGCGGCGACCAGCTTAGGATTCTTCTTGAAAGGTTAAGAGTGATAAAGGCAAACGAGGAACCAAAGTACTACGCTCTTTCAGCAACATTCAGAAATCCTGAGGGTGTAGCATCCCGATATTTCTATCCATTTGAAATAGTCTCGGTTAAAGGTCAACGGGAGATTAAATTCGAACTCGTTGAAGCAGCTGATCTCAAAAAGGCTTTGGGGACGACAATATCGCGATTTAGGGAAAACGGTATTCATAAGGCGCTCTTTTTCTGCAATAGCCGACGTGAGACAGAGGAGCTCGCCCAGATCATAAGAAAGGAAGACATCTGGCCTAAGGACCGAGTATTTGTGCATCACGGCAGTATCTCAAAGGCAGAAAGGGAAGAAACGGAAGAAATGATGAGAATTGGAAAAGGAGTTTTATGTGTTGCCACCATGAGCCTCGAAGTAGGAATCGATATCGGAGACATCGATGCAATAGTACTTGTCAGACCCCCACCAAGCGTCTCATCCCTTCTTCAGAGGATCGGGAGAGGAAACAGAAGAAAAGGATACGCCTTCGCCATTGGCCTCTACAGTACAGACGAAGAGATGGTGGTCTTCCAAAGACTGTTCAAAATGGCACAGAACGGGGTTCTAGAGGATATTACCCATGGTCCATGTCTCTCGGTCGCTGTTCAACAGATATTCTCCACCCTCTATCAAACCCGCTTCACAGGTGTGCGAAAAGAAAGCTTACAGTTATTACTCAGACGACTTACTATAGGAGAGGACCTAACAGAACTTGTTCTTTCTCGCCTTCGAGATAGAGGATTCATACACTTACAAGCAAGCGTTTATGTGCCTTCCACAAGGTTAATCGATCTAGCTGAGAGAGGGTTGATTCACTCGAATATCCCCGACGGACAAGGCTATCGAGTCATCGAATCCTTTTCTGGCAGGGAAATTGGTGAGATTAGCTTGCTAGATCCTCTTGAGGGAAATATCGCGATAGGAGGCAGGATTTGGCGAATATTACGAATTGAAGGAACAAAGATTTACGTAAGTCCAGCTGGAAAAGACGCAATAATGACGCCAAGTTTCGCTTTGACGCCTACCCATGGGAAGTTCTATAGTATTCTTCCTCAAGCAGCGAAAGAACATTGCTGCAAAACTATTCTGTGAAATCCACTAACCATTCCTTATCTCCACCCGTCTCCGCTAACTGTGCTTATCTGTACACGGTGTCCATGCATGCATAGACCAGTTCTTCAAACAAACTATAATATTACTGATTCCACTATTGCTGCAATTCACTTCTCCAAGTTCTTAGGTCTGTTGACTATCCCTATAGGCGAGACTCTCATAGGTGCACCGTTGCCGTCTCTCCACTTTGCGCACTCCAATATCTCAGCTTCACCGATTTTAGCGGCTTCGGAGAAATCGTCCCAACTAGGCCAACCATTAATCCTCGTTTCATTATTGAGGATTCTCTAGATGATGTCTTCCCTATCTACTAATCCTTCCTCTATGATCGAGTCAGCAATTAACATAGTAAATGCAGTGTCATCGGAGACTTCAGCGTATCCCCATCGTTTCTGCTTTTTTCCCTTATCTGGACCACGTGGATAGAGCGCATGCCTAAGCTAGCTAGCTCGGTTACTGGACCATCATACACCGGACATATTTCTTGGACCCAGAAACTTCAGTTATCCTTCCCATAGCGTCGCCTACGGCAACTGCTTGAAGGCAAGCAACGGCTCGTTCCTCCGGCGACATTTCTTCTCTTCCATTAGAGTAGGGCGTTGCTTCTTAAAATCGTCGGATGCCGTCGCGCGAGAGCGGAGTACGTACTGATGGCTAGCTTTGCATCCACTATCCGTAAAACTGATCACTGCTTATGCCAAAGCTTTCATAGGCGGTTACGGGTTTTCATTGACTTGTAGTTAGCTCCGGTGTCAGAACTCCTAAGCGGATTCTGATGGCAGTGATTAACGGAACTTGCTCGAGAACATTGGATAGAGGATTCAAATGCTATATTAGACACCTATCTGCGTGGCGTGTCGGGGTTTGCTGGTGCATTCTAGAAGATAGTTGACTGATGAGCCATTCGTATACCAATCCAAGCATAGATTTCCATGGAGTTGTGATGGTCATGTACTTGACCCGTTCTTCAGCCAGTCCCGCTTCATGTGGGCTAACAATAATAATGCCTGCGCCAATATGAATCTAACGCGTTTACAATGTTTCAATGGGGTGCAGACGGAATGAGCACGGATTGGAAAAGCTATGCGCGATTTTTCCGAGAGAGTTGGAAGGAACTTGAAAAGGAGTATCGTAATAACAACATTAATCCGCAGCATGAAAATGACGTTGTCTGTTATCTCTATTATGCGCTAGCAAAAAGACTGAAGAAAAAGGGATGGCCACTCTATCTTATTCGAACTGAGGACACACGCAACATAAAAAAACAAACGCTAAGACCTGACCTCAACCTTAATGACCGCTTATTCATTGAGGTCAAAATGTATCCTTTGAGAAGATACCAAGAAGGATGGGAAAGAAGAGAGAAGGGTATACTATATAATATCCAGAGACTAGAAGACTACGTCAAACACACGAAGGCAGAAACCTCGTTCAGAGTGAGAAAACCAGTCCTCGCTCTGTGGTTCAGAAAGCGCGACAGAGATATGCAACTGCCTCTTGAAGACACTTTGATACCTGAAGATCTGAAGAACAAACTTGAAGATGAAATAGAAAGATACAAGGACACGGTTACTATTGTGTATGGTCCGAAGAGCCACTAGTTGGAGTGTAAAGGAGGCAGCTACGAAAAAAGATTGTCTGAACTTCTGTTAACCGCGAGTATTGGAACCTTTATGGTCTCTTGAGTCTGAGGCAAGGTTGAACTAAGTCATTGATGTAACTCACTATTCTGTAAACAATAATCCATTGAACAAGTATCTCGATAAAAGTAACGAAGAATTCGGTCCGCGAAAGTTTCCACTATCATCACCGGTAGTAATTGGTACTGATCTCTCATTCATAGAGCAAACCCAGACTTCTTCAAGAACAAAAGATAGGAGAGAAATTCTTCCGAAAGATACCATGAACCTTCTTTAGTAAGCCTACCAGAACCCCTTAGTTTCTGGTCAATACATTTCAACTCTTGAAAACGTTGGTTGATGAAGGTCAAACAGTATTTCACTGGTACTATTACATGGTCTCCTCGCTTGTGTATTCCATGTCCCTTATCTCCGAATCCTGCCTTGCTCAATTTCGAAATCGTACCGAAAAAGGGTTTTACGTAATCAAAGACAGTTTCGCTTACTATAGCTTCTTCATCACCACTCTTCACTTCAATAACTAAGCCAATTGTATCCTCACTTCCTGCCTCCAGTTCTCTTAGAAGATCAGTATCGATTTGGAGAGGTACTCTATCATTGCTCTTTCCAACCTTTTCTTGGCTTCCGCCCAGTCGCACAGCTAAGAAGTCGACATGTGTCCACTCATCCTGTAATAGCGAAAAAGGGGGTATTGTGAAAAATCCATTTAGTCGCAAATATGTCTGCACTATTTTCTCTGATGTGTTCATAATATGATCTGTTGCAAGAGATAGTATCAAAGCTCAGCTGAGACTTAGATGGAAACTATAGTTTGTTCCTTGTTTCATATAGTTAACACCAACAGATTTTGGGATTATGAAATGACTGTATCCTTTTCTGTGAACCCGCTTTAGACTGAACCATTCTGTAATTCTCTAGTCATTCTGATAACTCCGATTATCGGAAGACATTCTGAGGCGGTAGAAATCCAAAAGTGTAGACTCGTCTGTTCATTCAATTTTTTTCTCCCAGAGCAAAAAGTGGTCATTAAGGCTTAACAGAAAATCAAACAGGTTCTCTGATACTTTTTGTAATTCTCTAGCTGCTGTTCGCTGCTCAGCCTTGCGTGCGGTTGAAAGGTCACGGTAGAAGGAATGTTGAGTCTTCGAATATTGTTACCGAGAATTCTATCTACTCCTTTGCCAATAAGTATTATGTGTTTCGGGCCTACTTCTCGGATCACTTTTGTAACATGGTTCTTCTAGCATATCTGGAGTACTTTTTCAGTCACGATTCTGCTTTTCGAACTACTTCCATATAGGCCGACTATGCTTGTATCCAGCAACCATACGCCTTTCTTCTTCATCTTTCTTGGAACATCAACTTTGTTGCTGAGTCTCTTAATGAAATTCTGAGTTTCAGTTTTGAGAACCTTGTTGAATCCCAAGTCGTCTTCGCTATCTGTGATGCAAGCACTGAAGATCTTCTAGTACTGAGTGTTCCAGCGTTCCTTCTGTCGACCTTTTATCTAGTGAGCAGTTTGTCTTCTCCATACCCTAGACAATAAACAAACCTCACGAAACGTGATGGATAGTCCGGCAGAAATTTGTGTAATAATGACCTGTCGAGTTTTATCCTAAAATCTTCTTCCTTGCGGGACGTTACTTCTGACTAGTTCATAGGTCTTTTCTAAGCTTCGTAAGATTTTCGCTCCCATTTTCAAGATCACCGCGCGGGCAATTGAATATCTATTCTTTGAAAGAAAAATCCTATCAAATCGAGGTATCTGAAAAATCGAAAAACCTGCGAGTTTCCGATAACCCCTATTATAAGAATATGGCACATTCAGCATTTTAGTCCACAATCAACTGCTTACATAAAACGATGAGGACAAAATGGCGAGGATCTCCATCTTCACAGGAAGAGAAGCAAGGCTTAACAAAGCTATCTTCTGGATCCTCGCCAGACAAAGCCCATTGGCTATTTATGACATTTGGCAGAAGTTGAGAGACCAAAAAGATTTCGCGTACATCCGCTATCACATAGTAAACCGATGAGCAAGAGCCCTGGATGCATGCATGCATGCAGAGTGGCGCGAGAAAAACAAAGACAGGTTTTGTAGCTGTACTTTACCAGTTAACCCCAAGAACTCACCTGGCCATGCTGTTAGATAAAATCCACATAGACAATTTCATCGAGAAAGCCCCGATGTCTGTATACTCAGCATGATAGAAGCCATCATATCCGCTCGTTCTAATTTCATTGTGTGAACTCTAAAAGTCAATAAATGCAAGCGCCTACAGCTTTTAACAAGTTAGCATACCTAATTGATGAAGTCATATAAGGACTTTCACAAACATAATTCTTTGACTTAACTATCAAGGGATTGAGTGGGTGAAATTGCTGAAAACGATGTTTTCTAGAAATAATTAACTGACGAGGTATCGCATTGAATAAGAAAACTCATAGTCTTCAAAACGAAGCTGCTTCTGAACGTAAGCTAAGACACATTGATGTAGAGATTACCAAAAAATGTAATCTTTTCTGTGTTCACTGTTCAGCGCGGTCGAATACTATGGGAAAAGAGCTGAGTTTGAAAGAAATTAAGATGATTTTGGACAAAGCCAGTTCGCTGGGACTGAAAAACGTTGGCTTCACTGGGGGTGAACCATTAGTACGTAGAAACAAACTAGGGACGTTGCTAACATATTGCAAGCGTACTTTAAACTCAAAAACTCATCTTCATACAAATGGGACGTTGCTCAAATTAAAGGACGCCGCAGTGATGGCGAAATTAACTGATGAGATAACCGTCACCCTGTATGGATCGAAACCTGAGACCCATGATAAGATAACAGCTGTTAACGGTTCTTTGAAAGCTACAGAAGAGGGTTTGGACATGCTAGTGCGTCAACGCGCAAATGTTAGGACTTTTATTGTTCCGATGAAACCTAATTTTAGAGAAATTCCACAAATCGTAAAGAGAGTTCATGAGATGGGATGCGATAAGATCAGGGTTCTTTCTCTGGCGCCAACTGGACGAGCGCGAAATCGCTTTGAAGCTTTATCTCTTGATTCCAACGATGTAAAATGGCTGACGGATGAGCTTATTAAAACTCAAAAAGAGCTAGATGTCGATATCGACGCCGGTTTTTGTACTCAGCAAGATTATGCAGGACTTGGCAGATTGCGAGGTCATGAGTCTTGCCTTGCAGCAGAAAACCGTGTTCATGTGGATGCGTTCGGGGAAGTTTTTCCATGCACTGCCTCGTCGGGTTGGCAACCATTTTCCGCAGGCAATCTCAGAGAGTATACGTTCAATTTGTCAGAAATATGGAAATTCTCTTCAATCTTTCAATTCGTTAGATATTTTCATTCAAACCCTCCAAATAAATGTCGAAGTTGCACAGAGTATCGGCGATGTATGGGTGGTTGTAGAGTAATGATGCAATATAAATATGGAGATATCGGCGTGGCCAAACCAGATTGTAGGTTGTTTCCCGCTTAACTTTTTTCAGGCGAGGCAGACATGCTCCTCTTGTAATCTTCTTAAAAGGGCGTTGATAGGATCAAACTCCTTAGTGCAGATGTGAGACGAGACAGGATGTCATACCAGTCCGATATCATAATCCGTTTCGTGAGAAATCATGTTTATTAACTTCCCAAGGCCAATACAATTTCCATAAGCCTTTCTCCCAAAATCATGACTCCTAAACATTGCGAACAGGTGTTGAGTTTTCCATCCCGAATTTTGATCTACGACGATCATAGAAGGCATCAATGGGTTAGTCCTCCTTGCCTTTTGCCATCTTTGATCATAAAACTAATCGCATTTAACCATGTCTCTGAAGCATTTCACCCAATCGAATCCACTATCAATTTTGTTTGGTCCTCTTCTTGCCAGCTCCATAACATTTAGCGCAAACAATGACGAGTTTTCGTTTCCTCTTTAGTTTCGAGAAAATATTCTATTGATTCTTTGCCTAACGCTGGCGTATCACGCGAATTCAATACTCTGGAACAGGGTTTATCTAGCCTATGAATAACCAAAGTGCAAAAGGGATGACCTTGTGTTAATTGAAATGGTTCTCTTGAACGGTTTGTGATAGCGACCGCTATCTTTCCGAACCACGTAGGGTCTATCTTTGTCATACTTTGAAGGATGCCTTTACGCACAAAAGAGAATCTAGGCATGACTGAACCCGCAAAATCAGGGGGAAGGCCAATATACTCTTGAGTCAAAACTAAAAAGACATCGTCTGGCTCGATGCTAACTTCCTTTTTTTCGCCAATGGAGATTTTCCGCTTTTCTGTAAGTGAGAAAGCCTCGTAACTAACGCAAAGGTCATAACTGAAGGGCCCCAAATTCTTGAGCTTAAAAGGATGAATCAGTATCCTTCCGCTTATTAAATCCCAATCTCTCTTTTTAAACCATTTCTTAGCATCTTCACATTTCTCTTCAGGAAACACCAATTCTTTCAAGGAAGTATCAGAAATAACACACATCTGAATCACCGTTCTTACTGGCGAAGATAGGCTATATAAAACTTACAGCATTGTGTTCATACAATTTTGTGCATTGTTGAGAAGCTATAGAACGGAATTACTTAGAAAAGACCAGACATGCCGGGTCCTACTTTCACAATACTAATCTCATTGGACGCAGCGCGGCTTCCCAGCTAAAACCATTTGGATATTTTCCTTGGTAGATGTACCCGTCTCTTTTTAGAGTCAACTGCTCAAGGCGGTGAATTTCTGATATGTACTGATTAGTCGCGTCGGGAGTATCTTTTAGTAACAGCAATAAAAGATCCGCCGTTATTCCATCAATGTATCGGAAAATGCGAAACCGTTTATCAAGTTGAACTCCACGCAAATAAGGTCCTAATTCATGCAAAGGGAATCCAGGTGCCACGAATTTTGCCTCTTGGGCTGCTAGCATATAATCATCCCTAGTGGCTGGCACTTTGTAGTACCAGCCAACGTGATAATATCCGGTTAACACTCGCACACCACCTCGGTTCGTGCAGAAGAAAAGTAGTTTGATTCCATGTCTGACAATAGTCGCTCGCATTCGTTTGTCACAAGTGCTGAATAAACCAAACGTCAAAGTCTCTATATTTGGATCGGCCTTTGGATCATTCTTGTGTGATACTTCTCTAACAGGCATTTTAGAGCGCGGGTCGCCATAATAGAAAGACAAGGCAGCATTACTACTGTCGCTAGGCTTTAGAGGAATCCATGGCGGATTCGGTGGGCGTACATCTTGACGAGAGGTACTTTCTGAATTTAGATTTTTGCGGTTCGAAGACATCAAGTTTCATGGATAGTGATTAAGACGGCGATATTTTATTCTTTTCTTTTTTATGAGAGATGGCTCTTTGACCCAGAAAGAAATCATGATCCTTATCACAGCAATGTCAAAGGAGAGGTTAAATAATCGGATAGTAAAATAGAATATGGAAGTGAGATGAAATGGGGCGACGCGTTTTCATATCATATCAACATGATGACATCAATCAAGCTAAAGGTTTCAACCTATTGCGATGGAATCCGAATGTTCCGTTGGAATTCGTTGGCAGACACCTTCTAAGCCCAGTCGACAGTGAAGATCCACAATATATACGAAGCAAGATAAAGGAACAACTCAACGGAACCTCTGTAACAGTAGTGCTTATAGGTAGGCACACTACGGAGAGCGAGTGGGTAGATTACGAGATTCGCGCGAGTTTGGAACGTGGCAATGGAATTCTTGGCATACATCTCAAGGGCGCAGAAAACGCACCAATTCCACCTGCGCTTGTAGAAGCTGGCGCTAAGGTAATAGATTGGAGCACGGATACTTTTGCAGATGAAATAGAGAGAGCTGCTCTCATAGCTGGTCGGCCCGAGTTGGGACCCCCTCCTGCGCGTTCAGCTAAACCAAGCAGTTGCATACGTTAGTCTTAGAGACGCTACAGTCGTCTTGCCAGCCAAATCGTATGTTCTCGGCTAATTGTTCTTTCCACATCTAGCACAATCTCCGCCAGTTTTTCTTCCGTTGAGGCTTTGTTTGCTCGGTCTTCAAGAAGTGCTATCTCTTGGGTGACAAGACCGTAGGTTTGAGACAGTTCACGGTAGCTTCGCGCATGAAGCCAAGACAACGCACTTGCCCCCGCAGTTGTGAGAATGCCCACTGGATTAATAATAAGGTCTCTGAAGCCGATAACGATTATGGCAAGTACAGCTGCTGCAAGCTGCAAAATCCAAGTGATGATGAACCATAAGGCTTCTCGATCTTTATTCCATTTAGCGTTCTTGGCATACCAAGACCTTTGGTCATGAATTCGGCTTTGAACGTAGTAAGTCCGACGGTTTTCAAGACTTTCATTCCTCATTTGCCTCATATAATTGGTAATGAGAGGACCTTGTTGCAAATACGGGGTCAGCTCAGAGCAAAGAGACGGCTGAAGGTGCAGGATTTTATCCAGACGATTAAGGAAGCGCTCTTCTGCCTTAGAATCAGAGATAGTGCCATCATAAGGCTCTACTTTCATCATAAAACTCCAGCTCTCTGTCTTAATGGATTCAGCAACTGCCCGGCTACTAAACCAGACTCTATCGAATTTTCTCATATCCATAATGGCGCTAAGAACAATCGATACTACAAGAAAGATCGCCAAAACAATAGCAGCAGAGGTTCGAAGATTAGGTTCTTGACTCCAAGCAATAGATGCGACGCCTGCTATAACAAGCAACAATGCGACTTTTGCCCGAACAAGCCAAAAGTGCCTTTTCTGAGCATTGATTGCTGAAGAGTCACTTTCTCGGTATAATGTTGGATAATCCTGCAATTCCAAACTACATTCACCTTCAAGTTAAGTGTTCTCCAAAAGTTTATAAATATCATAGGTGTTGACGAAGGGAATCTACTTAGTTGAATGAAACTCTCAGGATCTCGGCTACATAGCGAGAGCGTTGGTAACTTATTCGCTTCCATGGTAACCTTGCTATCTTTGTTCAGACAAACGATAGTAAGTGGGGAGAGTTGAAACTAGTTTAGTTCGGAAGAAGTTTGATGTGGCAAATGGTTCGAATGAGTTCAGCCTCTTCCGTTAACCTCAATTACGAGAATCTTTCTGCGTTTTCTTTCGTTTCCTGAAGCATCTTCTAGAATTTGTATATGTTCTTCTTCTGTAGCAGTCCGTTTAGAATCTCTTCGCTCTTTTGCGGTTGCTTGCAGATCCATCCGAGGGTTTCTCCTCTTCTTCATCCTTGGCCCTCTTGCAGATCTTATGAGCGTTTGCTTCTTTGGGGCAACCTATCTCGCAACTTCTTCGGTTGGAACGTGGTCTGGGAGACTATTCTCTAGGAGCAGATGAGCTCAGTTGGTATGAGTATGGATGTGAAGACTGCGGCTACATCTGAGAAGTCGAGTGGGAGTGACAACAGAGTCAAAAGCGTGCGTTTAGGTGATAGGCTAAATAGAGATACTACGAGAACAGCAATAGCTTCATAGGTCGGGGGTATTTTGGTTTACTAGATTATGCAACTATAATAGGATCAGATATTCTGTTGCTAAATAATCTTCGTTAGATATTCTTTGATTTGAATCAATTGATCACAGATGGAAAATAAGGGGTATACCCTTGTTACGCAAGACTCTACCTGTGGTAAAGTGTACCGAAATTCGGTTAGTCGGAAAGAATGTGCTGAGCTCTAAAAGATGAATCCTCCTCAACTTTTTTGTTCAGCTTTCATGAATCTCCAGTTTCTCCAGGTTCACCTTCTTCTGACTCTATCTTTGCGTACCACCCGGTGTTTATGTTCTCCTTTATGGCCTCTTTTATTAGATCAAAAGATTGCTTAATAACTTTCATAGTTCTATCAATGTCTTCCTTGTTTCTGATGTAAGTAACGCCCCACATGGGATGTTTTTCATAGACTCTAACCCCTTCTAACTTCTTGCCCCAAGCGAAGCATTCTAATTTTAATGCACCTTTTTGAAAGGTCAAGTATGTAAAGACCCTTTCTGGGCAATAGTATGATATTGCTGATTTACCTATTTTTCCCCAGATTTCATCGTTGATTTGCTTAATTTTCTCATCGAACTCTTCGAATGTCTCTTTTACTTTTGTCGTGGTTCGTTTGTAATGGTCTTCAAGTTCATACTTTACCCCTTCGGTGATTACATTGGGTTCCTGAAGGGGCTTGGAAGGCAGTTCTTTAATCACTTCCTTCAGTTCAATGACTTCTAATGGACAGTCTTTCCAGTCGTGTTCCCAGCAAACTACAATATCGCATTCTTTTGGATCGTGTTCATGTCGCAAAAAATCGCTGCTTTTATACTCAAACTCAATATAAACTCTCTCCCATCCTCTGCCAACAAACCTTCTTCCAATACAATCTGGATAGGCTGTTCTGATCTCTTCAATGTACATGTTGAGGTCTTCAATTATCTTTCCAAATAAGAAAACAACGCCCTGCTCACTAACGGGACTATAAACTAACCCGCGAAAGTTAATTAGGTTCCCAACGATGCTCCTCTCTTTAGGCATACAACCTTTCCTCCCTGTTAGGGACTACTGTTAAGAAAAATATATTATGATCGGTCATTCAATTAATAACGAGGGAAGATTATGATTTGATTTTAAGTGCTGTCAAAGGGGAGTGAACATGTCCAAGCACTATAGAGAGATTATGAGGTGGCGTTAAAATATGAGTATAGCAAGGGAAGCCACTATGATAATCAAAGATCATGTAGCGAAGGCGAACCAGGCGAATACGCATCCAGCTAAGCTTCTGGTTCTATCAAGCTTGCTTGGAAAGCTTTTTGGGGTTGGGCTTGAGGAGCTGATACCCGGTATTGAAAGCAAGCTTGGAAGTAAGCTATGGGGTCTAAGAGGCAGTGCTGACCTTGTCTTCTCTAATGTGGTTTTTGAGGTGAAGGTTGATCTGAGGAGGGAAGTAGATGATGCTGAACGGAAGCTAATAAAGTATCTTCAAGTGTTGCATGAGCGCGAGCCAAAGAGAAGAAGCATTGGTATAGCGACGGATGTTTTAGAGTCTAAAGCGTATGTTCCGGTGCTTAAGCGCGGCCAAGTTGTCGATCTACGTGAGATTGGATCCATAAATATTGCCGTGGCGAGTTCATCTGACAGCGTTTTATGGCTGGATTCATTTATTTTTTCAGAGCCGAAGATCAGGCCGTCAGCCCAAGACTTAAGGTGGAGATTTGGTCCCAGTAGCCCAACATACTCCATAGCCGTCGATGGGCTTCGTAGCCTTTGGAGCGAGGTAGAGAGTGAGATGGATGCAAAGCTCAAACTGGATTTATGGGCTAAGAACATGGAGATAGTTTACGGCGGCAAGCCAGAGCTCAGTTCTTTCATAGACCATACTTATCTGGTCACCTTGGTAAAGCTGATAGTTTACTTGAGGTTAAGTGGAGACAACGTGGTAAGCGAGGATAGGATAAGGAGGGCTTTGACGGGCGAATACTTCTCGTCATACGGTATAGCGAACCTTATTGAAGAGGACTTCTTCGCTTGGACCTTGCAGCCAAAGGTGGCTGGTAATGCTTTAAGGCTGGTCTGTGACTTAACTAAAGAGTTGCTAAGGTACGACTTTTCCCAGATTGATGAAGACTTCTTCAAGGAAATCTATCAAGAAATAGTTGAGCGGGGAGAGAGGCATAGGATAGGGGAGTATTACACTCCCGAGTGGCTCGTTCAGCTCACTCTGGGGGAAGCCACCCGCTTATCGAGCGGGGGAAATCAAAGTTTCCCAAGAACCTTGGACCCAGCCTGCGGCTCAGGAACCTTCCTCTGCAATACTATTCACATGGTGAGAGAGGACATTTACAACAAAGGAGAACCGCCAGATCAAATCTTGGACTTTATCGTTAGTAATGTGGTTGGGGTTGATGTAAATCCGTTGGCAGTAATCATAGCGAGGGCTAACTATCTCATAGCCCTGGGAGACCTTCTCCAGTTAGGCAAACCCATCATAATTCCGGTCTACGTTGCAGACTCCATACAGATGCCAGGGGTTAAAACTACTCTCGCACCCGGAGGAGGCGTCACAGTCTACGAGGTTGATGCAGACGGTCACCCGATTCAAATACCGAAAAGCGTAATTGTTCAAAAGGCTGTTTTAAGTCAAGTCTTCGAAGCCTTAAAGGACGCCGCCGGCACCTATAAGGCCAGAGCAGAGAGGAATGAAGCCCTTGAGATTTTCAGAAGAAGGGCTTCGACATTGTTATCCGCAGATGAGTTTGAAGTCCTAAAGGCATCGTTTAACACAATCATGACGCTCGTAGACAAGGGGTTAGACTCCATATGGATTTTCATACTCAACAACGTCTACGCCCCAATAGCGTTAACGGAGTCAAAATTCGATATGGTTGTTGGCAATCCCCCTTGGATAGCCATGAGATATGTCGAGAACAAGAACTACCAAGACTTCCTGAAAGATCAGGTATTCAAGTATGACTTGCTTGATCGTACTCAAGTCCACCTCTTCACTCAAATGGAGACTGCCACCTTATTTTACTCTAGATCCAGCGACCTTTACTTGAAGGAGGGTGGAATAATGGCGTTTGTGATGCCAAGGAGTGTTTTAACAGGTGCATTACATCATGCCAACTTTAAACAATTTAAGAAACCAAGAATGAGGCTTATCAAAATACATGACCTAGAAGATGTCTCACCACTGTTTAACGTGCCATCCTGCGTTTTAATCGCTGTCAGAGGAGAAGAAACAGCCTATCCGGTCTTAGCCAGAAAATATTCGGGAAGGCTACCCGAAAAGAACGTTAGGCTAGCTGAAGCGATTAGACATCTTTCAGCTAATGACTACATGTACGAGGCGCCAGAAATTCCAACTTGTTATAGTTATTACTACGATCACATAAAAGCTGGTGCAGCCATATATCCACGATGCTTATTTTTTGTAGAGTTTAGAGTACATCCAACTTTAGGAATCAGCATGAAGAGACCGTTAGTGACCTCATTAAAGAGGACAGCTGAAAAGGAGCCTTGGAAAGCAATAAAGCTAGAAAGCAATGTTGAAGAAAATTTCATATTCGCATCATTGTTGGGTGGAGATTTGCTGCCATTTGGTTATGTCACTCTTCGTCCAATCATTTTGCCACTAGAACAACATGGTAGTAGGTATAGGTTAGTTGATGTAGACGAGTTAAGGACAAGGGGCTATAGGGATATGGCAAATTGGTTAAGCAATGTTCAAAGAGGATGGGAAGAGAAAGGAACAGAGAAAGCTAAGAAAAACTTCCCAAGAATTATTAATGCTGTTAATTATCAGATGCTATTGACTTCTCAAAGCCCATTAACGCGTTTTATGGTAGTTTATAATTCATCAGGAACGAATATTGTATCTTGTGTGATTGACAAACAACATTTAGGGCTCTTTACGATACTTAGGGCTTCAATAAAGCCGATAAACTATATAGCAGACAAAGATACTCGCCTGTATGAAACCGATAATGAACTTGAGGCGCATTATTTGTGCGCTATTCTTAATTCAAATATAGTTAATGACGCTATCAAGCCACTGCAAACTCGAGGACTTTTTGGAGAAAGACACATCCATAGAAGACCTTTCATGCTTCCAGTACCGAAGTTCGACAAGAATAATCACTTACATATAAAGTTAGCAGAATTGAGTAAGAAATGTCATATCGGTATAGCATCGTTGGAGTTTACAAAGAAAGGCACAGCAGGCTTGAGGAGGGAGGCGAGGGAGGCCACAGAGAAGGAGATCTCTGAAATAGACAAGATTGCATCGCAGTTATTAGGACTTTAGGGGACATCCATGACTATTGAACACATCCATGAGGATAGATTCAGGGAGAGGGTTATGCTTCTTAAAAGGTTCATAAAACGGCGGGATGCCTTTGTTTATTTTTGCGGCTTTTTCAGCGTCATGAGTTGAAGCGATGACGGTGTATCCTTTGCTTGCAAACCCAACAGCTGTACACAAACCCACGTAGTCTATGCGATCGATTCTCACGTCATAAGGAAGATATCGCGACAAGATTTCAATCGTGTCTATGCGCTTTGATCGGAAAATTACGTTCTGTTAGTTCCTATTATCGGAATAAAAGTATTTTTGCTAGTAGATTTGCGTTGAAATCCCGCCCGCCGCATTCTAGGATAAGCCTCGTTATCTGGATAGGGACTCGCACTCAGTTAGGTGTGGATACCGCCCGGTCCACCAAATTTTCTAGATTTCTCTCAAATCGATTGTTCTTATCCCCAGGTTATTAGCGTTTTCAAGGATGAACTTGTCGCTCGTGATTAACGGTTCACCTATCGTTGACGCTGTCGCC
>Ga0315314_1000576_pt1 | contig 39134 bp, 33 predicted proteins | sample TDP9_MG_FD_203631 | JGI IMG/M metagenome (GOLD analysis project Ga0315314, IMG submission 203631) | Freshwater sediment microbial communities from Lake Towuti, South Sulawesi, Indonesia - TDP9 | ecosystem: Environmental > Aquatic > Freshwater > Lake > Sediment | place: Indonesia: South Sulawesi... | reverse complement strand
TTGGAACCGTGACCTACCCTCGATCATCAGAGCAGACTACTTGTGCGATGACTACGGTATGGACACGATATCGACTGGAGCCTCGATTGCTTTCGCGATGGAGCTCCACGAGAAAGGCATACTCACACCTAACGATACTGACCTGGACCTCACGTGGGGCAACTCTGACACAGTGTTAGAACTTGTTTCCAGGATAGCGTACAGGAAGGAACTCGGCGGCATCCTCGCCGAGGGTGTGAGAAGAGCCGCGCAGAAGATCGGCAAAGGCTCGGAGTACTATGCCATGCACATCAAAGGCCAAGAGATATCTGCTCAAGACGGCCGAGCGCAACAGTCCATGGGCCTAGCCCAGGCAACGTCAAGCCGAGGAGCAGACCACCTGAAAGGATTCCCCACAATAGATGAGATGGGTTATCCCACCGAGGCCGTACAGAGATACGGGAAGGAATGCCTTCCAGAGATCGTTGACGGCATTCAAACGAAGTACAAGCCGATGGTGGTCAAGGACGGAGAGGAGTTCTGCGCCGTCATAGATTCGGTGGGCATCTGCAAATTCGGCACTCTCTTCCCACCGGCGCTCTACTGGGAACCAATCGCCACCGCTTTGGCGCTGATTACAGGAATGGACATGACCGCAGCCAAGCTCAAGACAATCGGGGAACGTATTGTCAATCTTCAAAGAATGTACAACGTAAGGCACGGAATCACGCGCAAAGATGATCGACAGCCCCGCCGACTCCTCGAAGAAAAGTCTCCCTCAGGAAGAGCGAAGGGACACGTTGTATATCTTGACAAGATGCTTGACGAGTACTATGAGCTAAGAGGCTGGGACAAGACGACTGGACTTCCAACCGAACAGAAACTCAACCACCTCGGACTGGAGTACACGAGTGCGGAACTACGAAACGTGAGAGCCGCGCTGGACTAACCGGCAGAGAGAAGAACAGACAGGCTTAGCAATATCATTGCATTTCTCATATTGTCTCTCTATGTTTTCCTTAATCTCCGGACGATTATGTACGCTTACAGATGCATTTACCTGATACGCCAAGCTCTTGCCGTAAGTCACATATACCGAACTACTGGTGCCGCGCTATCTGCGATAGAAACACGGTGCTGGGCGAGGACATGGGAAAAAGAACGTCAAGCAGATGGGCACTCATCATCGCGGGATTCGTGATAAACCTGTGTTTGGGGACAGTCTACGCTTGGAGCGTCTTCAGACCTCCTTTGCACCAACCGCCGTCCAATTTGTCAGTATCGGAATCCGTTCTTCCGTTCAGTACTTTCCTTCTGTTGTTCGGCATCACCTTCGCATTCTCAGGCAAGATGATAGGAGACATCGGGCCGAGACGACCTGCACTGATAGGTGCCGTCCTACTAGGGGTAGGCTACCTCCTATGTTATGCCATAGCAATTTTCCCGGGATCCACACTCTTGATTACTATTGTAGGATTCGGATTGATAGCAGGAACTGGGTGCGGCTTCGCGTACAACCCACCGATAGCGGTTGTAGGAAGGTGGTTCCCTGATAGGAGAGGGCTTGCGCTCGGACTTACGGTGATGGGCTTCGGCTTGTCCGCTTTGATCACCGCACCCCTAGTCGTTGCAATGATCTCCATGATCGGCTTGCCAAACACCTTTCTTGTCTTGGGAGTGGTATTTCTGACTCTTCTATCCCTCTTGGGCTTACTGCTGAGATTTCCCCCTGCGGAATGGACGCCCCCGCAAGCGAAAGCATCTACGAGCACGAAAGGCTGGGCGGCAGCAGTCAAAGATTTCACAATTAGAGAAATGGTGGGAACGAGAACGTTCTACCTCGCTTGGTTGACGTTCCTAGTAGGGGCTGGCGCGGGGTTGATGGTAATCGGCTATGCAAAACTGATAGCCACAGACATAACGGGTCTGAAGGGCGGCCTCGAGTGGTTAGCCACTCTTGCCGTTTCAGTCCTCGCCGTATCAAATGCCGTCGGACGGCCATTCTTTGGATCCGTATGCGACAAGATTGGACCAAAGAGAACTCTGCTCACTATGCAGGCTATCCAGCTGCTCTGCTTGGCGGTACTGTTTCCCTACTCACAATCGATGGCGATTCTCTACTTGGCAATTGTCCTGTTCGGCGCTACCTTCGGAGCATATCTTGCAGTCATGCCCGCACTCGCATCATATTTCTTCGGCACAAAGAACCTCGGCCCCAACTACGGACTATATCTCAGCGCATATGGAGTCGGCGGTGTGATACTGCCAATGCTGATGGCCGCCATCTTGGGGGCAAAGCCAACGTACGGAAGCTACGTACAAGGATTCTACGCGACGGCAGGCCTAGTCGTCATCGCGATTGTGCTGGCGGTGATAATGAGACCACCGAGAATTGAGGACAGCGGCAAGAAGTAGAGAAAAGGCGCCAACTAGGATACCTTCACACTATTTTTCTGAAAGACAGCAGAGCCTTGCAGATCATTTCAAGTACGATGTGGAGTGTCTATTCGCGGCGGTATGGTGCAAGAAGCGCCTTTGGCGGTCGAACCAGTTTACCCAACAACGCGGACAGTCCTATAGTCAGCGCATACGGCACAATCTGAAAGAGCTGAAATGGAATTTGGATGACTGTTGTGACGAGCCATAGTTGCACCGCGTTTAGAGCGCCGAAAAGGACCGAGGCGACAACAACCCACAACGGGTTCCAGTTTCCTAGGACCACAAGGGCCAAAGCGATCCAGCTCCATTCACCGCCGACGTTCAGGTTGAAAGAACGCAGGTCCACCAAAGAGTAGAATGCGCCTCCGACGGACATCAGAGTGGCTCCCAACGTCACCGCCAGATACCTTACGAGGTGAACCCGCACTCGGGAACCGTCCGCCGCTCGAGGGTTTTCCCCTACCGATCGGAGTATTAGCCCCCACTTGGTTCGGCGGAAGAAGAGGAACGCCAAGGCGGGAAGGATGAACAAGGCCATGTACACGTACGGCACCTGACGAAACAGAATTCCAACTATAGGCAGTGAATCCAAGAACGGGATCTGGATCTGGGGCGTCTGTGGCACTGTAGGCTCGACGAGGGGCGCCCCGATCAAGACGCGGTGGAAGAAATAGGCCACGTTCATACTGTAGAACGACAAGGCTATGCCAGCAATATGTTGCTGGGCACCGAGCGTGACAATCAGGAACGACAACAGCAACCCATACGCAGCGCCAGTAACGGCGGCAACGATGACGCCATTCAGGAATGATCCAGTGAAGTAGGCGCTGATGAACCCCAGGCCGCGCCAGAAATCATTACTCCGAAAATGCCCAGATTGATGACCCCTGCTTTCTCAGAGAAAGTCTCTCCGAGGGCAGCCAAGATTATGGGCGTAGAGATAACGATGGACGTGCCCAGCACGCTGGCAAGAAATTCCTCATAGCTACTCCCCTTGAATTCCGGGAATATAAAACCCACGAGCCAGAGGGCAGCAAGGAAGACGAGAATCGAGATTGGGAGTTTCAGTTGGGGTATGCCGAACCGCCGTGTCTTTCTCGTGTCAGAGAGAAGCGAAGGTACTCCGGTCGTCCAGCTCATCGCGTTGGCGCCGTTGATGAGCACACTGAAGAAGAGCGTCGCAACGGTGACGCCGATCGCGTTCAGTCCCCCTAACATGGCGGTCGCTGGGGCCACGAGGCCGTAGTTTGGTCCGACGAAGGGTGTCATGTAGTCTAGAATCGCCATCACCTCGTTTTTGCCCGCGAAGCCAGCGATACCTCCGCTGAAGAAAGCTACCCAGAAGTAGACGCGCGAGACGTTGACTCCTTCGAGCATGGCAACGCGGGGAGAGGTTACCGCGACCACTTTTGTCTTGAAGGTGGTCTTGCTGAACATGAACCATACGAGAGCTAGGATAAGGAACGACAGGATCGCTCCCAAACGCAACCTGGTGTTTGGAATCAGGATCGGATACATTGCGTTGGCTGAGATTTCCTGCGACTGAGGATAGGTCGTAAACGGCGAACGCAAGGGACCTGTTGGCAGGCCCGCATTGACGAGCAGAACAGCCGATCAGATCAGAATCCTTGCTAGCACCTCGTCTTGGTTTCGCTTGACTCTTAGAAACCAAGAGATGAGGGCTATCCCGCGATCACTCTTTGTGACTTGTTCTCTTACTGGCTGGCAGATTGCGACGAATCGCAATTCCGAGACGCTTCCGGAGAGCTAGGTCGGAAATCACTAAACAGCGTAGGTGGCGTAGTGGCTCGGCCAGCAAGATCGTGAGACTCTGGGAAGACTTATCTCACGAACCGCAGATCACCTCAAAGATAAACCCCCGTTCTGATGACGGGCCGGCTCATGCATGATATCGCTGTATTAGCACTCGAAACGATCTACCCATGACCGAAGCTGATCAGACTTGAAGATGTGCGAAGGAAGATTCGTCGTGACGATGGATGAGAAGAGAACCGTAATCCACGACGGCTGCGTAGTAATTGATGATGACAGGATTTTGGCCGTCGGAAAGAAAGATGATCTGCAAAGAGATTATCAAGTCGACGAGAAGATGGGCGGCGAAAATTTTGTCGTGATACCGGGCATGATAAACACTCATTTTCACTCTGAGATTAGCTTGTTCCGAGGTCTCTGTGACAACATGTCCTTGATGGAATTCAAGAGGCATGTGCTGAGCCCAGCGATCTCCCACTATACCCCCGAGGACCTCTATCTTGCATCGTTAATCTCCTTGATAGAACTGGTCAAGAACGGTGTCACTACGGTCCTCGACATCGGAATAGGCAAAAAGCAAAGCGCCGAAGCTGCAAGCAAGCTAGGAACGAGAAGCGCCGTAGCTGAAGCGATGATCGATCGCGTCCTCGGAGAAGCCGAAGGCCCCGTGGAATCGACCGAGAAAGCATTGCAGAGGAGCCTGAGCCTATTCCAACAATGGCATGGCGGCGCAGAAGGCCGCATCAGAGTCTGGTTCGCGCCTTACACAGAGCTCCTCAGTAGCCCTGAGCTGATGCAGAAGACGGCTTCCTTGGCTGAGAAGCATCACACAGGTATTCACATGCATCTCGCCGAATCTTATGAAACACAGTCGATCATAAAGAGAACCTACGGCAAGAGGATCTTTGAGCACCTTCACGACCTCGGTATTTTGGGCCCTAGACTCTTGGGAGCGCACTGCTGTTGGCTTTCGGAAAGAGAAATTCGACTGATCGGGGACACACAAACGAAAATCTCCCACTGCCCAGTCGCCGAGATGAAGCTTTCGGACGGAGTAACTCCAGTTACGCTTCTAAGAGCTCAGGGAGCCACAGTGTCTCTTGGCACCGACGCGGCGCTCTGCAACAACTGCGGCGATCTATTGAGAGAAGCCAAAGTCGCCTCTCTTCTACAGAGGGTGATCATGCCACCTCTCGATGCCGAACGAATTCCTGCACAGGAAGCAATGGAGATGATAACAATTGAAGCAGCCAAATGTGCCCAATGGGACCAAGAGATCGGTTCAATAGAAAGAGGAAAAAAAGCTGACCTGGTCCTAGTCGACATCAAAAAGCCACATTTCTACCCGCTGCTTCGACAGCCGACGCCAAACATACTAGGTAATCTGATATACGCCGGGTCAGGAAACGATGTTCATACTGTCCTAATCAACGGAAGAACCATCGTCAAGAAGCGCGTAGTCTTGACCGTCAGCGAAGACGACGTTCTTGGGAAATTTCAGGAAGCAAGCGAAAACCTATTCCAGCGGAGCGGAGCACTGCGAGGGAAAGCTTTGCCCTAAGATTGCTGACCGCTACTATGCTGTAGTATCCAACTGGCGGACAATTCATGCCTGAATCCTAGGACGTACGTTCCGACCAGAGAGAGATACGGTTACGTCACCACAAGGAAGCGGCAATTTGCAAACGTCACAGAGAATACGATGTTCTTTCTAGATGTGTTTGGCACTGAATTACGCCGTTCTTGATCACGCACAACGGCTCGGAGTGATATGCGAACGCACTCCTCAGATCCCCAGCATTAAGTATCACGAGGTTGGCAGCGTTTCCCACGGTCAACCCGTAGCCATCTATCCTCATTAACTTGGCCGGATTGATGGTTATCATATCGTAGAGTAGTTCCCGATCGTTGGGCGTCATCATCCACAGCAGATGCGACGCAAGGAAAGCCACCTCCAGCATGTTGCATCTGCCATATGGATAGTATGCATCATCCACGTCGTCTTGGCCAAGGGCCACTGCAACGCCGCCGCTCAGTAGGTCCTTCACTCTAACGTGCAAGGGCCCTGTGTGAGGATCGGTGACCACCCCAACCCCACCCTTCCTCAGGAGGGCAACGAACTTCCTGTGATATACCTCGCTGTACAATGCTGACGCCCTGGCATGGCATGCCGCCACTCTTCCCGTCCATCCTCTCCGGATCGCGGAAGTCGCCAGGTACTCGGTCGTTCGTAGTTCTGGATCTCCGGCATCGTCTGTCAGCATGGCGATGTCAGCATCATACTTCTTCGCAACCTCGTATGCGATGTCAATATGCTTCTTCGAATCCTCGTCTGTGTACTCTATCCACGGATGCCCGCCTACGACATCAGCACCCAGCTCCATGGATCTGTAGAGAAGCTCCTCCGCTCCGGGTTCCCTGATGATCCCGTCTTCCGCAAACGCCACGATCTGAATGCCGATTCGATCCTTGAATTCCTCCCTTACCTTCAGAAGAGCTTTGATGCCTGTCAATTTCGCCTTGGTATCTACATCAGCGAAAGCCCTGACATGGCTAACGCCGTGGTAGACAGCTTCCGTCAGCACTCTCCTTACTCGCTCCACAATCTCAGACTCAACGTAGAGTTCCTTCACCTTCGACGCTATCTCCACAGCGGTCATTGCACCATACATGGACGGTCCCTGATACTCGCGCAATGCCGCCTCGTCTGCCAACGAGCCCGTCATGACCTTGTCAAGATGGAGATGAGCAATCACGAAGGCCTCCGTTACCAAGTTGCCTTGTGCATCAATTGCTTGCTCCGCAGCTCCTTCTGCTTTCTCAGAGATCGTTTCAATCCTTCCCCTGACGATGCCAATATCGCACATTCTTCCCGACCGCAACCGCGCGTTCCTGACAAGCAGGTCGTAGTTCATGCGTTCACCCAACCGAGCGGAAGACCGACGCCTGGATGTATGCCTTACGGCGCTGCTACCTTAAGGAGGACTATGAACAAAGCCTTATGTATCACACGCTTCGAACCCTCTTTGATTCATTCCGCAAACCTCAAAATATCTTGATCTCAAATGCACAGTTGATCATTGACCAATGATCCAAGACAGAAGATCCCGAAGAATCGTTGTAGCTTCGCACTGCGTCCTTAATCAAAATAGCAAACTGGAAGGTATCGCAAACTGGCCCGGGGTAATAGAACCCGTGCTAGAAGTAATATCAAGAAGCGGAGCCGGCATCGTGCAGATACCATGCCCGGAGATGTTGTACGAGGGCATAAGACGTTTCGACAAGAGCTACGAGCAGTACAGGTGTGCCGCTTTCGCCAAGCTATGTCACGACATAGCGGAAGATGTCGTAGATCAGATTGAGAATTACCTCAGTAACGGCTATAGAATCCTGGCGGTCCTTGCCATTGAGGGGAGCCCCTCTTGCGGATACAATCTGACACAGTCGGCACCCGAATGGAAGGGCCTTGTTGCCGGCAGCGATATTCGGAAACCTCGGTATGTCAAGGAGAAAGGAGTCTTCATGGAGATCCTCGAAAGAAGACTTCTTGCAAGACGGATTGAAATTCCTTTTCTGGGCATTCCTGAGATTCCGGAAATCGGTTCAATGGAAAACGCTATCGCCAGACTTCAAACATTAGTTCGATGAAACGCAAGGAGCTTTCGCTCGAACATTCATCAGTCTATCTCAGCCTTTCCACGCTTCTCCTTTGACCCCTCTAACGGGATTTCATCTGCGTCTTTCTCGAAACCCATGCATTCGCGTTCTTCAACTTCCCATCAATAACACGATCGAAGACAGGCGATGATCGTTGTCTTACGATGGGTCCTCGCAGGATAGTCTTATATATCAACCGGAACCCGAGCTCGACGAGACGGAAAGTGAGCGAGCTTCAAGAAACCGAGTCTGCCGCAGCTGTGGTTCAGATGAAAGGTATCACAAAGACCTTTCCCGGCGTCCTGGCAAACGATCATGTTGATTTCGATATTCGATCTGGTGAGATTCATGCCTTGCTCGGTGAAAACGGTGCTGGCAAAACGACTCTGATGAATATCCTATACGGACTGTATCAGCCGGAGGAGGGAGAGATATACGTTGACGGCAGACGAGTCATCATCAATTCGCCTAAAGACGCGATTAACCTCGGCATCGGCATGGTTCACCAGCTTTTCAGGCTCATCCCATCTCTTACGGTTACGGAAAACATAGTGCTCGGCCTCCGCTCTTCGAGGCGGCCTTTTCTCGACCTTGATGTCGCCGAGAAGAAGCTTACCGATCTTTCGGATAGATACGGCCTCAAGGTCGATCCAAAAGCAAAGCTTTGGCAGCTGTCAGTTGGTGAGCAGCAACGCGTTGAGATTCTCAAGGCGCTCTATCGAGGAGCCAAAGTTCTCATCATGGACGAGCCCACATCTGTTCTGACGCCTCAAGAAGTGAACGAGCTGATGGTGATCATGAAGAAAATGGCCGCAGAGGGGCTGGCTGTGATTCCCTTTGTCACTCACAAATTGCGTGAAGTCATGGCAATCAGCGATCGTATCACAGTCATGAGACGAGGAAAGGTCGTGGCAACCATTCAAACAAAAACCACGAACGAAAGAGATCTTGCCATGAAGATGGTCGGAAGGATGGTGTTAATGGAGACAGAGACCGTCAAAGTACCTTCGGAACGAGCCATACTTGAGCTAGAGAGACTCCGAGCAATCAACGACAAAGGACTGCTTGCTCTTGAAGATGTTTCGCTCTCCATACGCCAAGGCGAAATTCTCGGGATCGCAGGAGTCGCGGGAAATGGCCAGACCGAACTCGCTGAAGTCATCACCGGATTGCGCAAGGCCACTGGCGGAAGAATTCTCATAAATGGAAAAGATATAACCAACAGGTCAACGCGAGAAATAATGGAAGCAGGCATCGGTCATGTGCCCGAGAAACGTGTGGAAACCGGTGTGGTCCCCGACCTGAATGTTCGGGAGAACCTGATCCTGACGAGTTACGACGATCCGTCGCTCTCAAGCCGTTTCCTGCTCGAGCGGGCCTCCATAGACCGACACGTCGACAAGCTGATCGCTGACTTCGGGATAATGACCCCGAGCAAAGACAGCCAGGTCAGACTTCTTTCGGGCGGAAATCTTCAAAGACTTATCCTCGCCCGTGAGGTAACGCGCAAGAACCTAAGCGCACTCGTTACAGTCTATCCGACAAGAGGGCTAGACGTTGGCGCAACAGAGTTCATTCGGAACACGCTCGTATCCTTGAAGAAGAAGGGTGTGGCCATCCTCCTCATCTCGGAGGATCTCGATGAGATCCTTTCACTAAGTGATCGAATAGCCGTCGTATTCAAGGGAAGAATAATGGGCGTCTTGTCCGCGAGCGAAGCGAAGATTGATGAAATAGGGTTGATGATGGCGGGAGCGGTCAAGGCAGAATAGGGCGGTTCTGGGGGATGGTTGTCAGACTCGGATCGATCGAGATAGAGTTCAGAAAACGGGGGACACGTCCCCGCTATCTGGCCTACCTGGTTCCATTTGTGGCTGTTGTCGTGGCTCTACTAGTGGGCTCTGTCGTGCTCGTATCGGCAGGGGTCGACCCCCTCACCGCCTACCTAGCTTTGTTCAACACGGCCTTTGGAAATTCGTACTCTCTATCGGAAACCATCGTCAAAGCGATACCGCTAATGCTGGCCGCCATGGGAACGGCTATTACGTTTCTGGCGGGATTTTGGAATATAGGCGCCGAAGGACAACTACAGATAGGCGCCTTGGCTGCAACATGGGCTACGCTCACGTTTTCGGGCGCGCCCGCTTTCGTTATCATTCCTTGGACCATGCTGGTCACCTTCGTAGCAGGGGGAGCATGGGGCATGATTCCGGCATTCTTCAAAGTCAAACTCGGGGCGGATGAGATACTCACCACGCTGATGATGAACTACGTAGCGATCTTAGCCGTCTTCTACTTTGTATATGGTCCGTGGAGAGACCCAGCCGCCTATGGCAACCCTCGTACTCCGTTGCTACCTGAGTCCGCTCGAATACCGGCTATACTGGGAACACGCATCCACCTTACACTCTTTGTAGCACTCGGAATAGCGGTTCTGCTCTACTGGTTGCTCACGAGGACAAAATTCGGTCTAGAAATCAGAATTATCGGAGGAAACAAGGACGCTGCCAAGTACGCGGGAATTAATGTATTCAAGAACCTACTGCTTGTCACTTTGATCGGGGGCGGGATAGCTGCGCTCGCTGGAATGGGCGAGGTGGCAGGCCTCCATTATACTCTTCCCAAGGGCATCTCACCGGGATATGGGTACACCGCCGTGGTCGTCGCTTGGCTCGCGAGGCTGAACCCCGTGGCGATTCCAGCGTCTGCATTTCTGTTCGGAGGCTTGCTAAACGGTGGATATGGGATACAGATGGTTTTTGCTGTGCCCATAGCTTTGGTCAACGCCATTCAGGCGCTGGTTCTCTTCTTCGTGCTCGCGCTTAGCATATTCTACGAATACAACATAGTTGTCAGGAGGCGTCGCTGATGGTCCAGGACATAATTGTTGGGTTCCTTTCAACGTCCATCGCCGTCGGCACCTCGCTTCTGCTTGGAGCGATAGGAGAGGTCTTTGCCGAACGGTCAGGTGTCATGAACTTGGGAGTTGAGGGCATGATGGTCATGGGCGCGCTGAGCGGTTTTCTGACATTGACTCTGACAAAAGATCCGTGGGTAGCGACGGTCGTAGCGACCTTGGTCGGGGGAGTCATGAGTTTGATTCATGCAGTCCTATCGATAACACTACGTGCAAATCAGATACTCAGCGGCCTCGCGGTCACAATGTTCGGCCTGGGAGCAAGTGGCTTCCTCGGTCAGCGACTCCTAGGCGTAAGCGCCAAGGGACTGCCCGTAGTTGCGATCCCCCTCTTGAGTGAAATCCCGTACGTCGGACCAATCCTGTTTCAACACGATCCCATAACATACATCTCATACGTTTCAGTACCAATTGCGTGGATAGTACTATTCAAAACCGAGTTTGGCTTGACCGTTAGGGCAGTCGGCGAAGATCCCGGAGTAGCAGACTCGCTCGGCATCAATGTCTACCGCACCCGCTACATATGCGTCTTCGTCGGTGGGTTACTGGCGGGGTTGGCGGGAGCCTTTCTCTCCGTAGCATATGCCCGCATGTGGGTAGAAGGTATGACCGCAGGGCGTGGCTGGATCGTTATAGTCATCACGATCTTCTCAATGTGGAACCCTGTTCGAGCGGTTGTTGGCGCCTTCCTATTTGGAGGAGTCAGCACTCTCAGCTACGTCTCCCAGGGTTTGGGCATCGGGATCCCAGCAGAGGTTCTTCTGATGATGCCTTACCTCTTCACAATCGCCGTCCTGCTGATAGTGTCTCAAGAAGCCGTCAGGAAAAGAATCAGCGCCCCCACGAGCATGTATAAGCCGTACGTGAGAGGCGAGAGATAGAGTCAGACGTCAACCTCCTCTGACTGACGTGTCACTCTGATCGCACACTCAGTAGACGTTGCCTGCTGGAATTTCAGTGTCACCTCGACTGATAGTGTACCAAGTCTTTTATACGTCCATACTCCGATCACTCTGGCGATGAAATATGGCTAGACCAATCTCCGTTATCGCCGTCATCATACTAGTTGTCATAGCTGCAGCGGGAGGCTACTTCGTTGGTCAGAGTGCGGCTCCAACAGCGGCAGTCACCGAACGGATAACTGAGACGGTCACTCAGACTGTTGCGGTCACCCAGACCGTCGCAGTAACGCCCACGCCGGTCAAGAAGCCGATAAGCGCGGCATTCATCTACATGGGTCCTGTCGGAGACACCGGATGGACTTGGAACTTTGATCAGGCGCGAAAGCGCTTGGAGATGGAGTTCGGCATCACAATACCCTATTCAGAGTCCGTTCCCTACGGCGACGGGCCGCGCGTCGCTACAGAGTACATATCGAAAGGCGCTAACATAATCATGTTCAATGACGCAATGGAAGTCTGGAATCCAACACTGTCACTAGTAGAGGCGCATCCCAACGTCTACTTCCTACACGCGGCAGGCTACGTCCACGACAGGCCCAACCTGACTGCCTTCTATGGGAAGATGTACGAAGTCAGATACTTGAACGGAATTGTTGCTGGCAGAATGACAAAAACCAATAAGATAGGGTACGTCGCGGCCCATCCCATTCCTGAGGTCATAACGGGGTTAAATGCCTTCACCATGGGAGTACGATCAGTCAACCCTGCCGCCACAGTCCACGTTGCCTTCACGCACTCTTGGTACGACCCGCCGACCGAGAAGTCTGTCGCCCAGAGCCTCATAGCTATTGGATGCGATGTCATCACTCAGCACGCGGACTCACCTGCAGTGCAGATCGCCGCTGAAGACGCCGGTATCTACTCTCTCGGCTATCAGTCCGACATGACATCTTTCGCGCCCCATGCATACTTGACAGGATGCATATGGAATTGGTACCCCATCCTGTCGCAACTCTTCCACAATATACAGGATGGAACATTCAAGAACGAGTGGATCTATCCGGCACTGGGCTCAGGCGTCATCGAAATGGGCCCATACAACGCAGCAGTCTCTCAGTCGGTCAGGGACGAAGTGGCTAAGGTTCGCAAGTCCATTGAGGACGGAACGTTTCACATTTTCCAGGGCCCGATAAAGGACCGAGAGGGAAACATGAGAATACCGGCTGGCCACATACCGACTGACGATGAGATCTGGACCGGCATGCTATGGGTCGTCCCCGGAGTAGTGGGAGAGATACCCCCCGCGAGACTGACGGTCGTCGGGCCAGGCATCCTCAGAGAGATCTATTGACGGACCAAGGCTGGACGCCTGATCAGGCAAGCGGCGCAGGCCCAGCCTACAGTTCCCCTTCTTTTTTCAGCTTGGCCTGCGATGCTTCCTATTGTTATCGCTAGACAGCACTAGCACCGTATTACACAGTAGCCAGATTGATTGGCACTAATTGGTCTCGAGAGGCACGATCCTTTCGGACATCAGCATCAGCCCTTTGTCCGATAGCTTCAGTTCAGGAATGCCGGGGTTTGCCAAGAACGACAATGTCATGAAAGGTGAGGACAGTTCGCACCCCAGCTTTCTTGCTGCTTCATTGAGTGTTCTGAGACTTCTGGCAACTACCTCGGATTTCTCAACTGAGAGGAATCCGAGGACGGGCAGATGTAGCTCTGCGACTATCGTTCCCTTTTCCATGACAACAATACCGCCTTGGAGCTCGATGACTCGGTTCAGCGCACTCGCGACGTCGTCATTGTTTGTACCTACAGAGGTAAGGTGATGAGAATCCGCTGATACGCTGCTCGCAATAGCGCCGGATTTCAGTCCGAAACCGCTAACAAAACCCCTCCCAATGTTTGGAGGAGTTCGGCCATACCGTTCGACGACCACGGCCATTATTATGTCCCGGGACGTGTCAGGCAGGATCTTCCCGTCCTTCACGGAGAGGCTGTGTTTGGTTGCCTCACAGGTTATTTGCCCCTCGGTGACTTTCATCACCCAGACCTTTACGGTTCCGCTTGCTTTCGTTCGGCATGCAACATCATTTGGGGTGATCCTTCTTCTAACCCTAATTGTGTTGCGAGTCCATGAGGGATACTGCTCGGGTTGAATCGGAGTGACTAGCTCTCCGTCCCGAGCGACGATCTTGCCGCCGGCCACCACAAGCGCTGCATAGAATCGAGACAGATCGTCAACCACTAGCATGTCTGCGATCTTCCCAGGCGAAAGACTACCCAACTCTCCATCAATTCCGATGTGTTCTGCGGCGTTCAGAGTGGCCATCTGGATAGCTGCCATAGGGTCGAGTCCTTCACTAATCGCGAGACGAACCGAGTTATCGACTAAGCCTTCCTCCATTAGGTCTAGCACATTCTTGTCGTCAGTGCAGAAACAGCAGTGCCTGTGATCGAGATTCTCCTTGGTAACTACTCCTACTAGTGCTCGAAGGTTGCTTTCGCTTGAGCCTTGCCTGATGACAAGTCTGATTCCTAGCCTTAACCTTTCAATACCTTCTTCAAGGGTTGTGGCTTCGTGATCCGAGTGAATGCCGGCTGCTATGTAGGCCGCTAGCTCGCTGCCCATCAGCCGGGGAGCGTTCCCGTTCGTGATTTTGCGAGCGCGCATGGCTGCTCGAATTTCGGAGTGAACCCGGTACTCCCTGCTTAGAACTCGTTTGTAGTCGTTCATCTCTCCGAGTGCGACTACGTTGTCCCAGCTGAGCATCTCTTCGATCTCTTCAACTCCAAACTCGTTTCCGGCCGAAATCAGTTCGTGAGGAGCGAGAGGCACGCATGAAGGGGCGTCGATGAGAATTCTCGCGGGACAACCCTTGGCCTGGTCTAGGAGCAGCTTTACTCCCCGAATTCCCATGACGTTTGCAGTCCACGAGGGATCCACGACTACAGTAGTGTTGCCTCTTGGAAGAACTATTCTTGCGAACTCCCAGGGCGATACCATTGCGGATTCGATATGGAAGTGAGCATCGATTAGACCCGGCACAAGGTATTTGCCTCTGGCATCCACAACTTCAGTGAAGTCTCCCCTCGTGTGCTCGACATTCCCGACGATCGCGATTCGCTCTCCCTTAACGGCGAGGTCCGCTTGGTACGTTTCTGAAGTAGCTACGTTTACCAGCGTCCCTCCCTGTACTATCAGATCTGCCTTGTCGTTACCCAGGGCGACGCTGACTAGATCCTCTCTGCTAGTTGCAGTACCGAAGAAGAACACCATTTTGAGAACCCACGCATCCAAGTAATCAATTACTTTCTTCAGTAGCCGTGCGAGAAGGCGCGTATCATGTCTTCAACTCGTCCACCTATCGGACAGATGACAGGGCAAGTGCATCCAGCGGCTACGTACTCACGCACCTTCTGTCTGCAGTCTTCTGGAGCACCAGCCGCGCAGACGCTTCTCACCAGATCATCGTCAACAAGCGCTAGCGCCTCCTGAAGCCTGTCAGGCTTTGCCGGCCAGCTTCCCAAGGTCTTCTGGATCGTGTCTAGTAGGTCGGGCTTAATTCCGCTAGCCTTCATGATGTGAGGTTCCAGGAAAAGGTACTCTGTGACGACGAGCCGAGCGCTATCTAGGCCCTTATCAGCGTCCGCGTCCATTGAACAAGCTACCAGCTGAGGCCTATCCAGGTCTTCGACCTTTCGTCCAGCTTTCGCTGCGCCTTTGGAAAGAGACTCAAGAGCTTGCTTGTTGTAATCTGGTGAGACGAGATAGTTCATGAGTACACCGTCTGCGATCTCGCCAGCCAGCTCCATCATATTGAACCCTGTCGCGCCAATGTAGATTGGAATCGACTTCGGCCTCTTCAAGAGGCGAACGTTTCGTAGTTTGACGAATTCGCCTTCAACGTTCACCGTCTTCATTTCAAATAGGTCGTGGAGTGCTTCGACGTGTTCGCGCATGGCCTTGAGCGGTTTTGTTCTGGCTATGCCTATCATGCTGGCCATGGGCTCCCATAGAGCACCGATTCCTAGCATGCATCGACCATCCGAAAGCTCGTCCAGCGTCGCGAACGCCGTGGCCAACGTCATCACGTTTCGAGTCCAGGTGTGAAGTACACCAGCTCCAATTTTGATTGACTTGGTAACAGCAGCAATGGCTGCAACCGCGATCGTTGAGTCGAGCGCAACTCGAAATGGCGGATACTCCTCTCCCTCCCAAACACAGTCGAATCCGCTCTCCTCAGCTAACCTTGCAAGCCTCAGGGACTCTCTGATGTGATGTTTCTCGATCAGATAGAGACCAATTCGTTTCGCACTTTTCAATGAAGAACTCCTCGTGAGGATTCACGAAGCAAGGTCTACTTAAGCCGCAGGGTAGCTAAGGTTTGGCACCGCGCAGCATGTGAAGAACCTCACCTTGGCTCCAATCGAGGCAGGCAGGAATTCCATTTCTATGTTTCTATGCTGTCCTCCGACTCTCCAATGTAGATGATCATAAGGTCCATCAGATTCGTCCCGGTGTATATGGCATCCTCCAGTTTTCCAAATGCATGCAAGGAATCATCCCGATTTTTCGCCAAAAGCCAGAAAAGCAGGGGGTGCCTACATGCCGCTCCCCAAAGTTCCGCACCTCCGACTATGAAACTCAGGATCTGACGCCATGGAGGGCGAATCAACCCGTTGGAGTACAGGTTCGGTGAATGTTCACGTCAGTATCCACGGGTGGGCTTGTCAAGTGGAAAGATCGCGAGGCTCGGGCTTCCAGAAGACCTAGCTTCACATTTTCTCGGCGGAAATGGTTTCGGCACAAAGATTCTGTGGAACGAGGTAGGCCGCGACGTTGATCCATTTACTCCTCAGAATAAGCTAGTGTTTGGATCAGGCCGGTTGACCGGCACAATCTTTCCTACGGCTGGAAGACTCTGCTGGTCATGCAGGGCATTCAGCTACTCTCCTTGGTGGTGCTGTTCCCGTATGCACCGTATGCACAATCGGTGCCGGTTCTCTATCTGGCGATAATTCTGCTTGGAGCTACTTCGGCGCGTATCTCTCGGTCATGCCCGCGCTCGCATCATATTTCTTCGGAACAAAGAACCTCGGTCCTAACCAGGGAATATATCTGAGCGCATACGGAGTAGGAGGCGTAGTACTACCGATGCTGATGGCAAATTTGCTCGGTTCAAAGCCTATCTACGGAAGCTATGTTCAGGGATTCTATGCGACAGCAGGGCTTATTCTCATCGCGGTCGTACTGGCGCTGATGATGAGGCCTCCTAAAGCCTAACAGACAACGGACTCTTACCGGCTACCGGCTTAAGTCTACGGAAGCGTCCTCTTACTCAGGCCTCAATCTGCGATCAGAAGATGACATAAACAAGTAGAGCACGTTAGGCGAACAACGTGGCGATGAAGACTTGTTGGCCTTCGAGCCCAAAGACCCGGTTGAAGCCATGATCTTCGACCTGTGGAAGAAGCTGGCGCCTTCAGGCGCCTTCATCAGCGGCCTGAGCGAGTATGCCGGTCAGATGCTAGTTCCTGAAGCCGCTCACATGGAGAACCTGATACGAAAGATAGGTGAGGCAAGCTCCATGGCTGAGACGAAGGCCCAGCAGAGACTTCTCGCATCGTGGAAGGCGTACGTGAAACTGGGCTTGAGAGGAGAAGCGCAGATTGTGCCTGACATGGCGATCGAAGCGTTCTTCACACACCTCGTCAAAGAGGGAATCGTCTCAAACCACCTTGTATCCTTGGCGAACTACGCAGCGAAAGCGCTGACCGCGTATGCGGCAAGCAATACCAACAAGTCATGCCCGACGGGCATCAAGGTCCTAACATCCATTAGATGCGCCGGCGTGATCGAAGTAGCAGACACCATCAAGAAACAAACCAGAAGCAAGAACCTTCGGTCCGCACTTGATGGCTTGGTTGGCGCGGTCAACGACTATTCCAAGAGCTTTGGCTTGCCTGGCTTCAAGAATAGCGGCTTTGACGAGATCGTGGAGATCTGCTCGCGGGAAGGATGTGACCTGGGGAGGAAGGACTACTACGCGGACGCGTTGGTGAATCTTTTCGACTACAGCGAATCGCCCAGTGAACTCGAGGCCAAAGGAGAAGCCATGCTGGGTAGAGAGCTAGCAGGCTTCAAACGTGAGGTCGAGGAGCTCGCATCGAAATTGAATGTGCAAGCCAACGCGGAAGCAGTTGCTCATGCAATATCGAAGAAGAAAGGCTTGAAACCGTCACGCGTCGTGGGCTACGTCAGGGCCCTCAGGCAACACGCCTCCAGACTCGTCAGCAGCAATATCGTGAAGATCAACCCGCGTTATCGAACGAAAGTGGTCGAAACGCCAACCTACATGTCTGGGATTCTTCCATCTGGCGGCGCGATGTTCATGGATTTCCTCACCAAGCGCCCGTTTCAGATATTCCTCGCGACAACTGACCCCAGGAGAGCGCCTGAGACATCGCCGGCTGAACTTCTGAATCTGCTCGTCCATGAAGAGTACGGGCATTGCTTGCATTCATCAAACTCCGCCTTTTCGTTTGGCGCGAAGCCGAGCCTCACGGAAATGCTTCAATCTCAAGCGGGCAACGCAGTTTCTGAGGGCATGTCATTTCACAGAGAGACCGAGTTCCTGAACTATCTGAATGAGATGAAGCAGAGGAAGCCGACTGGGACAGAGCGCGCGTTCGTCAGGTTCCTAGTCAAGTACGGCGGAGCAGAAGAGATATTCGAAGAGTACAAGTTCTTCACTAGTCTCTGGAGGATCGTGCGTTTCCTTCGCGTGATTGGAGACGCACGAATCAACTCAGACAAGCAAACTCTGATGGACTTCATTGACTGGGCCAACAAGGAGACCGGGCTAAGCAAGAACCTCGTGTATCATCAGGTCTTCCCTGCCCACCAAGGCAATGGACCGGGATACGCGTCCACCTACGCAATAGTAGGCGAAAGCGTAGCAAACATCCAGCGCGAAGCGTTGAGAAGCGGAAAGAGGCTCTTGGACTTCAACACTTACGCGTCCTCACTCGGGTTTCCACCGCGTTCGGTCTTTGAAGAGAAACTGAGAACCTACGCAAGCGGTTAGTTTGTGTTCCACAAGTTGCACATACCTCTGTTGCTATGCTGGGCAACTGACCTAGCTTGCCGACTTGAGGCAGCGAGTGAGAACACAACCGTCAGCAAACAGGTGTAGTTCGTACCTCAAGTGGCGCAAAAGACGGTCTTACAGCATGATCAAGATACTCGGTGACCTGCAAGACCAATGAGGTCGCATTACGCTCTTCTCAGACAATGAGCATGATAGATACATATTCCCGCTATCGCCCCATCCTTTCTCCTGACCCTTGCCTTCACAACGACCCTGACGGGTTTGTTGCCCTCAAAGGCGGTGAACATGACAGAAATGCGATTTCTCGACTCCCAATCCCAAATTGCGTATCGAACGTTGCTCTCCAAGAACCATCGGTCTGGCACGAGACTCCTGTGTTCAGGAATCCAAACCCTGAGCACCCTGTCATCGAAGTCCATTGGTCCGTTATAGTAGAACTTTCTGTACCGGAAGGCCATAGCCTCAGAATGTCTTGACGGAGTATTTGTGGTGCGGGTTTCGGAATATTCCAAAACTTTTTTAGCATGCCCGTCACCTTTGTGCCATCTGTGCCTTCCATGACTAGAAGCAAGTCCACGGACGCGGTGATAGAGAGAATCGTTCGTGACTCGCCAGGCCTCTCTCTATACGCGCTCAAGCGGAGAACGCGCTGGAACATCGGCAAAGTGGACGGTTCTGTAAGGCGTCTGGTCAACGCGGGAAGAGTCTTTGCTGTGTCCGACGACCGAGGTGGCAGAAGACTAACCCTCATCTACCCTGCGGAGTTTAGGCCGACGATGACGATCACCGTGCCAAGTCAGCTGCTAGAAACAGGGAATCCTGCGTGGACGAACGAAGCATACGTTTACGCGCTTGATCATCACACCATTGGCATTGCAGGCGAGCCTCTTCCCGAGTGGCGAAAGATCGCAAGCTTCAGTTCAAAGGTGGGCATTAAGAAGGATCGGAATAGGCTACACCTGACAATCCCCAAGAAGTTTGAGGAGTTCTATCACCTCAATACTCACTATTTCACGAAGACAATAAACGCAAACAACATCTTGGTCACGGTCGGCGGGCAATTGGTACAATCGAGACCGTACCCATCGTGATGGCGAAGACCCGGAAGCCTAGAGAGATTGTAGGCGAAGGACGCCTACGCCTTGCGTTTCCTCTTCGCAACGAATGAGCATGACCTCCACCTCCGGCGTCTGTTTCGGTGCACATTTACAGTCATTCCAGGGACCTCTAGAATAGCCCATCGAGCTGAGTTTGTGTCACTTTGCCATAGCAAGATATTCGCATTGACATCGTGGCGCGTCATCCAGGAGTTTGAGGAACTTCTTGACCTCGCGTCGAATCACGATCTCGCGGATACGATCGTTCGGGATGAGTTTCTCCAATCGAGCGTCGTCGAGGACGATATTGCCGATGCCTGTGATGGCACCTGGCAGCCGCAGGTCTAGCTCTTCTGTATCCTTGACGGGACGCCAGCGGTCCCGATGTCCCCTTCTGGTGGACCCTATCATTCAGCGATTTCGCAGTAGCAGCGACACATCACTTCATCCCGGAGGTGCGCTGAGCGATGATAGATGACCAAAACCCCTTCGCGCTACGCCACGTATCCGCAATCGACATCATAGACTTCGACTATCGTTACCGGCACACCGTCGCCGACACAGCCGACAAGGTTAGCCCTGACAGCCTACAACGCGCAGGTCGCACGCTGCAAGTGTTCTTAGAGACCGGAGAGTAACTCGCATTGAAAAATCGAAGAAAACGACCTGCAACTATTGTCCCGTTCGAATGGTGTAGTGTATTCTATCGACCCTAGTTGCGCCGATTCTGGCGTGTTTTGCGATGACTAGTTCAGCACATGGTCCGTTCTGCGGCTAAGATGGCTAGCTCTTCTTGGCCTCAAGAGCTGTTTTCAGATCGCCGTAGGCTTTCTTTGCTTCCTCGATAGCTACTCCATCTTCCAGGGTTGTGACGTCTCCGAGCTTCGCCCCTGCAACAATTGCTTTCAGTAGTCTTCTCATGATCTTGCCGCTCCTTGTCTTTGGAACCGAATCGACGAAGGCTATCGTGGAATCGGACGCTACTAGTGGACCGATAGTTTTTCGCAAGTGGATCTTCAGTTCGTCCGCGAGCTTCGGGCTTGGCTGATAACCTTGCTTGAGGACTGTGAAGATGAACGGTACCTGTCCCTTTACGGGGTCATCCTTGCCAACGCACGCAGACTCCGCCACGCCCGGATGCCTAATCATCGCGGACTCGATTTCTGCTGTCCCTATTCTGTGCCCAGCGACTTTGAGGACATCGTCGGCTCTTCCGAGAATCCATAGGTATCCGTCTTTATCCTTGACCGCAAAATCCCCAGTGTAGAAGTATGTCCTGCCCTTGAATCTCGACCAGTATGTGTCGACGTATCTCTGTTGGTTCTTGAACAACGTCATGAGCATCCCTGGCCACGGCGACGTTATTGCCAGGTAGCCTCTGGTTTCAGGCGGGCAAGGATTACCGTCGTCATCGAGGACATCCAAAGTGACCCCGGGAACCGGGTAGCCGTTTGTTCCAGGCTTGAGCGGAAATATCTTCCCAAGTCCGGGGAAATGACCGGTGAGCATTTGCCCCGTCTCTGTCATCCACCAAGTGCTTGAGGCCACGATATCCTCCCTGCCTACGTTCTTGAAGTACCACCTGAACGCCTCGGGATTGATCGGCTCACCAACAGAATCAGCGATCCTCACCGTGGACAGATCGTATTTTCGGACCAGGTCTTCAGGGAATTTCATGAGCATTCTGATGGCTGTGGGCGTAGTGTAGAATATCGACGCTCCGTATCTGTAGATTATGCTCCACCATCGGTCCGGTCTCGGGAAATCAGGAGCACCCTCGTACATTACCGAAGTAAGGCCCATCATCAGCGGCCCGTAGACGATGTAAGAGTGACCTGTAACCCATCCTATGTCGGCCGTGCACCAGTAGATGTCATCCTCGCGAACATCGAAGATCATCTTCATCGTGGCGTATAGAGAGACCGCATAGCCGCCTACAGAGAGCTGAGCTCCTTTGGGGGCAGCCGTGGTACCCGAAGTGTAAAGGATGTATGAGAAATCTTCAGAGCCGCACTTCTCCGCAGGTACAACCACGTTCTTCGGCACATCCGCGATCAGATCATGATGCCAGATGTCTCTGTCCTTATCCCAGGGGACGTCTTGGCCGACTCTCTTGACAACGATCACCTTCTCTATCTTGTGCCCGTTCTGCGCGCATATCTTTACGGCTTCCTCAACGATTGGCTTCAGCGCTATTGTCTTGCCTCTTCTGTAAAGCCCATCAGCGGCAACAATTATCCTCGAACCGGAGTCCATGGCCCTGGTCGCGAGGGCGTCGGCGCTGAAACCGCTGTAGACTGCACTATGTCGTGCTCCCAGCCTCTGAACCGCGAGCATGTAAAGCGGAAGCTCCGGAATCATGGGTAAATAGAACGTGAGAATTTCCCCTTTCTTGACCTTCAGCTTCTCTCTGAGCGCATAACTGATTGCGTTTGATTCTCTGAACAGATCATAGTACGTATACTTCCTGACTTCCTTTGGTTGCTGCGATGCTTCATCCCAAGGCTCACCTTCCCAAATCAGAGCAAGCTTGTTCTTTCTACCAAGCTCAGTCTGCCAGTCTGTGGCCAAGTAAGCCAAGTTCGTTTCTGCGCCAACGAACCATCTGTAGAATGGCGGGTTGCTATCATCCAGTACCGTATTCCATTTCTTGAACCAGAATAGCTCCTTTGCCCATTTCTCCCACCACGCCTCGATCGCCTTCTTGTCCTTCACCGTCGTCGCATACCATGCCTTGAACTCATCAGCATTCCATGTTTTGTCTTTCCAGCTGGGCGGGACTAGATGAGCCCCGAATTCCTTGTAGTGTTCGGCCGCTTCTTTCGCCATCTCATTTCACCTTTTGCGCTCGCGTCGGCTCTCACGCAATTGGTTGCGTATATGTAGTTTCTTCGTCGAATAATGACTACTATCGACTACGTAGTACTCGGCACCTGCGTGACAAGTTCGCGCGAGATGAAGGACCTCAACAGTTCGCGATCGACTCTTCTTGCTCACTAAATCATTGTTCCGAGACCGAAATGCGCATCCCGTCGACTGTCACTTCTGTCCTTTCGCGCGGTAGCGACATGGCCGCCTCACATAGCGGGCAGGCAACTTGTTTTCCGCTCATTCCGAATCGACAACTCCACGAGCTGCATTGTCTGAGGAATAAACGTACTCGTAGCTGGCGGGCTTGCTAGGACACGACCTGGCCTGTCTCTCGTGAGAACGTGATTCCCTGCGTTGTGGCGGTCACTTGCTTCTGAAAGTCCTTTGAGGCCAAGATGTTCAAAAACGCCCGCACATGTGGGTTTCTTATTCTCTTCTCAACCAAGAAATCGTAGCACTCGTCTGCTAACGGAATTAGGTCCAAACCCATCTCTGCTGCGACTGAGGTTAGGCCTACTGCGACATCTGCTTTCCTTGACGCAACTGCATCTGCAACTTGTCTGTGGGTCATCATCTCGGAATCGTACCCTCTGATCTTCCTTGTCAGATCGTGAAGGTCGGCACCTCTGCTTTTCGAGAGCTCTGAGAGCTTCCGATCGAGCAGCATTCTAGTCCCCGAGCCGACGTTTCGGTTGGCCAGTTTTACGTCCCTTCGCAATAGATCGCCGATTCCTTTGATTCTCTTGGGGTTGCCTTTCCTGACCATGAGGCACTGCTGCCTCCTGTAGCCTCTGACCAGTGAGCATCTCTGCGAGAGCCAGTACTTCGACAGTAGAGGCTTGTTGTACTTTGACTCAGTCTCGTCTAGGATGTGTATTCCCGCTATGTCCGCCTCTCTGAGCATCATCGCGGTTAGGCCAGCCCAAGACCCGACGTTCACAGTCTGGTACGTCATCTTGGGGTTCTTTTCGTGCAGCGCGCGCATTGCCTTCTCGACTACGACGCAGTGGCTGCCGACGAACGATAGATCAGGCTTGACCGGGCCAGCTAGCGGAGAATATCGCTCCTCAAGAACTCCTCCTGTGAGGAAGCATCGGACTCTCGAGTTGAGCTTCAAGTACTCCCGAAGCAAGCTTTTGCCTTCTCGGTTTAGCGCGGCTCTTCCTCCTCGAGCGCCCCCACGCTCAGAGAGAACGATCTTTCTCTTGAGAACCTGCTCTATCTGAGCGATCGTGTTCCAGACGAAAGGGTAAGAGAGGTCCAGTGTACGTGCCGCTTCCGAGAAACTTCCTGTTTGGTCTATCGCCTTGAGCATATTCGCCTCGAGTTCACCGACGACTCTACGATTGCCAACGCTAAGCGCGACAGTGTACGACGGCTCAATCCTCGGGCGTTTCGTGGGACTTGCTGTCATCTTTCCCGCGTACCGAGTCTAGAATTGAAGTCCTCCGTTGATGAAGAGTTTGGTCCTCTCATCCTTCGGGTTGGCAAAGAAACTCCCCGCTTCTCCTTCCTCAACCACTCGTCCCTTGTAGAGATGGATCACGCGGTCGGAGAGTCTTCGAGCCTGGGAGAGGTTGTGTGTGCTCACCAGAACGACTTTCGTGTGAGCGGATTCCTTGATCACATGCTCGATGATCATCGAGTTGGCTGGATCGAGGTTCGCCGTCGGCTCATCGAAAAGCAAGATCTCCCTATCCAGCGCGAGCGCGCGCGCCATGGCAACACGCTGCTGCTCCCCGCTTGAGAGCCGACGAGCCTTGCGCTTCTCGAATCCCTCCAAGTTCACAACGGCGAGCGCCTCCTGCACCTCCTCAGCGATCTCACTGTTTGGCGTCTTGTTGATTCGGAGACCGTACGCCACGTTATCGTGCACGCTGCTCCCGAACATCACACTTCTCTGGAAGACCATAGTGCAGTGCGATCTAAGCTGGTCTTGGTCGCATTCGCGGCCGTGAACTGAGACTCTGCCACTGGTCGGCGCGATCAAACCTGCGATTATCTTGAGAAGTGTCGTCTTGCCGGCGCCATTTACTCCAACAATTGACGTGATCTTCCTTGGATCTGCTGCAACACTTACTCGGTCGAGAACAGGTACCCCTGTATACTGCTTCGTCAGGTCGACCGTCTCTAGCAGGCTCGTCATGATGTTGGTTTCCTGGCAAGATTGACGGCTACGCTCACGCTGACTGTGATAGCCAAGAGGATGAAGCTCAATGCGATGCTCAGAGCGATCTCCCCCCGGGCAGTCTCCAAGGCTATCGCGGTGGTGAGAAGCCGTGTCACGTATCTGATGTTTCCGCCGAGCATCATGGCGATCCCCAGCTCTCCAAAGGCCCTGTTGAACGCGGCCATTACGGCGAGGATGACTCCCCAAGAAGCCTCCTTGATGATGACGCCGTATGTCTGAAGATCTGATGCTCCGAGCGTTCTTGCGAGATCTCTCAGTTCTGGATCGACTGATTCGAGCGCGCTCGCCGAGAAACTGACAACGATCGGACTCACCAGTATGGATTGACCGATTATGATGGCATTGGGCGTGTAGAGGAACTGAAAGCTCCCAAGAGGGCCGGATCTTGAGAGGACAAGGTAAAGGTAGAGGCCCAGCGCTACGGTCGGGATACCTATCGCGGCATTGAACAGGCCCTTCAATACTCGCTTTCCATGGAAGTTCCTGAGCGCCAAGACCGTCGAGATCGGAATGCTCCAAGTGCAGGAGAGGAGGGTTCCCGTTCCTGCAGTATACAAGGAAAGCGATGCGATTCGATAGACTTCGGGATCGCCTGAGAGAATGAGACCTATGGCGCGGATCACGCCTTCGGTGATAGGATCCAAGACTGTATCTCCCTCAGCACAGAAAATGGGGCTACGCCCAAGACAGGGGCCGTCAGCTGCATAGAGTAGAGACCGGCGGCGTTGTATCTGTACTGGTCGGGACACTCTGATCCGTCGATGAAGGCTAGATCGTGAATCCACTGAATAAGTTCAGGATCACTGTTGCTTTCAACCAGCTTGAGATATGGTTTGAAGAGAGGTTGACTGTAATCCTTCACACCGAAATTGGCGAAGAGATCCTGACCCTCGTTTGAGACGAGGTATCTGATCAGCAGCATCGAGCCCTCGAAGTTTGCCTTCGTCAGATTCGCATTCCTCGGGTCTCCCGCGATGACGCTGTAGACGTTGAGCATGCTCTTGCCGGACTCGACCAGCCTGACCAAGTCTATGTTGTGATTGTTGAAGTTGAGAAGATATGACCCAATGTCCGTCAGCGTATATCCGCGCTTTTCGTTGGCAAGCTTGAGTGTAGCGGTCATTCCGCTTCCCGCCTCAAGGTACCAGCGTTCTCTCCGCAAGTTCTTTGTGTCCAGTGCGATTGATTTCCAAAGGCTCTTCTCCTTTGAATGAGTTCCAGAATCGTCTCCCCTAGAGACCCAGATCGCGGCTCCGTCCAATCCAGCGGATCTGATCATGTTTAGCGCTTCAGCCGGAGATTTTCCTGCTATTCCAGCGGGGTCATCTGACGGCCCCACCATGATGAAGAAGTTGTAGGCGACTATCTTGCGGTTGACACCGTATCCGCCTTGCAGGAACTGAACTTCTCTCGCCGGATCGTGTACGAGGATCATATCGGCGTCTCCCCGCATTGCCGTCTGGATTGCGAGCCCGGTCCCTTGGGAGATGAATGAGACGTTCAGGTTCGAGTATTTCGCTTCGAATTTGACCTTGAGTTCGTCGAGGAAGCCCGTTTCATAAAGGCTCGTCGTCGTCGACACAATCAAGCGTTGCCTAGCCGGAACTTCAAGCACCAGGTACGCAGACATCGCTACGGCCCCAACGCCAACAATGACCACGATCAGAACCGACGCCTGCATCTTCGTCATAGCTGGGCCTGAAATCCTTCCAGTCATAAGCAGGGACAATGTATTCTGGCAAATATAACGGTTTTCTGGTACCTCTTAGCCAACCATGCTCAAGGACGGCGTGTTCCTGGTGTGCGACCCTGAACCGCGCACGCCAGACGCGAAACCAGATGCGTATTGGTCCATGTGAAGCCATTTATCTCCGGTGGGAGAGGATCATGATGGTATCCGTGTTCGGAAGGTTGGTGGTTGAATGAATCCGATTTCTCTTGACGAGATTGAACAGGCTCGAGAGCGCATTGCACAGTCAACTCTCCGCTCTCCCTTAGTTCATCTTGGCGTGGACGACGCGCCAGCCGACATCTACCTCAAGCTGGAGAATCTGCAGCCAACCGGGTCTTTCAAGGTCCGTGGAGCTGGAAATGCGATCGCTCTGCTCTCTAATCATAAACGCAAGCGAGGGGTGTATACTTGCAGCGCGGGAAACATGGCTCAGGCTCTCGCGTGGCATGCGCGTCGGAACCGAATCCCCTGTACCGCAATCGTGCCTGATACTGCTCCGGAAACGAAGCTATCGGCGATAAAGCGGTTTGGTGCAAGTGTCATCCAACTGCCTTGGTCAGAGTTCTGGCAGGTTATGATGACCCACCGTTATGCTCCTTTGGAGGGGAGCGCGTTCATTCATGCATTCAGTGATCGTAGAATGATTGCAGGCAATGGAACGATTGGTCTTGAGATTCTCGAAGACCTACCAAACGTCGATTCGGTAATTATCCCATTCGGCGGAGGCGGACTGGCCGCCGGCATAGCAACCGCCATTAAAGAACGGAAACCGAATACGAGAGTGTATGCTTGCGAAACCGAAACGGCAGCACCATTAGCAGCTTCATTCGCTGCAGGTTCCGCGCAGACAATTAAACGGATTCCAAGCTTCGTAGATGGCATAGGGGCTGAGAATGTCCTCTCCGAGATGTGGGAGCTTGTCAAGCCTCTACTGGAGGGATCCATTGTTGTGTCGTTGCGGGAGATTGCCTCCGCGATTACATTGCTGTTCGAGCGCAACCGTGTCATCGCTGAGGGAGCTGGGGCAGCGTCAGTTGCGGCAGCGCTTTCGGGAAAGGCTGGAACGGGCCGTGTGGTCTGCGTAGTTTCAGGCGGAAACATCGACTTATCCAAGCTAGTCAAGATTCTGCACGGCGAGATTTCCTAGCGACAAACGACCCAGTAATGATCCGAAAGTCATTTTCTGTGCGTGTAGGTCTCATGATGCGAGCTACTAAATTTGAACTGTTGATGTCTTTCGCGGGCGACTCCACCCTGTCTAGATCTCTCCGTTCGTCTCAGTTTGCGAAAGCGGCGTTGTTAGGGGATTCTTCCCCTAACTCCCCGTATCGTCGTTCGTTTGGTCACTTTGTGTGTGGGCACCAAGAGACCCGCGCACAAATGGTTGCTCCCCTTCCTCTCCTGCTCTTTGGAGAGATCGGATCACAATGCTTGAGTATCTAGCGGAGAGACTAGGCTATGGGCTTGCGCAAATGCAGCAATCTCGAGCCCGACGTGGCGTAGGGGTTAATCCCATATGGGCTCTCGCGTGGGCGGTGATCGTTTTCGCCTTCTTCATTGTAGTGATGCTGTGGGCAACGAGCAGGTAGAATGGGTACGATCGGGTAGGCGTCGCAATTTGAACCGCTGATTTTGTGTGTGCAAGTCTCCTGGTGCGCGCTACTGAATTTGAACTGTTGGCGTGTTTCGCGGGTGGACCCCACCCTGTCCAGATCTCACCATTCGTCTCAGTTTGGGAGAGTGGTGTTGTTTGGAGGATTCTTCCCCCTAACCTACAAGGATCCGTACTATTTTCATGGACGACGGGAGCAGGAATTCTCTCGGGAGGCGAATCACTTGGCCCGGGCATCAGAACTTAGACCCATGATGATTTTTTTCTGCATGACAGAACTCGGTTTCTCTCAATCCACGATGAAGACCTTCGCACCCTTGTCAGTATAGGCTAGGTGAGGGTTGGCTTCATCGTCACCGGCCTGAAAACTGGTTCCAGATGCCAGGACGAATCCTCGGCCATCTTTGAGCCTGATAGCTAGTTCTCCTTCCAAAACGAGCAGGACATGACCTCGAGGGCACCAATGGTCAGACTTGAAGCCGGGCGAGTATTCGACCATGCGCACCCGAACATTCCCTGCTTCAAATGTGCGCCAGAAAGATGTTCCTGCTTCACCCCTGTATTCGACCGGGGAAAGTTGGCTCCAATCAGTGATTGTAAACACAAGGCCTTGGATATTCATGAGTATCACGTTCGCAAATCGCATATTCGACACATAAAGCCGACTTCCTCTTCACAAAAGTGACGAGGGGTTGATTCAAGTAGTTTTGTGACTCGTCGGCGTTCTTTCACGTTCTTGGCCGTCTACTCAGTCATCGAGTACTCAACGATCTCCTGCAAGGCCTGCCACACGATCTTCTCAACCTCTGGTCGCACTGTTGGGTGCGTGCCGTTATGCGCCGAGGGAGCGGATTGCCTCAAGTAGCGCGTTTTCGCCTTTCAGGTAGATGACTAGGCCGCGGTCGAGAAACATCCCTAAGACTTGACTGACCGATCTGCCGCTCCTAGTCGCGTAGGCGGTTACGATGTTCGAGAAGCCCTGCGGCAGGCGAAGCGTCAGCAACTCGCCACCGCCTAATCCGGTGGAAGCGTATGGCCGCCGGGCCGGCTTCCCGAGGGTGGCGTCGAGTGCTGCGACTGCCCTGCCAATGTTGGCCAGGCTCTTGAACCGTTCGCCAATATTTGGAATGTCAAGAGCCAGAAACGAGAAGGCTCCTCCAAGACATATGAGAACACGCGCCAAGTCCGCGGTCTCCCATCCCTCACGCTCCGCCAGACGACGACAGTGCAGCAGCGTCAGCCTGGAGACGCGTATCGAACACCGATGGTACGGATGCTCAGACTCGAATCTAGGGCTGTCCAAAGACGGCATCTCCCAAAATCAGATGTATGCTCTAGAGCATACATCTCGGTCTCTTGGGAAGCTTCGTACTCTCTCTGGTGAAGTGGGCAATTTCTCTCTCAGAGAATTGTATGCGCTGGCGCATACGGTCTACCGCAACACCGCCCTCCACGGTGAGAAAAAGGAAGTGAGCGACCCCGTGAGGGCGGAGACAGGTAGCGAAATGTGTCTGACAGCTAGTGAAGAATGTCCGACACGCCAGGGGAGGGAATCGGCCTTCGTTGTATTGTGGACGGAGACGAAAGAGGTTGAAGATGATTGGGAGAGAACGGGTGTCGGGGGCTGATTCATATTTATATACTTGTTCGCGATTCCGTACGACGCGCACACAATGAGCAGGACATCTGGATAGGTGACGCCCATGCAGGCTGCTTCGATCGCGGTCGCCGGCATACAAGGTCGCATACTGCAGGTCCTGTCTGATGGAGGCTGGCATGACCTTCCTGAGATAGCGTCGAAGGCTGACGTGTCAAAGAGCTCTGCGAGCAAGTACCTCTACTTCATGCTTGGCCGCGGCAAAGCCCTCTGGAAACCCGACCCTTCGAAAGGACACGGCGCCTATGCCTACAGGCTTGTTGACAGTTCAGTCAAGGCGCTCGCCAAACCTTACCCTGAAGACCCCCTGAGCAGCAATGTTGACCTTGCACTTCGAGATGCTGCTGGAAACCGCTACTACTACTCTGGCCTCGCCGCGAGATACATCTACCAACTCTACGACAGATTCGGCAACCTGAACCTAGTGGAGGTCAAGGTCCCTCGCAAGCTACTACCGCAAGCAGCGGAGAAACTGAACAGTGCGCTTTCAGAGTGGTACATCGTGGTCCCAGACAAGATGCCGTGGGAGCTAGTTCAGGAAGCCATGCAGTTCGGAACAGTACTGAGACTGATTCCTGAATATCGACCACGAGAGAAAGGCAGGTACGCCGGGAGGAATGTTGAGAAGATCGAGTACTTGCTGGATCATATTCGCCGGCACATGTCCAATTCAGAGTACGAAGCTGTGAGAATGCAGGCAAAGGATCAGGGCCTCATAGTCCAAGATCGATAGGTGGTTGCATAACTGCCAATCTGGGGACCGCCGAATGGCCTAGCACGTGTCATAGCCGAAGCGAGTCGAAACTCGAGGTTTGCTCCGCATCAATGTGAGATGATGATGTGGCAGCTCGACACACTTGACTGCCTTGGAAGATTTCCACCTGACGAGTTCCAACTGTATCTCAAGGGTGGAACCTGTGTCCAACACTATCTTCCAAGAGAAAAGCAACGTTTCAGCATGGATCTAGATTTTTCCGCGTGCTTCCGAAAGAGCGTTGAAACAAGTGAGAGACTTCCCATCGTTAGACGCTATCTGCAAACACTGAATGATCAGCTATCGAGAGATGGATGGACGACAAGCCACGGAATGCTTAGGATCCCAGAAATCCGACCAGGGTTCAATCCAATCTGCCTGTCGGCAAGGTTATTTGAACCAGTCAAGTGCCCCAAGACAAACAGCATGATCTTAGGCATACGCAACGCGGCTTTCATCAGGATGGAGTTCTTTCTGTACGACAATGATCCTGAGTACAGCGAGCAGAAACTCTCACTGGCTTCGACAGACAATGCCGTGAGAGAGATTGTCTTCAACATGGCCTCCAAGACACGGCTGCTTGCAGACAAGATCATCGCGCTTTCTGGTGAGGGCTACGGCGCGAGGGACGAGAGCAAGGATGTCCTCGATCTGAAATCACTCTCAGAGTTGTATGGACTAGATGTGCCCGGAGCGAAGCGCATGATTTCCAGCTGGGCTAGCTTTCATCTTGACGCGGATGGAAAGCCTCAACCGTTGGAACCGCCGGTCAAGATCGTCCACGCCGCGCGCAAGACCGTCCTACGTAGATCCGACATGTCCGCAGAAGCGCTCGCTCAGATGATGGGTTTGCTGTACGCTCGGGGTCGTGAAGGGTTCAATCTGAAGACAAGCGACTGGAAGAGGGTGTGTATGGATGTCGCCGGTTTTCTCAAGAGCAACATCTTGCCGCTCTTCACGTGAATCCTTCTTGGGGTTTGATCTCAGGCGGTTAGTATACCCGTTCTAGGATCGCTTTCTCAGATAGCTCGGAAATCATTTATCCCGTGCTCTGGATTGCTCGATCCGGGGAAACGAATCGTGTTTGATGGGCAGGCTCAACTGCTGAAGCCTCAGCAGTTGAGGAGGATTCAGACCGAGCGGATCAGGAGGATCGTCAGGTACGCCTACAGGAACGTGCCCTTTTACAGGAAACGATTCGACGAGGCTGGAGTGAAACCAGACGCGATTAAGACGCTGGAGGATGTTGCGAGGATTCCGTTCACAGTCAAGACGGACCTCAGAGACAACTATCCGCTTGGCATCCTTGCAGTTCCGCAGAATCGACTGTATTGCCTACACGCATCCTCCGGAACCACTGGCAAGCCAATCGTCGTCGCGTACACTCACGGAGATCTTCAGCGCTGGACCCGGCTCATGGGAAGAACGTTCGATGTCGCCGGCGTAAAGAAGGGCGACATCGTCCAGAACATGTACGGGTACGGCCTCTTCACAGGCGGACTAGGCTTCCACTACGGCGCGCGAGCTGTAGGCGCGACCGTCGTGCCCTCAAGCGCGGGAAACACGAAACGCCAGCTAATGCTCCTGAAAGATCTCCAAAGCACTGCCGTCGCATGCACGCCATCGTACATGGTGTATCTGTGCGAGGCAAGCCGGGCAGAAGGCTACAATCCGAGGACGGATTTCGCACTCAGAGTCGGGCTCTTTGGAGCGGAACCGTGGAGCGAAGAAGCTAGGAAGCGAATCGAGGACGTTTTCGGTCTTCGCGCCCACGACTGCTACGGACTGTCGGAGCTATACGGCCCCGGGGTCGGGATCGAATGCGAGCAACGAAACGGCCTACACGTTTGGGGCGACGAGTTCCTAGTTGAGACAATCAACCCGGACACTGGTCAGGTTCTCGAGTCCGGCAAGGAAGGAGAGCTTGTCATCACGATGCTCTCACGAGAAGCGATGCCTCTACTCCGCTACAGGACACGAGATCTCTCTCGAGTCTTCGAGGAAGAATGCGCATGTGGGAGACATCATATTCGCATTCAGCGGATCAAGGGACGGAGCGACGACATGTTGATCGTCGGAGGCGTAAACGTGTTCCCAAGTCAAGTAGAGCACGTGTTAATGAACGTGCCAGGACTCGGAGACCAGTATCAGATAATCGTATCTCACGAGGAACTTGACAGATTGGCCGTAAAGGTGGAAACTCCAAGGGACAGGTTGAATGATGCAGAACTGCTCAAGAGAATTCAGACTGATCTTCTAGCCACGCTTGGGATATACGCCAAAGTCGAGCTTGTTGAGGAAGGCACACTGCCCCGCTCGGAAGGTAAGGCAAGTCGCGTCGTAGACCTACGGTCGAAGGAATAGACCGAGAGTGGCACATGCTTGGCAAGACCCTCGTTAGGTCTGATAGTAGTTGCTCTCTTAGTCTTCGCAGGTGCGCTTCTGGATCTTAAGTTCGTGCTTTCGGTTCTTGCGCTGATAGTTGTTTTCGTCGGGATCGTGCAGTTTCGCCAGTCAGGAGCGACGATGGCCGTGGTGGGGCTAGCGGTTTCTCTCATTCTCGCTGTTGGCTACTTCAACACGAGCCCGACAGTTGCCCTTGGCGCCGCGGTCTATGGGATTCTCAAGTCATTCGGCATCACGATCTCCGTGCTCGCAACCATGCTCATGATCTTCCTGATGAAGGAGGTTGGAGCGCTACAGAGAATCTCGTCTGCCATCAAGCGTGCCGCGCCGAACAGAGAGCAGCAGGCGTTGTTCTTGGGTGTCGGGTTCGGGTCTTTCGCCACGTCGCTTGGAGTTGTGACGCCGTCGCTCTTTCCGCCGTTGCTGCTTGCGATGGGGTTCTCACCGTTTGCCGCGATAGCCATCTCCGTGCTCGGCTACAATGCAACTACGTCGTACGCTCTCCTTTCGATCCCAATCAGCCTTCCCGCGGATATCTTCAAGCTCGATGTCTTTCTCCTCGCGTACAAGGTGAACCTGTTCCTTCCAGTTGTTGCCGTGCTGGTCTCGATCGCAATGCTATGGGTCGTCGGGGGAAAGGCATCCGTGGGCAGAGGCATTGCGCCGGCTGTCGTAGTGGGCCTCTCGATCGGGTTCTCATGCTTGGCGCTAGGCCTGTTGCGCTCGCCGGTCATGTTGATTGGAGTTCTAGCCGGCCTGGTCAGCATGGGGGTGCTTTACTTGTATCAGCGCCTGACCGGGAAGACGGCCGCGGTCTCTGAGGCGGTCGAATGGAGGCGGGCAATTGCGGCTCTTAGCCCATGGCTGATTCTGATAGTTCTGGCGCTAGCGGTCAGTGTTCCTCAAGTTACGGACTGGCTGAGGCGCCTTGACGGGCCGGCGCTTTGGATCTTCGGCAACCCCTTGGACTTTGACGCGTTCGCGCAGGTGTACACTTGGATATTCGCTGCCACGATCCTCTCGTTGCCGATCCTGAAGCCTACGCGAGAGCAGCTTAGGAAAACACTGGGTCTTTGGATGAGGAGAATCTGGTCGCCCTTCATCGCATACTCGCTCTTCTTCGGGATTGCATACGTGATGGCTTGGAGCGCGATGGATATCTCAAATGGTACACTGGCGCCTACGCCGGAGTTTGCAGCCATGAACATGAACAACGTAGTCGGCTTGACTCTGGCCGCGGTCTTTGGGTCGATGTTCGTTTTTGTAGCGCCGTGGCTCGGCCTATTCGGGGCGGTGGTCGGCGGGTCTGAGGCCAGCTCAAACGTGATGTTCTTCCCGATACAGCACAAGGCAGCGGAAGGCATAGGACTCACTGGCGGCCGCCAGAACAGCTCAGCTTTCATGACGATCTACGGATCGCACGCGAACGGCGGAGGCATCGCCTCAGCCATCACGCCCTCCAAGATCAACAACGCCGCCGCCACAATCGGCGCCGACGCAAAGCTGGAAAGCGAGATCATGAGAAGCCACGTTCCGCTCGCACTGGTAATCACGTTCGTCGTAGGCCTCATGACCGCCCTTTTCATCTGGCTTGGGATCTAGAGGCCCGGCGGCAGGTCGCGTTCGACCGGTTGAGAGCTACATCTTTATTGCCTGCGATCATCCCGGCCGCGTGGACTGCAGAGATGGATTACTTCGAAGCTGTAAAGGCAAGACATTCGATCCGGGCCTTTCAGGCCCGGCCCGTTGAAGATGAGAAGGTGCGCAGAATCATTGAGAGCGTGAACCTTGCCCCGTCGGCGGGCGATCTACAAGCGTACGAGATTGTTGTTGTGAAGGATCAGAGACGAAAGAATCAGCTAGCAAAGGCCGCTTTGGGACAGGACTTCGTTGCGGAGGCACCCGTGTGCTTCGTCTTTCTGGCGTACCCTGAACGTTCCTCGCGAAAGTACGGACGAAGGGGATCCGAACTCTACTGCGTACAAGACGCGACTATAGCGGCGTCATACGCTGAGCTGGCAGCCACTGCGCTTGGATTGGCATCGACATGGGTAGGAGCATTCGACGATGAGGCTGTCGCGGAGGCCGTGGAAGCGCCGAGAGGTAGACGCCCGATCGCAATCTTGCCTGTGGGATATCCTGCGGAAACTCCCGATATCACCCCAAGGAGACCCATCGACGAGATACTATACCGGGAGACTTCGGGGACGCCCTATCCATTCTCTTTCACGGACCGAAGTTTCCAGAGACCGATTTGGAGGCCTGGGCCCTAGACCTCTTTGAACAGGAATGGGTTGAGACATTTCATCTTTTCACGCCAATCTTCTGGGTGGAGCAGTCGCTCGGTCGCGGCTACGCTGCTCAGCAGGCTGTTGCCGTCTTGCGGAGTGAAACTGAAGCCCACGACTTCTCCAGGGTTCCTAACGGACAGCGTCGGAAGGGCGATGGTGGTCTGATTTAGGATACGCCCGTAGCGGCCATGATCACGACCGAACGAGAACACGAGCGCGGTCTGATTCTTGTAGGTGGTAGCGATAAGCGGGTTTGCCCTTATCCGCGTCAGTACTTCCTCTTTTGTGATTGCTCCGTAGAGTTCGAGCGAGAACCATATTGAATGCATGTATTGGGTTGGAATCTTGATGCTGCTTGAGAAGACATCAAGTTCGCAGCCAATAGTCTGGAAGAGTGTGTACGCATCGCGGGCGTGATGCGTTCCGAATCGGCCGTATTCATGCTCGTCCACCTTCGGGCTTGCTGTGAACCCCATCTCTTCACTAAGGTCCGAAGCGCGACGCATGCAGACAAAACGGCCTTCTTTGAGCCGGCACATTCCGCCGTCGAACGCGAGCGTCTTGATGATCGCAGCGATGTTGTGCGTGTTACATGAAGCGACTTGGATGAACCTCTGTGACTCGGAGAGAACACCATCGTTGATGCCGTGAGCATAGATTGTTCCGAACCCGAACTCTGAGCCTTGCGCGATGAATCCCCGCGGGCCTTCGAGTTTCTCATAGAATTTCCTCTTGTTGTCGAGGCCTGTGCCGGACGGAGTGCAGTCGATCACAACCGATGATCGTCGTATTCCTTCTTCATACTCGTACGTGGGTTCCATTTCGAGTTCTTGGAAATTCTTCCACTTCTGCCTCTCGACGCACAGCTTCGCATCTCTCTTTAGAAGATCCCAGACTTTTGTTCGATCGGTCAGTAGCGGGGTTCGCTTTGAGAACGTGACCTCATCGATTCCTAGTTCTCTGCGGAAATCGGCAAGGAGACCAATCAACGGTTCGCCAATGGTTCCGGTTCCGATCACATGAACGATATTCAAGACTTTGGTTCCAAGCCTCTTGTTCGACATTCCAAATGAGATAAAGCTACTTCTTACCCCGCACCTGGCCTCTCATCACGGGTTCGATTAGCCTCGTAGCTGTGATCGTCGCGGCTGATTGAATGTTGGCGAACGTGTCCTTGCCCAGATCATTCAGGATCTTGGTCATCGTATCGAGCAACGCCGTACGCGACTCTTTGAGGAAATATCCTGTCGACTCTTCAATCTCTTCGAGGCCGATCGGAGCATGTTCTGGTCTCGAGGCCAAGACCATGGCGGCAGCGATGTCCTTGAGTCTTCCGACTAGGCAGAGCACTCTTGCCTCAGTAGCAACTGAGGAGAGACTCCATGCGTTCTGATCCTGTTCGGTAGGTTTCATGACAAATCGTGCGTAGGCCGTTTGGTCTTCAACATACCCGTTCGAAACAAGTAGCTTGGTGACTTCCACGTCCTTGACGGCCAGCGTGAGAAGGTATAGTATGTCTGCAAGGTGGCTTGCCAGCGTGGGAAAATCATGCGCGACTTTCAGGAGGGGTTTTGGCATAGGAAACACGTAGTACTCGAGGCTTCCATGCAGGATCGAGTGGCCGACCTCATGGCGAAGGGCTCCCTCCCAGACGAGTTGAGCCAGCGCCTTCTGCCGCTCCAGGGAGATCGAGATCCTAGGGATACCTGTCCACGCGTCATGAGCCGCGATGAAAGCATCGTCAAACTCGGCAGACACGACACGCGCCCTTCGTCGCTCAGCTGCCATGTGGCTACGCCACAGTCGGTCATTCTCGAAGAGCGCAACCTCGACAAGGTCGAGACCTTCGGGTCGGAGACGACGGTAGCATTCTTCGAAGAGAGTCAGTATGTCGCGTGCTTCCTTGTCGAGAACCCGTCCGTGAGTCTCCACATGGAGCAAGGGCATGATTTGGGAATAGACTGAACTGCACCTAAAGACCCTAACCGTTATCACAAGGAGAAACAAAGCTAGCTGTGCTTGGGCCGGTAGTTCAGCTGGTTAGAAAGTACACGCTTGGCTTGAACGTCGGCTTTACACGCCGAAGGTCGCCGGTTCGATCCCGGTCCGGCCCACCACTTCCCGAACAAGACCATAGGGCTCTCGAACTGCATGTCAACTTGCCCGATGGATTCGCTGCATGAACTGTAGTAGCTCTTCTCTTGCTCTGAGAGCGTGCGGATTTGACGCTTTTGGCTTCAGAACCGTTATCCGCTGGTTGCTAGTCAGACGTTTCGTTGGGATCACAAATGGTCAAGATCACGTATCAACCTTGGGAAGAGATCGTCATCCACGAGGCGGTCGAGTATTCGCTTGCGGCTTTGCTGGAGATGCAAAGCTTCGGGGTTCCGCCCGGATCGCTGGGTCGAAGTCTGATGTGGGCAAACGGCGTGGCGTTCACCTATGCTGCAATGCCCGCGAGCGATGATGTCGTCGCCGAGCAATTGAAGGGGAGGATGCACTGGGCAAGCGTTGTATTCGCGACGATGCCCAACTATGAAAGCGCAGTTCTCATTCAGGAGATGAACATACGAATCCCGATTACGGATGTGAGTGGCAACCCGACGCTGTACGCGGTCGCACGATGGCTGCGTGAGCGAGCAACCTGAGATTCCGAGGTTACAGGACTGTCGAGAGTAGTCTTCTGAGCGCTAGGCCTCGATGGTTTTTCTGGTACGCCCCTATCTGAAAGATTTCTTCGATTTCCATGTCCACTCATGCCGCCTTTTGCTCATGGTACATTGGTGTTCCTATATAAGTACATCCCCGTTTTTCGATATATCCTACGAATCAGCAGGCCACACTCATCCATAGCCCGCGACAAGGTCTACACCGCCTCGAAGACTGCGGTGTGCTCTGTAGCGCCGACGCCCGTGCCCAGCGCATCCCTACCCAGATAAGCGGCCCAGTATCTCTGCTGCTTCCCGCACCATCCCGTCGATGACCTCAGCCACCGGCCTAATGTCGCGCACGATACCAACGCCCTGGCTGCAGGGGGTCACACCCGCATTCAAGTCGCCCTCTTCATACATGCGCTTCGTAACCGTTCCAGCAACAACCGAGAGGATTTCTCCAAGCTCCGCGTGCCGCGATTCCAGCTCAGCCACCTTGAGCGCCGCGGAGTTCTTCCAAGCGCGGACGGTGTTCTGCAATGAGCCGAGTATTGGCATTGTGTCAATTTCTGTGGCCGAGACTAACGCTTGCTTGAGATTGTCATGGATGGGGCATTCCGTGGTCGCCAGGAGCCGCGTGCCGATAGTGACTCCCTCGGCGCCTAAGGCCAACGCTGCTAGCAGTCCTCTTCCGTCAGCGATGCCGCCGGCCGCCATTACCGGCACATCGAGCGCATCTACCGCGCGGGGCACCAGCACCATCGTCGTCAGCCCAACTTCGCCGATGTGACCGCCTCCCTCTGTACCGAAGACGGTGACGGCATCTACGCCAGCCTTCTGCGCGCTTAATGCATGACGAACGGTGACGCACTTGTGCATCGTCTTCACGCCGCCGGCCTTCAGCCGTGCGAGCAAATCTTCCGGCGGACGGTGCCCGCTGGTCTCGACCACCGATATGTCCTCTTCCAGTATCACTTCGACGTACAGGTTGTTGTCGATTGGCCGCAGCGCTGGGAAGAGGCTCAGGTTCACGCCGAATGGCTTGTCGGTCAAATCCTTGACTTTGCGTACGGCCTCGCGGAACTCG
>Ga0315314_1000575_pt1 | contig 39147 bp, 32 predicted proteins | sample TDP9_MG_FD_203631 | JGI IMG/M metagenome (GOLD analysis project Ga0315314, IMG submission 203631) | Freshwater sediment microbial communities from Lake Towuti, South Sulawesi, Indonesia - TDP9 | ecosystem: Environmental > Aquatic > Freshwater > Lake > Sediment | place: Indonesia: South Sulawesi... | reverse complement strand
GGATCCGCACCATGCGCCTACACCCGTTGATCAACATTTCAATCGCCTGCCGCCTCTGCAGCCCAGCACCATGTGTAACCGCGTGTCCAAGAGACGCCTTGAAGCAATCTGAGCAGACAGGCGTGATTATGATTGACGATGACAAATGCGACGGTTGCAGCTGGTGCATCGAAGCCTGCGACTACGGCGCCATAACGCTGCATCCAGAAAAGAAAATCGTGCGCATCTGCGACACTTGCGAAGGCGACCCTGAATGCGTTAAATGGTGTCCAGAGGAAGCCCTTGACTTCGTTACAAGAGATATTATGGCTCAGAAAGCGCGAATGGCTGTTTCAAAGAAGCTCTTCAAAGAAGCAATGGAAGCTCAGGGCATCAAACCGTAGTCTGTATCTGTCAATCTGAACGCTTAGCAGCTTTGACGGCTACATTTTTCTTTTTGCCCATAGCTTTTACTAGGCTTTCTAACTTCTTGATGTGCTTTTCATGGTCGTATATCCATTTTTCATCCTTGAAGTATTCGTAAGAGATGGTTTGGCGCCAGCCTTTTGCCGGATCCTGTATCACGTAACTGTAGTTCTCCAGTAAGCCTGCTCTGATTAGCTTCGATAAGGTGGCGATGAACTTTCTGAATTCAGTTTTGGGCAGGTACAAGTGCGCGATTAAGGCGTTCTTGCCCAACACTTTGCCCAATCCGCGTGTGAACGGTTTGTCCAAAAGCGATGACGTAAACTTGGCAAAGGTTTCGTAGTTGCCGAACTCAAAAGTGAACATGAACAGGTCTGAAATGTCTCTGCCAAAGTAGGGGAGGGACACCTCGAAGCTCTCAATCAAGTTTTGCTCTTGAATGTGCCTCAGATAATGATAGGCGGCGAGTTGTTGAGATATGCCGATTTTCTGTGCCAGGTTAGTCATTCTAATCAGGGGGTTCTTTTCCATTTCTTTCAGAATGAGAATGTCTGTTTTGTCGCCTTTGATCGGGAATTCTTCAGGGTCACGTAATGTAAGGGGGAGCTGAGGCGGTTTGCCCTTCTTGAAGACTTCGTCAGCCCATTGCTCCCATCTAAAGTTCCACGATTTTGAGGCTTCGTCAAACCACTTTGTCCTCGAATGCACGGATTGAAAGCATGTTGACCAAAAAATCTGAGTGTTGCCTCCGACGCCTGACGCTTCCAGTCGCTGTATATACGATTCGAAATCATCGCCGTGATCGCTGGGAATCGTGTAGACTGCGAAGCATCCTTCGTTCATGCCGTAGCATCGGTCTACGTACAGCCAGAAATCGTTGGCTTTCAGACAGTCGACGAGCAAGTCTTCGTAGCCTGGAACTGCCTGAGCAAACACGACAGCTTTCTTCAATCCGAGATATGTGTGATAAATGTTCAAATGAAAATGCCAAGAAAACTGGGAAATCATCCGTCTCACTCTTTTCCGCAAAGTTTCAGCTGGAATGCCGAGTTTTCTCGCCACCTTCGTTATGTTCCTTGGTCCTTCCCGTTCTAAGGTTTCCACGGTTTTCAAATGCTGGAGGTCAATCCGCTTTGGCATGCGCCATCCTCTGCCTTTTTGTATGTTACCGCCCTATATGCAAAGTACCCTTTACTTAAAACTTTAGCGACTAGTTATGTGGCACGTCGCCGTCATTGTCGACTGGGTCGCCCAAGGGCTGAACTGGAGATTTAACTGTGCCTGTCAAGCTGCGTGAGACATCTGAAAGCTCGGGCATCGACAAGTTCACCGCTGAGAGCGTTGATGTGGCAACTGCACACAAAGCGAGGGCGAGCAAGATGGCTACTTTCATGTTCATCATTCCCACCTCCTTTTATTTTTCGTCGATAGAATCCCAATTCTGCACGGGGTTACAAGAGGAGAACATCTATGCTTTGCAGGAGATAGGGTCTATGCTAGAATCAGAGTCAGAATTAGACAACCTCGCTTGGAAAAGCGCCTAGTTTAGCCAAGGCATATTCGTCTTGTTTAAGAAAGTAGTCGAAGGTGACTTGATTTATTGGGTTTTGACGGCTTCCGCCGATTGAGCTTGCGTAGCCTGCGCTTTTTCCTCTGTAGACGGCTCAGTAACGGCTTTTTGTGGAGTAGGCTTCTCGGCTGGCGGCGCTTTCTTCGCGAAGACTTCAATAAATTTGACTGCGTTTTTTTCAGCGAAGAATTTTTGGATGTCTACGGCTATGCCTCTTTTCGCTGCTTGCACGCCTTCGAGGTAGAAAGCTTCTTCAGGCATTTCGATTTCAACTGCCGCTTTCTTTATTTTCACGTTGAATTTTGATACATCAACCGAGGGAATCCGGCGATGAATCAGAGCGTCAATCTTCTCCTTGTTTGCCTCAATTTTTTTCTGGATTGTAACTTCATAAACAAGTGTTTTGCCCGCTAACGGTGGGTTGAAGTCAAGTTGAACTCTACCAGCGCCAATGGTTCTAACAATTGCTAGTTTTCCCTCAAACTCAACCCGCAGGCCAAGCTGCGGTGTTATGCCTTTGGCTGTCAGCCGCCTCAAGGGAACCAGTCTCACCTTTTCTGGGTCGCGGTTTCCAAACGCTTTTTCAGGCGTAATTTCGACCGGGGCTGTTTTTCCTGATTCTAACGTGAGGAGGCTTTCGTCTAGGGCTTTGAGTATCCAGCCTTCGCCTATGACGACGAGGTTAGGCTCGTAGATCTCTCCTTCCTTGTGGAGTTTTTCTTTCTTGGCTACATCTTCCTTTGTAGTGTCGAAAACTTCGCCTGTTTCCTTGACCCTAGCGATGTAGTCGAGGAGCACGAAGTCTCCTTTTTCAAAGGGCATTCAACATCATCTCGTGGTTCTCTATACATTATCGCATTCACTTTTAAACTTTAAACGAATGCCTTAAATCGAGAGTAATTTCACCTCAATTCTGTCGTTTAGGTCTGCCACAGCGCATTTTCCATGTCTTGCAGATCCAGAATTTACGACAATAGTGTTGCCGATGCGGTCGATGCCCGTGGCTTCATGAATGTGCCCGCAGAACACGACGCTGGGTTTCTTATCCTCGATGAAGGCTCTAATGCTAGTGCTGCCAGCGTGATCTCCTGAAGAAGCCAAATCAACGGCCGTGTCTCTTGGCGGCGAATGTGAGATAACCACCAACCATCGGTTAGTCGAGCAGCCGGAAACACTCTGCTCCAACGTGTTCGTTATTTGTGTTTCGGACAACTCAAACCATGAGTAGTAAGGACTCGCAGGTGCACCCCCGACACCGATGAATGAGACGTGGTTAAAGTTTTTACATTGTCCATGAAGATTGAAGGCGCCAGCGATTTGCACTTCAGCTAGTTGAGCTGGGTCGCAGTTGCCAGGCACGTAGAGGGTTGGCAGTTTAAGCGCAATTAATGGCGCTAATATTCGTTCGGCATCCTTAACTGTGCCGAAGTGGGTTATGTCTCCGCAGATAGTTATGATGTCGACTCCTAGTTGTTTGGCTTTGGCAGACACTGTGCAAGCGGCTTCGATGCTTCCGTGAAAGTCAGCGGTTACCAGTAGCTTCATAATGATACCATGAGCATGGTGAGTGACGGTGAAGTATTATTACAGAGTGCAATGGTCTATAATGTTTGTTGAAAGAGGAGAGGCGCGAACATGGATAACGTGTGGCTAGGCTGCTCTGGCTGGTCTTACAAAGAGTGGGTTGGAGCATTCTACCGAGCAGGCGAAAAAAGCATGTTAACCGCGTACTCACGTGTCTTCAAAACCGTGGAAATCGATTCCACCTTCTACCGGTATCCGACTAAGGGCATGGTTTTCGGCTGGCTTAGATACACGCCGCAGGATTTCATTTTCGCTGCCAAACTGCCCCAACTCATCACTCATGAAAAGAAGCTTGACCCGGCGAAAGGCGTTGAACAAGACTTGAACAAATTCCTCGAGTTGATGGAACCCTTGCAGTTTAACGGCAAGCTTGCTTGTGTGCTGGCTCAATTGCCGCCAGGTCTGAAACTCAATCTTAACCTGCTCGAAAGCTTCTTCACATTGTTTCCGTCGCAGTTCAAGTTGGCTGTGGAGTTTCGTCACCTTTCTTGGATGAATCCCCAAATGCTCAAGCTGTTGGAGAAATATCAAGTGGCTTACACAGTAGTTGATGAGCCCTTGCTGCCGCCTGAGGCACATGTTACAAGCGACATCGCTTACATACGATGGCACGGCAAAGGCGAGGCGCCCTGGTACAATTATCACTACAAAACTGAAGAACTGAAACCATGGGTGCCAAAAGTGAAGGCAGTCGCGCAGAAAGCCAAGAAGGTTTTTGGCTATTTCAACAACCACTATCACGCCTACGCTGTTAAGAACAGTTTGGAGATGGCTGAAATGCTCGAAATCATCACAAAAGAACAGAAGACTGTGAAAGACAAGGTTGAAACTTATCTGGAAGCTAAGCTGAAGGCACCGCCGCCCAAACCTTCCATGGAACTAACTGCTTTCATGCCTGAGAAAATCGCTGGAATGAAGCTGAGCGACTTGCTCAAAGTTTTCATGGACGACAACCGAATAAAACGAGCCCGAGAGATTAAGGACAACGAGGTTTCTATTGAACAAGCGTCGGAAAACAACATAAAGGCTAGGATACGCGAATACCACGTTTCAATCGACGTACCACAACATCTCATATTGCACGACTGCGCAGATTGGAGCCGCTGCGCACCTGTCAGACAATTCTGCAAACATGTGGGCAAGGTCATGATGTCGGTTTCCGAAGACGTAGCAGTGAGCATTCTGAAAAAGATGGGCGCAGAGAGAGACAAATGGGAGTTTAAACCCTACGTAGCCTGAGACAATGCCCTGCGGACAAAAGAGTTTTACGTAGGGTTCAGCGTTTAGGGTAAGACCGCTTCACAAGACAATGGAGAGAGTAAAGAATTGGAGAAGCCTATTCAATACACGGTTCGCAACTATGTCAAAGGAGACGAAAAGGAGCTTGCAAGGATATTCAGCGAATGCTTTGGACCCACCACCGCTCGACGTATCCTAGAGTGGTACAGAAACGAAGATGTACGTCCGGCTGAAGATGTCTTCGTGGGCGTGGTAGACGGCAAACTGGTGAGCGGCGTGGAATTGGTGCCCAAACAGCTGCACTATGGCGAAGGCGTTTACATAAAAACCGCTGGGTTCTCTGGCGTTTGCACTGACTCTGACTATAGGTGTAGAGGCATCGTCACCAATCTCATGAAAACGGCTCTTGAGAAAAGTAAGCGAGACGGGCTTTCAAATGCTTCACTCTACACTGGGCTTGACATTTCAGCTCATCGAATATACGAGCGGCTGGGTTTCGTCGACGTTATGACTTGGCGCACGTACACGAAATACCTTGATTTCCCATACCTGTTTGGAAGATGGCTGCGTTACCTCAACCGTTCACTGAAAGACTCCAAACTTGCCGCAAGGAGGCTTAAAGGCTGGGAGAAATCGGTTACAATTCATCTTAAGGACGCAGGCACTTTTTCATTCAGGGTTAAGAAAAACCGTTTCCAGAAGTTAGCAAGGCTGCCCAAACGAGTTGACATTGAATTCTCAACAGACTTGGAAACCTATTTCAAAATAAGGCGAAACGTCGTTCAATGGGAAGAGGCAGTGAAAAACAGGAAGCTAACTGTTGCAAAGGGTGAACAACCCGACATTGAGATGCTCAAGCGCATTTTGCGTTGGAGATGGGACGAGTAAAAATGGAGCTCAAGGTGCGCAAAGCAAGAAAAGAAGACAAAGAGCAGATGCTGCAGCTTTACAACAGTTTCACGAAAGGCTATGTAGGATCAGCCTCAAGAACTTTGAAGTCGTTCGCTCGTATGTTTCGAAGGAAAGACGCTGTCAACTATGTTGCTTTAGACAGTCGGAATCGAATAGTAGGTTACGTTCACGCTGTTCTCGAGAAGAGGAACAGGACAGGCGAATTCAGAGATATAGTCGTCGATCCCAAATATAGTTTCGAACAAGTAGCTAGTTTACTGGCTGAAAGGGTCAACGCAGCGTTCGCCGAGAAGAAAGCAGCAGCCATAGTCGCTGGTTCCCTTCGAAACCCAGCCTACGAAAGAATTTTCCCAAAACTTGGATTCATGGAGTCCGAGTCAAATGGCGTGTTCATGTACGCAATCTTAGATGCCCAGAAGCTATTGAACGAACTAAGACCTGTCTTTACACACCGATTATGCGAAGCTGAAAGTTGGAATGGGCTGGCACAAATTCAGTGTGATGAAGACAGCATTTTCCTTGAAAAAGCGGGTGAAGGTGTGCAACAGGTTGTCTGGACAAACCAACCTATCGATTTTAAGGTTAAGCTTAGTAGGAGCATCTTGACGAAGTTGATGTTCGGCGTTGCAGACCCAGTAAAGTGTTACAAAGATGGGCAGCTTGCAGTGGAATCTACCGTTGACAAGACGCAAACCCTCAAGTTGCTTGAACGATTGTTTGCTAAAAGCCAGTTTCTCATCGCGGATTTCTGGTGACATTGAAGCGGCTTAGCAGATCTCTTGTCGTTCGACGTTGGACAAGGGCTGATAATGATTACGTGGCTGAATCTGTGAACCGAGAAGGCTGGGGATACACAAGACGAGACATGGAGCGCTGCTGGAAGCTTGAACCCAACGGTTGCTTCATAGCAGAGACCCAAAACAAGCGCGTCGGGCATGTGTTCTCTGTCAGCTATGGCAAACTAGGCTGGATTGGTCTTCTTATAGTTAACCCTGATGTACGTGGGCAGGGAATAGGCTCGGAGTTGATGAAAAAGGCTATTGATTATCTACGAGTGGTAGGCGCTGTAACAATAAGGTTAGAGGCAGCGGAAAGGGCTATTCCACTTTATCAGCGCTTGGGCTTCATTGAGGATTTTGACTCACTTCGTTTTCGTAGGCTTCTGCTTCAAACGGATAAGCCGTTGAGCCTAAGAGGAACAACATTTCAGATGCACGAGGACATCTTGACTAACTTAGCTGAGTTTGACGCTCGATATTTCGGTGCTAACCGTCTATGCGTCTTGCGAGGCATTTTTAGGGATTATCCGCAGTTCTGTCTCGTCGCTGAAGAAAACGAGTGCACAGTTGGCTACGTTATGGCGCGGCGAACACAGAAAGGATACTGGATTGGTCCATGGGTATGTGATAATTCTGAGACAGCGCAGCACCTGTTCACAGCATTGATCGACGCTGTTGAAGAAGGTGAGAGAGAGACTGAGCTACGCGTTGGATTACCAGCTTTGAATGCAAGGGGGCGACGGCTGATGAAGAAGTTGGGTTTTCAGTTGATCGGTAAGAGCGTTCATATGGTGTTGGGCAATAGGAAGAATCGAGGCGATGTTGCGCGTGTTTATGGCATTGGTGGACCTGAGAAAGGCTGAGTGGTCGTGCTGGGCGTTGCGCCTAAAGCCGAGCCTCGTTAGCGCGCGCTTGCACGTTATTTCTTGGTTTAGGTTTTGTTGATTCTCTGTTGAATCGTTCCAATAAGATATTATGCGCGTTGTAACGTCTCTCACGCGGAGCCCTCCTTTCTGTGTATTTGAAATTCATAAAGCATAGCTATCGTTGCCTTCAATCTGAATAGTCAAAGGAGGCGGTAGGTGGTGGAAAAGGATACAGAGGAATTAGTGAAGAAAGTCAGAAAGGAATTGCGAGCGCTAAGAGCTAAGGTTGACGAGTTGGAAAACTACGCGATTTTGAAGGCCTACGAAGAACTGACGTCAACTTTGGACTGAAGCGCAGTTATTTTTCATTCAACCTATAGTAATGCAGAAGAATTCCTCTTGGATTATTAGACTAGGCCCAAACCCCAAGAGACGCGCGTGCAGGAATGGAGCGTGCATCTTAGCTAGAATCTATTGGGATCACTGCGCGCGTGTGATGGAAAAGTCCTTTTCCAAAAGCGGTCTGTCTAAATCTCGCTTTTTGGATTCTGTTCTTCTGTATTACGTTTGTACATTAATGTATACTAAGTCTGCTGGCATTTATGGTAAATGTGGAGTCTTCCTTGGTAAACAGATGGAAAATCATTCTAGGGGTTTCATCAGCGCTTGTCCTAAGCGCTTTAGCAATAGGCATTTTCGGAACCGCCTTGTCGTTGATTCAGACTAATAGAACAATTCCCAATGCAGGATCAGTGAAAGGTATTGGAGTAGGGATCTATGGGGATTCAGCGTGCACAAGCCCGACATCTTCGATCAATTGGGGACTCATAGATCCAGGTTCAGAGAAAACCGAGACGATCTACATCAGAAATGAAGGAAACGCCGCGGCTACGTTATCCAAAGCTACCCAAAACTGGAATCCAACAACGGCCTCGAGCTACATGACCTTGAACTGGAACTACGCTGGTCAGACCCTAAGTGTGAATCAGGTGCTTCAAGTGAAGCTAACACTGGTTGTCTCATCAACTGTCACAGGAATTACGAGCTTCACCTTTGACATTACTATAGCCGCAACAGGTTAGCAACACCCACTAACCCCTTTTCTTCTTGCGCACTGGTTTGATTGCGGTGTGTAGAATTGACTCTGATTTTCTGTCTGTGTGTTGAACACATTTACACGAAAGTATTATAGATTGAGAAACATCATTCAGACTAGAATCGTCATGGATCGCATTGTGCCATTCTTGCTGGTGAGGTAGAGCAAGGAATTTTGACAAGTCAAAATAATCAAACAGGCGAAGCCAGACCGCGGAAGATGAGTGTTGAATGTCTATCATCTGATTATGATGGAACAATAAGTCCATTGAAAGTTTCAAGAGTTGAGTCGCGGGTTCCGCTGGAAACGCGTGTGATGCTTGGGCAAATAGGTAGGTTTCTCCCTCTATCGATTTCTACAATGAAGGATTTGCCGTTTATCATGCCGAGGACTCCCTTTGCTTGGGCGTGGTCAGCGATGGGCGGGTTAGAAATGCGAATTGGCAAAAGAGTTTTGAAAAGAGAGTGCCTGGATCCTAGGTTACCGCGCATTTCTCAGGCCGTTGATTATGCAAGATCGCACATCACGAGCGCTGGGACTGAGATTGAAGAAAAGCAGGATTCCGAGGGACGCACCGTCGCTTTCTGTGTAGATTGGCGTCGAACAAAAGATTCGAAAAAGGCAGAGCAAGAAGTTGAAAGTGTGGCAACTTATTGTCGTGCGTTGAAATTGAGAGTAATAAGATATGAGACGCAGCCGTTCTATGATGTATATCCTGTACCTCCCGACAAAGGTTGGGCGCTGCGAGAGATGCTCAATGAATTAGGCGTGAAAAACGGCGTCTTGTATTTAGGAGATTCGGAAATGGATAACTCTGCGTTTAGGGCTTCCAGCGTTAGTCTCGGTGTGGTGCATGACGAGACGCCCTTGGAGACTCTCGATTGTGATTACCTTGTGGAGTTCGACCGTGTTCCCGATTTCTTGAACGCCCTTCTGGCAAAGGGTTTTTTGTTCAGTTCTGACTTTCCTATGATTAGGACTAATCCTAGTCGGATGAGAGGGATTTGAACAAGCGAATCGGCGTTTTGATGTATCAGACAAGCACCAGTAAAGGTCAAGAGTTAGTTGCTCAAAGAATGGTTCGAGACTTCAATGCCTTGGGTAACAAGGCCTATTTAATCACCAGTGTCTTTCACGACGGAGTTGAAGTTATACCGTCAGAGAGTTTGAGAAAAGGCAAAGGCTACGTTTTTGTAGATGATCCAGAGTTAGGGATACCAATAATTCGTGTTGACAGTTATGTTGTGAAATGGCCTCGTCGGCGGATAAGTTTTCGGGATTTTGTTCAGGTTTTAGAAAGGATTGTTGACGAATTTGGGTTAAATGTGCTGATAACTCATAGCACATTGTGGAACGGGCCGGAAGAAGTTGCTAAGTTTGTTTCTTGGAGACAGTACATGAGAGACTTTGGGGGTTACAAGGATCCTATTGTTTTTTGTCACATGTCTCATTTTCAGGAGCCATCTCCAAAACGTTATTCTCTGTTGGAACGGACTTTCAGAATGGCTTGGAACAGGTTTTCACTGTCTCAGATTCTTAAGACAGCAAACCTTGTGCTTGTTGTGACTCCGCTTGAAAAAGACGCCAAGGTTAAGATGGGTGCTGATGCAAAGAGATGCTTTCTTTTCCCAAGTGGGGTAAACGAAAAATTATTCCTGCAATTTGCTGCTACAGATGTCAGAGATTTCTTTAAGCGTCACCGAATACCTGCAGATGTCAAAATTGTTTCTTATCTTGGAACTGTTGAAGCGAGAAAAAACGCCTTGGGTGTTTTGAAGACTGCTGCACTCCTCAAAGATAGACATGACATACGCTTCATAATTGCCGGAAGAGAAAGTTCGAAGTATGCTGATAGGGTGAAAAATGAAGCACGCCGTTTGCCTAACGTAACATATATTGGAGAGGTAAGCGACAAAGAGAAAATTTTGCTCATAAAGTCCTCATTTATCAATATTCTCCTGAGCCGGCTGGAAGCGCTTGGTCTAACACAACTTGAATTCATGTATGCCGGTGTGCCAGTGGTGACCTCTGCAGTTGGGGGGCAATCATGGCTGGTTCGGGATGGGCGCGAGGGCATTCACGTTAACGGTTCTGAAGATGCGGCTGGAGCGGCTGAAGCTATACTGAATCTAGCTAGAAATCAAGACTTATGGAATAGGTTGTCGCTAAACGCTAAGGGAAGAGCAAGAAATTTTCTTTCCTCCGAGATCGTTGGGCGATTAGACGAAGCTTTAACCAAAGAAATGATAAAAAACAATGGTTTGAAGGATATACCCTTTGAAGCTCTTCAGACATTGGCTGAGCCAGAACATGTTTTGAAAACCTGGTCATCGGGCAACTGGGGGGTAGTTGCCACTGACAGAAGACTTTTCGTTAGGAAAGGGCGGATTTCTAAAAGAATTGCTGAAATCCCTTACACAAACATAGCGTACATTGAGCATACAAGAAGATACCCATGGAAGATCCTGCTAGCCGGTTTTCTTCCGACACTTGTACTTTTGTTGGAGCCGCTCTTGCACACCGTTCTGAGAGACACGTTCATTTCAGCAATAGAACAACCGCTGTGGTTCGTCGCATCGGCTATCCCGCTTTTTCTGAATGCTCAAGTAGTATTCATTCTCCTTTTCTCGTTAGTCCCGTTCTTGAGTGGTCTAGGAGCTTTTGCACTTCAAGCAAGAAGTGGGTTCAACTTGTACACATCAGCAATAAAACCTGTGTACCTTCCTCACATGTTCCGCGAGGTCGTGACACTCGTGAGGAAAGTCCATGATAGCAAGGAGCTGGTAAGCGAATGGAAGCTGTAAGAAAAGGCAAGTTTGCTCAGCGAATGGTTCAAGACTTCAATCCTCTGCGATCTACGGTTAATAAAGATGAATGATTGGGAGAGGATGAACATGGTAAGGAAATCGGCGTTTGATCGGATTTTCCAAGAGATGCAGCAAATACGTTTTCGGCTTGACGACATTGAAGCTGCCCTTTCGAGATGGAATCCGCAGCCGTTGGAGATTTCTGAATCAAAACTCCTTCTGTTGCCAGACAATCTTCGAAAAACCTACATGACTGTGGCGTCTAAAGGCGAATGTAGTGCAACGCAAGTGTCCAATCTAACAGGACGTTCCCGCGCTATCGAGAGTAGTTACCTCAACCAGTTGGCTCGAATGGGCTGGCTGACTAGGCACAGGGATTCAAAAAGAATACATTTTCGCCTAATCTCTGGAGAAGTGTTGAAGGAAAGACCGCAACCAGGGTGAAAGAGCGCGCGCTGTCACGTGCAGAAAAAATTATTCTTTTTGCACAGCAAATGAAGGCTGACATTCTTATCTGACATCTTTCATTGCAGAAATCCACGGACGGATAGGTCTTGAGGTATTACAGAAGCTCGATGGATTCATGGATGACTGGTTCTAAATGTTGTTGAAATCCTAGGTCGTGTTACAACGACGTTTGAGCCGTCCAGGGACGACTTATTCGAACGTCGGCGTCTTTTCAGATTCTGCGTCGACGATTGAAAACTGGCCTATCGCTCAGCTGAGCAGCAGAGACTCGCCTGACCCTAACTTTCATTGACCCCTACCCCCTACGATTTTTGGGGTTTTTGGAAGGCGCGCTTCCCTAGTTCTGTCCGTTCTATCTTGCTATTGTTCTCGTCATATGATTTTTTCTGCTTGATGGAGACTTGGCGTTTTGTTTCTGTTCCTCTTCCTCTGTTTGTGAGGATGTGTTCGCGATTTCGTTGCAGAATGGGCAGATATTGACTATTCGGGGTCTCTCGCTGTTGAAGTCTAGCATGCGTAAGGGTTGAGTGAAGTTCTTGCCACAATGACCACATTTGAACACCCCTGGAAGGTCAGTTGCTGGGTGAGAAGGCGGTGAGGCTGTGATTGGAGTCGGCGCAGAGGTTGGTTTCGAGATTAATGGTTGCGTTGTTTGGAGCGGTAGGGGGGCAGTTGTGGATGGCATGTGTTGTGACGGTGGGTTATGGGCGATCGGTGTTCTCTCTGTCGTTCGTGCCATGATAGATGCTTTCTCGGTTGTCTTTGAAGCGAGAGGAGCCTTGAGTTTTGGTCTTCTTTCTACGGCGTGTCGCAGAAGCGTTCTGACAGAGAATAAGGTGCCTATAATGGTGGTTACGGCAACGATGGACAAAAGAACCTGTATAATTCTTATCAGGGTCCAGTAAGGGTTTGCCCATTCATAGCTGAACTGTAGCCCGTAAGAGTATAGCGTGCTATGTATGATCGTGTCGAGCAAACTCAGAGCGTATGCTGCTGCGGTGGTTGACGCCACGATTATCGCAGCGAACAATACACGTTTGATCATAGACTGCTCTGTCCGGCTCATGCCTCTACGTGATCTGTTAATTGTGAAACTGATGTCAATTCATAGATGACCTTGGTTTCGCCGCATTCTTGACACTCATAGGCCTCCTCAATTCGTCCGTTCTTAACGCTGGCTACACTGGTCAAGACATGTTCTGTCTTGCGGCTGCACTTGCTGCAGCGAAGGAAGACGTATGGTCTGAAAATAGGTATGGTCATTGCACCCACCCGGGGGTTCAAGAAAGCTGTTGCCTAGAAATCATTAAAAACATTATGAACTTGGGATATGCATTAAAGAAAGCGCTGTTGGCGCACGCATTATATCGCGCGCGTATCGTTGTGAGCCAGCATTGTTCACGCAGTAGCTTCTATTCAATATCTGGCTGAAACACTATGAAGTTAGAATACTTTTTCTCATGTTGGGGTTGTTTTTAGTCTATAGTCACATAACGATTTTTTGTTTCGATGCGGGGATGTCCTTTTTCGTTAGAAAATGTCTCTTTTCTTCAAAATTCGATGCAAATCGTCAAAGTTGGAGGAGGCGATTTTGACAGATACGCGCAGTTTTGTTCGTGGGCACTTGTTTCTTGCGATGAGATATATTATGTTGCGATCTCTCTCGATGTTGACTGGTCTTTTATCGACAGAGGGCGTGAGAAAATGTCGTTTTTCGGGCGTGGACGATTGGCCAGGGAAAGAGAAGCCATGGAATTCACTTCTTATGTGCGAAAGGAAGGAAGGATAACGCTTCCAAAAGAGGTCAGGGACGCTCTTAGCATCGAGGAAGGCAACCTTGTTAAATGCAAGATTGAGAAGGTGAAGGCCCGAGAATGAAGACAACATGCCATGTGCGAATTGCTCTCTCACGAAATGAGATCATCAAAGTCAGAACCAGAGCTTTACGAAAGGGTGTGTGGTATCGAGTCCTAAGCAGAGTGGAACGGGCGTGCGTGGATTTGGTGATAAATGTTGTGGAGAGAGTTCGCAGTCGTCTTCTTGTAAAGGTGTTGTTTTCCGTCTTGAGGAAACTGGATGAAGCTATGGAAAGTCAGGTTCGGCGTTTTGTTAGGGAGGTAGGAGTTACTCTTGCCTCGAAACTGAGTGTGATCGCCCAAAACTGGGGGAACAAATCTGCTAAGGGTTGGGCGCAAGACGCCGGCTTTCTGCAATATTTAGCTGTAAGCCATATGAATGCGCTACCATAACTGCCGCCCGCAAATGGAGATCTCGGTTAGAGCGCCGCCTAAAGCGTAGGAACAGTTCGAGCTTTCAGTGATTGAATTATACTTGCAGAAATTGCAAGCACGATTGTTGATTATGCGAATATGCTGACTTTCATCTATGTGTTTTTCGCCGTTCTTCTTATTGTATTCAATCTGTGGAATCTCTACAATATTCCAGCTCTTGTGGTGGGCGTCCTCCATCTGGTCAGAAGCGACAGGAAGAAGAAACTTGAGGCTTCGCCTATTGATAGGGTTGCGGCCCCCATGGTGTCAATTATCGTGCCGGTCAAGAACGAGGAGAAAGTCATCGGAAGGTTGTTGAAGGCACTCGTGAATCTCAACTATCCTTCTTCGAAGATTGAAATAATTGTGATTAATGATGGGTCAGGTGACGGGACGCGGGAAATCTGTGAATGTTTCGCCATGCGCTACAGGCGTGTAACTGTCATCAACAGGGTCCAATCGTCTACAAAGGCGGCTGCTCTTAATCACGGTATGCAGCAGGCGAGGGGAGAAATAATTGCGACGTTTGACGCTGATAGTGTTCCAGAGACGGATTCGGTTCTGAACGCTTTGAGGTATTTTAAGGATCCAAGAGTAGCTGCTGTACAGGGAAGAGTCAGTTCCCTAAATGCAGATGAGAACATGCTTACGAGGTTTCTTTCCTTTGAAGGGGCTTTGCAGTTTGATGCCTATTTCCGAGGAAAGGACAAGCTTAATCTGTTTGTTGGTTTAGCTGGCACCTGTCAGTTCGTTCGGCGCAAGGCGTTGGAGACAATCGGTGGCTGGAGTGAGGAGAGTCTTTCAGAGGATACCGAGTTGTCTCTTAGGTTGATTGAGAAGGATTACAATATCAGATATGCTTCAGACGTTCAGACTTGGGAGGAGTCTCCGCATGACATTGGAGGCGTGGTGAAGCAAAGAGCAAGATGGTACAGAGGTAATATTGCGATAGTATTTCGGTTTGGCAGGTTGATGAGAAAGTTCAATCGGACAAGGTTCGATGCGGAGATGACTCTTTTTGGAACTTTTTTGATCATGCTCTTCATTGTGAGCTATTTTATGGCTGCGTGGTCGTTTGTGCTCCCGCCGGATTCTATACTGACGCTCATTACGCGTTTTACCTCGTTTTTCGCTATTGCGCTCTTGGCATTCACGGCGGTGGCGTTGATCTGCATAGGCAAACCAATAAAAATATCGAATCTGCTGTGGTTTCCTTTCATCTACGTGTATTGGGGTATTCAAAGCTTCATAGTCATATATGCGCTTGTTCAGATTTTGTCAAAAAGGCCTGCAAAGTGGAGCAAAACAGTGCGGTCTGGAAAAGTTACTAATGAACGCATGAATGATTTTTTGGCGAAACTTGCAGAATGAAACCAAGTGCCCAACTGTTCTATAGGAATCCTGTGCCTTGGATTATGTTTTCTGCCATTCTTGTTAGGTTGCTTCCTGAGATTTTGTCCTTTCCTCATCCTATAGGTTTTGACACTGTTTTTTATGGGTGGAAAATTGGCACTGGAGTCATCTGGACATCTTCATCGTCACTTTTTTCGACTTGGTTGTTCTATGGTTTGGCGATTTCGCTTCGCAATCTGCTTCAGATCGACCCGTTCATGTTGTTGAAGGTTTTGGCTCCTGTTCTCTACGGTGTAAATGCTGTCGGGATGTACTATTTTGCACGAAGAGCCTTGTCTTGGTCTCCGAAGTATGCTTCACTTGTTGCTTTTGTGTTCATGTTCCATTTGGCTTCTCTTCGGCTATCATGGGATCTGTACCGGAATATGCTCGGTCTGGGGGCTCTTCTATTCGCTCTTTCTTGGCTGCCGAGAGCCGAGACTTGGAAGGGTAGCTTCGTGTTTGCTTTGCTTTCCGTCTTGGTTGCGTTTAGCCATGAGTATGCGGCTGTTACATTGATTTTCATAATTGGGGGCTTGCTAGCTAAGAGAATCGTTAGGCGAGAAATGAGGTCTTGTCTGAAGACCTGTGTGGCATTTCTACTTTGTTTAATCCTGTTCCTCGGCAAAATTGCCTTAACATACATACCTTCTCCAGCTGTCGAAACCAATCTGATCGAAGTGAACGATGTCATTTATCCGGGGGCAGGAAAACCTTGTTTGTTCGTCAACTATTTGGACACAAGTTACCTTGTAAGCTATTCAAGTTACCTCCACCTGTTCGCTGATGTTTCCTGGCTTTTCCTAGTTCTTTATGCGTTTTTGCTTCCTCTCGTTCTCGCTGGCTTGTTCCGGAATTTGATTCTTAACTTGTGGGCGCTCTTTCTCTCAGTTGGGGCTTTTGGCGCCTTGGTAAGCCCCTCCTTTGCCCTGAATTTTTGGGATCGGCTGATGTTCATGTTGATCTATCCATTCACCTTCTATGCTGTCAATGGGATTAAAAGAGTCTATGAATCAGATGCAGGAGTTCACTTAGGGCTGGGGGTTTTAGGAAGATTTCATTTAACAAAAACCCGTGTCAGAGTCCTCTTTCTTATCCTTGTTTCATTAGGAGCATTCTATGTTGCAGTCCCCCATTATTTGCTTAACATTGGGAGCTCGCGAGCTTTCTCTGTCCCAATTGGGAGTGTGCATTTCCCAGCGACTTTTTTCGCCAATACCATTCTGGTTGAGGATGTTAACGATCTTGAAAGGGCGCTTGTGTGGTTGAGGACGCGATTGGCCGATTCGAGTGTCCAGTCAACATGTGTCATCGTTCAGGATGCTTTTCTACGGTGGACTCAGCTTTACTTAGGGGATCAATGTTTCCTCTTGCATTTTTTCAGATATGCTGATTACGCTGTGCACGTGGCGGTTCAGCAGGGTTTCTCAGTGGTGTATTTTGTGTGGTGGACTGGGGAATCGAATCTTTATGAGATTTCAATGCCGTCTTTTTTTGTTTCAGTATTCGGAGCCGAGAGGTTTTCGGTGTATGAATACCATCACGTCGCTTAGCTCAATAGTCTTCGGAGTTTGTCGTTAAGATGCTTGTGTTAGTCATCGGAGGCTCGGGCTTCATTGGTAGCGTGGTGGTTAGAGCTCTCTCTGAAAGCAATGTTGAGACGATTTGTTACGACTTGATTCATACGAACAACAATGGTGCCAAGAATAACTGGATACGTGCTGACATACTTGAGTTGCAGTCCATAGAAAGAATATTCTTCGAGTATACTATTGATGCAATAATCCATCTAGTCGGGCTGCCAGCCATTGACTATTGCAAGCGTAATCCACATTTTAGTTTTCTTTTGAATGTAATGTCCGTGCAGAATGCTCTGGAATCAATGAGGATGGCGGATATTCCTAAGATAGTTTTTGCATCGTCTGCCACGGTTTATGGAGATCGCTGCTCTGAGCTCTTGAGGGAGACAGACAAAACGGAACCAAGCACTTTGTATGGGGCTCACAAACTCATTGCTGAGGAAGTGGTTAGATCATATCAGGAGAACTATGGGATAAAGGGCACTATTCTTAGGCTTTTCAACGTTTACGGGGGCGACCCTAAGATTGGCAAGGAAGTTGTTTCGATCTTCATAAATCGTGCTTTGCGAGGTGAGCCCTTAATCGTTAAAGGTCCGAGAAAATTCAGGGATTTCGTTCACATCATGGATGTCGGCAAGGCTTTCGCTGAAGCAGTGGCTTCTGATAAAGCGGAAAGCTTGACCGTTAACATTGGGACTGGTGTCAAGACCACTCTTGAGCAGGTGGCAGAAATCGTCCACTTCTATTTTCCCGACTCGCGGATTATTGAAGAGGCATCTTCGGATGATGCTACCGGCTTGTATGCTGATATCCAAGTTGCTAGGGATATTTTGGGCTTCAATCCCAGGTCACCGCAGGAAGGAATCAGCGCCCACGTTGAAGATTGTCGTGATAGAGTCCAAATGAAACCTGTGATCGCATGAATCAGCTAAGAATCCCTTTCTCTAAACCGTGCTTTTCTGAAAACGATTTGGAGCAAATCCTATCTGAAATCCGTGCGACTCTACTATCTGGGTGGCTTACATCAGGAAAGCATGTAGAAGCATTTGAGCAGCAGTTCGCTGAGTTAACCGGAACATCTTACGCCGTGGCCCTGAATTCTTGCACAGCTGCATTGCATGCTATACTTTTGGCTCTTGATATTAGGAATGGAGACGAGGTTATCGTCCCATCTAATACTTTTGCTGCAACAGCAAATGCAGTGGTCTACACGGGAGCCGTGCCTGTATTCGCAGACTCCGATCCTGACACTTTCAATCTTTCAGTGGAAGACGTGCAGCGCAAGATCTCTGACAAAACCAAAGCTGTTGTTGCCGTTCATTTGGGTGGGAATCCTTGTGATATGAAAGAGCTTTGCGAGGTCAGCAGTGACAATGGCGCATATTTGGTTGAGGACTGCGCACATGCTCATGGGGCTTCTTTCCGGGGCAGGAGTTGTGGCGGGTTTGGTGTTGCCGGGGCCTTTAGCTATTATCCAACGAAGATTATGACATCTTGTGAGGGCGGCATGGTAACAACTGATGATAAAGCGCTGGCTGATCGGATAAAGAGGATTAGGAATTGCGGCAGAGGTGGTTACGGTCCTCTTGAAATCACAGATTTGGGTTACAACTATCGCCTTTCTGAGATCCATGCTGTGATTGGTCTCAATCAGCTGACGCATTTGTCTGAGTTTCTTGCTCATCGAGGCCTAATTGCTAGTGATCTTACGCATTTTCTCTCAGGTTCAAGGTGGATTAAGACGCAGCTTGTTAGAGATGGGAACAGAAGCTCTTACTATGCCTACCTTATCAGGTTGACTTCTGATGCACCTGTTAGCCGAGATGATTTCGTCCATAGGCTTAATAGGATGGGCGTTGGGACCAGCATAATCTACCATCCTGTTCACGCGCAACCACTATACCTAAAAATGTACGGTCCAAATCCCACATGCCCAGCGGCCGTCGAGCTTGGTCAACGTAGCTTGGCATTGCCAATCTACAATGGAATGCGAAGAGACGAACTTGATTTCGTAAAGGAAAGTTTGCAGACCATCATCGAGCCTTTGCAGCAACAGCTGAGGGCATAATCTATTTGCAGGCAATCTCAGCTGATTTTGACGTCAGCGTTGTTGATCAAATCGTAGATGTCAACAGAGAGATTGTTTTCGGCAAGTTCATTGGCGATAAAAGCCTATCAGTGGAGACCTTGAGCAAGGTCTTTCGGGAGCGAATAAAGGACAAGATTGTGAAGGGTAGAGCCCATGGGTGCACGCTTTTTGGCAGGGATGGGAAAAAAGCTACTGGACTCGTGGTTGTTGAAAATGCAGATTGGGATACTCAGCACTTTGGAGTCGATATAGGAAGGTTTGCTGTCAGTTTATTTGATTCCCAGGTGAGTTTAGGGCAACGAGCCTCTCTGTTTCGTCAAGCTGCGGGTCACAGCAAATTCGCGATGATATCTGGAAGAACGAGTCTGCGTGATATTAGGACGATCCAGGCGTTGGAAAGCGAGGGTGCGGTTCTTACAGATGTACTGCTTACATTCCGTTCAGATACGAATAGCCTGGGATCAATTTCAGTCTCTCGGAAGGTCGAAATCAGCAATGCTAGGGAAGAGGAGACTGGAGAACTAAGTCACTTGGGTCATAGCATATTCACTATTGATAGGTTTCATTGCGATCCGCGACTGCCTAAATCTAGAAGCGACGAGCTTTATCGGGAATGGGTTTTGAATAGCCTCCGTGGTTTGGCAGATACCGTTCTAGTGGCTAGGAAAGATAACAGGGTTGTGGGTTTTGTAACGTGCAAAGTTGAAGATGTTGCCGAAAATTGCAGGTATGGTGTGATCGACCTGATTGGAGTTGATTCCAGATATCGTGGGCAAGGAATCGGGCATAGGTTGCTTCATTCTGCTCTAATGTGGTTTGCTGATAGGGTTGAGTCTGTGTATGTGGGGACTCAGGCTGCTAACACTGGCGCTGTAAGTCTTTATGAGAAGTGTGGTTTTCAATATGTGTTTTCAGAGGCAACGCTACATTTGTGGTCTCGCGGGTTTCTAACTGGTTAGCGCGATGAGGAATCCGCCTAAGGTTTTGGTTGTCATACCGGCTTTCAATGAAGAGAGTAGCTTAAAGAACGTTATTAGCGAAGTCAAAGCCATTGACCCCAACTACGATATCATAGTCGTCAATGATGCTTCTACGGATGGAACTAATGGTGTTGGACAAACACTGGGAGTCAGAGTGCTCGATCTGCCTTTCAATTTGGGGATAGGCGGAGCGGTGCAAACGGGTTTCAAGTTTGCCAAGCAAAAGGGATATGATGTAGTCGTTCAGGTTGATGGAGATGGGCAGCACGATGCTAGCTTCTTGCCTGCCTTGATTCAAACAGTTGCTGAGGGAAAGGCTGACATTTCAATCGGTTCAAGGTATCTTAACAATGTGAATGCGGGGACCTCACTAGTTCGCAATATGGGCATCAAGTTCTTTTCATGGGTGACCTCACAAGTCATCTCTCAGAACATAAGTGATTGTAGTTCTGGCTTCAGAGCGTTGAATCAGAAGGCCTATGGACTCTTTGCTGATGAGTATCCAGTTGATTTTCCAGACGCTGAGGCACTTATTGTCGCGTACAGGGCAGGCTTGAGGATAACTGAAGTGCCTGTGAAGTTCAGAGACAGGAATTCAGGAAATAGTAGTCTTGGGTTTTGGAGAATGATCTACTACCCTTTCAAAGAAACTTTCTCAATCCTCATGCTGTTGACAAAGAACGGCGGTCGTGACCATTGAGTAATTCTTTGACTTTCGCTGCGTTGACTGGCGTTTGTATACTAGCCTGGGTTTTGTATCTTTATCGGAAAAGGCGTCTAAGGGAAGATAATGCCTTGTTGTGGGTCTTTGTATCAGCTGGAATTATTGTGCTTTCAACTTGGACTGATTTGCTGCTCGGCATAAACTGGGTTGTGGGTGCTGAAAAGGCCTCGGACGTTGTGTTAGCTTCTTTCGTTGCGTTTTTGCTGGTAGTCTGTATCTACTATTCGATCAAGATTTCAGATCTAGCAGAGCAGAACAAGAGAATTGCCCAGGAAATCGCGGTAATAAAGATTTCAGCTAGAAGCGGATCCCACAGTTCTGCCAAGAATGAAACGGAGGATGGGGACTAGGCCGTTGCGGATTTGTATAATAAGTCAGTATTTTCCGCCAGACATCGGTGGCGCTAGTACACGCGTATCTAATGCAATTAAAGGTTTGAGGATGAGGGGTCACCGTGTTTGCGTGGTTACAGCCTTTCCACATTATCCTCACGGTCGTATCCCAAAGGAATACAAGGGAAAGGCTTTTGCGATTGAAGGTGACGATGCGGTTCGAGTTGTGCGGGTTTGGGTCCCGTCTTTGCCCCATGAAGGTGGTGCCAAAAGATTAGTCATGTACGTTTGTTTCACTCTGTTCTCCTTAATCGGATTGCCTTTCAGTGGACAGATTGATGCCATATGGGCGGTGAGTCCCAACTATTTCTCCTCTTATTCAGGTCTGTTCTACAAGCTGGCTAAGCGGAGACCGTTGGTGCTTGACGTTGTTGATTTATGGCCTGAGGCGTTGCTAGGTCTTGGATTCTTGAGGTCTGGTGCGATTGCAGGGTTTGTAAGTGCCAGTGTTGGATTGTTTTACAAATTGAGTGATGGAATAGTGACACTCAACTTGGCTATGAAGCGCAAGATTTTTGGGCGGGTGAAAAATATGAGTAAGGTGTTCATAGTCAAGAATACAGTCGACCCGAATGTTTTCAGGCCTTCTAAGGCTAAGAGGCCTTCGCATCTTAAGGGCAAGTTCGTGGTTGCATATTCTGGCAATCTTGGACCCATGTATGATTTTGACACTGTCCTAGGCGCGGCCAAGAATCTAATGCATATTGAAGATCTTGCCTTCGTTCTGCGCGGAAATGGCGAACTTGCGACGGAACTCAAGGAGAAGATCACGAATCTTAGAAATGTTCATTTGTTTACTGATGTTCTTGATGTTGAGCGAGTCGTTGAGTTCCTGAATATGGCGGATGCTTTCTTGCTTCCTATGAGAAAGCTCGAAAATTGTGAGGTTTCTTTTCCGCTGAAGCTTGTTGAGTATTTGAGTTGTGGAAAGCCAGTAATCTGTTGCGCTAATGGAGAAACAGCGAAATTTATTTATGAGCACCATGCTGGGGTCGTTGTTGAGCCTGAGGATGTTCAGGCTCTTTCCGAAGCGATTACTAGATTGCATAAAGCCAAGAAATATCGCGAAGAACTGGGGAACGACGGAAGAAAAGCCGTTTTGGAATGCTATTCGTACCAAATAATGGCGGCAGAGTTAGAAAACGCCTTTGAGAAAGCGCGTAGCCGCTTCTAGGCTAAAAACTCTCCGAATATTCTAAGGGTAGAACCCTGTCAAGTTGATCGTTTTTGTTAAGAGCAATCCTGTTTTTTCGGATCCTAGGGTAGAAAAGGAAGTGCAATCCCTCATTACTTATGGATTTAAGGTTGTAGTACTGGCGTGGGATCGCGATGGCGTATTTCGCAGTCTCCAATTATCTGATGGAAAAACGATCCTTAGGTTGCGGTTACGTGCTCCTTACGAGAAATTGGCAATAGGGGCGTACTACCCGCTTTTCTGGTTCTGGATCTTTACGAAGTTGTTCAGAATCCGTCCTCAGATAGTTCATGCTTGCGACTTGGATTCAATGCCGCCTGCATTATTGTATAGGCTTTTTGATCGTAGAGTTAGAGTCATCTTTGACTGCTTTGACAATTATGCGCTCCTGTTTCAAGCGAAGAACAAGATGTTGAGTGGCATAATTAGGTCAATCGAGCTTTTGGCTGCATCCATGGCTGATGCCCTGATTACTGTATCCAAGGAACGATTATGGTTATTCAATGGAGCCAAACTGAAGCAAACTGAGGTTGTCATGAATTGCCCAGTGGATAATCCTTCTGCCACAGCGCGCTTTCGAACGGCGAAAACTAGAAGTTCTTTTCGAATCGTATATGCCGGAAGTATCTCTCCAGGCAGGGGTTTGACGCAACTCCTAGAGGCTATTCGTGAGATTGACGATGTTGAGTTCCTTGTAGCTGGTCGAGCTGCGAACAAGAGCATTCTAGATTGCCTGCTAAATTCCCCTAAGGTGAAGTATGTTGGGGAACTCAGATTCGACGACTCTCTAGCGTTAGAAAGCACTGCCGATCTAATTCCGTTGCTTTATGATATGGCCGTCCCGATAAACAATACTGCAACACCTAACAAGCTGTTTGAAGCTATGATGCTTGGAGTTCCTATCATCACGAATCTACCTCACATTATCCAAGAGGTTGGATGCGGGTTGAATGTGGACTATAACGACGTTGTTGGAATACGACAGGCAATCTCCTACCTGAAAAACAACTCCGAAGCGCGTCGGAAAATGGGTCTTGAAGGCAGACAGGCCTTTCTACATAAATACAATTGGTTTTCGATGGAAAAGAGATTGGTAAATGTGTACAATAAAATGCTAGTTGGCTGAGCATTTGCACGCGCGTAGACTAGACATGGAAGATCTTTGCTGTGCGCCCGGGCAGATTCCAGAGAATCATGAAAAGCGGGCAGACTCCGCCAAATTGGTGTCAATCATCATTTCCAACTTCAATGGGGAAAAGCATCTGAGAGACTGCCTTTCTTCGTTACTTGAGTTGAACTATCCGAAATATGAAGTCATAGTTGTTGATGCAGGGTCATTAGACGAATCGCGACGAATTGTCAAAGAGAATTTTCCGTTGGTGAGGTTGATAGAGAAAGGAAGGATAGGCATTGGCGAGGCTATCAACCATGGAATCACAGCGGCAAAAGGTGAAATAATAGCATTCGACTTGAACAGTGATGATATAGTTGATCCAGACTGGCTAAATCCTTTGGTCAAAGAACTCGTAAGTTCTCCAGATATCGGGATAGTATGCGGGAAAAGACTTCGCTACGGTGCCAATGGTGTATTGGATTGCGCTGGCGGGAAGATAAACAGGTTTACAGGAGACACTCCTGTAATTGGTCAAGGAAGGCCTGATTCAAAGGAGTACAGTGTTCAGAGAGAAGTGGACTATGTTCCAGTAGTAATGACCAAAAGAGAGCTAATCAGCGAGATAGGACCTTGCGACTCTAGCTATTACGTTTATTTTGAAGATACCGATTTCTGTTTGAGAGCAAGAAGGGCTGGCTACAAGATCATTTATATTCCTTCCGCGATTTTTTGGCACAAAGGCAGTGCGACTGTCGGAAAATTCAGCTACAAGAGTTACTACTATCTTCGAAGAAATCAGATAAGATTTATAGTAAAAATGTTCCCGACCCACTACATGATCATAGCCCTTTTCTACTGCCTTTTTTTCAGAACACTTCTTGACTCCTTAGCAACAATACCCCTTGTTAGAAAGCTGATCAATACACTGCTTCCATCCTTTCACACTTATAGCTTCAAAAGAAATCTCTATGAGGCAACTGCTACTCAGGCAGCTGCCATTCTCTGGAATCTAAAGAATTTGAAGCGCACAGTTCAAGCGCGGTGGCCAATCAAGCAAGTTCCTGGCATAGAAGTATTGGTATGAGTGCAACCATGATCTCAGAAGAAGCCAAATCGGAGCATAATACAAGCGGTTGGGCTAGCTACTTCAAGAAACGCACTATCTTCGATCAAGCATTAATGTATGCACGCTTAATCAGAACAATCATTCACTTCGCGCCAAAAGGGGGGGCTTTGCTGGAAGTTGGCTGCGGTAGCGGGTTAACCTCGATTTTGCTGCAGGATTTGGGGTACGAGGTTGTTCTTTGCGATATAGACCGAGAAGTATTGTCTCAAGTTGAGAAAAGGAAGAGGAGATACAACGCCGACATGAGCCTTGTACGGATGGATATGCGAAGTCTTGATTTCATGAGAGACAGCTTCGACGTGGTCTTTCATCAAGGACTACTTGAGCACTTTGACGACAAATCTATCGTTAGAGCGCTGAGAGAGCAGAAGAATGTTGGAAAAGTTGTCATATTCGAAGTCCCTAACTCTCGTGCCAAGCTTTCATACGGAGATGAAAGACTGTTGCCACCAAGGTACTGGAGAAGACTTATCCGACAAGCAGGTCTTAATGTTGTTTTTCAGTATGGAACTGATCTCAATTATCTTGGAGCCCTTTGGCCATATGGTATAGTCTATGCTTCTTATGATGTCTTTGGAAGATTTTTCGGAAGAAACTCAGGTTTTGTCTGTGCTCAAAGCTAAGAGTATCATTTGGAGATGGTTCGATCTACTAACAGGTTATACTACGTTTCTGACTTCGCTGTTAGTTACCTCGCAACTTGGATTTCTTAATAGTAAAGAAGGCGTGTTAATCTCGGCTGCTCTTCTAGCGCTTCTCATCATCACGCTGGGATACGGCACGTTGTGTTTCCTGCATCCCAACGTATTTCAATGGTCCTGCCACAGGAAGATCACGTTTTGCTTCCCGCTCGGTCTAACAATGCTAGTTCCCGTCTATATCTTGCTGATCATTCTTGGACCCTTAGGGCAATTACCTATGAGGTTGACCATTGCAGCTTTTGGTAGCATTGCACACTTAGGAGCATTGATTAGAGGTTTGAGAATAAGAACCTCACAACTCCACGTGCCTATTGAACGCATAGTTGCGCCATCTTTCGCTGTTCTTCTAGTAATCAGTCTTGCGTCTCTTGCTTTTAGGTTGCTGCCATCAATGAATTCCTATCCACTAATGCCCGGGTATGATACTCCATATTATGCAAGAGTAACTGAACTCTACACGCAAGAGGTGCCAATAAAAGACAATCTTGCGGCTGGCGGAATGATACTGACTGAACCCCCGCTCTATTATATTCTTTCATCAGTCCTTGCAACCCTTTTTGGTTCAGCGTGGGCTATTCCGGTATTTGTTGCTCTAGCTGATGCTATGATTATATTCCCTCTTTTCATGCTATATGAGTCGGTATTAAATGACTCGAAGGTAGCAGCATTTGGTGTTGCTCTTTATTCTTTCTCTTATTTTTCAATTAGACTATTTCAAGATCTACACAAGGCTGTCGTAGGAAATTACTTCCTGGTTCTAGGCCTTTACTGTGTTGTGATCGCAATGCAAAAAAAGAATCTGCGCTTGCTTGCTGTATCTGGATTTGTCTTTGGCTTAGCCATAAACACTCACTATTGGCTGTCGTTTCTGATATTCGCCTACTTGGCGGTCTACACAGTTGTTTTCTTGAGACGCGGACGAATATCTATCTTGAGAAACGTTTTGTTCGTTGCTTTGCTAACACTTGCCTCGCTCGTACCGGAGGAATTGTACTACTACTCAGTCGGCGGGCAGTCATGGCTAAATAGCTTAATCATATTGATCGCTCCGTCCGGTTCCCGAACTCCAATGCTCTTTGCTTCTCCTTCAGCAGAGGCTCTAGGAGCAGCTAAATATCTGATACCGTCTTTAAGTTTGGTCCTTCTCAATGACATGATTTACCTAATTGTCGGAGGTCTTCTTCTTCTTTTTTTGGGAAGAATGCTAGGTTTATGGTATGTTTCGGTGACATTGGTGACTCTAGTCGGGTCAAGGTTATTCGAATTCAACATCTTGGCTGCTCACTCCTATCGCCTATGGTTGTATTATGGTCTGTTTGTTTGTATATTCAAAGCAGCCAGCGTAGTTGGGTCCTTGAAGATCCTCTGGAGGAAACTGCATGTTAAGAATAATAGCACTAAAGTGGCAAGTCACTTCGGTGCATTTGGGGGCAATAGAAAAACGATAACGTTCGTGTCTTTGACAGCAATTGCCGTCATGCTGGTTCCTTGTTTTGATGCATTCTCATACATCTCAACGAAGAAACAGGCAGGTTTGCCTATATTTGACCGGGGCATTTATTTGGAACCTCCCATCACAGAAAACCAATATGTGGGCTTGCAATGGCTAAGATCTCAAATACGGCCCAGTGATCTGATCATTGCACATATCAAATTGTGGTCCTATTCATCCTACGTTTTCCGAAACACAAATGTAACATACTATAGCAAAGATGCAAGTATTTTTGGAGATCCGCCAAGGGCATTCATTGAAATGGCTTATCATTTGGTTCGAAGAGATCAACATTTCTTCGATGCAGTTTCTCTCTTTTCAAATATGGCAAAGAGGATTTTCGTCCTCTTTCCAACTGAATATGACAGTGAGACCGTAAAAGTATATTCTGATCTCGGACATGATGCAAGATTCGTGAGAGAATACACTGATGACGACATTGTTATTTTCTCGTTTAAGCCAGAATTCCGAATGTCTTCTGTAGTGGACACATCTGATCAAGAAAAATGGACAACAGGCCCCTCCGATTATCTTGAGAAGACAAACGAGTCTATCGTAGGAACTACAGGGCTCAAGTGGACAATGAATAGTTCACTCTTAGGTTGGCGAAATATAGCGTATGATGCTGGAGGCAAACTAAACATTTCGACGAAGGATATATTGACACTAGTCATGTTCAATAATGGTAGCCAAGGCACTATGGAGATTAGATTGGCAAGCGATCCCGTTTGGGATAATTTCGCATATTGGGTGATAAGCCTAGATTTTTCTGGTTGGATGTCAATTGGCTTAGACCTCAAGAAACCGGCGTTTACGAGTGGCTCACTCAACGCATCTTCAATCGATCTAGTGTTGTTTGGACACGCGGTTACTGAAATGAAGGAAGGCACTGTCTTTGTTGTCATTGATGGTCTTTATCAGTAGCAGCTTGGGCACCTTCAGAGAATCTTGATATTCTGGACGATACGATCGCAATGAGAATTGTTGTAATAGGTGCTGGCTACATAGCCGACACTGTTCATATTCCCTGTTGGAGTAAGATTGAAGGAACACATGTACTCGGTATATTTGATGTCGCCAGAGACAGAGCTGCAAAAATGGCTCATCGACATAGAATAGCTAAAATCTACGAGACATACAAGGAAGCGGTTGCCGACCAGTCAGTTGACATAATAGATATCTGCACTCCTCCCTCGACGCACGCAAACCTAGCCTTAGAAGCGTTGAAGTCGGGGCACAACGTCCTGACCGAAAAACCATTGGCGGTTAGCTACGCGGACGCGCAAAAAGTAGTGAACCTAGCAAAGAACAAAAGTCTAAAGATCGGCATTGTGCAACACTATGTTTATTCTCGAGCAATTCAAGAAGCGAAGAAACGCATCGTGTCGGGGGAAATAGGCAATTTACTATCCGTTGAAGTATTTTATCCGATCGGACGTGCAAACCCAAGCTTGTGGAACAGTCGTCCTTCAGAAGGCGGTCTGCTTTTCGAACTGGGATCACACCCAATCTACATTGCTTTATACTTACTTGGCTGTCCGGACGAGATTCACGCCCTAGGGAACCTCCCAACCACGACTCAGTATTGTTTCGCATCCATTTTGCTAAGACGCGGCTCGACAACTGCTATGATACATCTTTCTCATAATCCTAGTTACAATTACCGCGTAAGGATCCATGGCGAATCCAAATCGCTGATGGTTGACTTGGTCTCAGACAACATAGTTTGCTTGGACAACTTCAAGTCATATTCGAGTCAAACGAGATTTGCAGGCAAATACTTCCTAAGTGTGACCAGAGAATATCAATCCATGGTCTCTAGTTTCGCAAAAAGGACCCTTGCTTTCCTTTTGAAACCACAGAAGGAAATAAATCAGTTTAGGCTTCTCGCTGACTACGCGGACTGGTTGGAAGGCAAAAGCGATTTCCAGTCAGGTCCAGAACTTGGGCTGATGACTGTCAATGTTCTCAGCGTTGCACAAGATTGCCTTTTTGATGACACTTCAATCGTCGATCGCGCCCCAATAATACCCACAGGCAGCTCACTCCCCGTGCCCGCGCCCATTCAAAAAGCATCTCGGGCCAAATAACCGATTAAGTGAAACATATGGAACGAATTCTAGTTACGGGTGGTGGTGGTTTTATTGGAAGTCATCTTGCTAGGTATCTGCATCGACAGGGTCACTTTGTCAGAATAGTTGACACAAAGTTCGATGGCTACCTCCAGGAAGAATACTGCAGTGATAAACTGCAACTTGATTTGAGGGTATGGGAAAACTGCGTCGCTGCAACAAGGAGCATTGATAAGGTCTACAATCTGGCTGCTAACATGGGTGGAATCGGCTTCATAACTGAAATCGGAGCTGAAGTCATGCACGACAACGTCCTTATCAACACTCACATGCTCGAAGCCTCGAGACAAAACAAAGTCAAACGCTATCTTTACACCAGTTCTGCCTGTGTCTACCCAACGTACCGCCAAACCGACCCAAACATAGAAGGCTTGAAAGAAAAAGACGCCTACCCAGCAGACCCTGACAACTTCTACGGGTGGGAAAAACTCTACACCGAGAAACTCTGCGAAGCCTACCAAAGAGACTACCGCATGGACATACGAGTCCTACGCTACCACAACGTCTACGGACCAGAAGGAACCTACAACGGCGGACGAGAAAAATCACCCGCAGCTCTCTGCAGAAAAGTAGCAGAAGCACACAACCCGGGAACAATAACCGTTTGGGGAGACGGCAAACAAACACGCTCATACTGCTACATAGACGACGCGATAACAGGCACAATAATGCTCATGGAATCAGACTATGACAAACCAGTAAACATCGGCTCCGACAGACTTGTCACCATCAACGAACTCGCCGACATGATAATAAAAATCTCCGGCAAAGGCCTAACAAAGAAACATGATCTCGCAGCACCGCAAGGCGTCAGAGGAAGAAACGCCGACCTCACACTTGTCCGAAACCAAATAGGCTGGGAACCAAAAACAAGCCTGGAAGAAGGACTCAAGAAAACCTACAAATGGATAGAAATGAAAGTAAAAGAAGACAAGAAGCTTGCCCTCAACTTAGAAGAAGGGATAGAACCGCCTCAGACTATTCCATCCACTCCCTAAAACTAGCAGACGCATTAGACCGCTTTTTTCCTCGCGCTCTTTCATCATTTTCTCATACTTTCTTGAGCTGCTCTTTGAACATTATGAAGACTCTGCAGAAAAAAAATATTTTTTTTCAGAAGGCAAATGAAGTGAAACAGACCTTGTTCGCCAAACAAAGCCTACAATGACTTCATATAGCCTTCGCATGCACAGGCACATTGGCGCACGCAAAGCTAAAGAAGATATGAAACTCCCGCCCAACCTAAAAGAAGGAATGGAAAAGCCTCAGACTATTCAACCCACTTTCTAAGAACCTAACTTATGCATGTGACCGCTTTCATTTCCTCGCGGTCTGCTTTTTTTCAAATCCTTTTCAATAACAAATCTGGTCACAGCGCATCCAAAAGCAAGACATAAATAGAAAGATAGAACATATATGAAGAAGTTCTAGAACACTGACCAGCAAGGTCTAACTTGTCAAGGAGACAGCTCACACCTAGACAGTCAGCGGGTTCTAATCTTCTAGAGGGGTGTTATAGTAGGGAATTCCATAATGACTAATATAAGAGGCGCGTGCGCGCGAATCTGAATTCCTTTTCGTTTGTAGCGCACAAAAGATCAACGCCTAAGGTGGTGGTAAAACTGTCTTATCTCCATCACATCCTCGTAGTAAGCTGCGCGCTCGCTGCTGCAGAAAAGCTAAAGTTGAATTGAAACAAACTACATTTGATTGACAATGTGGAGAGTTAAGAATGGGTCAGGAGGTATCCCTATGGTTGTCATTGTACTTTGCTCTTGCAATTGGACACTTTCTTCTACTAACTGTGGTTCTCCCATCGACCTTCGCCTATAACCCTAGGTGGATCAATGTGGGAAGTTTCGCGGAATACAGTGTGGAGGATGGCACGCTAAATGGTACATATGCTTGGAGGGTGATCGCCATCGAAAACCGAATCGCCACGATCAACGAAACATTCCAAGGAACCACCCATTGGGACCATGTCGCCTTTTGGAACGATACTAAACAGACCTTCGAATATGTAATACCATCCAGTGGGAGAACGACAAGAATAAACGCAAGAGCAGGAGCAATTGAAGGCTTGATCTTGTGGCTAAACAGGTATTACAATCACATTCTTCTGGACCGCACCTTCATTCTCGGTATTCCAGAGCACGTGTGGCTGGGGACTGGCGAGAGAGAAATGCCCTTCCAAGGGCAAACCAGACAAGCCCTCCACTTCGTGGCTTCTGAAGAATGGCAATGGTCTCGAACAGCAGATTACGACATGGCCACAGGGATTCTCATGCGGTACAGTTGGACGTGGCCAAGACTTGGCACGGTACGGGTTTCTTTAAAATCCACAAATGCCTTCACCTCATTGATGAATGAACCGAAGCTTTTTGTGGATCTGTTGTTGATTGCCCCATTAATTATTCTGCCCTTGATGGGAATTGGACACTTGGGTCTGACTCTAAGGCGGCGGAGAGGCGTCGGCTTCAGCACCCGTTTCTGGTTGGGAATCTCACTTCTGAATGGCGGACTCATTGCCATTCTCTCGAATCTCCCATTCAACGAGATACCAACTGCATTCTTGAGTTTCATTCAATCAGGGATGTTAATAATGGGTCTTGTTGCGTCAGGTCTATTCCTAATCAATGTTGTCTTTTGGACTGCAACCTTCGGGGCTACGATACTTGCGATAAATCGCTTCGCCTTTCCACTTATTGCGAAAAAATGATCTGATGCACGCTCACTTCGGTCTATTCTTTGCCCGCTGATAGCGCTCTCTCTCAAGAAAGCCTCAGATCGTCTAGAGAAAAGAAGGAGTCTCTGGTCTAAAGCTGTCTCGGAGAGCGCGCGCTACAAGTGGCCTAAAACGTTGTTGAAACCCTTGCAATCTGAAACAACAACATCTGACGTGCCAAGAGAACACCTGCTTAAATGTCGTCGTCCCTTGATTTTTCGCCTCCGACGAGAATTGAGAACCGAAGCATCACTTGAATAGACAACAGAAACTTGTCTGACCCTAATTGCAGAGATCCCTACCCCCTACGGTTTTTTCCTCATCTTCTTACGCTAAGTGATATTATGACTGGTTCATGGTTAAGCGCGCATGTCATTAAACGCGGCATGGAAGGCAGCATGTGCGCGCGATTCAAGTATTGAGATAGTGATTTCCTGCAAAATGCATTAACGCCGCTCAGTGTCCCTTCAAAAACTTCTTGCTTAACCATGAAGAAGACGCACTTCAAGTAACAAAAAGTAAAAAGAAGAGGGATTTGAGGAGCTGTGGTTTGGTTATGGTCTATTACTGTTATTGTGTCACTGCGAGAAAAAAATCGGGTCAATGGTGTGGTGGTTCTATGTATTGTTATGTTCCCCAGATTATGCCTAGGTTGCTGTTAATACTATTGCAGACGTTCTTAGCCGCTTCGAAGTTTGCGTCTGACTTGAGCAATTCGGCTTCACAGAATTCTATTGCTTCTCCTATGGTAGTGAGACCGTATTCGTTTTCCAAATTGTACTGATAATATATGTAGATTGTGTTTTGGCTGAGCTGAGTGTTCCAGAAGAATGCCTTGTAAGCCAGGTTGAGCCAGAGAGCGAGTAGTTGTTGTTCTGCCCTCATTTTTATGCTGTCTGCACCAGTCGGTGTCTTCAAGAAGTTATAGGCGTTTTGCAGTATCTCCAGGTTAGTGGTAGTTCCGTCGCCGTTGTTGTCTTTCGCAATTTTGCCGCTGAAATAGTCTGAGTTGCTGTCAATAAATGTCAGGCAGGCGATGAATACGTCTTCAGATATATTTGCTGTTCCTATGCCTCTTATTTTGAGGTCTGTTCTGGCTCGTTCGGTGAAGTACCAAATATTTGCTTGACATTTCCAGAATACTATAGTGCGGACGTCTCCGTATGCTGAGCTGGATTCCCAGGTAGCTATTGCGGTTTTCGGCGCATTCATTATGATGGGTTCGCTTATGAGGTCCCAGCCTGAGGAGTCTCCGCTCCAACCTACAAAGCCATAGGCGAGAGTGTCAACGTAGTACAAGCCTATTGCTACTGTTGCGTAGGCTGTTTCGCCTTCGTCGTACCAGCCTTCACCGCCGGACGTATCATAATCTGAGACAACTGTTAAGTAGTATTGTTGGACGTAGTGGGCAATTGCGTTATGAAAAGCATCCATACACACGGTGATTGGGTTGCCTATGACAATGTTTCCATCAACAGCCCAATAGTCAAACCTATACTGAACGCCGGTTGAAACAGGAACAACTGGTGGAGCTTCCAATGAAGCAACTGCGCCTGCATCATAGTCGCCTTCTCCAGGAATTGTCGTTAGGCTGAGAGGGTCACTTCGGACGGTGAGGTAGTATCCGTGGGTTACGACCAGGCTAATAGTCCTTTGATTAACAAGAACGTAATTGGAAAAAAATTTACCTGTGAAAGAATAGGCTCCAGGAGAGAGGTTGCCAGGATAAAACTGAAGCAAGAAAAGCTGCGTCATAGTGTCATTTGCGTCATCATAGTGAAGAGATACTGACAAAGCAGGCTGCTCAAAGCCGGGAGCATTTGTTTCCAAGGTGAAGTAGTGACTACTTAGCCACTGAGTCTTCCACGATTCACTCCGAAGACTCCAACCTGAACCGTAACGCCAACCATGAAGCACATAAGAGTAATCTAGGGTGCTAACGTATTGAACCAAGGGACCAAGACGTATGTCAATTCTGATTCCCATCCCTGGGTACGGATTGTGTCCGACGCCTTGGGGGTCTAGTACTGAATTGACGTCGGTTGTTTCCGCCACAGCTGGCGTTACGAGTAATGTCGTCATTATTGCTGCAAACACAGACCCTACAAAGGCCATTAAGATGATTTTCCTTTCCAATTTTCTGTTCTCCTTTCTTAGCTAATTGTATTATGAATGTAGCCATCATTTATGGCTTGTGAAGAAATTCTCTACTGAAGATTTCTCCACAAATCGAACATGCAATTGCTGCTAAGGGGTTTTTCCGTATTGCGTGTTGAGAAGTCTGAGATCTGCTTCGTTTACTATGCCATCTTCGTCTATGTCGGCTTCTGGCTTATATCCTAGTTCTCCAACCTCCGACTCCCAAGCCTTTGCAATCATTTGAATATCGTAGCCATCAACGACTCCGTCACCGTTGACGTCTCCAGGCATCCTGACTCCTACCACGTCGCTGCCTTCAAACGCTTTCTTGTCATTGAGTTGTCCAGTCAAGGTCAAAGTGACGTTGCCATGCGCAATGCCTTTGGAAAGTGTGTATTCTGCAAATTGTGTTCTGTTGAACTTCACCATGCGTTCCAAGATGCCATCGTTGTTGTGGTCAGCCAAGTATTCACTTGAGTTCGTCACAAAGCCATACTTTGGGCCTAACACAGGAGAAATGGTTCCATTAAGCAAAATTGTAGAAGCATCAACGTCTGCGGCACTGTGACCTTCAGGAAGCTGAATGTAAGCAGTAATCCACTTTCCCCTGCTCTTCAAGTTCAAAGTATCAGGGCTAATGTCTATGTTGCAGGAAATCGCCAGATTGCTGAAATAGCAGTCTCTTGTTTCATGTTCTATTGGAACCACTTGTCCCGCTATGACAGACCGAAGTTTGGTCATAGTTTTGTCGAACTGCAGAAGTGTCTGTCCATTGGATTTGACTCTGAAGGTCACATTGGCCAGAGCTCCGTTGCCATATGCTCCATCTGATGGATACGGAAAATTAAGAATGGACATTGCCATTACGAAGCCTACGGTGTTGTCCACAACTTTCGCAAAAACTGTTTGTCCAGCTTGTTTGAGGAACGATTCCTGCGTCACGCCAGTCACATCTATGATTGTGGGGTCGTAAGTAATTTTGAACTGCCAACCATATAGGTCTCTGACATTTGTAATGTTTACTCTAAGAGTGAACGTTTCGCCTACAGGCACACCGACCACAGCTTCAGGTTCTGTGAAAATCAAAATAGGCTCCCAACGTTTCATTAGGGGGTACTTGTCTCTGTTGTACACATCAATAACGTAAGGCGTGTCTCCTACTCCATCGCTGCCCGCAAAATTCTGATAAACACCCCTTCGCATGTCTATGCCACTGTAATCACTCCAGTAGTTGCCGCCAGAAGGATAACCATCATCCCAACTATTTCCATGCCCAAGCTGTTCCACTTTCACTTGTATCGTGTTATCGATGAGGTCGTTGTGGAATATGATATTGCCAGAAGAATCCCAAAACAAATAAATTCCGCAATTGCTGTTGGCTGTAATATCGTTTCCCGATATTGTGTTGTAAGAAGCATAAGCAATCCCGATACCATAGTTGTTGACTGTTATTTTATTTTGGGAGATTGTGTTGTAATCTCCGTAAAGCAGGATGCCATATCCGTTGTTGGCTGCTATATTATTCCTGTGGATGATGTTGTTGCCCAGAGGATGGTAACCATGGGTTTCGATGCCGTTGCAGTTGTTGTCTGTTATGTTGTTTTCCGCAATTTTGTTATTTGAAGAACCGTAAAGGTCGATGCCGAAGTTATTGTTTGCTATTTTGTTACCAAGCAGACTATTGCTTGAGCCTCCCGATAGGGCGACGCCAGTGTATGAGTTATTGGTTATCTTATTGTACGAGATTTTGCTATAGGATGATTGAACCGACCAAATGCCATGTCCATTGCGTATTATGTTGTTTCCATATATTGTGTTGCTGGACGAATAATCCAGCTCTATACCATAGTAGTTGTCCGTTATGTCATTGTTCACTATCATGTTGCTTGAGGAGAAGTAATATAGATATACTCCGAGGGTGTTGTTTGTTACGTTGTTGGAAAAAATACTGTTTGAGAAACCCTGTAACCTAATGCCATTGAGTCCGTGTCTTATTGTGAACCCAGAGATTGCGACACTATTCGCCGCCACTTGAACAGCCAATTCATAGTTTCCATCTATGACAACGGTTTTGGAACTCTCGCCAATGAGTGACAATGTCTTACTCACGACAACGTTTTCGTAGTACGTTCCTGCTTTTACAAAAACAGTATCTCCTTCATTCGCATAGTTAATAGCTTCTTGTATTGTTGGATAATCATCTGGAACTATGATTGTTCCAGGCTCTGATTTTGCTGGTTGAATGTTGAATGCCAATGTTAACATGCTTATTAGTAGAAGTGTCAGCATTATTCCCGATACTGCTTTCTTTTCCATTTTTCATTCTCCTTTCTCAACTTAGCAGTCAGTCATTGCCTGCAACATCTATTTACCGCTTGTGAAAGTGTTTTCTGGTAGAAGATTTCTCCATGCGCGCACACGCTGTTTTTTTTGCGGGTTCTGCCATATCGTGGAACAGAAATCCTACCCAGGCAAGTTTCTCTCGATCCTGGGAGTGGTAGTTGAGAGTCTTGAAAACCAGACCAAGTCATTGTTCAGTAACAACAACTTCTGGTGTGAAGGGTTTTTCTGGAATGTTTTGCCCTGAAAGTCTGAATGTAATAGCGCGCGTGTTTAAGTTCAAGTTGCACGCTATGTTCTTGCACACTCTGGCTAGATCTCTTTCGTCTTAGGTTCTTTAACAGCAATTAGAATGAGAAAGCAGACACTGGTTCCCAGAGATATCGCAAGCACGAACGGAGCTTGAGGAACTATGCTGTATAGGAAGCCTCCAAGCGCTGATGCGGGAACGCTTGCCAGAATATTCAGGGTTATGATTGTTCCCATTATTCTGCCTCTCTTTTCACGTGGAATCATGTCTGCCAACAAGGCGCTGTAAGCTGGGAATAGCAAGCTTCCTCCGGCGGCGAAAGCCATGTTAACAATCACCAGTTGAACGAAGCTCCGGCTAAAAATGAAGGATATGCTTGCAGGAATGAAGAAAAGGTAGGCGAGAAGTATCGATTTTTTTCTTCCCATGCTGTCAACGATTTTGCCTAGTGGAAAGCCTAGGGCCAGCGTCGTGATAATCAACGCAGTGTTTGCTAGACCCCATTCCATTTGATTCACTTTTACGACGTCGAACACATAGAGCGCTGTAAACATACGGAACATAGGCTCTTCAAAGGCGCTCAGCAAGAAGGCAATTGTGACGAATTTTAGCGTTGTTGGAATGGTTTTCCAAGCTTCAGCGATGGCGCCTATTGAATCTTTGAACGCATTCTTTATGTCGCCGAGACGGATTTGTTGAGGATTCGCGATTGTTTCTTTGAGGAAAAGGAACCTGATAATTGCTGCTGCAATCATGCAGAAGAAAACCACAGTATAGACTAATCGCATGCCGGGAACGAGACCGTAATTCTGCACAAGGAAACCAGCGAGTGCAGGTGCGAATATTGTTGGGATATTTGGGATTACGTTGGTTGCGGCGTAGCCCATTCCACGTTTCTCAGGGGGAACTGAATCTGCAAGTATTGCGTCAAGAGCCGGTTGATAGATTAGGCTTAGGTTTGAGATTATCATTCCTACGAGTACGAATCGCCAGTCGGGCGCGAATATGTAGAAGATGTATGAAATCGCGATTAGAAAAGTCATCATGACGATTATTTGTTTTCGTCCGTACTTGTCGGCAATGTAGGCTCCGGGTATTCGCACTATACCAAGAATGGCGGCGCCGGTGGAACCCATTAACCCGATGACAAATGGAGGCGCTCCTAACTCTCGAAAGAAGGGAGATTCGAACGAGAAGACCACTGCGAAGGTGAAATAGACAAATAGCCAACTAACAATCAGAGTTAGCAGGTTGCCGCGCATGAAGGCGAATTCGTTTTTGACTTTCGCTTTGATTTTTGTTGACATTTTCGGGTTCGTAAGCAGACTCCGTTTCATCTATTTAAAGGTCGCGCGCAAAGGAAGGAAATTCGCGCACATGCAAGAACTGAAATAAACCTTTATTGTATAGTTGGGACTAAGCTTAGCGCATTGGTTGAGACTACTCTAGCGCGCGCTTAAGCCCGCGATTGTGCTTTGGCGGTTTTCAGTTGCTTGGCTGTTTGGTGTGAATGGAGAAAAATGAGGGAGGTAAGACGCTGTCTTAGTTGAGTAGGACTTCTTTCAGGAGGCTTAGGTCTGTTAGGCTGTTCATTTTTACTTTTTTGTCTGACACTGTGTGGAGCACGTTGTTGATGTATAGTGCTCTTTTGATCCAGTAGCTGCTGTTCCATTGTTCGGTGCTAGTTTCTTGGTGTGTGATGTTGCCTTTGAGGGCGAATCCGTTTGCCAAGGATAGGTTGAAGACGTATTCGCCTTGCCAGTAGCCTTTGCTGTAGTATGTGTCGTCGATCCATGTTGCTTCGTTAATTGAGAGTGGGAGAGCCAGCAGTTGTTTTGTTTTGTCGAATAAGAAGGCTTTGTGGTCGTAGAGTACGCTGGTGTCTGAATATGAGGCTTTGATGATGTATGGTGGTGCGGCTTCGATTGGTTCTGTTACGTCTGTGACGTCGAAGAGTGAAAGTTTGACGTTGCTGTCTTGTTTGCCCACGCCTATTACGTGGTTTTCATCGTAGGGATGTAGGTAGCCTGAGAACCCTGGAATTTTGAGGTAGCCTAAGACTTCTGGCATTGTTGGATTGGTTAGGTCTATGACGAAGAAGGGGTCGATTTGTCGGAATGTGACCAAGTAGACTCTATTGCCCATGAATCTGGCTGAGTATATGCGTTCGCCGGGGGCGAGGCCTTCGAGTTTTCCAACGGTGGCGAGGCTCATGTCTAGGACGTATAGGTTGTTTGTTGATCCGTCGCCCCATCCGATTGTTGTGGCGACTCTGAAGTAGTCATTGTATTCGTCCATGCTGAATTGGTTGAGGATGTAGCCTGGTACTGCGCCTTGGGCTTCGTATATTATTCTCTCTTGGTCTAGTTTTACTCTATAGATTAGTGTTTCTTCTTTGGGTTGGGCGGTGTCTGTGCGTGTTGCCCACCAGTTCATGTTGGCTACGATGAGGTACATGTTGTTTTGTGAAACGTACATTTTGGACTCAATGCCTGCGAGGAAGGTCTCGTATGTGGGTGGTTGTGCATCGTTATGGATGTTGACTGCTAGTATCGTTGTGAAATAGTAGGATACGTCTGCGACTTCTATGTACCTTATTTCAGTTGGCTGAACTTCCTTTGTTATGCCGTCTGTTGTGATCTGTGGCAGCATGATGTCCAGTTTGGTTTCGTTGCTGACTGATTCTGGCTCTGGATACACTATTGGGCGTATTGCTGGTTGGACTATGCTGGCGTAGATGTAGTTGCCGATCATTCTTGATCCTGCGAGTGTGCCGTTTA
>Ga0315314_1000574_pt1 | contig 39152 bp, 39 predicted proteins | sample TDP9_MG_FD_203631 | JGI IMG/M metagenome (GOLD analysis project Ga0315314, IMG submission 203631) | Freshwater sediment microbial communities from Lake Towuti, South Sulawesi, Indonesia - TDP9 | ecosystem: Environmental > Aquatic > Freshwater > Lake > Sediment | place: Indonesia: South Sulawesi... | reverse complement strand
TGGGATACGGTAATAGCTATGAGTCTAGCCCATGGAGGACACCTCAGCCATGGGAGCGCAGTCAGTTTCTCCGGGAAGTGGTATCGATTTATCCATTATGGGGTAGATAAGGAAACAGAGAGACTTGATTATGAGCAGATAGAGCGCCTGGCCAAGGAGCACCGACCGAAGCTGATTGTGGCTGGAGCTAGTGCCTATCCTAGGATTATCGACTTTGAGAGGTTCCACCATATCGCTGAAGAGGTGGGGGCGCAACTTCTGGTGGATATGGCGCATCTGGCTGGTCTGGTAGCTGCTGGATTACACCCCTCCCCGGTGCCTTGGGCAGAGGTGATTACCTCTTCTACTCACAAGACCTTGCGCGGACCTCGGGGAGGCTTTATTTTATCTAAGCAAGAGTTTGCCAGACGCTTGGATGCTGCTGTTTTTCCTGGTACGCAAGGCGGTCCTCTGATGCATGTTATCGCGGCTAAGGCAGTAGCTTTTTATGAGGCACTGCAGCCTGATTTTATCAGCTATCAGCGAAAAGTGGTGGAAAATGCCAGAGTTCTAGCTAGTGAGCTGGAGAAGCTGGGTTTTCGTCTTGTCACCGGGGGGACAGATAACCACCTTGTTCTGGTCGACCTTCGTGGGACGGGGATAACAGGGAAGTTAGCCGAGGAGGCTCTCGATAGTGTAGGCATCTCCACGAACCGGAATAGTATTCCCTTTGACCCACTTCCAGCGCAAATTACTAGCGGGCTCAGGCTGGGGACACCAGCAGTGACTACCAGGGGACTTGGTCCGCAGGAAATGAGGCAAATCGCTTCGCTAATCCACAAAGTGCTGGCTAACCTTGAGGATGAAAAGGTAAAAGATGAGGTCTCTCAGCAGGTGAAGGAAATCTCTCGTCGCTTCCCTCTCTTTTCAGGTTGTTGATTCAGCCATTTCTATGCTATAGTATTCGGGAAAAGGTGTTTTGTGACTACTAGAGGGAGTAACAGGGTGCGTGATTATGAATTGACAGTAGTCTTCAGCCCTGAGATTGCTGAGGAGGATATCGCTACTGAAATCGAAAAAGTGAACCAGTTTATTACCCAAAAAGGGGGGGTCGTCACTGAGGTGAATCAGTGGGGAAGGAGGAAGCTGGCTTATCCGATAAGACACTTTAAGGAGGGGAATTATGCGTTGACTCAATTTAAGCTTCAGCCTAAGCTAACAGTGGAACTGGAAAAGAACTTGCGAAGCTCGGAGGAGATCTTGAGGTACTTATTGGTCAGATTAGAGGAGTAAAAGGGAGGAGAGATGGCGAATTTGAACAAGGTGCTGATTATTGGCAACGTGGGGACTGATCCCGAGATGCGCTTCACCCCTAATGGGAACCCGGTGACCACCTTTCGTATTGCTACTAGTCGAGTTTTTACCAATGCCGAAGGGGAGAGGAAGCAGGAAACGGAGTGGTTTACTGTGGTTACTTGGAATAAACTGGCAGAGAGCTGCAATCAGTTCTTAACTAAAGGCAGGCGGGCTTATGTGGAGGGCAGGCTGCGCACGCGTGCCTGGGAGGGACAGGATGGGCAGAAGAGGAGTCGCGTGGAGATTGTGGCTGATCGAGTCCTTTTCCTTGATAGGCAGGCGGTGGCTCCACTTCCGGTTCCGGAGGAGGCTGGAGTTGCTGGAGTTACTGAGGTGGAAGCAGAGGATCTTCCTTTCTAAATAAGGGTGAGCAAGGTGATAAAGAACAAAAAGACACAGGTTAAGAAGCAAGTTAAGCCAAAGTATCTTCCTAGGCGGAGGGTGTGCGTTTTTTGTGCTGAAAAAGTGGGTATGAGCTATAAAGATCCCACTTTGCTACGCCGTTATATTTCAGATCGGGGTAAAATTGGACCGCGACGTAGGACCGGTAATTGCGCTAAGCATCAGCGAGCTTTAGCCCAAGCGATTAAGAGGGCTCGCCATTTGGCTCTATTACCTTATACTTCAGAGCATATCCACGAAATGGGGAGTGCTGGTCTACGAGGGTAACCCCTCCTTATCTGCATCCATTTAATTTATTCCCTTGGACAGCAGGGTTCTCGGCTTTGACAGGGGTAAGATTTGAGCAAGAAGCTAAAGGTTGAAGGCTCGACTCGGAGAGTAGAGCCTAAGCGCAGGCCTTCTAGGTGGGAAAGGGAGAAGAAAAGGCGACGCATCCTTGAGATTATCATCTTGGTAGTTATTGTTGGTGTGGTGGCTGCGGGCATCATAGTTGCTTATGGTCAATATATCAAACCTTGGCACCAGCCTATAGTGAAGGTAAATGATAGGGTGTTTGATATGAACTACTTTGTAAAGATGCTTCGCCTATGGGGGGGAGGACAGGACCCTGTTCAATCAGCTCAATCAGTAGTCGAAGTAATACCATACCATGAGCTAATGAGGCAAGCAGCAGAAGAGTTTGGCATCCCCGAGGTTAGTGACGACGAGATAGAGGAGCAAACCAAGAGCTATTTGAGCTTCGATCCCAACAAGGAAAGGGAGGAGGATTTTAATCAGCGAGTTGAGGAGGGACTGAAAGCAAATGGTCTATCTAGGGCAGACTTTGAGGAGATGTTTATAAAGCCAATGCTGCTCGAAAAGAAGTTGCGAGAGTATATGGGATACCAGAAATATCCTCAGGCCGGGACACCTCAGCATGTCCAGGTTCAAGCCCTGCTTCTGGGAACTGAGGAAGAAGCCTGGGAGGCCAGAGAGAGGTGGGATGGCTATTGGCTAATAAGGATCCTTGGCGAGAGGGGAGAGGGTAACGGGAAAGAGAGGCACGTCGAGGCGATACTACTGGGTAGTGAAGAAAAGGCGGAAGAGGTAGCTGATGAGTTCAATGGCCAGAATTTTGCTCAGCTGGCCAAGGAATATTCACTGCACACTGCCTCAGGAGAAAAGGGCGGTGATTTGGGTTGGCTAAGCGCGAAGGACGTGGAATCGCGGTTTGGAGCAGACGCCCTTGAGCTTGCCATCAATGAGCTAAGTGAGCCGATTCCTATCCAACTGGTTGCGGAATATTCGCCTTCACGGTATTATCCCGATGATTCTGTAGAATGGCTGCCTCAGGGTATCGAGAGCTCAGTTTTTGAAGATTTTGCTTTCAGCGATGGGTCTGAAGACATTGGCCTAAGCGAGCCAATTTGTGATACCACTTACTGGACCAAGGGTGGCTACTGGGTAATCATGGTTCTTGGCAGGGAAGGGGAGGGTGAGGAGGAGACAATGCATCTCCAGGGGATACTGCTGGATAGTAAGGAGAAGGCGGACTTTCTCTTTGGCTCTTTCCTTCTTATCCAGGAGAATTTTGCTCAGCTGGCCAAAGAATATTCCCTGCACTCTGCCTCTGCAAAAAATGGTGGTGATATGGGCTGGCTCAGTGTGAAGGACGTGGAATCACGGTTCGGGGCAGACATCCTCGATCTTGAACTCAATACGTTGAGCGAGCCAATTTATGAAGATGTCAGCAAGCAGTCAGGCTACTGGGTGATAGAGGTTTTGGGTAAAGATGAGAGAGCTCTAAGTAAGGAGCATAGGGATTTGTTGAGCAGTGAGGCTTTTAATGACTGGCGTGAACAAGAGAAGGCGGAAGCTGAGATAGAAGATTACCTCGATCTAGACAAGATACTCTGGGCTTTAGAGCATATCTAGGCGACAGGGAGCAAGGGTGAAGGAAAGGAAAAGCATCGGCATCGGGCTAATGGGGCTGGGGGTGGTAGGAGGAGGAGTAGCTAAAGCCCTTTTGGAGAAGGATAAAGCTATAGCTGAGGAGACAGGTTGCCCCTTAATATTGAGGAAGGTCTTGGTGCGTAATCTTTCCAAGCCACGCTCGGTGGAGGTGGACTCTCGTCTTCTCACTGTTGACCCCCAGGGGATCTTGGCTGACCCAGAAATAAATATTGTCATTGAAGTTATCGGCGGTGAGCACCCCGCTTTGGGATACATCAAGCAAGCCCTCCTTAATGGCAAGTATGTGGTTACGGCTAATAAAGAGGTAATAGCTAAGCATGGCTCACAGCTTTTAGAGATAGCTCAAGAAAGGGGGGTGGACATACTTTATGAAGCCAGTGTAGGTGGAGGCATCCCTTTGCTCCTCCCTCTCAAGCAGGGCTTGCTGGCTAATGAAATCTCAGCCATTTACGCTATCATTAATGGAACCACTAATTATATTCTTACCAGGATGTCTAACGAAGGGATGAGCTTCCCTGTCGCCCTGAAGCAAGCTCAGGAGCTAGGTTATGCTGAGGCTGATGCTAGCAATGATATTGAGGGGATAGATGCTGCCTATAAACTGGCTATCCTGGCCACCGTTGCCTTTCATACTGTGGTCTGTCCTGAGGATGTTTACTGCCAAGGTATTGCTCGCCTTAGCGAGCATGACTTCCGTTATGCCAAGGAGCTGGGTTACGAGATAAAGCTCTTGGCTATTGCCAAAAAGGGGGACGGCTCTATTGAAGCGAGAGTACATCCTGCCTTTATCCCTGAGGATTTCTTGTTGGCTAAGGTAGGCGGTGTTTACAATGCTGTCCAGATAGAAGGTGACCTGGTAGGTAAGGTGCTTTTTTACGGGGAGGGGGCTGGTGCCCTGCCCACCTCCAGTGCCATTGTGGCTGATGTCATTGCTGCGGCAAAGGGTATTATACAGAGAAAAGAACTAGGAATAAGGAAGTGGGCACAAGGTGGTGGGGATTTGTTCCTCGTTCCGAGGTCCTCCTTCCCTGTCAAAGCCATCAAGCCGACTTCAGAACTGGAGACCCGCTACTACCTTCGGATGAGTGTGGCTGACCGCCCCGGGGTTCTTGCCCAGATAGCCAAGGTTTTGGGCGATCGTTCCATTAGTATTTCCTCAGTCATCCAAAAGGAAGCTGATGTGGCCACTAAAACGGCTGAGATAGTCATCATGACCCATCCCGCTCGGGAGCAATTCATGCAGCAGGCTTTAAAGGAGATGGAGAAGCTCCCAGTGGTTAAGGAAATATGCAATTTCATTAGAGTTGAAGGATAGGTGGTGGTGAAATGACATCTTGGATTGCTGGGCTGATTGTTACTGGCGAACTGGCATGCGACGGCTGTGGTAAGGTTATGAGACACCCTGAGAGATATGGCTATATTTGTGAGGAGGGTGAACCCCCATTACGCCTGTGTGAGAACTGTTCACGAGACAGGGGATACCTCAAGCGGAAAAGGGATGAGAAGGGGCGTGAGATGGAGACCTTCCTGTAAGGGGAAGCAAGACAATGGGTGTGGGGGTCTTAGCTAAATATAGCCGTTTCCTCCCTATTACTCCCGCTACCCCCAGAATCACCTTGGGCGAGGGAGATACCCCCTTGCTTAGGTCGCAATCCTTAGAGAAAGAGACAGGGTGTGGGGAGCTATATTTTAAGCTTGAGGGATGTAACCCTACTGGCTCTTTTAAAGATCGAGGCATGGTAGTGGCAGTGGCTAAGGCTTTGGAGGCAAAGAGTTCGGCCATTATCTGTGCCTCTACTGGGAATACCAGTGCCTCGGCGGCAGCCTATGGGGCACTGTGTCGGCTCAGTACTATCATTGTTGTCCCTCAGGGGAATATTGCCCTGGGTAAACTAGCTCAGGCAGTGGTCTATGGAGCAAAGATAATCGCCATTAACGGCAACTTTGACCAAGCCCTGGAGATAGTGCGTGGCTTAGTGGAGAAGCATCCCATCACCTTGGTCAATTCAATTAACCCTCACCGTATCGAGGGGCAAAAGACCGCTGCCTTTGAAATTGTGGACAGCTTGGGCGAGGCTCCTGACTACCTGTTTATCCCGGTAGGTAATGCCGGCAATATCACTGCCTACTGGAAGGGATTTGTAGAGTACCAAAAAGCGGGGAGAGCCAAACGAACCCCGAAGATGATGGGGTTTGAGGCAGAGGGGGCAGCCCCTATTGTCAAAGGTCAGAGGATTGCTGAACCGAAGACTATTGCCACAGCGATACGCATTGGCAATCCAGCTAGTTGGAAAGGAGCTGTGGCTGCTCGGGACGAGTCTGGGGGTGTCATCGACTCGGTGAGCGATGAAGAGATTCTGGCAGCTTATCAGCTCTTAGCTACCAAAGAGGGCATCTTTGGTGAGCCAGCCTCAGCAGCTTCTTTGGCTGGTCTGATTAAACAGGCTGAGCACCAAGATTTCTCTGGGAAAAGGGTGGTGTGTGTGGTGACTGGTAGCGGGCTAAAAGACCCGGACACCGCCATGAAGAGGGCTCCCTCCTTCATGGAACTTCCTGCCGAGCTTGGTGCGGTAGAGAAAGCCCTCGGCTGGGGCTAGGGAGTCAAGACCAGTTGGGTGACTGTTTAAAATGTAGTGGGTCTTTAGGCTTGCTTAAGGGCCCCGACAAGTCGGGGCCCTACAAAAATTTAAGGAATGAGGCTCAATGGCTAAAATAAGCCTTGAAGGTGCTGGTCGGTTTTCTTACCAATACCCCCGATTGGTAGTTATAGTTACCTCTCATGCCAAAGGGAAGGACAATGCTATGACGGCGGCATGGCATTCTCCTATTTCTATTAAGCCCCCTCTTTATGGAATAGCTATTAGCCCTCGCCGGTCTACTTATGAGCTTATCCTGGAGGGAAAGGAGTTTGGGGTCAACTTCCTGCCTTTTGAAAAGGCGGAGCTAATGGCGGCACTGGGAGGCAGCCGGGGGAAGGAGATAGACAAGTTCGAGAGATTTCACATCGCCAAAGAGAAAGCGCTGAAAACAAAAGTGCCCTTGTTAGAGGATGCTTATGCTGCCTATGAGTGCAAGCTGATAGACCATAAGGTTTATGGCGACCATGAGTGGATAGTGGGTCAGATTGTCGCCACTCATATCTTGGAGGAAGCCTTTACTGCTGACGGGGTGCTCGATGTGGCTCGGTTTAACCCTCCCCTCTATCTTAGTGGGGACTTTTACCTTACTACTCAGAAAGACACTCTCCAGCGCCTCGACCGCCAGGTTTACGGGAGGCGCTCGGGTGATTAAGCTGGCGCTGAGGAAGCTCACCAGACGCCGCACTTTGATTATCTTTACGATGAGGTCGAAGACTCTTTGAGCTGTTTAAAAATGTAGTGCTCCGATTTATCGGAGCACTACGAAAATTTTGGGGGTGGACAGCTTCCAAAACAGCCTAAAATTGAAGCTAAAATCAAAATTAAACAGCCGCTTAAGTAGAAGGAGGATATGTTGGTTGACCAGGCTAGAATTGAGCAGGCAGTGAATTCTATCATCGAAGCTATTGGTGATGACCCTCAGCGGGAGGGTTTGGTAGGCACACCGCAGCGCATTGCTGAAATGTATGCCGAGCTCTTCAGCGGGATAGGTAAGGACCCGGGACAAGACCTAACCGTTGGCTTTGAAGAGGGGCATAGGGAGATGGTGGTGGTAAAGGACATCCCTTTCTACTCTATGTGTGAGCATCACCTCCTCCCCTTTTATGGGGTAGTCCATGTGGGCTATATCCCTAATTCCAGTGGGCGGGTCGTTGGTGCCAGTAAACTAGCCCGAGTGGTGGAAACTGTCGCTCATCGCCCTCAGCTTCAGGAGCGGATGACCACCCAAATTGCCGAAGCCATTGTGGCAGCCCTCCAGCCTGATGGGGTAGCCGTGGTTATCCAGGCGGAGCACCTATGTATGACCATGCGGGGGATAAAGAAACCGGGGAGCAATATCGTTACCTCGGCTACCAGGGGTCTCTTCCGCCGCAAAGCGGCCACCAGGGCTGAGTTCCTCTCTCTAGTGCAGGGGAAGTAGAGACCTCAGCCAAGCTCACTGCCCTCAGATATCCTCCTCAGGATATCCCAGAAGGCTCCTTTATAGCCCCGGCGAATCGCCTCTACCAAGAGGATATTTTGGTTGTAGTTATAGTTCCTATTGCCAGCTTCCGGGGGACTCATGAAGAAGAACCGCTCATCCTCACCTATCAGATCAGCCAGGTACTGCGGGGCATTTTCCCCCAGGGCTGCTGAAAAGTAGAAGATGGGGGCAAAGAATTGCTCATTGCCATCTATGTTACCCTGCAGGTTGGGGTTATTATGAAACGGCCCCGTTTTTCGCACCATATTTGATAGCTCCGTTCCAGGGAAGATGCGCACGCCTAGGGCAGCACCTACCCTTGAAGGAGAGAGTTCTTTCATCAGCTCAAGGGTTTGCTTAAGGGTCTCCTTTGTCTCCCCGGGACCTCCTAGCAGGAGGTCGTACATAAAAATCAGACCTTGTTGATGACAGATAGCGGCGGTATGTCGCAAATCGTCTACCCTGAAATCTCTGCCCAGGAGGCGCAGCATCCCATCCTCACCACTATCCACCCCGAAGTCTATCCCCCGGCACCCCGACCTTTGAAATAGGGCAGCCATTTCTTCGGTGAAGGGCACTGGACTGGCATAGGCATACCAATTCACTTTATCTCCTAACCCCCGACGGATGATTTCCAGACAGACCTGCTCCGCATGAGACGGGGGCAGGTTGAACTCACTATCACAAAAATGAAGGTAGTCAATTCCTGCCTCCAGAAGAGACTCTATTTCATCGACCGCGCTCTCAGGGGAGCGCAGGCGAATGCGTTTGCCTTTGCCCAGGGGGTCAGCACAGTAGATACAGCCTTTATGGCAGCCCCGCTTGGTCTCGATGTTTCCCATGCCCCCTTCCACGAAGTAACGGCGATTGTCTACTGCTGTCCTCCTTGGGCTGGGCATTTTATTCAGGTTAATATAGGCAGGGGGATTGCAGCGGAAGCCTTCCCCACTGCGATATACCAAGCCGGGGATAGATTCATAATCCTGACCTGACACCAGTTTGCTCAACAGAAGGGGTAGAGAGCCTTCCCCATCTCTGGAGATGCCTAAGTCAAGTCCGCAGTAATCCAAGATAGCTTTAGGCATGACGGAAAAACCTGAGCCGCCCAAGATGACCGGCGCTGAGGTCCGCCGTCTGATGTAATCAGTTATCTCCTTAAATCTAGGGATGAAGAATTCCTGGCTGGCAAAAGAGGTGTCATCGGTATTGCGTAGGGTGACCCCAACGGCAATAACCGAGTTGGCTGCAAAGTAGCGGTCAATATCTTGAGTCCAATGGGGGGAGAAACAGAGGTCGAGCACGTCTACCTGAAAGTGATGCTCTGTCAAGGCGTGAGCCAGATAATCCAGGGCAATAGGGGCTACGGCTGGCTTCATCTGGCTAGGATTGACCAAAAGCACCCTCTCAGCCACAAATCAACCTCCGGCTCTTTGCATCTCCTTCGGGGTATTCTTCCGGATCGAGCCTATCAGCTTGCTATATACACGCCTCCCTCTGACCGTCAGAAATAATCCCCATAGATGCCACTGGTGCCAATCTGAGTAACGTCATCAGTAGCAGGATTCACTAAATAAGCAGAACCCGCGATAATAGCACACACCTGAAGTTGATACTCGAAATAATCTTCGCTTACTTTTAGAGGATACAAATGCAATAGATACCCCTCATCTATCGCATTGTTACACAATCTTGCTGCCGCATCCCCCATATCATAATCAGGGTCAGCCTGATAAAGCTTATCCGTAGTGTCCCTAGCTAGCCATTCTACAAGCTCCTCCACCGACCAGAAGTCACGGGGAGGATATTTAGCCGATAAGTCCTCATACCGAGTATTTAGCTCAGTATAGTCAGTATTTAAACTGTCTAATTCCTGCTCCAAATCAGTCACCTGAGCCTCTAACTCAGCAACCCTATGCTCTGAACTAGAAAGCTGAGCTTCTAAGTCATCAATCCTCGACTCCTCGATAATACAGCTGCCTAGAGTTAAGAAAAATAAAATTAGCAGCACACCGATAATAATCCACCTTGCCATATTATCTTCTCCTATTCAAGCATTAGGTTGGAGAAAAGCGCCTCTTATTTCAGCATCAATGGCCCATCCCCTTTTTGTCGTCCAGTCAGCCACAAATCGACCCCACTCAAGTTTAGCAGATTAAGCTTGTTGTTGACGAGTGTCCACGCTGATGCTAGGATAATGCATAGGTTAAACTCCCCAACAGTTTTAACCTTAGTCTATTCCTAGGTGACGAGAGAGAGTTAATTTGTGATTCATGAGTAAGTTTGTAATCCATGAGCATGACGCACTGAGAGCTGGCTTGCACCATGATTTAAGGCTAGAAAGAAATGGTGTGCTGAAAAGCTGGGCGGTGCCAAAGGGTGTGCCAGAAGAGTTGGGAGTTCGTAGATTGGCAAAGCAGGTTGAAGATCATGCCCTGAGTTATGGGAAATTTGAAGGCAAGATACCGAGTGGGTATGGTGCTGGTAAAGTCAGAATTTGGGACCGTGGAACGTATGACACGAAGTCTTGGAGCAATATAAAGATAGAAGTGGTATTTTATGGCAAAAGGTTGCGTGGTGAGTATGTGTTGCGTTGGATGGAGAAGATGAATAGTTGGCTAATATGGAAACGCTGAGACAGTAGGGTGGGTGTAACACAGCGGAACCTACCTTCTTGCTGTCATTGCGAGGACCCCGACTGGTCCGGGGACGAAGCAATCTCGGGAGGAGGGCAAACGGAATGAGATTGCTTCGCTCCGCTCGCAATGACGAGGTGAAGGATTGGCAATGCCATCCTGCTATCTCAGGAACAAAAACCATATCTATCTTCTAGGACTAGAAAGCTTGAAGTAGTTGCCTGATTTATCAGGCAAGGCAGCCCCCCGATATATCGGGGGGCAACTACTCAAGAATATAGACTATACCTGTCTTTTAGGATACGAGAAAGCTGGCCCAGGTAGGCAAAGGCTGTTTCCACCAGCCCCTCCTCGACCTTGGAAAACTGCCTCCGCCCTGGCTTTTCACAAGCAGCGTCGGGCAAATCGAGCCAGCCTAAGTCTCTTAGGCAGCATCTTGAGGGGGCAAGCAGGGCCTGCTCAGCTATTTCCTCTGTTGCCAGCCCTGTCTCTTCAGATACCTTCTGCCAGTAATCGGAGAGCAGTCGGGCTAGAGTGTCAGGCGTTTCCTGCCTCTGGCTGACGGAATCAGTAGGCACGATGCCCCAGGAGATAATCCCACCACCCCTGAGGAATTGGCCTACCGCATGAGCATATTCCGGAGGCATTTCCTTCATCTGATAGGCATCAAAGGAGAGAAGCTCAATTCCCAATTCCAGCAGATAGGGCAGGTTTACCTCGGCACAAAGGTGCATCGCCTTGGGACCTTCTAAGTTCTGGAGGAATCCCCCGTAATCCTCCTTAGCGTGGATATCGGTATAGCCAGACATGCCACTGAAGACCCACCCTAGTCCTGGCTCGTCCAGCCAAACAAAAGCATTACTATTCTTCTCCTTAAGCTGACCATACTGGGCATTAACTTTCCTCTGAATAAAGTCGAAAAGGATGGGTCTGATGTTCTCATTATAGATAAGGGGCTTGCGCTGTTCATCCATAATCTTAAAGCCCAGGCTCACCGGTCCAATCATTTGACCTCTAATGGCATGGTAGCTTTGTAAGTCCCGTTGCAGGAATTCATGGTAGACCACAGAGTAGTCCCGGCTCAAGGCGAAGGTCTCCGGCTGTTCCATTTTCTGAAAGTAGCCGTCCAGCTCCTCCTCAAATTCGGCCGTATCAAAGCGGATTTTCTGATTCGCCGTATCTACTTCTACGCCAGGAAAGTTCTGCAGGGCTTGGGCATACATGTCCTCATAGAAGCTAACCTTGGGGAGTTGTGGCCAGAAGGGGATATCCAGGCTGAGAGCTAGCTTTAGGGCTTTCTCAATGTCAGTGTGGGGCATGATGCCCATGGCTGTAGTTCTGCATCTTGCTTCTAGTTTCATACCAAATAAGAAGAGAATCCTAGATTCCTGACGCTTTTCTTTTAAGTAGTTGCCTGATTTATCAGGCAAGGTAGCCCCCCGATATATCGGGGTTACTACCTGTTCAAGTAGGCTCCAGGAGTCTCCTTTCGCCTTTTAGTTTCTGAATGTCGGTTATGTCCTGGGTCGCCTCCACACACCCCAGGTATCTTCCGGCGCTATCCCGCACCGCGAAATACCTGATATGGATTTTTCTGCCCTTGGCATTAATCCAGAACTCTGCCGAATCCCTCTTTCCGCTTTTGAAATCGCTCAGAATCTGGTTTACCAGATGTAGGCTCTTTTGAGGATGGCACTGCTGCACCTTGCGGCCGATAATTGCCTTTGCTCTGGGGAAGAGCCTCTCCTTTGGCTGGCTGAAATATCGGACGGTGTCCTCCTTGTCCACAAAGGTAATATCTACGGGTAAGGTATTCAGCATTGCCTCCAATTCCTCTCTGGTCATAGAGCCGGTTTCAAAAGTTATTCTCCCTTGTTCTCTAGCTTCTTCCAATAATTCTACTTTCTCGCCGATAGCCTCCTTTGGCGTGAAGTAGCAGTATCCCAGACCGTCCATCGACGCTTTTATCTCCCGCCACTCCTCGGCACTTATGAGTTTCAGGGCCGTGGGGAAGAGTATGTGCTCTTCCTTGTAAAAGTGGTCTGGGATGAGGTGAGTCAGATTCTTCAGATGTGAGAGGAGTTTTCCTTTGAACTGTTCGAACCCAAGAACCTCTTTGGCTTCCAAGGTTTTGCTCGCCTCTTTGATTTCCTTTCTCTGCTCATCGTGTTCTGTCCACATTATAGCTGGTGGTTGGGTTACCCCGTGTTTCTCCAGATAGGGAAACAGGGAGTTCTCCTCTCTGACCTTATGCCTATCATATTCTTTGAGATGCCTCAGAAGCTCTCCGATTTCTGGCAACTCATTTTTAATTCCACTGAAACCCTTAGCCCGTTCAACTCTGGGAAGGAGATGGGAGATTTGCTCTACAAATCCTTTTACCAGTTCATGTTCTTTCAGGAGGATGTGTATTGGGTGACCGGATGGGGCTTCAATTTCAGGTTTCTCCAGCGACTTTCTGAAGACAGCCAGGTGAACATCGCAAAGCCGGCGGACCTCCTCTGCTGGCATACCTTCTTCGATAAGTTCTTGCTCTACTTTAGCAATCTCTAGCGGACCTATATCCTCCAGGACTTCTTTGAACCTTTCTTTCATTTCCTCTGGATGCGCTCCGGCATGGAGTGCCTTGATCAGTTCTTTTAACCTAGCCTTTTGGCTCTCAAACGATTCGCTCATGGTTTGACCTCTTTAATTAGCTTTGAAAGTTTGTTCTTTATTTTACTTCTTACCTGGGACATGACTCAACCCTAAATCAGCCTTCCAATCCCAGGAGACCCCGCCCTTCAGGGCGGGGTCTGTCACATAGCGAAGCAGCCAACAGTGGCATTTATGCCACCCCACCTGGCGGTCTGAAGCCTGCGGTCGACAAAACTCTTCGAGTTGGTGGCTAGCATGGGTAAGACTTCCCCCGATTGCCCAATAAATTGGGCAACTACATTTTTGAACAGCCTCCATAGTTTAGTCCCAGCCCTCTAATTTATTATAATTGAAGAAGGGAGAAAGGGGGGATTTATGGAGAAAAAGATTAAGAGCTCCGTCATAGAGCTAGTTCAAGGAGATATCACTGAACTCGAGGCTGAGGCTATTGTTAATGCCGCCAACGCTGCCTTAAAGCTGGGGGGAGGGGTTGCCGGTGCCATCGCCAGGAAGGGAGGCCCCAGGATTCAGGAGGAGTGTGACCGGATTGGCGGCACCTTTGTGGGGGGTGCAGTGCTCACCACCGCTGGCAACCTTAAGGCGAAGCATGTCATCCATGCCGTAGGACCTCGCCATGGGGAGGGGAAGGAGGACGAGAAATTAAGGAATGCTACCCTAAATAGCCTTAAGCTAGCCGACAAGCACAAGCTGAAGAGCATCGCCTTCCCTGCCATAAGCACCGGTATCTTTGGCTTTCCTCTGGATAGATGCGCTAGGATTATGATTTCCACCACCAAAAGCTATCTCGAAGGTGAGACAAAGATAGACAGGGTGATTTTTTGCCTCTTCGATGCCAGGTCCTATCAAGCCTTCCAAAAGGAATTGGGTGCTTAGCGTATGCCCAGTATCTCCTGCTTGTACTCCTCCAGGAGCTTTTGGTACTGAGAATCCAGTTGAGCCAAAATCCTGCGCCACTCCTCCTGAAATTGAGGCTGGCGCTCTACATCGATTTTAACCCCCGCTGGTACGCCGGTTTGCTGTTGGATTGCCTGCTGTACCTTCGACTGAAAATCCTGTTTCAGCATCTCATAGGTTTGCCTTCTCTGCTGCTCCCCTTCTTGCTCATAGTGGCTGAAGATACGCCTCATTTTACTGTAAACATTCTCCACGCTGGCTTTATCTCTTTTTAGAGCCTTAATAGCCTCCATTGCCCTTCTGTTGTTTTTCTTAGCAAACTCATTTTTGGGGAGACTTATACTTCTTAGCAGCACCTCTTCAGCCCCCTGGGCGACGAAGCGTTTTTCCTCCTCTTTATACTTACCCAGCTCAGCGGTCAGGTTGCATTCCTCTTTAAGATACTCCACAGCTAGCCTCTGCCCTTCGGGGGTATACTTCCACTTCATCAGCTCCTCTTCTGAAGCCTCTCCAATTTTGGCTACCTTTTCCATGGCTTTCTCGAAGGCGCTCTTAATCTCCCCCATTCTGGTCCTCCTCGATTAGCTAAGGTATTTTGGCCTGTGAAAGTCCTTCCTGCCTCATATTATATCAATTTCTCCAAAGAGAGGGTGTTTAGTGTCATTGTGAGGAGCGAGATTCCTCGCCTGTCATTGCAACCCCGATTTATCGGGGGAAGCAGTAACAAGTTGAGTTACTAAGTAATTTCCCCAAAGTTGCTTGACTCAGGTTGATATATTTGATAAGTTTTTCCTAGTTGGGCGGTTAGCTCAGTGGTTAGAGTACCCCGATAAAATCGGGGGAGTCACTGGTTCAAAATGTAATGTATTATGTTTATATTATGCAAAGTGAGAAAAATGGAAGTTTTTACACAGGTTATACCAAAGACATACATGAACGGCTCAAGTATCATAATTCTGGGAAGGTAAAGGCAACCAGATATTTGATACCCTTTAAGGTTGTTTACAGTGAACCTTATGAAAGCGCAACTGAGGCAAGAAGACGATAATATTACATAAAGTCGCAGAAGAGTAGGAAGTTTATACAGGCTTTGGTAGCTATGGGCGGTTAGCTCAGTGGTTAGAGTACTGCGTTGACATCGCAGGGGTCACTGGTTCAAGTCCAGTACCGCCCACCATTGTTTTAGTTTCCAAACTTAGGCATGTATTTTCCATGAATGGCGAAGAATTGAATGCCTATATAGACGAGGCTGGAGATGAAGGATTTAAGGCTGGCGCGACTCAATGGTTTGTCCTGTCCTCCGTCGTAGTGCCTAAAAGTCGTGATAGAGAGGTAGCAAAGGTTATCAATGACATTAAACAGCGGCTATGGGGCCAAGTAACTATACGACCTCTACATTGGGTAAAGTTAGACCATAATAAGAAACGTGTCGTTATTCAGGAGTTGAATAAGCATGATTTTACCATCTTCGCAGTGGCTATGGAGAAGCAATACTTAGAGCGTGAGAAGTTCGACTCTCAATATGACAGAGCCGATAGAATGCGGTTTAGATGGGCAATGTATTTCTATGCGGCCAGGCTTCTAGCGGAAAGAGTTTGCAAATATGCTGAACGTCGTAGAGCCAGAGTCAACTTAATGTTTGAGAACAGAAGTTCTATATCGTACAGGGACTTGCACGACTATCTCACATTTATGACGCTGTATCCTGGACCTTACGGGGGTCCAACTATTAAACCCAGAGTCATCAAATCTGTGGCTGCTTATAATAAGCAGGAAAGGAAGCTCTTGCAAGTGGCTGACGCCTGTTCTGGTGCTCTCAAGGATGCTCTTGAAATCAATAAATATGGGAATGTAGAGGAATCCTATTTGATGGATTTGAGGAACAAGTTTGACCGTGTTGGTGGTAGACTGTGGCGTTATGGGCTTAAGCTATTTCCTAGAGACTCACTCAGAGTGCGAGAGGAATATCCGTGCTATGGCTGGATGGCAAAAATTTAGGCAGACCCTAGGTGGGAGGATCCGGCGCTCTCGCGTTGCCGTCTATCCGACGACCTCCCATGTATCCTACGCATGCCTGCCAATTAAAAGCTAGCATGTTTGTGAGTATTTGTCAATACTTTTGTGGCACATTTAGAACATATTTTCTAATATATGAATTGTGTCATAGCTAAAAGCTCGCTGAGAGGGCACAAATTCTACCTTCTTTTGCTCATAAAGGCTTACCTTCACTAAATTCTTGCCCTTATTGCCATATCTTGGTAAGATAGCTGGAGAATGGCTGAGCAGGAGAAAAAAACGCTGGAGACCATGCGCCACTCGGCAGCCCATGTGATGGCTCAGGTGGTGCTATCCCTTTTCCCCGAGGCTAAACTAGGCATCGGGCCGTCTACTGAAGACGGCTTCTACTATGACTTCGACCCGCCTCGCCCGCTTGTCCCAGAAGACCTCTCCAGAATTGAGGAGGGGATGAAGGAAATCGTTGCTGCCGACCTGCCTTTTATCAGGGAGGAGGTGGATAAAGAGAAAGCCTGCCATATTTTTGCCGCACAGCCCTATAAGCTGGAGTTAATCGACGAGCTTTCCGACAAATCCCTCAGCATTTATCGACAGGGTTCCTTTGTTGACCTTTGCCGCGGTCCGCACCTGAGCACTAGCGGTGAAATCGGTCCCTTTAAGCTGCTGAGCATCGCTGGGGCTTACTGGCGTGGCGATGAGCATAGACCTATGCTACAACGAATCTACGGCACAGCCTTCGAAAGCCAGGAGTCCCTGGAAGAATATCTTTACAAGCTTGAGGAGGCGGAAAGGCGTGACCATAGAAAGCTAGGCAGGGAGCTCGATCTCTTCAGTATCCATGAGGAAGCTGGCCCCGGACTAGTCCACTGGCATCCTAAGGGTGCCTTAATTCGAAATTTGATTGAGGATTTCTGGCGAGGGGAGCATGTTAAACGGGGGTATGATTTGGTGTATACCCCACATATCTTCAAGGTTGGTCTGTGGAAGACCAGCGGGCACTGGGAGATGTATCAGGACTATCTCTACTCCCCGATGGATGTTGAGGGGCAGGAGTATATTATCAAACCGATGAATTGTCCGGGTCACATCTTGATGTACAAGGCGAGGCTTCATAGTTATCGAGAGCTGCCGCTGCGCTGGGCAGAGCTGGGCACAGTCTATCGCTATGAGAGGTCGGGGGTATTGCATGGGCTGGCCAGGGTGAGAGGGTTTACTCAGGATGATGCCCATATTTTCTGCCGCCCGGACCAACTGGAGGATGAGATAATAGGGGTATTGGAATTTGCTCGCTTTATGATGGAAGCCTTTGGATTTCAGCAATACCAAGTGTTCCTCTCCACTCGCCCGGAGAAGTATGCCGGCACTATGGAGATTTGGGACGAGGCTACTCAAACGCTGGAGAAAGCCCTTCACCGTCTGGGGTTACCCTTTCAGATAGACCCTGGAGCAGGGGTGTTTTACGGACCTAAAATCGACATCAAGCTTCAGGACGCTCTGGGGCGAGCCTGGCAAGGCCCCACGATTCAAGTGGACTTCAACCTGCCGGAGCGCTTCCAGGTCACCTACGTGGGTGAGGATGGGCAAGCACATCTGGTAGCCATGATCCATCGCACTGTGCTGGGAAGCATGGAGCGCTTCCTAGCCTGCCTCATCGAACACTACGCTGGTGCCTTCCCGATATGGCTGGCACCGGTTCAAGCAGTGATTATTCCCATAGCTGACCGCCATTTGGACTATGCCGGTGAGGTAGAAGCTGGACTAAAAGCTGAGGGCTTGCGGCTTCAGGTTGATGCTCGCCCGGAAAGGATGAACCTTAAGATTCGTGAGGCACAGTTGCAGAAGGTTCCTTATATGCTGGTGGTCGGCGATAAGGAGTTAGCTACTTCTACTGTCTCAGTTCGCCTGCGCAACGGCGATGACCTCGGTAGGCAATCCCTGGAGCAGTTCAAGGTCATGGCGAAATCTGCCATAGCAGCCAAGGATTAAAAGCGAGGATTGAAAAACGTGGGGACGGGGCTTTAGACCTGTCCCTGCTAGGGTGACCTATCCTTGAACAACCTCTCTCTAAAAGCCAAGGTGATTTGCCAGGTTTTAGGGTATAATTAGAGCAAATATTCAACTGAATAAAGGGGGAAGTATGGCAGGGGCTAAAAAGGCTGAAGAAGCTAAGGAAGATGTGCTCCGCAGGGTAAAGGAGCAGGGTGTCAAGTTCATCAGGATGTGGTTTACTGATATTTTGGGTTTTCTGAAGAGTTTTTCCATCACTGTCGGCGAGCTTGAGGGGGCATTGGAGGATGGGATGGGGTTCGATGGTTCCTCTATTCAGGGGTTTGCCCGCATTGACGAGAGCGACATGGTAGCTCTACCTGACCCTAACACCTTCTCTCTTCTTCCCTGGAGACCCATGGAGCATGCCACGGCTAAGATGTTCTGCGACATTTACTGGCCTGGTGGGCAGCCCTTCGAGGGTGACCCTCGCTATGTGCTGAAGAGGAATCTCAAAAGAACCGCCGATATGGGCTATACCTGTTATGTAGGACCGGAACTGGAGTACTTTTACTTTCAGAATGCTGAGGGTACCAAAACCCTAGACCAGGGCGGCTACTTCGATGTGACGCCCCCAGCCATAGCCAGTGACTTAAGGCGGGAGACGGTGCTTACCCTAGAGCAGATGGGTATCATTGTAGAGTATAGCCATCACGAGGTAGCTCCCAGCCAGCACGAGATAGACCTGAGATACACTGACGCCTTAACCATGGCAGACAATGTGATGACCTACCGCATTGTGGTCAAACAGATAGCCCAAAAGTATGGTTTCTACGCTACCTTTATGCCTAAGCCTATCTTAGGGGTAAACGGCAGTGGTATGCATGTCCATATGTCACTCTTTAAAGGCGATAGGAACGCCTTTTTTGATAAGGATGACCCCTACCATCTTTCGAAGGTGGGCAAGTCCTTTCTGGCTGGGTTATTGAGACATGCCGCCGAGATTACTGCTGTCACCAGCCAGTGGGTCAACTCCTATAAACGTCTTATCCCCGGCTACGAAGCACCAGTTTATATCACCTGGGCACGTCGAAATCGTTCCGACCTTATTCGCATCCCGGAGTATCAACCGGGGAAGGAAAAGGCTACCCGGATCGAGCTTCGCTCCCCTGACCCAGCTTGCAATCCCTATCTTGCCTTCAGTGTCATCCTGGCAGCCGGGCTGGAAGGGATGGAAAAGGAATACCCGCTACCTGAGCCAGCGGAGGAGAACGTCTTTGAGATGAAGCCCGAGGAGAGGGAGAGGAGGGGGATAGGAACACTGCCAGGAAGTTTAGATGAAGCGATCCAACTGGCTGAGGGAAGTGAAGTGGTGAAAAAAGCCTTGGGTGATCGGGTATTTCATACCTTTATTCAGAATAAGCGGATAGAGTGGGATAACTATCGAAGTCAAGTGACAGACTACGAGCTGAAAAGGTACCTGCCTATCCTTTAAGGCTAAAATATATTAATCGACCCCAGAAGGGGTCTCCCACTTTAACCTGTCTGTGGGAGAGCCTTTCCAGGCTCGATAGTATTAATTTGAGGTGACAACATCCAAGAAGTATCTATGAAATCTCAGGTCATTGGTTAGCTCAGGGTGGAAGGCAGCAGCTACCAGCTTTCCTTGCCTGGCAGCGACAGCAGCACCATTGGATAGCTTAGCCAGGATTTCCACTTTAGAATCGACCTTTTCAATAATCGGGGCGCGGATAAAAATAGCATGGAAGGGCTGCTCACCTAGAGCCGGCATCTCTATCTCGGTCTCAAAGCTGTCCACTTGCCTGCCAAAGGCATTACGTTTCACCTTTATATTCATTAATCCCAGGGTTTCCAGCCGAAAGTCCGAGACCTCTCTAGCCAGAAGAATCATGCCAGCGCAGGTCCCCAAAATAGGCAAGCCTGCTTGAGCTAAGTCTCTCACTGGCTGTATCAATCGAAAGTCCAGCATCAGCCGACTGATGGTAGTGCTTTCCCCACCAGGGATAATAAGACCATCTAAACCCTCAAGTTCTTTGGGCAAATACACCGGCAAAGCCTTGATCTTAAGACGTTGCAAAGCCTCTATGTGCTCTATAAATGCCCCCTGTAAAGCTAAGACGCCGATCCTCACCTTGTCCGAGCCCCTTGACAAATCATTTTTTTCTATGCTACTGTAGGTAAACGGTTACCTACAGTATTAGGGATAGATACCCAATAGAGTATTATACCGAATTTCATCGGGAGGGAGCAAAGAAAAATGGAGACAGTAAGGATCATACCTTGCTTGGACGTAAAGGATGGCAGAGTAGTCAAAGGGGTAAGATTTGTCAACCTAAGGGATGCCCGTGACCCTGTAGAAGCTGCCTTGGCTTACTGCCAGGAGGGGGCTGATGAGCTTGCCTTTCTTGATATCGCTGCTACTGTGGAGGGGAGGGGGACAAGGCTGGAATGGGTGAAGAAGGTGCGAAAGGCAGCTACCATCCCCTTCACTGTAGGGGGAGGGATAAGAGACGTAGCTGATATAGAGACGCTCCTTGGCCTCGGCGTGGATAAAGTGTCTATAAACACCGCTGCGGTGAGAAACCCTGATCTGATAAAGAAGGCGTCTCGCAGGTTTGGAAGCCAAAAGATTGTGGTCGCCATTGATGGGAGGAAGAACCTCCCGAAAAGTAAACTCCCCAGGCTGGAGGTGGTGATAAAGAGTGGGATGGAGGGGACAGGGCTTGATATTGTGACCTGGGCGAGGAAGGTGGAGGAGCTAGGGGCAGGGGAGATTTTGCTGACTAGCAAGGACGCCGATGGGACGAAGGAGGGCTATGATTTGGAGATGACTAAGGCGGTAGCCAAGGCGGTTGGCATCCCGGTTATTGCCTCAGGTGGGGCGGGGAAGCTGGAACATCTTTACGAGGCGGTAGTTTTGGGCAAAGCCTCTGCAGTGCTAGCCGCTTCTATCTTCCATTTTGGGGAAATCTCTATTCCTCAAGCAAAGAGGTATTTAAAAGAGAAGGGGATACCGGTAAGAATTCAAGAAGAAACAAAAGAGGAGGAGAAATGAGTTTGAGCAAACCCAATGCCAGTGCGGCAACAATAACTACCACCAGGACGACACCGGCACCGATATCTGGACTATGTGTCACTTGTGTCGATGGCTGCCCTGGCTACTGTGAAGTGGGAAAGTCAGCTCTGAGAGGGAGGGAAGTCCTCTACCCCCAGCCTTTTGGCAAGGTTATTGCCGGAGCGGAGAAAGACTACCCGGTGGATTTCTCTCACTTCAATATTCAGGGGAGCTGTGTTGGAGCAGTAGGTATGAAGGCGGACCCAGACAAAGCTGTCTTTTCTGCTGTTGACCTTTCCACCGAGATTGGTGCTGAGGGTAGAAGAATCAAAATGAAGGTTCCCTTCTTCACTGGTGCCTTAGGTTCCACCGAGATAGCCAGGGTGAACTGGGAAGGTACTGCTATTGCTGTTGCCATGTGTGGAGCAGTGCTTGTCTGTGGAGAGAATGTCTGCGGTATGGACCCCGACGCCGAGTTTAAAGATGGAAAGGTGGTTAGCTCTCCAGAGCTGGAAAGGAGAGTGAGAATATACAAGGACTGGTATGAAGGCTATGGGACGATGCTGATTCAAGCAAACGTGGAGGATACCCGTCTCGGTGTCCCCGAATACGCAGTAGATAAACTTGGGGTTGAGGGCATCGAGATAAAGTGGGGGCAGGGTGCCAAGGATATAGGTGGGGAAGTTAAGCTGCCGACCCTGGAAAGGGCGCTTCAGCTCAAGAAAAGAAAGTATATAGTTAATCCCGATCCGGAAGACCCTATCGTTCAAGAGGCTTACAAAGCTGGTGGTATACGAGAATTCGAGAGGCATTCCCGCCTGGGGATGGTAGATGAGGAGTCCTTTTTAAGAGAAGTAGAAAGGCTAAGGAAGATAGGTGCCAGGTATGTTACCCTTAAAACAGGTGCTTATAAAGCCCCGGATCTGGCTCGGGCAGTGAAATTCGCTTCTGAGGCTAAAATAGACCTGCTTACTGTTGATGGTGCTGGCGGGGGAACTGGAATGAGTCCGTGGAGGATGATGAATGAGTGGGGCATACCCACGGTTTATCTGGAAAGCCTTCTTTACAAATTTCTGAAGAGGCTTCGTGAGAAGGGAGAATTTATCCCCAGCTGTGCCATCGCTGGCGGTATTGCCCTTGAGGACCAGATATTCAAGGCAATTGCTTTGGGAGCGCCCTATGTCAAGGCGGTGTGTATGGGCAGGGCTACCCTTACTGCTGCTATGGTGGGAAAGACGCACGGACAACTTCTGCAAGAGACGTATGGGTCAGGCAAGGAGTACCAGGAAGTCCTCTTTCGCACCTTCATTGGGGTGGCGGGGCTTAAGGGGAAATATGGGGATGATTTCCAGAGGATACCGCCGGCGGCAATAGGCATCTATACCTATTACGATAGGCTTGCCACGGGTTTAAGGCAGCTCATGGCCGGGGCACGCAAATTTGCCCTTAACTTTATAGAGAGAAGCGACCTAGTGTCCCTCACCCGAGAAGCGGCTGATGTTTCTGGTATCCCTTATGTCATGGAGGCGGATATGGAAGAGGTGGCGAAGATTTTAGGGTAAAGGAGAAGAAATGGTCAAGACTGTTTGTATCAAGCATTGCGCTGAGCCGTTCTGCGTACCAGCATGCCCTTCTGGCGCACTGACGGTGACGGAGGATCAGATTATTGTGGAGTCGGAGAAGTGCCATGGATGTGGACTCTGCCGTGTAATGTGTATGACCTGGAGCAGAGACCATGTGATGAGAACAAAGAGTCGTTTCTGGCTTGCTGGAAGACTGTGAACTCAAGGTCGTCTTCTTGAGGATAAGCCTCGACATGAGTCATGTGGGAAATCTGCGGCCAGATGCCCTGCCGGTACCTTGATATTCAAGAACGGGGGAAAGACTAGCGATGATAGGCTCTGATAGTGTTGAAGTAGAGAGAAAGGTAATGGCTATCCTCAGGGTGCTGAAGGAGTCCCCGGAGCCCCTGGGGGCAAGGATTATTGCTCGCCAACTTAGGGATTATGGCATCAACCTTACTGAAAGGGCAGTGAGATACCATCTAAAGCTAATGGACGGGCGAGGGCTTACCCGGGCTGTAGGCAGGGATGGCAGGCTTATCACCCTATCGGGGATTGAGGAGCTGCAAAACGCTTTAGTGGGGGACAAGGTTGGCTTTGTTATCAACCGAATCGAGTTGCTCGCTTTTCGCACTACCTTTGATGGGGAGAATCAAAGCGGGCTGGTGCCTATTAATACCTCCCTCTTCCCTGAAGAGAAATTCCCCCAAGCCCTAAAGGCCATGAGGGAGGCCTTCAAGGCTGGGATTTGCGTTAGTGAACTGGTGGCAGTGGCTAAAGAGGGGGAGTGGATTGGGGAGACTATGGTTCCAGAAGGCAAGATAGGCTTTGCCACGGTATGCAGCATTGTTATCAACGGGGCTTTGCTTAAGTCAGGCATTCCGATGGACTCCAGATTTGGTGGCATACTTCAGATTAGAAACCATAGGCCGCTCCGTTTCGTAGAGCTGATTCATTATGCAGGCTCCTCTTTAGACCCTTCGGAGATATTCATTAGAAGCAAAATGACCAGTGTGGGCGAAGCTGCCAGAAAGGGTGAGGGGAAGGTGTTAGCTAACTTTAGGGAAATCCCGGCTCAATGTCGCTCTATAGCTGAGACAGTGATGGCTAAGTTAAAGGAAGCCCATCTCGGGGGTCTGGTAGTTATGGGAAACACCAGTGAGCCGGTTTGCGAGGTTCCTGTGGAACCGAATAAGGTAGGCATAGTCCTCCTTGGTGGGCTGAACCCGGTAGCTGTTGCTGAAGAGTCAGGTATAGAAGCAGAGAATGCCGCTATGAGCTCTGTTATTGAATATGGGCAATTGAGGAGCTTCTGGGAGCTTCCGCACTTGACAAAAAGTTAGCGAAGTAGAAAAATTCAGACACTAAATCCTACCAATTGGCAAGCGGACTAAAGGTGTAGTGATGACTACCCGCAACCGCTTATGGCAAAGGACATTAGAGGAGGTGTGGGAAAATGGCGATGATTGAGGCTCTAAAAAGCTCTGAGCTCTTTGCAGATTTGCGGAAAGACCAGTTAGAGAAGGTCTCAGTACTATGCCGTGGGGGATCATACCGGCAAGGGATGACGATTTTCAAGGAGGGGGATGAAGCCACGGAGTTATACGTTCTGACGGAGGGCAGGGTGGCACTGGAGATGGAGCTGCGCCCTGTACCCGACCGTCCCGCCATACCGACTGCCTTAGAAGTGGTCACCAAAGGTGAGTGCTTTGGCTGGTCGGCGGTGATCGAGCCTCACGTATATACGTTGTCTGCCCGGTGTATGTCCAACTGCACCGTGGTAGCCATTAAGGGTGACTTACTCCTCAAGACTATGGCGGATGACCCTAAACTGGGCTATAAGGTGATGAATAGTCTAGCCCGACTTATCTCTCTCCGGCTTACCTATACTCGTCTCCGTCTCACCAGCGGTCTTGGCATCGTCCTGCTGGGTAAGGAGCTGGAGGCAGCCGGGTAACTGGTTTTGCGATACATTGGGAGGGTTTCAAGAAAGCTGGTGAATCTATACCTACTGGGGGAAAATCTCCCAGGTTGGTGCAGGTAGAGCTTTAAAGCGTAGGGACGGGTCTTTAGACCCGTCCGAGCGGCGGACAGACCTTCAGGTCTGTCCCTACGTTTTTAGTAGGCTTTTGGCAACCAAGTTGATTTCTAGCGCTTAGCAGGCTTATAGGTCATCCCACAGCGGGTACATTACCAGACCGGTGGGTAGCTTAGGGTAGAAGTAGGTGGATTTTGGTGGCATGCGGTCACCTGCATCGGCTACAGCCAAGACTTTAGGAATAGGGACAGGGTTCATTAAAAACGCTAACTGATACTCGCCTGAGTTTACTCGGTTTATAGCCTCTTGCTCATCTAGGGTGTACGCTAGACACTCCTCTTCCTTTTCGGGAGTATTTATGCCCATTATCTGGCGCAAGATGATCCAGTGAAGAAGGGTTACATCTGAATCCTTCCAATCTTGACTATAGCTAGAGGGCAGCATAGCTTGGAGTTTTGTCTTTTGTCGAGGTGTTATCACATATAGGCGCTGGTTATTTAGGCCGTAAAGTCCCATAGCCGTGCCCCTCTTGCCCCGCTCTTCTAAAATGCCTAGCCAGGGTTTGAGCATCTCGGGCAGGGTGCCACCACCGAGATTGCAGTCTTCCACGTTAAAAAAGAGGCTTAATTCCTCCCTCAGCTTTGCTGAGCTTTGAGGTTGAGGTAACCGTACCAGGCGGTGGGTGGGGAGGGCAATCGTTCCTGGATCCTCAGCATCGGTTAAGGTCATCATGACAAAGTTAAAGGCTTCGCTGCCACTACAATGGTAACGAGCAGCCTGCTGCTCTCTCTGGTAGGCTAAGGCTGTCTCATAGCGGTGGTGTCCATCGGCAATATAAAGAGCCTTATGGGCACACCAGGCAGAGACCTCTGCCATGCTCTTCTCATTCCTAATCACCCACATGTTGTGAGCAATCCCTTGATGATCTACCGCGCTTAAATCTGGATTGCCTCTAGTGAGCTGAAGGAGAAGCGGCAGAAGTCCCCCCCGAACCATTCCCAGGATCGGGCTAAAGTTGACGCGACAGGAACGCAACAGATTGAGGCGGTCCCAGATGCGTGATTCCAAAGTAACCTCATGGGGGCGAGCTTCGCCGACACTCTGATTCCCCAACCGCACTCGAGCAGTAAGCCCCCAGCGGCGCTTCATGACCCCTTGGTGAATAAAGCGGTGCTCAAAGATGTAGAAGGCTGGAACTGGCTCACGAAAGAGGATGCCTTCTTCCAGCCACTTTTTAAGGGTATCGGCAGCTCGGGTATATTTGTTATTTTCCGGCGAATCAAAGGGTTGCTCCTCCCCCAGTTCGAGTCTAACCACATTATAAGGGTTTTGCCGATAGTAGAATAGCTGCTCCTCAGGGGAAATAATGTCATAAGGGGGGCTGATGAGCGATGAGATATTCCCTGTTCGCTCAATATTGTAGCGAAGACCACGAAAGGGTTGGACCTCAGCCATTCAATCCTTCCATACAAAATTATAGTTAACCGCAGGAATGCTCACAAATCCTCCCTTCCCTGGTGGGGAGGGAGTTCATGCCCCACCCCGATTTATCGGGGTGGGGACTCCGGGTTCCCTGCCAAATCCAAGATTTGGCAGGGTGAAAGAGGGAGGGAAAACACTTCACCCTCACCTAACCTCTCCCCTCGAGGGAGAGGAATATGTGCTTTCAACGGATACTATAGTTATTACGGAGTTAAGGTGTGCCAACAATGGTAACACCGCAGACGAACTTTCCGGGATGTCCCCCTTGGTTGTGGGCCAATCCTAGCTTAACATTTTCTATCTGACGCGAAGGTTCCTCGGCCTTTTTCTGAATCTGCTTGTATATCTCATAGACCTCGCGGCAGCCACTTGCCCCTATAGGATGTCCAAAGGACTTTAGCCCTCCACTAATGTTAACCGGCATTTCTCCATTGTGATAATAGGCCCTCTTATCAGCCATTTGCTCTTTAAACTTGCCCCTCTCGCAGAGGAAAAGGGACTCGCTAGCAATGAGTTCAGCAATAGAAAAGCAATCGTGCAATTCCACCATATCAAGCTGTTTCCTGGGGTTCTTTATTCCCGCTTCAGCATATGCCATCCGGGCAGCCGCTTCGGTAGCATCCCAGTAGGTGAAGTCGTAGTCGTCTCTCTCCTTTCCCCAGCCTGGGCTTGCCGCTATCCCAAATCCCTTGATAGTAACGTAGTCGTCACGATATTTCTTGGCATCCTCCTTACGGCAGAGTATGGCTGCCGAGGCACCATCTGTTACTCCACAGCAGTCGAAAAGGCCTAGAGGCCAGGCAATCATAGGGGCACTAATCACCTGCTCTACAGTCACCTCCCTCCTCAGGTGGGCTTTTGGATTTCTAGCCCCGTAGTAGTGACTCTTGACCGAGATTTCAGCTAGAATTCTCTTCCCTTCCTCGGGGGTGAGGCCATATTTAGCAAAGTAGGCTGTGGCTGCCATGGCGTATCTCCCTGGCCCGGTTCCAAAGGCTCCATACACAGGTTCCCACCTCCCGATCCACACTGAAGGCAATCCTCCAAATCCGATATCCTTGAGTTTCTCCACCCCTAAAGCCATCACTAGGTCATAAGCTCCAGCCGCTAAAGCATAGGTAGCTCCTCTTAAAGACTCGGCTCCGGTGCCACAGGCGTTCTCCACTCTGGTCACCGGAACATATTGAGTCTGAAGGGTGCTGGAAAGGAGTGTCCCGGTAACAACACCGCCTTCCACTACCTGAGACCCCCATTGGGTCCCCAGCCATATGGCTTGAATATCTTTCAGTTCCACTCCCGCATCGGCACAAGCCTCATAGGCTGCTTCAGCTATAAGGTCCTTTATATCGGCATCCCATCTCTCTCCAAACTGGGTGCACCCCATACCCACAATAGCAACTTTGTCCTTTATACCCTCTGCCATCTTTCCTCCTTTTCTATTCCCTTACCGGTCGGCATTTCCAGAAATAGTTGTGAACGCCCAGTGCGTCATGAATTCGCCTGAAGGTCAACTCCATCCGTATTCCTACCCTCAAGTTGTTTACGTCTCGGTCAGTCATCTGGCTGAAGACTCTCCCTCCTCCCTCAAGGTTGACGGCAGCCAGCACATTGGGAGGATCTATCACAGCTGCCCTCTCATCCATACTGTAGGTAAAGAGAGTTCCTTTCCTGTCAGCCAGCGGCACCTCCTCAAGGAATTCCTCTTCAGCCTGACAATACATACATCGCTTTTGCAGCGGGAACTGGACCTTGCCACATTTCTTACATTGATGGCCATGGCACCTGTAAACCCAGTTACGATCCCTCCAGATGGCTGTTAAGGAAGTCCTCGGCCTAGTCATCGGGGTCTCTTCAAATTGCATCAGGTTTCTGAACCTAACATACTTGCCATAATTCTCAAGCACGAGTTTAGATTGGAGATGTTTCTTTATGCCCCTTCTATCCCTTATCTTTTCTATTCCGTTCCCTACTCGGATGATATGGGCGTCAGCACCGTCTCCATAATTACCTAAGAGGATTCTATCCCCAGGCTTGGCTTCCTCAAGGGCTCCCACCAGAGTCATTAAAGCAAAGGCTGCTCCTGTATTACCAACATTATCGAAGAGAGGATCCTGGACCTGAGTCTTAGCGTCCAATCTCAGGGCCCTTACCATGGCTGCATGGCTCCTGGCGTTGGGGGCATAGAAAGCAGCCTTGGTGAAGTCTTTGGGGGTTAGCTTATGAGTGCTTAACAAAGTGGAGAAGGCTTTCTGAAGGTGGGGCTGATATCCTTGCTCCAGGGTGAAGCGATCCTCCCAGGTTCGAGGCACTACATCATACTCAAGTCTCCACACATCGATAAACTCGCTAGTTAGGTAGTAACTGCCCTCAATCTCAGCCGTCACCCCGTCTTCTCCGATGAGGAAAGCAGCCGCGCCATCTCCAAAGACGGGTTCAAACGCCGAATCGGGCGCCGGAATTCGGCAGTCAGAGACGATGACCAAGACCTTTTTCGCCGAGCCTGCTTTTACCGCGTCAAGAGCAACTCTAATAGCAATAGTCCCAGACCTGAGGGAGTTAGCCAAGTCAGCCGCAATTATATCCTCACGTAGATCAAGAGCAGCGGCTATAATACTTGCCGACTGCTTCTCTTTGTAAGGTGGTGTGGTGGTAGCAAAATAGAGGGCATCTACAGATTGTTTTTCTACTCCCTTAAGGCAGTCCATCCCTGCCTCTACCGCCATAGTTATGCTATCCTCATCCCAATTGGCTATAGCCTTCTCCCCCTTCCCAGCACCCCCACCCCAGACCTGGTCCAGAATCTCCCGGCTAAGCCTGTAGATAGGGATATAAGCTCCGTAAGAAACTATGCCGACCATCTCTTCTCCTTTCCTCTTTTGAATCTCGTTTCCTCTAAATCAGACCAGCGACAATTATAATCGTTGGCCCCCCTCTAAGGCAAACAGCAGAGTGCCAAGGCCGCTTATTAATACTACCTGTCATTGTGAACCCTTCGCCTCTTGTCATTCTGAGGAAGCAAAGCGACTGAAGAATCTCTACCTTTCCTCTTCACTTCCAGACCCAGGATGACAGTTGAACAGCTGCCTTGTTCGATGCTTTAGAAGAAGGACAGAGAGAAGCTAGGCAGCACTGTCCACAAAGAGGAAACCTTTTGCAAGTGGCTTTACCATGGCGAACAAAGAGGGCGTGATACTCATTAAACAGTGATTCATCGTGGGGAAGGTGCTCCATGAAGAGGGCTTGAAAGGCGGCATAGCTATTGGTCGGAGGCCCTAATTCAAGGCGGCAGATGATGCGGCGAGTATAGGCGTCGATGACAAAAATAGCTTTATGAGCAGCATAGAGGATGATGGAATCTGCTGTCTCCTCACCAATACCGTGAACAGAGAGAAGCTCTTGCCGCAATAGAGGGATGTCTAAAGCAAATAGCCTATCAAGGTTATCGTTGTAGTACTCTCCTAGCCAGTGAACAAAGGCCTTGATTTTCACTGCCTTAGCATTATAGTAGCCTGAAGGGTAAACTAACTGGCTAAGTTCCTTTGTAGAGAGCTGACGCAAGGCACCGGGGGAGACTGCCCTTTTTGCCTTCAGGTTGGTGATAGCCTTTTCTACATTCCCCCAGGCTGCTGACTGAGTGAGGATAGCACCGATAATCACCTCGAAGGGGCTATCTGCTGGCCACCAATGCTGAGGTCCATAGTGAGCCAGAAGGCGGTGATAAATATCCAGCAGTGTCTTGGTCATAGCTTTGACACCCATTGGGGGAAGGCGGCCTCAACAACACTATCTCTGGGAAGATAAGGCTTGATATCTATTATCGGCGTCCCATTGATGGCATCGAGCCCCTTAACCTTGAGCACATTCCCTCGCCGCTCCAGCAATCTGACGACACTCATCCCTACTGGATTCGGTCTGTAGGGGGCGCGAGTAGCAAACAGGCCTACCAGAGGAAGATCCTGCCTCCCTCGAGGATGAACCTTCATAGGAGTACCTCTCTCTGGAGGGACTTTGTGCATCCAGAAGACCACAATGATGTGGGAAAACTGCTCTAGGCCTTCGGTAGCCTCTTCCAGATTAGCATCGAAGATAAGCTCCGAAACAACCTCCTCCCACCCCTCCCTTAGTGGCAGGTTGATGTTGTTCCTCACCTGGCCAATGGGTTTTATTACTATATCTTTAATGGCTGCCACCCCTTAAAGACAAATGGGCACCTGCTCAGCTAGCTCGATTTCTCTTGGGCTTACCTTACACCTATAAGCATAGGTAGCAACCCTCTGAAGCTGAGCTGCCCGAAGAATTTGCCCAAATTCAGCATCAACCGCATCGTTGGGCGAGAAGCTTGCAGCATCCTCTCGCTGAATGACGAAGACAATGGCTGCTTCATACCCTTCCTTTTTTGCCCAGGTCAAACTCTTAAGGTGACGCCTCCCCCGCAAGGTAGGGGCATCAGGGAAGAGAGCCCTACCCTCTTGGACAAGGGTAACTGATTTCACTTCCAGGAAGCACTGGGGAAGATGGTTACTCAAGAGAAAGTCCAGCCTGCTCCCGCCAAAAGCTACCTCACGCTGAACGGAGGAGTATTCACCAAACTGGGGCAACCCCCTTTGACACAAAGCTTGATATACCAGTTCCCCTGGAACATGAGCGTCCACCGAGACTAATTTCCCGTTTAAGAGGGTCATCACCAAGTCGTATCTCGTCCTCCGAGAGGAAGATGACCTTTCGGCCAGGAAGACGGTTTGTCCTGGGAAAAGCAGGCTATTCAATCTTCCTGAATTGGGGAGATAGACCCTCTCCTTGCTCCCCTTTAACTCCACAAGGCATGCGAAGCGGTTCTCCCTGCGGAGAAAGCCTGCTTCCCTTATCTTGTCAGCTATTTTCATCCTGAGAATGGTACAGAAATCAGGGAAGTGTTTTTCTTATCCTACACAGTAAGGCTTTGAGTTCTGGATATCCTGATATCGGGTCACGATTTTTTATATCAGTGAGGACATTGGCGTTGGCTTGAGCCCAGCCGTGGGGAATGCTGACCACTTGAGGGGCAATATCCTCGGTGACTTTAGCCTTCATCTTTATGCCTCCCCTCTTCGTCTCTATCACAATCATTTCACCATCAACGATGTCGTGCTTCTTGGCAGTGGCGGGATGAATCTGGGCTAGAGGTTCGGGAGCTCTGCGGCGCATCTGGGTCATATTGCGGAGTTGAGAGTGAGTGTATTCCCGCATCCTCGCTCCGGTAATCAGAATCAAGGGATACTCCTTTGCTACCTCCGGCGTACGCACCGGGCTTTCGCTGGGCTCTCGGTGAGTTGGCAATGGATCAAAGCCCGCTTCCTCCAATGCCTTGGAGTAGATTTCAATCTTCCTCGACGGTGTTCTGAACCCAAACGTTTCCCGCGCATTGTAATTCTTGGTATCATAGTAGACGCCGCAGGGATTTTCCTTAAGCTGCTCCAGAGTAACTCCGCTGGGCTCAAGGAGATGAGCCACCACCTCTTCATCCGTGTTCCAGGGGAAATACTCACCCAATCCCATTTTCCTAGCCAGCTCAGTCCAGAACTTCCAGTCGGCCCAGGCTTCGCCAGGAGGTTCAATTACCTGCTTTCGCAGTAGTACGTAGGGTAGTCCAGCGTTTATCCCATAGACCATGCCCAACCCCATTTTTTCCAGAAAGGTACAGGCTGGAAGCACAATGTCGGCCATCTCGGCGGTCTCGGTCATGAAAGGATTGATTACTACCAGCAAGTCCAGCTTCTGCAACGCTTCAGCTACCTTATTTGAATCTGGTAGGGTTAGCGCTGGGTTACCTCCCGTTACTATCAGAGCCTTGATGGGATAAGGCTTCTCACTGAGCACTACATCAGGGAAGACCACTGTCTGACCATAGGGAACTGCTTTTCCTCCGGTCTTATAGAATACAGGGTATTCAGCCGCTCCTATTGGTTCCTCGTCTACCGGTAGCCTCAAATCGCTGAGGCGTATGAGCGGGGTCATCGCCCAGCCACCGGGCACATCAAGGTTCCCAGTTACTGTTTGCAGGATACACAAGAGACGCTCATTTTGCAGCCCATTCCCGTTCTGAGCCAGCGAACAGGTACCCGGAATAATGCAGGCTGGCTTGACAGTGGCGAATATACGGGCAACCTTTCTGATTTCGGGAGCCGGTACCCAGGTTATTCCCTCCACCTTCTCCGGAGGATATTGCTTAACGTGCTCTTTCAATTCATCAAAGCCAACAGTCCACTCTTTAAGAAACCGTCTATTGTAAAGGCCTTCTGATATGATGACATTCAACATGGCCAGCCCTAGAGCAGCATCGGTTCCCGGTCTAATCTGAAGGTGTATGCCCTTCTTGGCTAGTGGCGTGCGTCTGGGGTCTATGACGATGAGCTTTAATCCCCTGTCTACTGCCGCATGGATGTGTTCGGCCCACATCCAGCGTGATTCATCCGGGTTATTGCCCCAGAGTACGATGCATTTTGCCTCCAGAGGGTCTTCGCTGGTGAATCTTCCAAAGGTCATCAGGTGAGCTATGACACGAATGCGGAAGCAAAAGCTTTCCACGGAGATCAAATTTGGGGTGCCAAAGGCTCCCTTGAACCGCTGCGTGAAAGCGGCTAGCTCAATATTCTCCACCGCCATGGAGCCATTAAAAATGGCCAGGGCGTGAGCACCGTATTCTTCTTTGATTCTGGTTAACTTGCTGGCTATAGTATCGAGCGCTTCATCCCAGGAAATCCGCTTCCACTCACCGTTCTCCTTCTTCATGGGATACTTGACACGGTCTGGAGCGTAGGCAAATTCGACCAGGTTTTCCCCCCTGGGACACAAGCCACCTTTATTCAAAGGATGTTCAGGCATACCCTCGACTTTTACCAGCTTACCGTCTTCAACATAGGCGTTTATCCCGCATCCTGAAACACACAATATGCAGTCGCTTTTGATCACCTGGCTCACTTGGTACCTCCTGATACCTTATTTATCCCAAAATTATCCATATAAATTTACCATGTCGCGCTATAGAGCCTGTTCGAAAAGCATTTCTTGTAGGAGGAAGGGGTTATTCCCGCAATTTGTGGGGCTGGTCTACTTCTTTGGCCGATTTACCCAAAAATCCGCCTTGTAAGCAAAATCATCCAATACGGCAAGGAGGACTTCTCCCTTTAGTTTCAGCTTTGTCTTCAATTCTAGCAGTTTCTGTTTCGCTTTCTTACAGGTCTCCCCGGTATGAGTATCGTTATCCACCAACAAAACTTTTCTGCCTTCGATCTTTTCCTCCTCCAACCCGCCCTTTTCAAGATGCAGACTGGTCAGAGTTACATTTTTGCCTCGATCCACGAGGTAGCGGTGAAGGGCACGGGCATAAGAGGGTCCGTCAGGAAGTAGAGCTACTATAGCGCCGGGCTCACTGCCCAAAAATTGCTCAGCCTCCCTGCCTACTTTCTCTATAAAGGCTTGAATGGTGCGTTGCTCCAGTGGAGAGGAAAACTCTTCTACAGGGTTAACAGTAAGGATTGTGGTTACTTGCCCAGGATACTTGGCGATAAAGCGTAGCTCGTCATCAGTGAGGGGGAGCTGATTGTGGGCACTGGCATAGCGGACTAAATTCAGGATGCGCCCTGCTTCCTCCTTGCTAGTGAAGGCGATGCCCAGCCTGCTATAGACATATTCAAAGCCAGCTAGCCCCCCAAACTCACCAGTGGTGATCACCCTTCCTCTGGGAGACAGAGCTTCTAGGTCCAGTCCGAGCAGTTCATATTCATAAAGCTCGTAATTGCGGCGGTCCTTGAGAGTCCCATCAGCATGAATACCTGATTCATGGGCGAAGGCGTTTGCCCCTACCCCAGGCTGGTTGATGGGTATGGGAACTTTGAAGGCATAGGAAACATAATTCGCCAGCTTGGCCGAAACCTTGAGGTCTATGGGGTCACCAATTTCATATTCCTCCACCCCACGAGCAAATTTCAGGGCAAGGATACAGCTCAGCAGGTCTGCCTGCCCAGCACGCTCACCCAGCCCATTGACCGAGGTATTAATATAGGCATCAACCCCTCCGTCAATTGCCCCCTTTGCCCCGGAAACGGAGTTAGCCACTGCCATGCCTAAATCATTATGGCAATGCAGCTCGATAGGGATTTCCACCTGCTCTGCCAGGGTTTTAACCCTTTCATAGATGGTGGTGGGTGTTTCATAGCCCAAGGTATCACAGTATCTAAGGCGGTCTGCCCCTGCCCCTTTGGCTGCTTGAGCGAACTCTATCAGGTAGCCCAGGTCTGTTCGAGAAGCATCCTCAGCATTTACCCCAATGGTCTTCACGCCTTGCTCCTTAGCATAGGTTACTGCCGCTAACATCTCTCGAATTACCGCCTCTCGATCCAGCTTGCCACGGAATTTATGCATAATCATCTGGTCCGAAGTAGATATAGAGAGGTTTAAATCTTTTACCCCGGTAGTAATAGCCTCAGCTACATCTGGGACAACCGCCCGACACCAGCCCTCTAAGATGAGAGACCCCATGGCCCCCATTTCTCTAAGCTCCAAATTAGCCCGCAAATAGTTCTGCTCATTCTTGGCGAAGGGAAAAGCAAATTCAGATTGATGGATACCCATCTCACCGAGATATATGTTTACCATGGTCTTTTGCAGCTTGGAGAGGTTAATTCGAGAGGCTTGCACTGCATCCCGATTGGTCACATCAATAAAATACACCTTGGGCATCTTTTGGCTTGACTCCTTTGGTATCCCTTAGCTTTCTGTTGGGAAACTACTTACTGTATAATGCTCTATAGTTTTATAATACTTTACAGTCCTATAATTGGCAAGCCCTGGAGAGAAAGAGTTTTCACTTTAGGCGAGCAAGGTGTGAAGGACGAAGGTTTGCACGATGATGTAAGTGGGGGTGAAATGAAGCTTAGTCGAGAAGAGGTGAAGCACTTAGCTCTTCTTGCCCGCTTGGGACTGAGTGAGGCGGAGACGGAGAGATTCAGAGAGCAGCTGTCAAATATATTGGAGAACTTCGAGACACTACAGCAAGTGGATACCACTGATGTCGAACCTACCGCACACTCCATCGCTCTGGAAAACGTGCTGAGGGATGACGAACCGGCGCCCTCGCTTCTAGCAGGGGAAGTGTTAGCCAATGCCCCTTCTCAAGAAGAGGATCATTTCAAGGTGCGGGCGGTGCTGGAGTGAGGATGGATCTCTTTCGTTTGACTATTCATGAGGCAAGCGAGCTGCTCCGGCGCCAGGAGCTCTCTTCCCTGGAGCTAACCCAAGCTGTCCTTGACCACATAAGGGAAGTAGAGGGGAAGGTTCGTGCTTTTGTCACTATCACCGAAGACCTGGCTCTGCAGCAGGCAAAAGCCGCAGACCAGAGGATAAGAAAGAGGGAAACGGCACCACTTGCCGGCATCCCGGCGCTGATCAAGGATAATATCTGCACCAAGGGGGTACGCACCACCTGTGGCTCAAGGATGCTGGAGAACTTCATCCCACCCTACGATGCTACAGTGATGGAGAAGCTGAAGGCTTGTGGGATAGTGATGGTAGGCAAGGCAAATATGGATGAATTCGCTATGGGTTCTTCCACTGAACACTCTGCCTTTTCCCCCACGCACAATCCCTGGGACTTGAGCCGTGTTCCCGGTGGTAGCAGTGGGGGCTCCGCAGCAGCAGTAGCTGCGGACGAGGCTGTTTATGCCCTTGGCTCTGACACGGGTGGAAGCATTCGCCAACCGGCAGGATTCTGTAATGTGGTCGGCTTGAAGCCAACCTACGGGAAGGTATCCAGATATGGCTTGGTGGCTTTTGCCAGTTCTCTGGATCAGATTGGACCGCTGACCAAGGATGCTACTGATTGTGCCCTGGTGATGAATGCCATCATTGGCTATGATTCCAGGGATTCTACCTCCTTACCCCATCCTGTGCCTGACTACACACGGGTGCTTATCCCTGACCTCCACGGGCTACGTCTGGGGGTGCCTCAGGAGTATTTTGTCTCCGGGATGCAAAAAGAGGTAGAGGAGGTAATGAATTCCGCCATTGCTAAGTTGGAGGAACTGGGGGCAAAGATAGACTGGGGAGTGTCTTTGCCTCATACCCCTTACGCCTTGGCGGCTTACTATATCATCGCTCCCTCCGAGGCTTCGGCTAACCTTGCCCGCTATGATGGGGTGAAGTATGGTTTTTCTGTTCAAGATGCGGAGAGTATGTGGGATGCTATGGAAAAGACCAAACAATTTGGTTTTGGTTCTGAGGTGAAAAGGCGTATTATGCTGGGAACCTATGCCTTATCAGCAGGCTACTACGATGCCTATTATCTTAAGGCTCAGAAGGTGCGCACCCTGATAAGGCAGGAGTTTGACCAAGCCTTCGAAAGGCTCGACGCTCTGGTTACTCCCACCTCCCCCACTGTGCCCTTCCGGATCGGCGAGAAGGTGGATGACCCCCTTCAGATGTATCTTAGCGATGTCTGCACCCTGCCGATAAATATCGCTGGCATTCCGGCTATTTCCCTCCCGGCTGGCTTTGTAGACGGACTCCCGGTAGGCATGCAGGTTATCGGTAAGCCTCTTAGCGAAGAGATGCTACTCCGCATTGCCTTCGCCTATGAGCAAGCCACTGATTGGCATAAGAGGAAGCCTGAAATCTAAGATAAAAGGAGGGCAGGGAAATGCCATACAAAGCATGGACGGTCACCATTGGGGGCGAGGAGCATGTAGTTGAGATTGAATGGGCTTTCTGGGGGAGTTTCAAGATGAAATTAGATGGAGCTATAGTGAAGAAACGTTTCTTAAGTCCCTCAAGGGTTGATTTTAAGATGGCAAGCACGCCGGCAGTGCTAAGTAGGTCAGGTGTTTTTTCTTTTTTAACGAAATGGGAACTTTACGTTGGCGGAAAGCTAGTAAGGGAGTAGGCAAGCTTAGCGGCTCATAAAGTGGGTGTCAGGTGCTGCACCTGACACCCACAAGACTGGCATAAGAGTAGACCGCCAATTTAGAAAGGGGTTCTTATAATGCTGCAATACTTTGATGCTACTCAGCTTATTGACGGACTTTGTGAAAAGCTGCAAAACACAGAGTTCGAGGACTACGAGGCAGCGGGTGAATTATTGCTGGACGTTGGCGACATAGTTACGGAGTATGTCAATACTGAGCTGGGAGAGTTAGCCTCCGTTTGGGTGAAGGACAAGGATAAAGGGAAAATTAAGTCTGTTTGGGCTTATGGAACAGATTTCTGGCCAGATATAGCGATAGAGGTGCGCGAGTTGCCCATGATTGCCCTTGAGGTGAAACTGGCTAAAAGAGACAGCGGCTTGGCTGAGGTGGTGACTTCAGCTATTGGGAAGGCACTCATCTACTCTGTCCAATATTCCTATGGCATTGCCTTTGTTCTTGATAGGTCAGAAAGCGATCTGCGCCGGCATTGGTTTGATAGCGAGATAGAGACCCGACTGTGGGAAAATCACCGCATAAGGCTGATTATCAGCCGATGAGGCGATAAAGTGAAGCAGGAAAAGTACGATGTTGTGGTTATAGGTTCCGGGATGGGTGGACTATGTGCTGCTGCACTGTTAGCTCATCAAGGTTACCGAACACTGGTGGTGGAAAAGCTACCGCTAATAGGTGGCAGGGCTTCCTCTGTGGAATATAAGGGTTTTATGCTTAGCACCGGTTCCTTCTATGTAGAGACAGGGGGGATAGTGGAGGCGATTTTTAGAGAGGTGGGCGCTGACTTTGAAGTGCGTCCTTTTCCTGTCAGGCTTTGCTTTAGGATAGGGGGGAAGGACTATGAATTACCAGAAAAAGGAGGGCTAAGGAGGCTGCTTTCTCTCTTTGCGGATAATGTGGAAACTGAGAAGATTATGGCTGCTCTTCGGCGGGCCTTCGCCTGGAAAGAGCCCTCCAGCTCGCTTTCGGTTCAGGATTGGCTTCTTCAATATACCCATAATGAGCAGGTTCTGGCAGTATTTAAGGGGCTGGTTACCTTTCAGTGTGTCAATTTCCATGAGATGCCGGCCAATGAGTTTATCCGACAGCTTAAGCTAGCCCAGGGAGCTACTGCTGGTGTCCCCCCAAAAGGGTTCTCGACACTGATGAAACAACTAGCCAAGGCGATAGAGGCAGACCACAGGGAGGTCTGGACTCGCTGTCGGGCAAAACGTATCCTGGTAGAGGATGAGGTAGTCAGGGGAGTGGCGGTAGAAAAAGACGGGAGCGAACTGGAAATACCAGCCAAGGTAGTGATTAGCGATGTCGGTCCCCAGGAAACCCTGACATTGGCGGGAAGCGAGAATTTCGAGAGAGGGTATCTAAAGGAGCTGAGAGAGAAGGTTTGGCCTGTCTCCTTTATTGGCCTGGCCATTGCCAGTGATAGACCTCTTATTGATTATCCTGGCGTTCTGGTCTTGACCGAAGCTCGGCGGGCAGTCTCTATGGTGTGCTCCAGCCTTACCTGCCCTGAATTAGCCCCTCCAGGGAAACACTTACTTATGGCATATAGTGCTCCGGGTTCCTCCTTCCTTCCCCAGAGACCGGAGAAGGAGATCGAATTAGTGATTCAAGATTTGAGGGACAATCTGCCCAGGTTTGATAGGGAGGCTGAGGTCTTCCACGCCAGCTACTGGCAAGGGGACTGGCCAATATATCGTGCTTTGCCAGGTTGTCTCCCTCAGAAGACCTCTGTGGAGAATCTATATAATGTCGGTGATGGGGTAGCACCTTTAGCGCCCCTAGGTCTTCCCGGCTGTGCTGAAAGCGCTCGAATTGTGGTGGAGGAGGTAAGACAAAGGATTAAACCTGGGGCAACCTGACTTTGAGAAGGAGTTTTTTCATGCTTGTAGTCAATGAAGACAAGTGTATCGGGTGTGGTCAATGCGTCCCTTTTTGCCCCAACGAGGCGCTGGAGGCTTGGGGAATAGCTAAGGTGAAGAGGGAGGATTGCACCGATTGTCTTATTTGTGTTGATTACTGTCCGGTGGATGCTCTAGAGATATTGGAGGGAGGCAACGGGTGACG
>Ga0315314_1000573_pt1 | contig 39228 bp, 38 predicted proteins | sample TDP9_MG_FD_203631 | JGI IMG/M metagenome (GOLD analysis project Ga0315314, IMG submission 203631) | Freshwater sediment microbial communities from Lake Towuti, South Sulawesi, Indonesia - TDP9 | ecosystem: Environmental > Aquatic > Freshwater > Lake > Sediment | place: Indonesia: South Sulawesi... | reverse complement strand
ATGTTGGGCAAATTCAAATCCCTAACTTGCTACCAACAGGGCTTCTTGCGCTTCGTGGGGTAATTGGACAAGAATGAAATAGGACTGCGGATAAACATAATCTTCTCCGGATTCATCAATGACTCTGTGAAAGAGGGGACGTTGTTTCCGGGTGAACTTACAGATCCCTTTCCATTTCCGGCAGTCTTTCCAAATGCGCCGCACGAACCACCGCCGATGTGGTCACCCCGAGAAATCGAGCCACTTCCGCTGCCGAATAACCCATCTGCTCCACTGCCACCTGGCAAAATAAACGACGCGCCCGCGAAACCCTCTTTCGCCGCATCCCAGACCGCAACTCCCACTCCCCCACTCTCTCTCCCTTCCCAATCCGACGAGCTAATAACCCCAAATCTGGGACCTTGCCCCTTAATCGTAACGTATTCCTTTCCCGTTTATCGGCCTCCACCAATAAACCTTCCACAAACTCGCCACTCCCCAATATCCGGTCATCATGGGCAGCCTTGTTCCCCTTCCTCCGCAACGAAACAACCTGTGACCAGCCACCCAAACTACGAATCAACCCCCCACCCACTAACTCCGGCCTCCTCCCCCAGGATATTCCTTCCCGAATAAAATCCTCGTACTTCCTTATGGCCCTTCTCCTTCTCCGGCCAAAATAACCAAGCACCGTGTCTACTTCCTGCCACTTCCGTTCCACTTTCCCCATCACAGCCGAATGCCCCGCCCAGGGATATTGGGAAAGCCCCCTTATATCTTTAACGATCCCGGCCCTCACCGGATTCAGATGGATATACCGGGTCAGCTCCAATAGATAGGGATCATCTTCGCAAACGATGGATTTATACCGGTTTTGAAAAAGATGCCCATACCGCTTATGCCTCCGGTTGAAATTCACCACGTAGCCGGTCAAAAGCTTCCGCATGCTCTTGGCCAGAGGGCGATTCCCCGTCCTGACCAACAAATGGAAATGTTATGTGAAGCTCTGGATTATGTGAAGTTGAGCCCCTATCCATTATGAGTCTCCCCGCCATTTTGCCTTTATTCGCGCCCCTTTGCCGATAATACTACGCATAATTCCATGCTATGACAAGTTCTGACTGCCTCGACCGACGAGGCGGAGAAAGGAGGTTGTCATGGCATTGGAAGGGGTATTTGTATAAAGGAGGGGACGTCCCTGAAATTATAACTTTCTTTTTTGAGATTTTATGGTAAATATACTCCATGCCACAACAAGCACACCTGGATGCACCCAGGATTCTTCAACATATCATCACGTTAGGGATCGAAAGAAGAAAAAATCATTTTCGTCTTCTTTTACGCCCCATCAACCCCCACTTTCCGATTATTCCTCGCCATTAACTGTCTAAAATCCTGTCCCTTTATTTATTACCGCCTGCGGTCGGGAGGGGCGATTAAGCTCAGGGCCGTGGCGCTTTAGCGATGCGTCCCCCGCAGCGTCTTGTTCTGCTCAAGTCTCTCTTTCCAGTAGCCAGGTCTACGATTGAGATGGGCTACGGCAAGAATTCGAACAGACCGAGACTTGATCTGATAGATCACTCCGTATGGAAATCGATTGACTAAACAACGGCGGGAGTTCTTGGATAATGGTGACCAAGCATCCGGATACTGAATAATACGAGTAATGGTGGCGTAGACTTCCTCCGCAAATTCAAGACCGAGCCCTGGCTGGAATTGCTCGTAATACTCCACATCCCTATCGAATTCAGCTTCGGCTTCGGGGTGGAAGTAAAATTTCATCGCCGATATTTCTTACGGATATTGGAGAAAACCTTCTTTCCAGGAACAAGCTTTATTTCGCCTTTGTCAATTTGTGAAATGCGGCGTTCAGCTTCTTCAGCCCACAGTCGGTCGATTTCCAGCTGCGTGGGAAGGTTGAGGCTAGTAAGCAACTTCTCTACAAGACTCACTCGGGCCTCGGCTGGGAGCGATAATGCCTCATCGAACACTTTTTTGGCAACAACAGGCATACTTATGTCCTCCATTTACATATATTCAAGCATATTTTGTTACAACAATCAAATCCTTGCGAGAGCAGAGTGGACGCGCGGCTGAGCGGCGGGCCGAAGGCCTGTCTGCTCCAGTCCCGCTGCGGCGGGATTCGCCCGCCGCAGGCGTAGAACACCCTGCCCTCAGACGCAAGCACGCTCCTCTCGACCGCCGCTCTCACCTCTGACTTTTCCATTATGCCACGCCCCTAACTGTCTGAAAACCTGGTTCTTTATTTATGACGGCGTGCGGTCGGGAGGAACATCGAGGGTTAGCCGCCGAGTTTACGAGGTCGGCTCCACTCTCTTGTTATACGCCCCTTTAATATCTAGCATTTTAGCCTGAGCCGCTTCAAGGATGGAATCACGTATGAATGAACTCGCTTCCAGAATCTCTATGCCGATCAATTCACCATCCTTGTTTAACTCAGCCGTGACGTTAGGGCTTAACTCGACACTGCCCGATTCCTTCTCGTCAGAAATGACCAGATGCAGAATATCTTCGTCTTTGAAATATGTCATTTTTGGCTTACCCATGTAAAAACCTCCCCGCTCTCAGGCGGAAATTGATTTGCTGCCGAGTGGTAGCGTGTATGGTAACAGGCTTTATTTCATTTCCCGTTATTTCGCAAGGAACCAAAACCAATTGGTCAACATGTGTGCCCACCACAACCAGCCTTCGCGTTACTGTATCAAAATACCTTTCATCCGAATAACGCAATATGTGCTCAATGTGCTTAAGCTCGAATCCTCTCAGCTTAGCCCTGTATTTGATGTACTCAGACCAAATGATTCTTAGCTCTTCTGGATTTGTCAAATTTGCCTCCGAGTGCGGGATTCATATTCTAAAAGTATAATCGGGATAGGGCGGATCCTCGTAGCTCCTCCCCTCCCACACCACCGTACATACGGATCACGTATACGGCGGTTCGGTAAAGTAAGTCAACAGGAATACCCATCGACCGGAAGACTCACCCGGTATGCCCCAACCCTGGTTTCACCCCTTACCCTCTCAGACAGCGTAAAACGATTTGACGGATGCATTACCAGGTCTGGTCACGTCGGTAATCTTCCCCTCTACCGTTCAGGCCTAGAACACGGTGCCCTCAGACGCGCCCCCCGTTCGGGCCGACCGCCTGCGGTCGGGAAGAACGACAAAGCTCACCAGCCGCTATGAAGCCTTAGCGAAATAGCGGTCTGGTGCAACGGCATGTTGGGCAAATTCAAATCCCTAACTTGCTACCAACAGGGCTTCTTGCGCTTCGTGGGGTAATTGGACAAGAATGAAATAGGACTGCGGATAAACATAATCTTCTCCGGATTCATCAATGACTCTGAGATACCCTTCTTTTTCGGCCTCGTCATCCGGAAGGACTTGATAAATCTTGCGCTTCTCCAAATCCTCACAGTCCTTATTCTCGATGCAAAGCGCAAATTTCATATTTTCTTTTTTTCCTGCCATATCTTTAATCCAAAAACCTCTTTATTTTCATTTTCTTTCTGCCAATGCCGTGGGCTTCATACCAGTGTAACTCGGCTCTGCATACCCTTCCACTTTCAAGCCGAACTTTTGCTATTCCTTTGAGCTTGCGCCACCGACCGGGACCATATTGTTTCTGAATCCGCATTATATCTCGGATATTCCCCCCTATGGCAATTGTTTCAATTTCCCCGATCTCTCCAATTATCTCAAAATACACGGGATTTCTCTACCTCATAGCAGCAAATATTTTATGCACCCAACGGGCTGGCGGCTGAGCTGCGGGCCGAAGGCCCGTCTGCTCCAGTCTCGCCGAGCGGGATTCGCCCGCCGCAGGCGTAGAACACGCGGCCCTCAGACGCGAGCACGCTCCTCCCGACCGCCGCTCTCAGCTCTGACTTTTCGATAATGCCACGCCCGTAACCATCTGAAAACCTGGTTCCTTATTTACGACCGCCTGTGGTCGGGAGGAATATTTATTTTTAATTTTATTCTGCTAATGGCCTAATTTTATGAGAGAAAAGCTGGTTCGTCAAGGCTTCAAAGAATGGGGGTCGCCTCAAAAAATATACTCGGGGTCAGGGGTCCCCTCGGTAAGTAATTGCTCCAAGCCGATTCGGTTAAAAGTGTCAACTCCTCGGGCGTATACCGGGACGTCCCTCCAAATCTGGTTTTCCTTGAACCCTGGAATCCTTAAATTAACGCTTCTTCAATCCAGCCGAGTCTAATCAACTGAATACGGTTCAAGTCACTAACACCCAATTTATATTTCTTATCGGCGACGCTGATATGGATGGGGGGAACGTCGAGGGCCCGGTCTTCACCGAAAAAGGCGATCCGCTTCACCTGAAGGAGGTGGGCCCCTATCGCATCTACGGCCACAGGATCTGTGCCCACGATAAGACCTTTGTAGGGCCAAACGTATCTTTTGTCAAAGAAATGGGCTCCTCTCCCGTAGAACTGTGGTGTGAGAGCGCAGAGGATATTCAGGCGGGTTTTTCCTTTTACGATGGGGTAGGTCCAAATTTTGCCCAAGGGCGAGCAGCCTTCATCATGGTAGGAGGGTGGATTGGGGACAAACATAATGTAGTTTTTCAGGCAGCCTCCGACACCGGACCAATGATGGGTTCTCACTGGACGCACGTTGACCAGCGCCGTGGAATTGAGAAATATACGGTTATCCAATACTCCCCGGTCATCCACGCCGATATTTTTCCCCAATACTCCAACATCCAGCAGCCGGTGCCGGATGACTTCTTCTAATTCTTTAGGGGTCCGCAGGTACCCCCAGACATTGCTCTTAATTCCCACCACATCCGAACTCTTGAAAAGCTTCCGCCAGGCCTGCAGGGGTTCATTTTCTCCCAGGAGGGTTTTTACAGCTTCATCGAGCATGGACTGAATGACTTCCGTGCGCACCTTATCATGTCTTGCCAAAACCTCAGCATTCCGAATGAGGACGACCTTCGCTTTCTGCTCCCCTTTGGCTTCCCCCGAAAGGCCCGACCCCAGAGCAGCGGCCAGGGCCGTTCCAGCTGCCTTACGCAAGAAGTCCCTGCGGGTGATCACCCTTTCTTCCGTCATACTCAACTCCTTTATATGGGAGGCAGATTTGCGCAGATAGAGGGGAGATATTGGCCGTATTTTCTGGCTAATTATTTTGAAAATCCTACAAATCTGCGTTTACCCTGTTAGATAGTAAACATCTGACAGGGTGAATCAGCGTCCAATTTTATTTTCGGCAGCCTGAAGCAGTTCCTCGCCATCCGCTTCGTTCGATGCCCCAAAAACAATCAGGACGAATTCTCTCTTCTGCCTCGCAAAGGTCCATTTTCGGTCTTCTGTTCGCAAACGATCCTTACCGGCGGCCTCAGGCATGTAAGCTTTGGTGAAACTCTGGAGACCTTCTCCAGCCTCTCTGACAGTAGGATACCGGACCAGCAGAAGATGGCTTTTTTGCCTGTTCCTAAGATACTGAGCAAGCACGGCTTGCGTCTGGGGATTTAAGTTAAGGATGTTGCGGTGCGCTACAAAAAAACGCTGATTCAGAAGAACATGACTTCTGATAAAGCGGAGGTTCCTTTCGACAAGTCCAGCCTGCTTACCCGGCAGGTAGCTGATCAATTTTGGCTCGCGGCCGATCTCGCCAATGGACCGGGCAACCTCCTTTCCAACATTTAGAATCCCGGATTCGACTCCCGACCCCTCCCCTTCTGCGTATATGCTGACAAAATATTTCCCCTTCCAAAAACGAAGCAATCCTCCCCCGAATTCCGATCCCTGGCCGATCCCGGCATCTTCGTCCTGGCGCTCAAAAGAGAAAACCCCGTAGGCGTCTTCTGAGGAGCCCATTTCATAGACTTCAATGACGATGGGCGGCTGTCCCGGTTTTTCAAGTCGCCGTACAGTGAGGTTTTTGAAACCATAGGCCAGGAAAAGTTCTGCAGCCCCGTCGATGTAATCGAAAAGGGTGCGAGAGTTATAATTCTTCGCCTTTCCATCCCACTTCCATCCCTCAATTTCTGAAGGGAAAGGCATCTCTCGTGGCATTCTGTCCTTCTCAACGCCCAGGCTTGGATTGGGCGACGCAACTATCCACATCATTATGATAACAAGAAAAACCCAAAATCGCATGCCAGTAATTAGGACGCAGATTTGCGCAGATATGCGCAGAAAGATGTTCCTTTTAGTCGGGTAAGGCCATACCTAAGTCGCTGATCAATGCTTTACTGGCCTTTTATTTTTCAAGTCCAGAAAACCTGCGTCCTCGAAAATTCCTAAATCATGGATGCTTGCAGATGACATTGAGAAGAGCCTGCCTCTTCTCTTTCCTGACCGCTCTCACAGCTCGTCCCAGCGCCGGAATGATCTCTGCCGGGTCTTCCACCCTCTCTCCATAGCCCCCGAAGGATTCCACAATCTTTTCGTACGCAGGGGAAGGCTCGAGATCGCAAAGGACAAAATGATTTTCTTTCACCGCCCACCCTTGCGGATAAAGACCAATGACCGCTCCTTTTACCGCATTCCAGCACTGATTGTTGAAAACCACCACAACTACCGGAAGATTCTGGGCGACGAAATGGCAGGCAGTTGGGGCAGTGAAGTGATATGTTCCATCCCCCAGGCAGACGATCGGGACACAATCCGGCCGCGCGAGCTTTACCCCCAAGGCCGCCCCGAAGCACCACCCCAACCCACTAGACATGGGAGACCCAAAGAATGAGGCGGGTTCTCGGAGAGGAACCTGGTGCGCCCGCAAATCATATTCATTGATGATTACCGTATCCCCATCCCTTACCCGACCCACGCAATGGGATAACCATTCCATATCGATAGGGCGATCCTGCTTAAGTTTGTCGGCCGATGCCCTCCAAGCGGCCCTCTGGTCCTCATGTTCTTTGGACAGTCGGTTGAACCGCTCCTGGATAATTTTTCTTTTTTTAGATCGATAGACGGAAAGGGCCTCTCTCAGAGCCCTCAGCCCAATTTCCGGATCCGATGAGATGGGAACGTCTACCGGGAAGGTGCGTATGGGATAACGCGAAAAAAATGGGTCAATCCCCATCTGAATGACTTTAGCACCGGCCTTAGGCTTGGTTTTGATCGGGAACCAGGGAACATCGGATTCGATAATCAGGATTACATCCGCTTTCCCCAGGTATCTCATCGGATCGAAACCAAGATGTAAGGGGTGTTCTGTTGGAAAATTCATGTAAAGGTTACTGAGGGCCATCGTCACAGGGAGGGCAAAAGATTCGCAGAGCTTCACCAACTCCTCCACTGCTGCTGGATTCTTCCCCACCATAGAAGTAATCACCAGGGGATTTTTCGCATCCTGCAACAACTCCGCAGCTTGGCGGATGGCTTGAGAAGCCGGTCCTGGTTTAGCATACAGCTTCTGACTTGCGGGTGTATAGGTAAACTCTCCCTGTTCCTCGGCCAGGATTTCACGGGGCAAGCTCAGGTATACCGGTCCCTTTGGCTCGCACATGGCAATGTTCAGAGCCCGATCGACGACCTTCTCAACCTGGGCAAAATTTCTAAGCTCGTAATCCCACTTCACGTATTCCCGCAGCATGGAGGCCTGATCGAAAGATTCCTGCGCCCAGTGAATGTGCAGGTTGCGACCCCCTTTGATTTCCCCCTCAGTAATCGGCGTCCTCCCGGCCGTGAAGATCAGGGGAATGTTCGCTCGGGAAGCGTTCATCACGCCAGTCAGACCATTGGAGGTCCCCACGTTTACGTGTACCATCACCACCTGGGGCTCCCCCGTGATCATGGCAAACCCGTGAGCCATACTCACAGCCGCAAATTCATGGGGAACCAGAATGGGCTTGGGGAATTCTTTTCCTTCCGCCGCGAACCGGGCAAAAGCATCAATCAGGGGAGCGAAATCCGTGCCCGCGTTTCCGAAGAAATATTTGATTCCTCGATCTCTGAGAACTTCCAGATAAGCCTGGGCGACGTTATCGATGCCGATAGTAATGGTCTTGGGAAAATCTTTCTTAAGTTTCTTGCCCACTGCCATGAAGGTCCTCCGGTCAAATGGGACACAGATTTTCGCAGAATTTAGGGATTTTAAATAGAATACAGTTTTAAAAACTTTAAATAATTATCTGCTTAAATTTGCGTTTACCCTGTTAGATAGTAAACATCTAACAGGGTGAATCCGCGTCCCAAAAAATTCTAATCCTTCAGCAGCTCCCTGGCAACGACCATCCGTTGTACCTCGGATGTCCCTTCGAAAATTCGAGTGATTCTCACATCGCGGTAAACCCGCTCGAGGGGAGACTCTTTCATGTATCCCATCCCCCCATGGATTTGCAAGGCCGCGTCCGCCGCGCGGTTGACCATCTCCGTGCAAAATACCTTGCACATTGCGGCCTGCTGGATAACCCGCTGTTTTTGATCGCGGCACCAGGCCGCATGATAGACCATCTGCCTTCCCGCGTAGATCGAGATGGCCATGTCCGCGAGCATCCACTGGATGGCCTGATTGACGCAGATGGGCTTGCCGAACTGCACTCGCTGTTTGGAGTGGGCGATGCTCAGGTCAAGCAGATATTGAGCCGTTCCCACACACGCCGCCGAGATCGTTATCCGTCCTTTCTCCAGGACCTTCATGGCCGTCACAAATCCTTTGCCTTCTGCGCCTCCAATGATATTCTCCGCCGGCACCTGACAGTCTTCAAAGACGAGCTCAGCAGTATTGTTTCCATGAATCCCCATTTTGCGGTCGATCTTGCCCACGGAAAACCCTGGAAGAGTTTTCTCTACGATGAAAGCCGTGACCCCACGGGTACCTTTCTCCTTGTCCGTCACCGCCATTACTGTGACCACATTGGCGATATCCCCGTTGGTAATGAAATGCTTAAGACCGTTGAGCAAATAAACATCCCCTTTTTTAGCGGCCTTGGTCTGAATGTTGGCCGCATCAGAACCGGCATTGGGCTCAGTAAGGGCAAAGGCCGCAGTCCATTCGCCGCTGGCGACGCGGGGCAGGTATTTCTGCTTCTGCTCCGCAGTTCCGTCGATCAGGATCCCCTGGGATCCAATGCCATTATTGGTCCCGAAACGAGATCGGAAGCAGGAATTGGCGCTCCCAAACTCTTCGTTCAGCACGCACTCTCCCAGGGTGTTCAACCCCATCCCTCCATATTCTTCCGGGATGGATAGTCCGAATAATCCCAGCTCCCTCATCTTCTGCACGATGCTTTCCGGGATCTTCTCTTCTTCTTCTACCTTCTGGGAAATGGGCTCCAGTTCGTTCCTGACGAAGCGGTGGACGGTATCTCGCATGAGTCGAATGTTTTCCGGCAGCTCAAAATCCATGGTTTCTCCTCCTTTGAAGATCGCTTGGACGAACGATGATTTTACGAAAGCGCAGGCATCATAGCATAAAGGTTTCTCGATTGACAACCCATAAAGAAGGGTTCCAGGGGTTTAGGGTTCGAGGAGCCCATCTCTTGCACCCTGGACCCCTTGAATCCTGGAACCCTATTTTTAGAATTTGGGGGAGGAGAGTTCTGCTTTTTTGAGGATGCGATAGGTTTTGAGGTAGGTTGCCCTGGCCCGCTCTTTGTCCATTCTCATCCAATCTCGGGCAATCTCTCTCAGATGTCCGACCCTTTCCTTAAGGCCCTCGATCCCCAGGGCTTCCTGGGTAGCTCGTTCTAAAAGGCCCCTGGCTTTTCTCTCCTGCTCCGAACCACTCTGCCGGGCCATCTTGCGCAGGGTCTGGATCCGGATCTCTTTGGACTCGATTTGACCAACCGTATCCAACCCCTTACGGGGATCCAGGACAAACCAGGCTTCTGCGATCTCACTCATGAGGTGGACATTTTTCACTTTCTGGGCATATTGCGAAGCTTTATCCAGGGTCTTCATGTTCTGCTCGATATTCCCTTTGCTGAAAACTTTCGCCCTTTCCAGAAGGATTCTGGTCCGCAAATCAGGTTGACCGGCATTTCGCGCTATGGCCAAAACCTCGCCAGGTTCCAAATCAGCCTGGGCAAGGAGAATCTCTGTCAGGATCTTTTCCCTCTTTGCTGGCCAGGAGGCGTCTTTCTTGATCCCCTTTTCAGCTCTCTTCAGCAGCTCTCTTCCCTTTTCCTGGTCAATCATCTGCCATTGCTTGGCCAACTTAAGGAGTCTTCGGGCTTTAAGGAAGGAATCCTGAATTTGGTTTGCCGCCGAAAGAGTCTTCTGGAAAACGGACTCCGCTTCCTTTCTGTTCCACTTCCTAAGCTGAGTCCCAACTTGTAAAAGAGTATAGGAGAGGGGTTCAGAAAAGTGGGCGGGGATCTTCTCCGCAATGGGCAAAGCTTTTCCCTCATCAATTACTGCCCACTCCGCAGCCAGCCAGCTCAAGAGATAGGTACGATCCCGCAGGTCAGAAACCTTTTCTATCTCCTGAAAGGCTTTAGCCAAATGCGCAGTGGCCTGGGACTCATCCTTTTTGGCCTTCTCTCTTGCCCACCCCAGCTCAGAAAGTATGATAAGGGGGGCCTTATTGGATTGTTCCGGTTTTCTTGCTTCTCTTTCAGCAATCTTTTGGTACAGAGCAAAACGTAAGGAGCTTTCGGAGATTTCCCTGGCTGCCTTCATGGCCCTTAAGGAATCTTCCTTAAGCCACGTGAGTCCTGCTTCTCTGAGTAGCAGGTCTCTCGTTTCCCCCTCTTCAATCTGAAGGAGCCTCTGGAAGGTCTTTTCTTTATCCAGCAAAGCGGCCTCTCTGATCAACTGGGATAAGAGTTTGCTACGCCTGGGCCCGTCTGGGAGAGACAGAACCTGCTTCAAAGCTTTCAGGAAAATATCGAGAGCCAGGGCAGGCTGGGTGTTTTTCATGCTTCTCGCCACTTCGTTCAAAGCTGTGGCCTTCTCCATGGGGAAGGAAGATGGAAAGGCCTCAGCCCATCGGTAAGCTTTAGGAGGGTCAATCTTTAAGAAAAGACGAATTTCCTCCAGGGATTTCCGGGCCCGAATTACTTCCGGATCGATTCCTTCCAGAATGGCTAAGGCCCTGGCCTGATCGGCTTTTTTCCAGGCCTCGGCCAGCGCCTCGAGGATTTCAGCTTTCCTCGATGGGTTGGAGATTTCCTTGGCCAATTTCCAGCTCTCCTCCAGCAGGGCTGCCCCTTTTTCCCTTTCCAACCTGCCCCAGTTTTCCCCCAATTCGAGGAAGGTCAGCGCTCTCGAATATGGATCAAGGATGAGCGAGGTAGCATTCGCAGTTTCTTGATATAGGGAGTTAATTTTCTCCCGCTCCTGGAGCATCCACTTCCTGACGATCCTCACGATGGTTTTAGTGCGAAAGGGTTCGAGGGGAATTTTTTCGGCCAGGTCGAGGGCTTTTTTCTTATCCTTTCTGGAAAGATGTTCGGTCAGCACTCCCAAAATCTCAGAGCGGTAAAGGGGATCTTCGAGCTGGGGCACGATGCGCAGAGTCTCTGCGGGGTCAAGGCCAGCCAGGCCTTCCGCGACCAGGGTTCTGATCTTCTGGGCCTGGAAGGGATCATTGATCCTGGAGGCTTCAGTCCAGGCTCTTTTTAGAAGGTTCTCCGCTTTTTCTCTGGGAATTCCTGAATTCCTTTTGGCAAGGTGGATAAAAGAATAGGCCCGTTCAGCTGGAAAAACGGGAGAAATTCCGGCGGCCCAACGCTCAGCTTGTTCCCAATCCAAAGGGGCCCACTGCTGGACCAACTCCTGCATGGCGAAGGCCTGGAGCTGATGGTCTGGCAAACTCTGGATTTGAGAAAATATTCCCTCTGCCCATGCTTTCTGATCTCGCGTATTTGTTCTGGCAGCAGCGGCCGAGATGCGGATGAAAGCTTTCATTTTAGGGTATAGTGAAGGGATGGATTCTGCTTCCTTCCAGGCTGCGTTGAAAAGATGCTTGGCTCTTTCTTGGTTACGGCTGCTTAGAGCTGCATTTGTTAAAGCCAGGGCCTTTAAGAATGGTTCTTTGATGGAACGGGCAATTTCGGCTGCTCGATTCCCATCAATTACGGCCCACGCATCTGCGATGGCCTTCAGGTCTCGATCGCGAAACTCGCCGTCTTCAATCTTCAAAGCCTCCTGGGAGACAAATTCCAAGGCTCCGCGTCCTTTCTTTTCATCCACCTGAAGCCATTGCTCGGCCACGGCCCGAAGCCCCCAGGTACGCCCCTCTGCCTGACGAAGTTCATCGCGTAAATCCAGAACCAGATCAAAATTAACTCCCTTCTTGCGGGCTTCTGCCTGATCGGGCCATTGGGAAAGAACCTCCCTAAGCCCTTTTATCTGATCCACGTTCTCCCGCGCTCTCAAAGCCATCTGCCAGGCCAACTGGAAGGCCTTTTCGGCAGCGTTGCGGTCCATCTTTGACCATTCTCTGGCCATATCAGCCAGAAGGTAGGACTGGTAAAAAGCCTCCTCCATTCGGCCTAAAGACTGGGAGGCTGCCTGGAAAGACTGCTCCAACAGCTCCTGGGCCGCGCTTTTTTTAGCAGGTTCAACTTGATCAGATGAGCAGGAGAAAAAAGAAATGTTCCCTCCGATGAGCAGAAAAAAGAAGAGGGTTTTCCCCATGCGGTCAAGTTTGCGATATCCAATTCCCAGGATAACCAGGATTCCGAGAAAGATCAGACTCCCCAGGCCCATCAGCCAGCGATGTTCTGATTCCTTTCTATATTGCAGGGCGCGGTCGTAAATCTTCTGCAAGGATACGCGGAGGGCAGAAGCTTCTTGGGCTAATTCACCAATGGAGGCCTTCCTTGAGCCTCTAAGGTCAGAGAAGGACTCTGCGGTTTCGGAGACTCTCCTTCTCAAGCTATCACCTGCCCGCCCCTGCTGGTCCATGGCCCTAAGAATCTGATCCAGCTTGGTGATCCGGCTCTCAGTGAAAAAGATCTCTTGGGCGCTGGAGCGCAGGCCCGGGCAGGGTTCCAGTTTGGCCTGATAGACGCTTCGGTCCTCGGCAAAGGCAGAATGATCAAGTGGTTGGGCAGACTTTTGAGAATGGCATTCCAAGCAATATCCTGCGGTCCTGGCCCACGCGGCAGAACCAAATACCCCGAGGAAAACCAAACAGGCCAAAATTATGCAGAAAATAGCTTCCAAATCCCCCCATTCCCCCCTTTGAAAAAGGGGGGCGGAGGAGGGATTTTGCAGAAATATCTTCCGCCGTCTCATTCAGCCTTCCCCTTGCGCAATGGATTCAGGTTCCTCACTGCCTGCCAGAAAATTTTCCTCTTCAAATAATGGATGCCTCTGGTGGGGCTGATTTGTTTTGGACAAACATCCGTACAATTGAATTCCATATGACAGCGGTAGATTCCGTTTTCCCTGGCGACCTGCTCCAATCGCTCGCCTGCTAAATCCCGGGAATCAGCAATCAGGCAGAACGCCCGGTTCAAGCCCATGGGACCCAGGTAGTTTGGGTCCCAGTGCATCATCGTGCAGGCTGAAACGCAGGAACCGCAGGCAATGCACTCCGTGTTCAAACCAATCACCCTGCGCTCTTTGGAGGTGGGTTTAATTTTTGCCGGTTCAAATGTTTGCCTCTTAGGAACGAAGTAAGGCTCCGCTTTCTTTAACCGATTAACCAAGAATTTGAGGTCCACCGTCAGATCCTTGAGGATGGGAATATGGCTTAAGGGCTTAAGAGCGATTGGTCCTGAACCGAGGTCTTTGATCAGAGTTTTGCAGGCCAGACCCTCTTTTCCGTTGATTACCAGAGCGCAGGAACCGCACATGGCCAGGCGGCAGGAATAACGGAATGAAAGGGTCTTATCTTGAATTTGCTGGATCTTGAAGAGGGCATCCAGGACAGTGCTTTTTTCCGCATCCCCCAGATCCACGAGAAATTCCTGTTCATAAGGCTGCAAGTCTCGCCTGGGATCAAACCGGAATATTCTAAAGGTATATATCATCTTCTTCATCTTTTTATCCGCCACAGAGCGGACAGAGAACTCAGAGAATAAGTTAGATCGAAAATTCTACTTCCTTTCTATTTTTCCTTTTTTATATCCCTATTTTGTCTTTTGCCACTCGGTGCTCTCTGTGATCTCTGTGGCAAATATTTTCTTATCCCCCGAGGGGCAGATAATTCCATACGAAAAGCAGCCCGAAGGCAGCTAAGATTAGGAAGATGATAAAAAGGACCTTTTGCGTCTTTACGTTTGCCCCCAAGTCGATCAGGAAGACGCGGATTCCCAGGGAAGCGTGAATGGCCACCGCTAAAAGCAGCAGAAATTGCAACGGCCGCCGGTAGGGGAGGAGGAAATGCAGCGTTAAAAAGAGCAGGATCAGGATGGCCGAAACTCTCTGCAGCAGCCAGGCCCACATTCCCGGAAGCGTATTGCGCCAGACTTGTAAATCCCCTACATCCCTTTTTAAAATAAATTCCTTTCCGTTCGCCATTTTTTTCTCCTCAATTTTTCACCGCAGAGCACACAGCGCGGCCTAGCCGCAATCAAAAAACTTATAACCTGAAACTGATCATGGGCCAGCTGGCCACCATAGAGCTACTAAAATCCCCCCCTGCCATGTACCAGAAACGGTTCATGGCCTACCCCCCTTTGCAAAATCCCCCCTCCGCCCCCCTTTGCTAAAGGGGGGAATGGGGGGATTTCTGAAGAGATTTTCCTTAACAGAATTTCGAGAGTTTGCAAGTTAGTAATACAGAGAGCACAAAGAATTAAATAGAATCAAACGGCCAAAAATAAACTATAATTCTTAACTTCTTTTTGCCTTTTGAATTTGTTACACCTCAGCATTCTCGGCGTTCTCTGTGGTGAAATTTCCTTTTCACTCGAACCCGATGTCTTCCGGCTGCAGACGGTTTAAAATCACTGGCCGGTCGTAGATTTTCATCTCTCCCTTCTCGCGCTTAAGGAAGAAGTTCTTCAGGTACTCTCTGTCATTTTTCTTGGGAAAATCGCTCCGGTAATGGGCGCCACGAGATTCTCTGCGCTTAAGGGCTGATCTTCCGACCATCTCCGAGACCTCCAGCAGATTGCGCATGTTCAGCCAGTCATTCCAAGCGATGTTGTAAGCCCGACCCCCGGCCATTCCTACTTTCTCCATTTCTTCTTTCAATTCCTCGATCGTTTGCAAGCCCTCCTGCAGTCCTTTCTCCTCCCGGATGATCCCTAATTTCTCCCAGTTGCTCAAGCGTAGCCTGTCCCGCAAGGGATAAATGTCCAATCCTTCGCGGTTCAGGGGAGCCTCAGCCTGCTTAACAATCTCTTCAACTTGTTTCTCATCGAAGGGCGCAAGGTCGCGACTAATTGCCTCATTGGCCAGCGTATCCCCGGCAATTCCCCCGAAGACCGTTGAGTCGGCGATGCCGTTACCGCCCAAACGATTCGCTCCGTGGACGCCCCCCGCGTCTTCCCCAGCGGCATACAGGCCATCAAGGCTGGTGTGGCACCGGGTGTCTATCGTGGCGCCTCCCATGAAAAAATGCGCTGTGGGAGAGACTTCCACTCGCTCGTGGGCCAGGTCAAACCCGTAATCACGGCAGCGCTCGACCATTCCAGGAAAGTTCTTCTTCACAAAATCTGGGCCCATCACCGAAGCATCGATAAAAACAGCCCCATTGGGCGTTCCCCTCCCGGCCTTGATCTCCATGAAACTGCTCCGGGAAACAACGTCTCTGGTGGCTCGCTCCTTCGCATCCGGAGCATACCGCTCCATAAAGCGCTCCCCTAAGGTGTTAAAAAGCTGGGCTCCAGCCCCCCTGAGTCCTTCTTCCAGTAAGGTGCCCGAGGTATTGGAACCTTTCACGATCAGGCCTGTGGGGTGGAATTGGACCATCTCCATATCCACCATTTCGGCCCCCGCGCGGTAGCAGAGAGCGATGCCATCCGCCGATTTGTCCAGGGAAGGGGCAAAGAGCTTATACATCGTCGGTCCTCCACCTGTGCAGACGAGCGTGGCCCGGGCATGAGCGACCAGAAATTCCCCGTGGTCTATATCCATAAGCAGCGCTCCCACAATCCGGGTGCCTCCCTTGTCCCAGAGAAGGTCCAAAGCTCGATGCTCGTCTAAATAATCGATTTCCCGTTTGAATACCTGCTCGGAGAGGCGGGATACGATCTCGATGCCTGTCAGGTCCCCCTTGTGAACCGTGCGGTCGAAACTCTGGCCGGCAAAAGGCTTCTGGTGGATGGTGCCGTCCGGGTTACGGTCGAAGAAACATCCATATTTCGTCTCCATCTCCTTGATCCGCTCCGGGGCAATGGTAACCAGTTCCCAGGCCAGATCCTGATTATTGATGAACTGTCCACCCTTCAGCGTATCCATAAAATGTTTCTCAAAGGAATCGGCCGGATTTAGGACAACGTTGTACCCTCCCTGGACCATACGCGAGCATCCGCCTTTTCCGATAATCGATTTGGTCACAACCAGGATTTTTATTTTTTCCCCTGAATCAGCCGCATGGAGAGCGGCGCAGAGTCCAGCCCCTCCTGCACCCAGGATGAGAATATCTGTCTGGATGACGGGAATGGAAAACGTGCTCATCTTTTTTCTTCTCCAAATCCCCCCCCCGCTTTGCTAAAGGGGGGACCGGGGGGATTTTTCTCCCGCTATAGCGCGAAGGGATTTGCGGGTGGCAAAGCCTTCTTGACCATTTAAATATTGCCCATAATCCAAGAATTCTCTGCGGTTCACGGCCCTGAAATTTTTCTTGCTCGAATCCAGAGACAAAAGATAAGTGCTCAAGGCTTCCAGATCATCAAGGGGAATCTCGTAACGGGGCATGGTCGTTCCTGGCTGGTAAAGGCGAGCATTAAGGACAAAGCGCTGGATCCATTCTGGCGACCGGTTTCGCTGGCGGGCGGCAGCCATATCTGGGCCCTCCCTCCTTCCCTCCCGACCGAAGACCTGGTGGCAGTAAGCGCAATTTCTTTCCGCGAAGACTTGGGCTCCGCGGATTTCTTCAGCCAAGAGGGGCCTGTCTGGAAGAATGACTCTTTCTCCATAGCGGGCGTTTGCCACGCCCAGGAGGCTGAAGTAAATCAGCACAACCAGGGAAGCCCCCCCGAGCGCCAGAGCCACGGGGCGGAGCAAAAGGCTTCTTTCAGGATTCCGATCGATGTAAGGCAGGAGGATGAGCAAAAACAAGATCACCACCAGGCCAACAACGCTCCCTGCCGGGTACGCCACAACCACAAACTTCAGCGTCTCCTCCACGAAGAGGAAGTACCAGGGCGGAGAGACCCGTTCCGGGTTGGCCATGGGATTGACCGCTTCCTGGAGAGTGTCGGAGAACCAGCTGGGAACGAAGCCCACTGCTGCCAGGAGAAGACCAGCAACGACTGCGGCCAATAGGGCCCTCTGAAATTTCTCGTTATCGCCACCCGCTGTTTTCTTTTCCTTTTTCCACAGCCAGTCTTGCCAGAAAAGAAGTAAGGCTAAAATGGCTGAGAACCCGAGATGAATACTATAGAGACGAGTTAGGGCTACACCTCCCAGTTCTTTTCCGCCTCGGAGAAAATCAACCGCAAAGCTGCCGATCCAGGGAATGGTAGAAAGATTCGATAGGACCACGGCCATCCCCCAGAAGGCTCTTTGAGAGAGGGGGAGAAAAAATCCGCTGAAATTTGCCCAGACTGTTATGAATAAAGAAAAAATGCTTAGAACCCAGGCTGCTCGCGGCTCAATCTTATAATCCCCCTTGTAGAAAACCCTAAGGAGATGGAGGAGCATAAGGATGAGGAAAAAATTCCCGCCTGCCCCGTGAATTCGGTGAATCATCCACCCGAAAGGCACCTGCTCATTCAACTGCTCCACGGAAGAAAAGGCCTGGGCAAAAGTGGGGATGTAATAAACCATCAGAAAGATGCCGGATAGTGAGGTCAGAGCAAATGTTCCCCACAATGCGTGGGTGAGCATGCCGAAACCTAAACTGGTTTGTAGTATCGCGTTAGCCTCTCTTTGGTTTTTGCGCCCGACCGCTTCCATGTTCATCCTAAACGCCTCCAACAAGAACAATGTCTCCTTTCACCTTTATCTTTAGGCGTTCTAAGGGCGAGGGTGGAGGGCCGCTGAGCACTCTACCTTCAGCATCGAAAAGACCGTCGTGGCAGGGGCAATAAAATTCTCTCTTCTCTGGATTCCAGAAAACCTTGCAAGCCAGATGGGTGCAAACCAAGGAGAAAGCCCGAAAGGTCCCTTCCTCTTCATGAATCAGAACTGCTGGTGAATTTCCGTACAGGAAAGCGTTAGCTCCTCCCGCAGGGATCTCGCTTAGAGGAACTTCAATAGGAGGAGCCGCTCCTCCCCCGGGAGCCAGGAAGCGATATAAACCATAACCTAAACTCCCCAGACCGACAGCCGCTAAAAATCTGTAAATCCCTTTGATCAATCCTCTGCGGCTGGTCATGAACTGGAAGGTCTCGCCTGATAGCTGACCGGAAATTCTTTCTGCGTCTTTCATTTTCCCTTCCTGGATAGATAACTCCTTCGTCACCTTTCCCCTAAGCCAGACCGGCTCATCCGTTCCCTTTTTTTAGATCTGGCCAATAAAGGGAGGCCTCAGGGATAGAGATCTCTTTGGCTCCGATATAGCTGTGGCATTGATTGCAACCTGTTTTGGGATTATGGCAGAGCACACATTCCTTTTGGGTGAAGTCTCCCCGGTTCAATACCTCCCTGTGCAGGGTTCGCCAGCGTTCAATTGGAGCATGATATTCAGGGACAGCCATGCCCCGAGGCACGACCACTGCCAGGGGACCTTCCCCTTTCAACTCCGGCTTTTGCACCTGCTGGCAACTAATCGGGCAAAGCATTACGATAAAAAGGGTCATCAGATAATTGATCACACGCATCGCGCATTCAGATTGGAATGATGGAAACATGGAACCATGGGCTCGGAGGCTTAGCATCATCATCCCCTATTCCAGCATTCCAATTTTCCATTGTTCCGGAATTTCCCCTATTTCAGTACCAAAGCGCTTCCCAACAGATCATGCACGCCCCCCACTTCACAATCTACCCGATAGTGCTTCATAACCTCTGGCAAGTTGGCCTTACAGATGGCGCAAATGGTGGCTAAGTAATTTGCTCCAGTGGCCCGGCAGGCCTCTGCCCTGGGTTGCCCACCAGCCAGGCGAATTTCCATAATTTCGTCTGCCAGAAGTCCTCCTCCAGCTCCACAGCAAAAAGTTTTTTCCCGGATGGTTTCTGGATGCATTTCCACAAAATGATTGCACGTGGCCTTAATGATGTTCCGGGGAGGTTCGAAATATCCAGTTGCCCGGGCCACGTTGCAAGGATCGTGGTAAGTGACGCGCAAATGATCATTTGCCGTCTTGTCGATCTTGAAGGCCCCTTTGGAAACCAGGTCCCAGGTCAAGTCGCAAATGTGCAGCGGATAGGGAACTTCCAAAAAGTCCATCGGTCCGCTCAATGTGGTGGTAAAGGCCAGACCGGCCCTCCAGGCGTGCCCGCACTCTCCCCAGTATATCCTTTTCACTCTTAGCTGTCGGGCCGCTTCTATAATCCGGTTATTTGCCTTCTTCAAATTGGCATAATTCAAGAAGAGCCCGAAATTTCCACCTTCGTTACAGTAAGTGCTGGTCGTCCAGGATATGCCGGCAGCATGAAACATCTTGGCATAGCCGATCATGGTGTCGGTGTTCACGAAGTTGTCCGCGGAGGGGGGGATGAGGAGAACTTCTGCCCCAACAGCGTCCACCGGAAACTTGATATCCAAACCTTCAGTGTCTTTAAGATCCTGCTCCAGGAAGGCGCAGTTATCCTTCCAGGCTTCCGGCCATATGCCCAGATTGTTGCCCGCATCGTAAACCTTGGCCACCACCTCGGTCACGTACTTCGTGGCTACTCCGACAACTGCCATGATTTCCCGCGCTGCCATGGTGATCTCTGCCGTATCAATTCCATAGGGACAGAAGACCGCACAGCGACGACATTCGCTACATTGATAGAAGTAGGTAACCCATTCCTGAAGGACTGTTTCGCTCAGTTCTTCAGCTTCGTTAGCCCGGCCCCAGATTTTTCCCCCCCATGTGAAGTATCTCTTATATACTTTCCTGAAAAGGTCGGCCCGGGCCACGGGCATATTTTTAGGATCTCCCGTTCCCAGGAAAAACTGGCATTTGTCAGCGCAGGCTTCACACTTTACACAGATGTCTAAGAAGAGGCGAACTGACCGGTATCTTTCCAGCACCTCAGCCATCTTCTGCAACATGGCCTCTTTCCAGTTTTCCGAGCGCTGCTTGGGCAGATCGATTTTGGCCATGTCCTTATCTTTGGCCCGGTGACAGACATGGTGTTTGGAAGCTCCAATTTTAATCCCTGGGATGGGAACTGGCACTCTCATCCTTTTGCCCTTTCCCCAATCTCTTCGAGGGCCTGACTATATTTTTCCGGAGGAGAAAGGTTTAGGGGATTGTAAGAAACGGGGAAATCCCATGGGTTGATGAACCGCTCCTGAAAATTCGCCCGCTGGTTGCGTGTGGGGCTGAGGAAAAAGCCGCCGGAATGCATAAGCTTGCCGAAGGGGAAGTAGATTAACAAAGCCATCACCAGCAGGAAGTGCAGGACAAAAAGCCAATGAGCATCTGGAACCTGGGGCTGAAAGTGTATCAGGCCTATGACCAGGGCTTTGACGTCAACGACGTAAGTCCTGAAGAAAACCTCCAGGAGAACTCCGCTAACCGTAATGGAGAGGAGGAGAAGAAGGGCAAAATAATCCCCCAGGATGGAGATATAAAGAGCCCGGTCGATGAGCAGCCGGCGGGCAAGTAAAAAAGCCAGGGGCAAAGGGATGAGATAGCCAGCGTACAGGCCCAAAGTTTGAATTCCCCGTACCCATTCAGGAACGGGATAGAGGAAAAACCTAAGGTGCCTCAGCACCACCAGCCATAAGAAGATGTGCAGGAGGAATCCACCTGCCCAGAGAAGCCTGTCGGCCTTAAACAGGTTGGGAAACCATAGAGCATCCCCGACCAGTCGCCAGGCCACGCCCAGGCGAGTCCTGGGGGCAGGTGTGACGACGATTCGTAAGGGCACGGGCGTCTTGCCCCATCGCCAAAAGCGGTATAGGATACCCACAAGGAATATCCCGACACTGATATACGGAAGAAAGATGAAAAGGAATTGAGCTCCCATTTTTTCTTAAGTCTTAAATTCAATGGACGAAACTCGAAATAAGCCCGACCCCCGCCAGAGAGCAATAGTAATTCCCTCTCCCTTGATGGGAGAGGGCCAGGGTGAGGGTGAAGAATTGAGAAATGGATGGGAAAATTCGCATTTTAGTTTAAACCGGAATTCCCAGACGCTTATAGATCTCCGGCAGTTTCTTCTCTGCCTGGGCTTTCACTTCAAAATAGAGATGGTTGCCATGAGAATCCATGGCCACGGTCAGGGGACCGAAGTCCTTGACTTTGAACTGGTAGAGGGCTTCGGGATGAATGTCTTCCCAGTAGACTTTCTCCACCTCTACGATCTGATTCGTCTCTAAGGCAGCTGCCCCGCCAACAATGGCCAGGTAGCAGCCTCCGAATTTTTTCATGGCCTCCAAACTGGCCTGATATTGCCCTCCCTTGCCGATAATGGCCCGCACCCCGTATTTTTCCATCAGGCCCGGTGTAAAGCGGTCCATACGCCCGCTGGTGGTGGTTCCCACACAAATCTTTTCCCAGTGGTCCCCAACCTTTTTCAGGCTCGGAGCCGTATGCAAGCAGGCGGCTCCTTTAAGGGAGACCGGAGGGTCCATCTTATGGTCAAAGATGCGAATCTGCGTTAGATCCCGAATTCCAAAGATTGTTCCGTTGAGGATCACAGTATCGCGCACGTAAAGCTTGCGCACGACTTCTTCAGTCAAGGGAGTCATTAAGGTATACGTGGCCATCTCTTTCTCCTTGTAAGAACAGTGTTGAGTAGTAATGTTGCATGTTGCATGTTGCATGTTGCATGTTGCAATTTGCAATTTGAAATTCTCTTCTTTCGCCTTTTCCCCTTACACCCTGCACCCTATTCCCTACTCCCTACACCCTGTTTTTAGAATCCATACTCCACCCTTCCATCCGGGAAGATCTTCGCCCTGGCCCTTCTGGCTGGCCAGCACTGGGTGTTTACAGATACTGGATTCTGGGTGATATGCGTGTAAGCCCATTCAATGTGCACGGCTAAGGTGGACACAGATCCTCCCAGCCCCATGGGACCCAGGCCCAGGGAATTGATGGCTTCGTAGAGTTCATCTTCCATCTCGGCAAATAGAGGATCGTGGTTATGCGAACCCACTGGCCGGGCAATGGCTTCCTTGGCCAATTTGCTTACCAGGTCGGCGGTTCCCCCGATCCCTACTCCAATGACCCCAGGAGGGCAGGGATTAGAGCCGGATACTAAAACAGTATCGATAACGAACTTCTTCAAGGCAGCAACCCCATCAGCCGGAATGAACATCTTCATAGCGCTCATATTCTCAGAACCTGACCCTTTGGGAATCATGAGTATGTCCAGAAAGTCTTTTTCAGGGATGAAGTCCCAGTAGATGATGGGCAATCCTTCCCCTACGCTGGTCTGGGGATTGACCCGGGTAACTGGGTGGGTGGAGCTTCCGCGGAAGGGATGCTCCAGGGTAGCCCTTTTGGCTCCTTCGTTCAGGGCTGCGGCCACACGGGCCCCGTCAACCTGGATCTTGCTACCGATCTTAACCAGGTAAATGGGGAGCCCAGTGTCCTGGCAGATGAGCATATTTTGCTGGTCGGCCACCTCCACGTTGCGCAGGATGGTCTTGAAGACCTCCTTGCCGGTGGGGGACGACTCTCGCTCATAAGCTCTCTTCAAAGCCTCCCGTACATCTGGCGGAAGAATCTTAAGAGCTCGTATGTAAAGCTCTTTGGCTGTATCTTCGACGAGCTTATAGCTAAACTGCGCCATTGCCTTTCCTCCTTTCCGTTGCGGGATTATTTCCCTCCCTGCCCAAGAAAAAATCAATGTTGGCCATCACCCCATCCCGCACATTGCGGATGTGCTGCCTCATCCTTTGCTCGGATTCTTCCGGGTCTCTCTTCTCGAGGGCTGCAAGAATCTGTCGATGTTCGGAAAGCGAAGCTTTCATGCGGCCGGATAAGCCAATAGTGGTCAAACGAAACATGCGGATGTGGTCGTGCAGAGTGGAGATCAAATTGATCAGCCGTCGCGCTTCGGAAATGGCCACGATGGTTTGGTGGAACTTGAAATCTTCTCGGGCATACCGGCGAGTGTCTTCCTCGCTGAAAGGCTCCGCGAACCCCTGGACACAGGAATTGAGCTTGGCCAGGTGGCGTTCATTCATCTTCGCAGCGGCTAAGTAAGCGGCCAAGCCCTCCAAGTTTTCCCGGATCAAAAAAAGTTCATAGACGTCCTTCTCGGAAAACTGGACAACGAAAGCACCGCGCTGGGGGAATATTTCTACCAGCCCCTCTTTTTCCAGCCGGTTGACGGCCTCCCGCACAGGAGTCCGGCTGATCCCGAGCGTCTTCGCTAACTCGCCTTCATTCAGTCTCCCTCCAGGAGGAATCTGGCGCTTTAAGATGATCCGTTTCATCTCCTGGTAGGCCTGGTTTCCTAAAGAGAGTGTAGTGTGCCTGATTCTTGCCATAGAATTCTTAAAAAACAAGAAAATGCATAATTGTATAATTTATACATTATGCAGCTAAGCATGTCAAGAAGTTTTTAAAGGACCATTTTGAAACTATTGGCGAAAAGGTTTCTTGATTGATTAATTTATGGGAGAACCCAAACTAAGGAGGGCTGGGAGGCCAGTCGAAAGGAGGAAAGCCCTGACCTCCCAGGAGGTTTGGGGTGATCAACGTTCTGTGACCCTCCTTTTGTCCTATCGTCTATTTTAATATAAACTTGAATAGAATTATGGCAGGTCCTTCCATCCCGGAGACCGAGGTTTACACCTAAAGGATAAATAAATTTCCTCCCTAATTCAAAGCGATGTCGAAGAGGCTTTTTTTGCTGCATCTAATATGTTAATAAATAAACCATAAACTTTTTCAGTAAAGGATCTGTTTTGCAGTTCAACCTCCTGGTGATTCTGGGGCCCACGGCTTCAGGTAAGACGAGAGTTGGGGTGCGCGTCGCCCGTGCTCTTGATGGAGAAATTATTTCTGCTGATTCCAGGCAGGTGTACCGGGGAATGGACCTCGGCACGGGCAAAGACTTAGAGGAGTACGGTTCTATCCCCTACCATCTTATAGACATCGTTGATCCAGGTTATGAATTCAGTGTTTTTGAATTCCAGCGTCGCTTTATAGAGGCCTTTAATGGAATCCGTGGAAGGGGCAGGCTTCCCATTCTGGTTGGAGGGACAGGGATGTACATCGATGCCGTCCTCAGGGGATACCACCTTTTGGAGGTACCTGAAAACCCATGGCTGAGAAAGGAGCTGGCCACCCTTTCCCTCGACGCTCTCGCTGAGCGGCTCAAAAGAGTCAACCCCGGGCTGCACAACACCACGGACCTTTTTGACCGCAACCGCCTGACCAGGGCCATCGAAATCGCTGAATTCAGCCAAAGAAGAGACCAGCATACACCCCGCCTTCCATACCTCAAGCCGGTTGTTTTTGGGATAAAATGGGAGAGGAAAATCTTACGTCAAAGGATCACGCAGCGCTTGAAGGATCGTTTGAAGGGGGGATTGATCGAAGAAGTGGAGCGCCTTTACAGGGCCGGGATTTCTTTCGAAACCCTCGAATTTTACGGACTGGAATATCGTTTTGTGGCTAAGTATATTAAGGGTGAACTGAACAAAAACGATATGTTCCAAAAACTCAACAGCGCCATCCACCAGTTGGCCAAGAAGCAGGAGACCTGGTTTCGCCGCATGGAACGCCAGGGAATATTGATCCACTGGATGGATGGGAGCAAGGGTCCAGCGGCAGCCATATTGAAGAAGTTAGAAGGTCAATTAGTCAAATAGTCTGTTAGTCAGCTACTCAGGTTTATGGTTCCTATTCACGTTAGAAAATACTTAGAATCACGAGCCATCGCTGGACCCTGGAAGATCGCGGGAATCACGGAGAGATCTTTTGATGGCGCAGTAGTCATCCCGGCACTGGCAGAGAGTAACAATCTGTTTGCCACCCTTCAATCCCTGGCCCAAAACCCCGCAGACATCTTGTCCCGTTTTTTGACCCTTGTAGTTGTAAACAATCGCCCGGATGCCCCACTCGCCGATAGAATAGATAATGAGCATACCCTTCAGCGTCTGGCAACAAGGGATCCTTCTCTAAATTGCCTTCAACTGGCCTGGGTCGATGCCTCCACAAGAGGACTTGAATTACCCCCTAAAAAAGGAGGAGTGGGGTTGAGCCGAAAAATTGGCTTCGACCTGGCTCTTACCCGACTCAATTATGGCTCGCCTTCCTCTCTGCTCGTCTCCCTGGATGCTGACACTCTCGTCCGCCCGGACTACCTTACGGCCTTAATTCGACATTTTCAAGAGGCAAAAGGACAAGGGGCTGTGATCCCTTTCTGCCACCAGCCCGGTTCCACACCAGATCAGGACGGGGCGATCCGGCGCTATGAACTTTTCTTGCGAGCCTATGTGCTGGGACTGTCTCGAGCTGGTTCGCCTTATGCTTTCCATACGGTGGGAAGCGCCATGGCCTGCTCTGCAGAAGCTTATGTGCGCATGGGAGGAATGAACACTCATGTCGCTGGGGAGGACTTCTATTTTCTGCAGCATCTCGCCAGGACTGCCGGGATTGCCCAAGTCAAAGGAACAGTCGTTTACCCATCATCGAGATCTTCTAACCGCGTTCCTTTTGGCACCGGCCGCAGCATCTCCAGGCTTATCGCTAAGGAAGAAGGGGCAGTCCTTTTTTACCAAACTGCTTGCTTTCAAATCTTGGAAGATTGGCTGGCTCTTGTCTCTGAAAATCTGGAATTGGAAGGTATGGAAATTAAGGCCAGGGCAGAAAAAATCTCCCTCCATCTGGCAGCCTACCTGGATGGCATCCATTTCATAAAGGTATGGGAAAAATTGAAAAAAAACTTCCGCGACCGCTCGACCTTGATGTCGGGATTTCATGGATGGTTCGACGGTCTAAAAACCATGAAGTTCATCCATTACCTTTCAGCAGGCCCTTTCCCCCGGCGCGAACCGGAAATTGTAATGCCTGAACTCTTGCAATGGGCCGGGCTGGAGCCTGCGGAGGGGATCGACCAGCAGCTTGCTCTGCTTAGGGAGATCCAGATCGGAGAGGCATATTGATTATGGGAGGGTTTCTTGGGGCTTTATAAAACTATACGCTTGCCGTCTTCTGCCCATTCAATGTCGAGCCCCTGAAGCCCCTGTAACATATCCTCGCTCATGTGCGTCAGGATGATACGGTGACACTCGATTTGATTGAGATGGTCCGCCATGGTTTTGTAGTCGAGGTGGTATTTGATCTTCTTTTCGAAGAAATATGCCTCACAAATGAAAAGGTCAGCACCCCGACCGACTTCTAATAATTCCTCCGTCCACTCCGTATCCCCGGAATAACCAATTATCTTCCCATCGCACTCGATCCTCAAGGCATACGCTTGGTTTCCGCTCGGATGGATGACGCCATACGGGGTCACAGCGAGCGATCCGATAGTCGTCTTGTTCTTATCATTGAGCTCTATAAACTCAATGGCAAACTTTTGTTGAACCCGGGAAGAGCCCGGGAATAATACCTCCATGGCTTCGTGGACACGAGATTTTAAACCCGGTGGGCCGGCCACGATCAGCGGTTGCGTTCTGCGGCGGAACTGGGCATCCAGGATAAAAAAAGGAATGCCGCCGAAGTGATCCCCGTGAAGGTGGGAAAGGAGGATGATATCTATCTTAGGGGGATCAACTCCAAACCGTTTCATGGCGATGAGCGAAGAGGCGCCGCAATCGATGAGGAATCGCGTCTTTTCGGAACTAACATAAAAACAGGTCTGAAAGCGCCCCCCACTCGCAAACGCATCCCCAGACCCCAAAAACTTAACCTCAACCCAGCTCATGCTCAAACCCTGCGCACACCGGGAAACGATTTCTTCCATTTGCAGGTTTGTTTTCTCGATCTCATTTAACAATTTTCTGCCAGTATTTACTTCTCACTGCTCTTAAGACATGGAGTTCATACATCATCTTGTCCCTAGGAAATTCCTTCTTAACTTCCTTTTCAATCTTTTTCAAAGTAGTATATGGCATGTTCATTTCCTTAGCCAATTTCTGATAGTCGAAATACTCTATCTTTCCCATAAAAGCCTCCTTATAATTCTGGGGGAGAGACAATCTCAATTTCCCTAAATCCTTCTGACATATTAACCGAGTTTACCCCCTTTCTTGTTTTTACCTTGACCAGATGCTCAAAATTCCAGGAGACCAAATACGATATCCCATGAAAAGAAGTTATAGCTGCGTGAAGCGCATCGGCTATATACCTTTCTGGGAATATCCTTTTTTCTATATAAACCTTTGCCAAATCTTTAACCTCTTCGCTGGTCTTTAGGACCTTAAAATTTCTTATAAGTTTTTTAAGCTTTCTTTTCAAGCTTTCATCTTTGGTACCTTCTAATTCTTCAACCGTGACCTCTGATATATAACCGCGATAACTGGGTAAAACCTTTTTCCAAAATTTGATTGTTGAACTCTGCCGTTCTTCAGCTCGTTCGTCAAAATAGGCACTGATAACTGAAGTATCGAGGTATAAAGTTTTTTTTCATTTGGGTTTATTCGCCCCTTCATTGAGGTCGCGGTCTATCCCAAGCACCGAATGGCAGATAATATTTGTGGCCAAAAGATGCGAGATAGAATCTGGATGTAAATCCTTTAGCATGTATTATCTATCCATTGCGGACATTTCTTTCGAAGTTCAAGATTCATGGCCTGACACTCTTTTCATTAAAACCATCTTATTCCTCACTCGCAATGACGATAACGTTCAAGGCTAAGAGAAATGCGATAGCATTTGAATGTCAATCTTTTAGGCTGTGTTAGGCTCCGTTCTGGAAATCCTTTAAATAAAACCCTCCCCTCTCTTTTCGCGCACCATGTTATCTGCCTTTGCGGGCGTCCCTAAAATAGATCCTTCCCCTTTTCCGACTGAAGTCCTGCGAAGCAGGATTATGTCGAAGTGCCGAAGGCACGGAGACAGATACGCTCTGTTATATGCCGTTCAGCCATCAATCCTCAAAGTCAATCCATCCTTTTCTTTCATCAAAAATTATACGAAATTTATCGAATGTATCCATCCTTCCCAGCAACATGGGTACGTCTTCTACTAATGCCCAGGCGATTCTTACATTCAACCTTTTTCCATCTAAAACCAACTTAACTTCCCTGATAATATATGGAATCCCTGCACCCGAGATCCCTCTAAGCTCACGAATGGTGTCCTCTTTCTCTTGCCCGAAACCAAGAGCCTTCCCAAACCGAAAAGGTATCATTGAAATATCAGCACCTGAGTCTATATACATTGGTATTTCTATGGCAAAACTATCCCCTTCCAAGATTACTTCAGCAACTGGGCGAAGAACATTCCCTAAACTACTTCTTTCTTCTCTAAACCTTTGACGAATCATAGTATCAACATCCTTTCATCAGGCACCTTCGCCACAAAAGGTATCTCATTCGGATATTCTTGCCTCACTCTATCAAGCATCTCCTCAATATTCTCACCTCTCCCCACCACCTTGCCATTTACAATAATTACATACTTATTCTCTAGGCCCGTTTTATTGAGCTTCATGTATGCATCGAAGTTCTTGGACATGGCTTTATCTCCTCCTACATTATCTTGGTATTTCTCTATTTATTACTAAAGGTGGAAATAGGACTTTTAGTATTCGGAACATTTTACCTGCTCCAATAATTGGAAATTAAAAAGCCGGGGGTAAATAGGCAATCAGCTATCAGCGGTCAGCCATAAGCTATCAGTGAAAATATCAACCTCATAAATTGAAACAACCAATGCAATACCAATGGGGAAGCGCATAACTACCCTCGGTTTAAAACATCACCGCATAACCCTCTGGAATGGGTGGACCTGCAAAGGTGATATAGACATCGGTCAGTCCCTGTTCCAAGAGTTCCTTGTCAAATGCCCTGCGGTCTTTGTTATGCAGGATTACTTGCCCCTCCGGATTATCAGTCTCCTCAACCGAACGGAAGGCAATCCATTGCCCTGCATATAGGGCTCTTGCTTCTTCGAGCTTCATAGCAAGCACCTCCATTTTCATAATATCATAAATCCCCAACCCGCGCCAACCCATGCATTTCTAAGCTGGTTTCTTTATCCTTCCAGTTTAGAAATTTATCCGCAAGTTTACAGCAAAGCCAGTTTAAATGCTCAACCATCCGTAGGCCGGAGGCCGTCCCAGCACTTGAGGCAGAGATCTTTTTGGGGAATTCCCAAAGCGGATACAAACGTCTCTATGCTGTTGTATTTCACGGAATCTGCCTCGATCTCCCTGGCAATCCAGGCTTCCAAATCTCTAAGTTCCTTCATGGACGTGATATTCCCCGATTTGAGGAAATGCCGGGCCGCCAGTTCTTCATAAGAACGGGTGGAGACGCCAAAGTCGCAGGGATACATCAAGGGCGGGCAGGCAACTCGCACGTGCACTTCTCTGGCACCCGCCTTTTTTAGTTCTCGTACTTTATTACGGATCTGGGTTCCCCGGACTATGGAATCATCGCAAAGGACGATGCGTTTTTTTTCAATGGCATAAGGCAAAACAGAGAGTTTACGCTTGGCCATTTTGTCGCGAGCCTGCTGAGTTGAAAGGGTGTAACTGCGGTCGGCGTAGCGATTGTACAGAAAAACCTCCTGGTATTGAATCCCGGAGCATTTATGGTATCCCAGGGCATGACCGATTCCTGACATGGGAACAGGGGCGACGATGTCCGCGATCAGACCTCCTTCATCCCTGTCTCGCTGGGCCAGGCTTTCCCCCAGATTACTCCGTGCTTCCTGCACATAAAGACCGTCTATGATGGAATCCACGCTTGCAGTGTACGCCCACTCAAACGCGCAATGAGCCTTTCGGGGTGAATCGAGCTGTTTTACTGTCTGAACCCCTTCTCCTCCTATCAGAACAATTTCTCCCGGCCGCACATCCCGGAAAATATTGATATCCAGGTTCTGAAGGGCGCGCGATTCGGAACTCACCGCATACCGGTTGTTACCTTGCCCCAGAATGAATGGCCGGAAGCCATAGACGTCCCGGGTAGCATAGATTCCGCGATCGGTTAAAACAACCAGGGAATATGCCCCCTTAATCTTTTTGGACAGATCCGCGATACCAGAGACAATATCTCCTGCCTCAATGATGATCTTAGCAATCACTTCGATGTTGTAGCTACGATAGAAAGCCTGGCCGCGACTCTTCATCTCTTCGATGAGTTCTTTAGCATTAATGATATTGCCGCTGAAGGCCAGAGCGAGCTCACCCAGCTTCGATTGCCACATCAATGGCTGGCGTTCCCAGAGACTCACATGCCCGATGCCCGAGGTTCCTTTCAATACGCTCAATTCCTGGTCTGTGAAAGTATTGCTTACCTTTCCATAATGAGTGATCTGCTGGATTTTTCCATCAAAGATGGCAATCCCGCAATATTCCTGCCCCCGGTGTTGCAGGAGATCAATTCCTTCATAGATATCCTGGGCACATTCAGAATTGGAATATAAACCGAAAACGCCACAATTATCTCGAACTGATTTCATCAAAAACCACCCCTTCCTATAGAATCCTCGATGAGCAATTATTAGAAAATCGCAGAGCGCATAGCGCTTGGAGCATAGCGTAAAAACAATATTCATCTAATATCGGCATGGTAGCTTTGCAATGACTTGGCCCTTCCGTGTCCTTTGCGGAAAGTGGAAATCCCCTTGGCCGCTGCTACGGCAGCAGCGATTGTGGTAATATACGGTATTTTGTACTTGATCGCGGCTTTACGGATATAGGAATCATCGTACTTACTGAGCCTCCCGGCCGGCGTATTGATGACCAAATGAATTTCCCCATTTTTTATTCCATCCACAATATTAGGCCGGCCTTCGTGCATCTTAAGGATATGTTCAGATTCAATGCCATAATTAGCTAAGAATCGGTGAGTCCCGTTGGTGGCCTTGATCTTGAACCCGAGTCTTGCGAACTCCCGGGCAACTTCCAGCGCACCCCCCTTGTCTTTATCATTCACCGTAATCAACACAGTTCCCTTTCCGGGAAGTGCCTGGTTGGCCGCTTCCTCTGCCTTAAAAAAGGCCAGGCCAAAAGAATCCGCCAGCCCCAGCACCTCTCCCGTGGAACGCATCTCTGGCCCCAGAACCGGATCCACCTCCGGGAACATGTTAAAAGGAAAAACAGCTTCCTTCACGCCAAAGTGCGGGATGGATCTGGGCCGAAGAATTAGGTCAGACAATTTCTTTCCGAGCATGATCTGGGTGGCGATGCGGGCCATGGGAATATTGCAGACCTTGGAAACCAGGGGTACGGTTCGGGAGGCGCGAGGATTGGCTTCGAGGATATAGACCACATCACCTGCAATGGCATACTGGATGTTCATAAGACCCACGACCCTGAATTCCAGGGCAATCTTTCTCGTATATTCATAAATGGCCTCGAGGTGCCGGTGAGGAATGCTGATGGGCGGGATTACGCAGGCGGAATCACCGGAATGGACGCCCGCAAGCTCTATATGCTCCATTACCGCGGGAACAAAGGCTTCGGTACCATCGGCAATGGCGTCTGCTTCGCATTCGATGGCATTTTCCAAGAACTTATCGATGAGGATGGGACGCTCGGGTGTCACCCCCACAGCCGCGTTTACATATTGCCGGAGCATTTCCTCGTCATGGACTACTTCCATGCCGCGTCCTCCCAAAACATATGACGGCCGGACCATCAGGGGATAGCCGATCCTCCCGGCAATTTGAACGGCTTCCTCAAAGGTACTGGCCATACCCGATTCGGGCATGGGAATGCCAAGCCTGCGCATCATCTGGCGAAAGCGGTCCCGGTCTTCTGCGAGGTCGATCGTTTCCGGCGAAGTTCCGATTATCCTTACACCTGCCCGGGCCAGTTCTCCGGCGACGTTAAGGGGGGTCTGCCCTCCAAATTGGACAATCACCCCTTCGGGCTTTTCTTTCTCATAAATACTCAGCACATCCTCGACCGTGAGGGGTTCAAAATAGAGTTTGTCAGAGGTATCATAATCTGTGGAAACGGTCTCCGGATTACAGTTGACCATGATCGATTCATACCCTTCGTCCCTCAGGGCGAAGGCAGCATGAACGCAGCAGTAATCAAACTCAATTCCCTGACCGATCCGGTTGGGTCCTCCACCCAAAACCATGACCTTCTTTCTCTTACCGACTCCAACCTTATCCGGGGCATTGTACGTAGAGTAATAATAGGCAGCATCCTCCACCCCGCTCACTGGCACAGGCTCCCAGCTCTGGCGTATTTCCAGAGCCGTCCGTCGTCCCCGGATATCCTCTTCCCGGATGTTGAGGAGCAGGGAAAGATACCGATCTGAAAACCCATCTTTTTTCACGTTCCGTAACAAGTCATCTGGGAGGGTTTTACTTTTGTACTGAAGGATTTTCTCTTCCAATTCTACAAGTTCCTTCATCTGTTCGATGAACCAGGGTTTGATGTAAGTCTTCTTGTACAGGGCTCCAATACTGGCCCCTTTCCGCAAGGCTTCATACATGATAAACTGCCGCTCGCTGGACGGTTCGGTGAGAAGGTCCACCAGTTCATCGAGGGTCTTCTGATGGAAATCTTTGGCAAAGCCGAGCCCGTAGCGGCCCTTCTCCAGGGACCGAACGGATTTCTGGAAGGCTTCTTTATAGGTCTTGCCGATGGACATGACTTCGCCCACAGCCCGCATCTGGGTCCCGAGTTTGTCCTGGCCACCGGGAAACTTCTCGAAATCCCAGCGGGCGAACTTGACAACTACGTAGTCACCCGAAGGTGTGTATTTATTCAGCGTCCCTTCTTTCCAGTAAGGGATTTCATCGAGGGTCAGGCCTGCGGCGAGCATGGAAGAGATCAGGGCAATCGGGAAGCCCGTAGCCTTTGAGGCCAGAGCTGAAGAGCGCGAAGTCCTGGGGTTAATCTCGATGACCACCACACGCCCAGTCTCGGCATCATGGGCAAACTGGATATTCGTCCCGCCGATAACCTGGATCGCCTCAACGATATCATAAGAGTACTTTTGCAGGAGTTTTTGCAGTTCGGGATCGATGGTGAGCATAGGGGCTGTGCAGTAGGAATCACCCGTGTGAATGCCCATGGCATCTACATTTTCGATAAAGCAGACGGTAATCATCTGATTTTTGGCGTCGCGCACCACTTCCAGTTCCAATTCCTCCCAGCCCAAAACCGATTCCTCAACTAAAATCTGCCCTACAAGACTCGCTGATATCCCTCGGCTGGCGATTATCTTGAGTTCTTCAAGGTTATAAACCAGGCCCCCTCCCCATCCCCCCAGGGTATAGGCTGGGCGGATGACTACTGGATAGCCGAGCCAAGTGGCAATTTTTTCTGCCTCTTCCACGCTAAAAGCGGGTGCGCTTCGGGGCATCTCTATGCCTAAGCGCTTCATGGTTTCTTTAAAGGCGATGCGGTCCTCGCCGCGTTCGATGGCATCCACCCGAACGCCGATTACCTGGACGCCATATTTCTCGAGCACGCCGGCACGAGCCAGCTCTGATGTAAGGTTCAAACCAGTCTGACCGCCGAGGTTCGGCAGAATCGCATCTGGCCTCTCATTTTCGATGATCTCTACCAAAGATTGCAGGTTAAGGGGCTCAATATAAGTTACGTCAGCCATTCCCGGATCAGTCATGATGGTAGCCGGGTTGGAATTCACGAGGACAATCTCATAGCCCAATTTTCGTAGGGCTTTACAGGCCTGGGTGCCTGAATAATCGAACTCGCATGCCTGGCCGATTACAATAGGACCAGAACCGATGATCAAAACTTTCTTTACGTCATTTCTTCTGGGCATTAAATTTTCCTTCTCCCTCTTTCTTTCCCTGGGAGCGAAGATTGCTGAAAAATTGTACAGATATTCTATTTTTTAGGCAATCTCGGGCAAAAATTCTTATTGCTGCAAAGTTCTTTTCTTATGCGAAATTTACGCCCAATAAATTGAGAACTGAGAGATCTTCGAAAATGTGAGGGTTGGGGATGAGGGTCCCCGTTTACAACGCCAGCCCTAATGAGGAATCGGCTGGCCCTATACCTGGATACTTACCTCATAGCTCTCGGCGGCAGGTGGAGCAACAAGAATGCCTGCAATCTTGCCCATCAACTCTCGGTAGAGCGGGCTGGTTTGGAATGCTGTCAGGTCAGATTCCGTCTCCCATAAATTGATCGAAACGGCTTTACTCGTACCTCGCTGGGTTAGGAAAAGCTGGCCCTTGAAACCCTTCACTCCTTTCATAGGTGGAATGACAGACTCTTTGACGATGCGATTTGCTTCATCAATCTTGCCGGTCTGAAATTGGATGTTCACCACTCGAGCAAACATGGCCTTCCCTCCTTCCTCTCTCGCTCCAATGCTTTAATGGTTATCCCCCACCCCCAAACCATCCTGTATTATCTGTTTAGCCAGACAAAAGCTCCGCTTTCCCGAGGAGCTCTAAAAGGAGATTTTAGCCTTCTGCCTCAGAGGAAGCCTGGAGACTTTCAAGGGGCTTTCATGGCATCTCGAAGTTCTCGGGCCAGGAGTTCCACTGTCCCCCTGGTCCCCCCGGCCAACTTCTTCCGCCATTCTCCCTCGGTCTCAAACCGCCCTTGCCCGATCCTCTCAGCCCAGGGTTTGATCGCCTCCCGGATTCCAAAGTGGTCGAAGGGGTCGTTCTTTAACTCCTTTGATCTGGCCATCACATCCGGGCCCACCCGGATAAAAGCCCGGAGGGCTGCTCCGGTCTTGATGCTGTATTTTCGGCCTGCCCAAGCCTGGGGGAAGATGGCCTGGATGGCCTTAAAATAGTTTAGAAAAAATCTTTTTCCGTTCTCCTCGAATTCCCTGAATCGTCCCTTGCCTCCAATCTTCTCGATGTTACTGAAAAGATCTACCATCTCATCAGCCAGTGAGGCCTGAGAGACTCTGCCTTTGCCCACGCCCAATATTTTGACGTCTCCTTGCAAAGGAGAGCCGTCTTCTTCATTGAGCCGACGAATAATGTCATGGGCTAAGGCCTGATGGGGATCCGCATAGAGCCTGCGACCGGCTAAAGAGATGAGGTGAGAGGGATTGAGCCGGGTATGTTTGGCGTTGATGGTGACAAAAAGCTCCACGATCTGGCGAGCGTCCAGCGTATCGAAGAGAACGGCAGGGACATCGATTTCCATCTGCTTCCCCTGGTGGGCACTGAGCGCCAATAACCTGTGCTGACCATCCAGGCATCGCAGGACCCCCGGCTCCTCAGGAATCTGGATCATCCCCAAGTTGGGATTCTTCCCCATAGGGGAAAAGTTGAGCCGTTTTTCGGTAATCATGATGACTGATCCTGGAATTGCTGGCAGATTTTGGGCTTCCTGACAATCTGAATAGTAGCGGACTAATTCCCGAATCTTCTTCCGAATCATCGGCCTCTGAAAGGCGGCTTCACTTCGTCCAATCCTTTTTTCCAGCATCTCCCAGTTGATGGCGGAGGTCTTAGCGGGCTTTCGCCTCTTTCTATCCTCTTCTTTGGCCAGATAACTCAATACTTCGAACTTGACCAATTTCTGGATGTCCCCAGACGTAAAAGAGGTCTGGTAGAACTCCACTCCGAATTGCCTGACCTTATGGGCTGGAAGAGTAATCATGGGCCACCACCTCCTCCTAATTTTATTTAGATTAGAAAATATCTCTAAATCCCCCCAACCCCCCTTTGCTAAAGGGGGGCAAGGGGGGATTTTCCCGGTTCGTGCGTGACTGTGCCCTCATGAATGATTAGTGGTTGTCCGTTGCAATCTATAGCAGAAAGGTAGGTTTTTGCCAGCGCTCAGCCATCAGTCCCGCGTCCCGCGGGATCAGCAACCAGCAAAAAATCACGGTCTTACAAATTAAAAGTTACGCCGACTTCCTCGCCGATCGCCTTCAGGTCTTCATAGACTTTATAGTAGAGGGGGATCCCTTCCTTGCGGTACTTCTCTTCCAGCTCGAACTCTTTTTCCCCGTGGATGTAGATCCGCTTCTGCCCTTCAGCTTTGGCCGAGTTCTTCAGGCGGCGGATGAGGTCGTCCATGTCTCTCTTAAATTCGTCTACCGGACGAAAGTAATCAACACGCAGGGCTCCAAAGAAGTGGGCCACGAGCGAAGGTAAAGGCTTTCCTGCGGGAGTCTTGGGATAGAGAAGGTTCAAGTATCCCGATCCTGAAAGGACCCCACACAGAATATCCACCAACACGTCCAGTCCATATCCCTTATGACCGCCGAACTCTTCGCCCTCTCCACCTAAGGGAAGGATTCCCCCCCCAGCTTTACTGCGAATATTGGCAATGACCCGCGTCGGATCGTCGCAAGACCACCCCTTTTCATCCGTCGCCCATCCCAGGGGGAGCTTTTTAGCCATACGGCTGTAAACTTCCAACTTTCCCAGGGTGGCCACAGCAGTAGACATATCCAAAACAAATGGCCTCTCCCCCATAGCTGGAACAGTTACGCTTATGGGATTCGTCCCTAACATGACCTCTCTGCCAAAGGTGGGCACAACGTAAGCATCCGAATTTGTCAGGGAGATGCCGATAAGATCATGTTTCAGGGCCATAAGGGAATAATAACCAGCTATGCCGTAATGATTGCTGTTGCGCACGGCGACAAACCCTGCCCCGTTTTTCAGAGCCTTCTCGATAGCGATCTCCATCCCTCGCTTCCCGGCCACCTGGCCCAGGGCTGCGCCTCCGTCGAGAAGAGCGGAAATGGGCGTCTCATGCACGATCTTCATCTCCGGCCTTGGCATCATCACGCCATTCTTCAGGCCAGTATAATAGCGCCGGAGCCTGGCCACTCCGTGGGAATCAATACCCCTGAGGTCAGCTAGCACCAAAACCTCTGCCGTGGTGAAGGCATCCCTGGTAGGGATTCCCATTTTTTCAAAGACTCTTTGACAGAAATCAGTCAGAGGTTCCGCCCAGACAATTCTGAATTCTTCGTCCATAAGAACCCTCCTCTACTGTCTCATCTACCCAAACCCCCTTTATCAAAGGGGGGCACGGGGGGATTTTCAGGATAGTGCAGATATTCTGCAAAAGATATTTAAAGGATACACGATAGGAAAGTCAAGAAAAAAGATATGAACTTCTTAGATTTTGGAAATACTCCTGGATTCGCCCGACCACTTCAGAAAAATTATCCCAAAGGGGAATCTGGGAACGAAATTGGGCATTTCCGCGCAGCCCCCGGGTGTACCAGATGAGGTGCTTGCGAAACTCTTTCAAACCATGATCTTCCCCACGCATTCCCACTACCATTCTTAAGTGGCGAAGGACAAAGACTTCTTTCTCCTCCAGGGAGGGCTCTGTTGGAGGCTGGCCTTGCAGCATATTCAGCGCCTGTCGGAAGATCCAGGGATTTCCCAAAGCGCCCCGGCCGATCATGGCTCCATCGCAACGAGTCTGGCTAAAAAACTGTATGATGGCTTGAGGAGACGTCAGGTCTCCGTTGCCGATGACTGGGATACGCAGGTGAGCTTTTACCCGGGCGATGACTTCCCAATCCGCCTTGATCGCATACCCTTGCGTGCGCGTGCGCCCATGCACGGTCAGGGCGTTTACCCCGCAATCCTCGGCCATCCTCGCCATCTCCAAGAAATTCATGCTCTTTTCATCCCATCCAGATCGAATCTTTATCGTCAAGGGAAGGGAGATGGCCTTGCGAACTGCCTGGATGATCTCTTTAGCCCTCCCGACATCCCTAAGTAAAGCTGCGCCCGATCCTCCTTGCACCACTTTCCTCACCGGGCATCCCATGTTTATGTCCACCAGGTCAGCCCCATATCCCTCGACGGCCTTCGCCGCCTCGGCCATGGCTCCTGGGCGCGAGCCGAAGATCTGCACTGCCAGCGGCCGCTCTTCTGGACAGCTCTTCAAGAGCCTTTCCGTGGCTTTCCAATTGCGGATGATCCCCTCGGCACTGATCATCTCTGTGCAGACCAGAGCACATCCCTGCTCTTTGGCCAAGAGGCGGAAAGGGAGGTCAGAGATCCCGGAGAGGGGAGCCAAAACCAAAGGGTTGGGGAGTTCAAGAGAGCCGATCTTTAGGATTTTTTTGCGGTCAGCGATCAAGGAAGATTTTCTCCTCCCGATAGACTGGAACAAGCCTGGAGGAATCGACCTGCGCGCAGATGCGTATATCTTTGCCCAGGCCGACGCTTTCCAAATACTGACCCCACTCTGATTCGAGAAGCATCCTATAAATGTCGTCTTCGAAGTATTCGTACAAGACTTTGGCAGCCATGGCCGAATCGCTCTTGGAAGTGGGAACTCCAGCTTTCTCCAGGCGGTCTACGATGGCACCCCCGCAGACAGTATCTTCCAGGCAGAAGAAACCTTTTTCTCCGGCGCAGGCGATGATGATATCCCGGCCTGCTCCCATCAGGCGATGCGATAGGGCTGAAAGGTTAAGGAAGGCACCGATGAAAACCTCCGCACCTCCCCGGGCAGCGATCAGGGCCTGGGTGCCATTGGTCGTGGTCATGATAACGACCTTTCCTTTAACTTTTTCCGGTCGGTAGTCGCGGGGAGAATTCCCCAGGTGAAACCCCTCCACTGGCAGGGCCCTGCGCTCCCCGCCCAGAAGAAGGTCAAGATCTCTTCTCTCAGCAGCCAGCTTCCTCGCTTCTTCAACAGTCAAGACCGGGATGAAGGCCGAGCATCCGTTCTCGAAGGCCACAATCATCGTAGAGGTAGCGCGCAGCGCATCGATAACCACCACAGCTTTTCCCTGGAGGTCCTTCTTTTCGAGTTCATACGATGAAAAAGCTAAATCAATTTTCATAACTCAATAATTTGGCAATTTCCTTTTTTATCCCCCTCCCCCGCGCCCCTCCCGCCAAGGGAGGGGAAACAATTGTAGGATCGAAGGGTCCCTTCCCCCTCGATGGGGGAAGGCTAGGATGAGGGTGCTTACAACTTTTTCTAGGGTCTTCTGCAAATCGAGTGGGTAAAAATTAGCCCAAAAATATCAAACCGCCCTTTATTTTAGCGGGTTTTCTCACTTGTAAAGGGTCAAAAAATAATGCTATGAATTTTTCATGCGAAAACATA
>Ga0315314_1000572_pt1 | contig 39311 bp, 39 predicted proteins | sample TDP9_MG_FD_203631 | JGI IMG/M metagenome (GOLD analysis project Ga0315314, IMG submission 203631) | Freshwater sediment microbial communities from Lake Towuti, South Sulawesi, Indonesia - TDP9 | ecosystem: Environmental > Aquatic > Freshwater > Lake > Sediment | place: Indonesia: South Sulawesi... | reverse complement strand
ATAGATCCGAAGATGCCGGGGAGAACGGCTCTTGCTGAGCGGATAATAGAGTTAGGAAGAAAGAAAGATCTTGCTGTCGCAGGATATGTCGACGGACCTTTTCTAACAGCCTACATGACCACTGGGCTTGAAACCTTCTTGGTCAAATTCTATCGAGACCGAGCTTTCACTAAGGAGCTACTGGAATTCTCACTTCGCTTTAACAATACACTTGCTAAGAAGCTGATTGAATCTGAAATCGATGCGATCGTTGTTGGCGAGGATATCGCTGATATTCATGGTCCATTCATAAATCCTGAAGAATTCAGAGCGTCGATTTTACCGTACTTGAACAGGGAGATTTCCGAGATTAAGCGGAGCGGTGTCAAAGTGATCTTGCATTCGGACGGATACACGATGCCTGTCTTCGAAGATCTGGTAAAGCTCGGCATTGATGGTTACCAAGCGATAGAGGGCGATGCAGGGATGGATATTGGGTTGTTGAAAGAGAGATACGGTGACAAGCTTTGTCTCTTAGGCAACGTGGACTGTGGATATACGCTGTCACGGGCGTCTGTTGGAGAGGTTATGCGAGAAACTAGAATTGTAATAGATAAAGCTGGGCATGGTGGAGGACTAATAATGGGCTCGAGCAACTCTATTCATGACGGGGTCAAGCTTGAGAATTTTCTGGCAATGATTGAAGCCACTAAGAAATATGGCAAATATTACGGTTAAACTGTCACTTCACTCTGGCTTGCATCCATTTCTTGCATGTGTTGTTGCCTTCGACAGCATCTCGACCGTAAGCGTCAGCTCCTATCCTCTTTGAGAACTCGTCTGTCAACGCGGCTCCTCCGACGATGACTTTCACCTTGTCTCTGATCTTCGCTCTAGTCAAATCTTGGACGACATTGCCCATCTCCAGCATCGTTGTAGTCAAGAGTGCTGACATAGCAACTATGTGAGCATTCGTCTCAGTCGCTGTGCTAGTAAACTTCTCAGGTGGAATGTCCACGCCGAGGTCGTATATCTCGAATCCAGATCCTTCTAGTAATGTGGCAACAATATTCTTTCCAATATCGTGTAGGTCGCCTCTAACTGTGCCGACAACGACTCTTCCTAGAGGTTCTTTCTTAGCGTCCTTGAGATAGGGTTCGAGAACCTTCATCCCTTCTTTCATCGTCTCGCCAGCCATCAGGAGTTCAGCTAGAAAGTATTCCCCAGCTTCATACTTCTGGCCGACTACGTCCATCCCCTTCGCCAGACCTTCCATGACGACCGTATAGGCTGGGATTCCTGTTTGAACAGCCTTCTCTGCCAACGGTTTAATTTTGTCTATATCGAAGGAGACTATGCTCTCAATGATCTCTTTCAGGATCTTTTCCTTGCTCAATGATATTTTCTCCGTTTTCATGTTGAATGATGCTCCGATAATACGTTTGCTCTACCTAAAAGCTATTCTCTTCTCTTAGACTAAGATGGCTTCTATGCCCAACATTTCGCAAATTTCCAGCAGCTCTTCCTTGACCTCTCCATAAGCCATATGCATATGGTTTGAACGGACATTCTGGACGAGCGTCTTTGGGTTACCGTCAAGTTTGACGAATGCGTGAGGCCAGACATCGCGGACTTCTTTGAACCGTTCCTTGGGTTGTTGGAATGCTTCACCTGTAGCTATCAGCATAACATATTTGCCTTTTATTCTGCTGAGTCTAGCTAAGGTGACTCTGCCAGGTTTGCAGCAGAATATTGTGGTGCATCCCTGTTGTCTTCCAAGGTACTCGTACTGGAGTCCTAAGTCCACGTCTTTCCTTGAGGTCGCCAGACTGCTAGCGATCGATCCGCAATTGACCAACCTCAATATTTTCTTGTTGAAGTCTACATCATTTACGTCAGCGAATAGGACAGCTTGGTCCGTTAAAAGGTGAAGCATCTGCATCGTCAGTGCGGCGTTCAGATCGGATTCACATGCAGTGACTATCCCATCATCGTTGAGCATGCATACAGGAAGACAGTATGATACATAGTTACCGATAACCTCGTCTTGGCATTTTATTCCAATGAAGTCGTATCCGTCTTCCTTCACTATCTTTCTTACCGCGTGGTACAGTCGTGCTGAACGAAGTAGCTTCTCTTCAGGTGGGTAGATCTTGCCGAATTCCTTTCGAATCTTCTTAATAGTTTCCTCAGCGGTTTCGCGAGGGACTTTCTCAGCTTCAAGTATCACTCGATACTGGTCTACGTGCTCTATCTCAACCTGAAAGGTAGACTTCACTTGAGCCATATCCGCCATCGTGGTATACATTCCCGCGACACGTCCTCCTATCAACCCGAGCTTTTGTCTCTTCATTCTGTTCACTACCATGGCGGCTTTGGCGAATGAAGTAACGCTTTCGATTATTTCGGCGTCTTTCGGCGAGCCATAGACGAACTTGTGCTTTATCCCAACTTCGTCCATTGAACCGTGAGTTACACCCGCTCCAGTAAGCGAGAAGGCAGCTGGGTCGCGTGGACTCCATAAGATCGTCGGTAATGTAACCTCTTGAGCCGCAGTAACAACTTGAGGCGCATATATCCACGTTCCCAACAGGTAGACTATACTATCTGCTCCATCTCTCTCCATGGATTTCGCTGCATTCACAGTCTCGTCAACTGTAAATGCAAGTTCTTCCCGATGTAGAACCTCAAGCCCGGCTTTCTCCAACTCTTCTCTAGCGAGCGTGTTCCAATGTTTGGCTAAATCAACTCTTTCTCTTGGAAGGGAAGCCGTTATCAAACCGATTTTGGCTTTTGGCAAGAAAACTCCTCTCCAAACAATTTGTCATACAATCTGCCGTCTATTTGGTCGATTACGATTAAAAGCTTTAATCTGTAGATCCAGCTTGACCATTAGAATATTGAGTAGCAACTCGCCCTAGCGTTCTGATGTGAGATTTTAGGAGAATGAATTGAAGATGGTCAAGGTTAAAGAGATGTTGAAGGTTCTCAGTGAAGATCAGGTATACCAGATTCATATGGCTTCTATGGAAATACTTGAGAAGGTAGGTGTAAAACTTCCAGATTCAGATCTGTTGAAGACTTTGGAAGAAGCTGGCGTCGTCGTCGACTACAAGTCCTGTATAGCCAAGTTGCCTCAACAGCTCGTCATGGAGTTCGTCAGTAAGATCCCTAATCAGTGGACCATTTATGCTCGAAATCCTGGGAATGATATGAAAGTCGGCTACGGCGAGATGAGAACCTTATCGAGTGGCGGCCATATCAACCTAATAGATCCGATGACCAAGACCAGACGAATAGGAACGACGAAAGATCTTGAAAAGGGTATCAAAATCGGAGATGCTCTAAAGAATATCACTATTGTTGGCCCATTAATTCTTCCAGCTCATGATATTCCAATAGAAGCCCTCGACGTATACACTTACGCTCAGTTGATCAAAGGTTCCTCTAAAGTAGTTTTCACTTGGATCTATAATGAGAAGACAGCTAAGCATGTGCTGAAGATCTTTGAGATACTGGCTGGAGGCGAAGAAGCTCTTAGAAAGAAGCCTATGCTCTGGTACTTCTGTGAGCCTACGAGCCCCCTTACTTTCGCAACAAATGCTTTAGGCGTATTGAAGCTCTTCGCTCGATACGGCTTGCCTGTGACATTCGGCCCTATGGTTATGGCTTCCGCAAGTGGTCCAGCTACTCTTGCAGGAACTCTGGCTGTTGAGAATGCTGAGATCGTTGCTGGTGCTGTTATCACTCAGATCTTGAATCCGGGGGTCCCCGTCGAGTACGGCGGTATCCCTCACATATTTGATCAAAGATCAGGTAGTATCGCTTTCGGCTCTCCTGAGCAAGGCGTTATGGCAGCTGCGATAACTCAAGTTGGACGTTTCTACGGTTTCCCAGTACATGTGAACACTGGTCTAACTGACTCTAAGGTTCCTGATGCGCAATCGGCCTTCGAGAAGGGTATGACTCTTCTAATGGGCGGTTTGGCTGGAGCTGAACTCTATGGTCATCTTGGGATTCTAGGCGCTGATCAAGGCGTTTCCTTTGAACAGCTAGTGATAGATGATGAGATTGTTGCCTACTTGAAGCGAATGCTAGCTGACTTTCGAACTGAGCGGGAAGACTTGGCTATTGATGTTGTGGAAAAGGTTAGGCCAGGAGGCTCATTCTTGACGCAGAGGCATACTTTACAGCATCTGCGAAGCGAGTTCTGGTACCCTACACTATGCGATCGAAACGGTTGGGACAAGTGGCATGAAAAGGGAGCCAAAGATATGTTGGTTAGAGCTCATCAGAAGGTTGAAGAGATTCTGAAATCCCACCAGCCTGAAGCTCTCGACAAGGATATAGAGAACGCGATAGATCAGCAGGTTCGATCTGCATTCAAGGAGCTCGTGAAGTAGCGACGTCAAGCCTCAAGCTCCGGCGCAAAACTCATTGGATTGGGGATTGATGAAGCTTGCCGCTTAAGTGCGTCCTATTCGATTTGGGCGAGACTCTGGTCACTCGGGAGGTAGAAGACAGAGCTGTCGACATGGTCGCTTTGGATAGACTTGTCATGTTCGCAAATCAGAGCGGCTATGGAATAGATAGAGAATCTTTATTTTCTCTCTTCCTCCAAAACTATAGAAGACTCGACGAGCTTAGAGAGAGGTTCCTAGTCGAAATTCCAATGAGATGCTGGCTAGGCAATCTTCTATCTCATGTTTCTTCCCGGAGAATCGACGAGAGACTGCTCAGGCGTGCTATGGACATATTCGTCGAAGCAAGATCCTCTGGCGTCATATGTTTTCCAGAAGTGCCGGACGTTCTGAATCTTCTGAAATCGAAATATCGGCTCGGCATCGTCACCAACACTTCATCCAGCGAGGTCCCAAACCGCGTCTTGTCCCAACTGAAACTGCGAGGTTACTTCAGCGTTGTCGCTACATCAGCTGAATTGGGCATCAGGAAGCCATATCCAGGGCTCTTCCATCACGCATTGAGGGAATTGAGTGCAAGAGCTGAAGATACTGCCTTTGTTGGAGACTCCGTCAAACACGACATAATCGGCGCTAAATCCCTCAGAATGAAGACCGTCCTCATTGATAGAAGACGACGCAAGAGGAAGACTTTGAAGGCTGATGTAACCCTACCGAGCTTAAGCAGACTACAAAAAGCACTAGCTAATCTATGAGTCCAGTAGCTGACCCAACAAATGTTTTAAACACGACCTGTGTGAGACTAGCTAACGCTCTCATAGGAGATTAGAATTGCGTCCAGTAATCGTTATTCATGGCGGAGCTGGTTTCTGGCCGTCTCGTAAGCACAGGCTAGCGTTGAAAGGAGCTGAAGAAGCCGCGATGAGAGGTTACTCTATCTTGGCAAAGGGTGGAACTGCATTGAACGCTGTTGAGGAAGCAACGATTTCGATGGAAGACAACCCAGTATTCAATGCTGGAGTAGGATCGAACTTGAACTTGAGAGGTGAAGCCGAAATGGACGCATCCATCATGGACGGAAGAACATTGCGCGCAGGCGCAGTGGCCCTCGTTAAGTCTTTCAAGAACCCAGTAGGTCTAGCGAGGCTCGTAATGGAAGAGACCGACCACGTCTTCATGGCTGGCATAGGAGCTGAGAAGCTGGGTGAACTCCACGCTATGCAAAACGCGAAACCTGTAAACAGAGCTAAACTTGAAGAGTGGAAGAAGCTCAGGAGTAGGCTACTTTCCGGAAAGATGAAAAACATGCCAAGGACGCTGAAACTTCTTCGAAAATACCCCGAAATCGGAGCCGAAACAGTGGGAGCGATAGCGATAGACAAGAACGAAGATGTTGCTGCAGCCACTTCAACCGGTGGAACCGCTTTGAAATTTCCGGGGAGGATAGGCGATACCCCCTTAATCGGATGCGGAACATACGCTGACAATGAATGTGGCGCTGCTTCATCGACAGGAGTTGGTGAAGGAGCGATAAGATTGGTCCTCGCAAAGACCGCTTGCGACCTTATGTCGAAGGGAGCTGTTGCTCAGATAGCAGCCGAACAAGCGGTTAAACTTGAGAATAGGCGAATAGGTTTGCCGATTGGAATAATAACCTTGGACAGGAAGGGAAACGTTGGAGCAGCTCATAGCACGCCGAATATGTGTTGGGCCTTCATGAGAAGGGGTCTGAGGAAGCCGGATGCGAGGATGAAGGCTAGCTATTTTCAGATTCAAAAGAAAGTTTCGTCAAACTGAGGATTTTAACCAAAAGCTTTAAAAACGAGGCATGACACGCAACAATTAGCTCCGTGCTTGCGGAGGCAAAAAATGATGAAAGTCACGAAGGGAGAAGAAGAGGGGTGGGGCGAGGAAGAAGAGTGGGGCGAAGAGGAAGAATGGGGCGAGGAAGAGGGCTGGGAAGAAGAAGAATGGTAGCCCCCGCGTGAACTTCTCTCTTTTTGCAATCGATCTATGTTTTACTTTCTTTAAAGCGACGCAGCAACTGTTGATTTGGTTGAAACACTATGGTTAGGGTCGCGGTTCTCGACAGAGAAAGATGCAAACCGAAGGACTGTCAGCATGAGTGCAGAAACTTCTGCCCAGAAGTTCGAAACAGAATCGATGCGGTAGTCTTCTCTGATGGCGAGGATAAACCGTCTATAATAGTTGAATCCCTTTGCACTGGTTGCGGGATATGCATCAAGAAATGCCCTTACAAAGTCATAACGATAATAAACTTGCCTGAAGAGCTTAAAGAAGAGTGCAGCCATAGATACGGTCCAAACATGTTCAAGCTCTTCCGGCTGCCAATTCCCAAGGAAGGAGTCATAACAGGGCTGATCGGCAGAAATGGAACAGGAAAGACAACCGCCCTAAGAATACTCTCTGGAGAGATAAGACCCAACCTTGGAGAATATGATTCTCCCCCTAACTGGGAAAAGGTGACAAGGCGTTACAGAGGCTCAATCCTTCAAGACTATTTTCAGAGACTTTCAAAAAATAAGCTTAAGGTCGTTTACAAACCGCAGCACGTTGACATGATTCCAAGATACGTTAAAGGTAGAGTCTCCACGCTCTTGCAGAAGGCCGATCGAACAGGAAAATTAACGAGGCTTGTCGCAGATCTTCAACTGAAGAATATCTTGAACAGGCCTATAGGCGTATTGAGCGGCGGGGAGCTTCAACGGCTGGCGATTGCTGCAGTGATCTGCCGTGAAGCTGACGTATACATTTTTGATGAACCGTCGAGCCATCTTGATGTTAGTCAGAGATTGAGAGCCGCGAAAGCTGTAAGAAGCCTTGTTGACGGCGGGAAGACCGTCTTGATAGCTGAACACGATCTAGCGATGCTTGATTATCTATCGGATCAAGTCTGTGTTCTCTATGGTGAGCCTGGGGCATATGGAATTATCTCGCATGTTCATGGAGTTAGAGTTGGGATAAACATCTACTTAGACGGGTTCATTCCAGACGAAAATATGAGGTTCAGATCACAGCCGATAAAGTTCCACGTGAAGCCTCCGAGAGAGTTGAAGCTGGTCGAGGGTTGGAAATTGAGTTGGTCTTCCATGGAGAAATCCTTCAGGAGCTTCAGATTAAGAGTTGATGCTGGCGAGGTTAGACAAGGTGAAACTATAGGCGTCCTCGGGCCGAACGGCATAGGGAAAACGACTTTCATAAAGCTTCTAGCAAAGATAGAGAAACCTGACAGAGGAGAGACGCCTCCACTAGAAGGATTGGCAGTCAGCTACAAACCGCAGTACATCTCCGCACAATACGAGGGTTCTGTCGATTCACTTTTGAGAGATGTAGGCGGAGAAAGATATGGAACTGATTTCTTCGAAGATGAGTTGGTTAGACCACTGGCTTTGAAGAAGTTTCTCGATAGAGACGTTAAAGACCTAAGTGGAGGAGAACTCCAACGCGTAGCGATAGCAACTTGCCTCGTTAAGGAGGCCCACGTATACTTGATAGATGAGCCGAGCGCATACCTTGACGTTGAAGAGAGACTTGTAGCCGCACGAGCTATTAGGAAAGTGGTGGAAGGACGCGAAGCATTCGGCTTTGTCGTGGAACATGATATAGTCGCTCAAGACTTCATTGCTGATAGGCTGATGATCTTCACCGGGAAACCTGGAGCTGAAGGGCATGCGGAGAGTCCAGTTTCCCTCAGAGACGGGATGAACTCTTTTCTAACGGATATGAAGATAACTTTCAGAAGAGACTCAGTGACGGGCAGACCTAGAGTTAACAAGCCTGAGAGCAAGATAGATCGAATGCAGAAAGGGATGGGTGAGTACTATTACGTTCCTGAAAAAGAAACGAGTGAATCTTAGGCGCAAGCAGAGCTGTCTCCTAGCATCATTCCAAGGGAACTCTAAGCAGCTGCCAGTACCCGCAGAAATCGATATAGAACATGAGTTGTAATCCAGTATTCTAAGGCAATTCTTCAGGATTTCTTTGCCGGCATGCCATCTTCAGCGCGCATACAGTAGTCCGTGTTTCTTCAGATAGTCTAACACGAGGTCCAGATCATGCCTTGAGAGTCTTCTCCTACCCTCAAGAACGTCCTCGATTAAAGCTGTATTAGGACTTTGACCCATATGGAAGAGGCATTCACGCCAGAAAGCCCTTTTCGATCCAGCAAGCTCGAACGCCTTCCTGACCAGATTTAGTTCCTCCATCTTGGACTATCTTCCTCCTCTACTCAGCTTCATCATTTTCATCAACGATTTCTTCTAGCTTCTCGACGATACAGAGCGCAAAGAGAAGAGCTGTTCGATAGTTCTTTTCAACCTGCAGTTGTCGCCGTATCGTCTCAACAGTCTCCAGTATATGGTCTTCGACTGTGAGATTGCTCTCATCGAGCGTCTTCGCAAGATACGTTTGTTGTTTATGTTTTCTACTCATTTCAAAACCCCCTGGAAGCAGAACAACAAGCTAGAGTGTCCCTCTTCCAGATTATAGGTGTCTAAAGCCCATGCTGGACTTGGTGACTGTAAGAATAATCCTCAGCATGGAACACCTATACATCTGGAAGCTTCTCCCAGCCTAGTGTTTACCACAGTTGATGCATCAAATCAATATATAAAATTTAGTCTCCGAGTTCTGCAACTTATTTTTGCTATGACGTCTCGTTGAACGCCTCAAAATTCTTGAAGACCAAGATTTAACTAACAGAACAATTCTTCTAGCATAGCGAGGAGGATCAAACTATAGATGCCGTACTACTGCCTGGAATGCGGCGGAAACCTCTCATACGATTCCACATTGAAGCAATACGCCTGCAAGAGCTGCGGGCTCACGTTTACATTCCAGCAATTGATGGAAGGAAAAGACGAAATGTATGGAGACAGAGAGACCAGTGAAGAAAAGCGGAAGAGGAAGCAGAAAGAGTACTTGAAATGGTGGCTCTCGAAGAAGGAGTAAATTGAGAATGCCCTCGATCTTCGGGGAAATCAGAATTGGCTTGCTCAGTAGAGATGATCTGCGTCGGGAATGAACTTCTGATCGGAAAGACATTGAATACCAATGCTCAATGGCTCGCAGATCAAATAACCCGACTCGGCGGCAAAGTCACTCGAATGACGGAAGTCGGTGATGACGTTCAAGAAATTGCCTCCGTAGTAAAAGAGGCTTTGAGAAGAAAAGTTGACTTCGTAATCACATCCGGCGGCTTAGGGCCCACCTTTGACGATAAGACTCTGCAAGGAATTTCAAGAGCAACAGGTAGAAAGTTGAAGTTGAATCCAGAAGCCTTGAGACTCGTAAGAGACAGATACAAAGAGATGAGCGTTCCGAAGAGATTGAGGTTAACGAAACCGAGAGTCAAAATGGCTATTCTTCCGGAAGGGTCTAGCCCTATACCGAATCCTGTTGGAACAGCACCTGGAGTTCTCGTCGAACATGGAAACACGAAACTGATCTCCCTGCCTGGCGTTCCGAAGGAATTGAAAGCTATCTTTGAGAAGAGTGTTGCTGAAATGATGAGAGAAAAGTCAGGAAATCTTGCGTTCTATGAATCCAGCATGATCGTTGGGGGTATCGTTGAGTCAGCGCTTGCTCCACTGATCGATAGGGTGATGCGTGGTAACCCAAGGGTATACGTGAAATCTCATCCGAAAGGGGGAGAAGGAAGAACAGGTGCGCTCATTGAACTCCACTTCTCATCGACGGAGAAGAACCGAGGAAAGGCGAGAGAACAAGTGATCAAAGCCATAATCGATATGGTTAGAATGCTCGGAAAGAGAAGGTGAAGGCCGCCTCAGAACCCAGGTTGTCCATCACCCATCAGTTCCTAGCCTGCTCTTCATCGCAGCCTAAAGGAAGCTTACTCTGTTTTTTAATATAAGTCTGTTCTAGGCTCGGAAAGCCTTCTCATTTGTTCTATGCGAACATTATGCTGCTTAAATGAGTGTTAGATGTGAAGTTACTCTTCTCAAATCCCATGTATTGATAAGACTTAATTCAAACTCGCAGGCTTCTCTTTCAGCATAGAGGGCCCTATTTTGTATGCGGTCTTCGTTGTGGGGATGGCTGGTTCAGGGAAGTCGGTCTTCACTGCGAATTTTCTCGACTGGCTTAGGATGAGTGACCAGAATGTCGTCAGCTTGAACCTTGATCCGGGAGCTGTCGCTCTTCCTTATAACCCGGATGTTGATGTCAGAGAATACGTCGACCTTGATGCGATAATGGAGGAGTATCAGCTTGGGCCTAATGGCGCGCTATTGATGGCTGCTGACTTGGCCGGCGATCACATCGAAGAAATAAAAGAAAGTGTTGAGGATTCTGGACCAGATATCTTTTGGTCGACACACCAGGACAGATAGAGCTCTTCGCCTTTAGAGAGAGCGGCCCCTACATATCGCATGCGTTAACAGATGATTCGAGTGCAGTTCTTTATCTGTTCGATGCGCCTTTCTGTAGAAGCCCATTGAATTATGTTTCTAACATGTTTATGGCCGCGGCTGTCTATAATAGGCTTCTACAACCTCAAATCTACTTGTTGACAAAGAAGGATCTCGTCACATCTGAAGAGCTTGATCAAATGGTGAGTTGGTCTGAAGAGATTGAGCAACTTGAACATGCTTTAGAGGTACGTTTAGGGAAAACTGCTTCGCTTATCAGTAGGGATCTGGCTCAAGCAATCACTCGAACAGGTCTCAATTTCGAACCGATACCCGTCTCTGCGAAGGAGAAGACCGGGTTCGTAGAGGTTAACGCTGAGTTGACTCGAATATTGACTGGCGGAGAAGAATTGAAGCCTTAGGCTGACTTCGTCGATAATGTTAAGTAGGTTAATTAGCCTAGTCTAGGCTAGGTCAATTAACCTAGAAGGCAACCCGTATATCCAACTGGTTCGAAGCGCTCCTCTCTAAAGACCTTGCAGGTATCCCTCTAATAGGCATACTTGTAGCCGCAGTATGGATAGTCATCCTAGGATCTTTCATAATTAGAAGGAAGCTGGGAACAATCGATATCTGCGTCATCGCTTCCCTCGTCGCTTTATCTTTGGCTACAAACTACATGTTGATTTGGCTACCCAATGTGAAGATTATGGACTTGATCGTCTTCTCAAGCGGCTTCTGCTTCGGAAGCTTCGTCGGCGTATGCACTGGAGCCTTGATCTGGGCTGTCTACGGCAGCTTGAACCCTTATGGATTCGACTTCTTGATATGGATATCTGCGATGATCTGCGAGTCTATCTACGGTGTAGTCGGAGGCTCATTGAGAAAGTTCAACCCAAGTATCTTCGAGAGGTTTTCGGGGAAAAGACGACTGTTATTCAGCTATGAAGTCGCTTTAGCGGGGCTTCTCGCCACCTTCGCATACGATCTCTTAACGAACCTTGTTAGCGGGATCTCTTTCTCATGGTTATACTTCGGTTCTGTCAAATGGCCTATTGTAGCTGGCATAATGGTTTCAGGGGTGCCTTTCGCGCTTATTCATGAGTTTAGTAATGCGGCGTTGTTCTTCTTTGGAGCTGTTCCATTATTATTAGCTGTGAAGGGGTTGAGAGAACATGGGTATGCAAAACTCAGGTAGAGAAGTTAGAGCATGGAGGTTGGCAGCTGTCACCTTCTTATGTTGGGCTATAGTTACAACATCGCTGGCAGCTTTCTACTATGGGCAGTATAATATGCTTGCAGAGAGAGTTGGCAAATCTGTTCTAACCATCGAGCTTGTAGTAGACTACGGGAATGGCACCTCGTATAGAACTTGGCATCATGATGTCACTGTTGCATCTGGGGAATCTCTACTGAGCGTGACCAGTAGACTTGCTGAACTGAATTATACTATGGGAGGCTACGGCGCGTTCGTAGTATCGATTAACGGAGTTGAAGGCAATAGTACTCACGGCTGGCTATGGTATAAATGGGAAGCGACTGGAAAGAAATGGATTCTCGGAGAGACCGGCTGCGACAAATATCTGGTTGCCGATGGAGACTTGTTGATTTGGTCTTTCACAGCCTATTCCAGTTGGCCGCCTCCTCCACCAGAACCACCATAAGAGAGTTTTAGGAAAATACTTCATGGGTAAGACGCTTGTCAAAGAGGCTCTCTGAGCTCAACGAGTTATTCTTTCTCCTCATCATCCGGAAGGAAGCGACTGTGGGACGCTACCGTCTCAGCGCTATGCTTGGGATGCCTGAAGGGATCGTTCGTGGAATAATGAGATCTTACGAGAAAGAAGGGTATATCGACAGCAGACCGAAGACTGGAACCTTCTTGACGAAGACTGGAAAGGCTCGAATAGACGCGATCTTCAAGAGCGCTGACATAAAAGACATGAAGATGTACAATTTCGAGGTTTTCGGCGTTGGCCCGATCAACGTCGTGCTTCAAGTTCAGAGCGGAGCAGACAAGGTCAGATCGGGGGTTGATCAAAGAGATGCTGCTGTGAAGGCTGGTGCGAACGGAACGGTAATCTTGACTTATAAGGAAGGCACTCTGAAGATCCCAGGTACCTCTGAAGACATGTGCACTTTGAACCCGGAAGACTCCAGAAGGCTTCTGAGAGAATTCTCATTATCAGAGGGAGATGTAGTCCTAGTCAGTTTTGCTGAGGAATGGTGGCAAGCACTCAGGGGGGCACTATCTGCTGCATTAACGTTCAGAGAGACTACTCGAAGCGTTGGATCGACCATTTGAGCGAAACACTATAGTAAGGCTCAGGAGTCTTGACCATCGAAAGCTCCTTTGCCAGAGCGTTGAGATGCCCCAAGCCGACAACTGCGACGATCGTTCCCGCCGTTGAAGCAAGAATCGAAGCCAGCCGTTGAACTATGTATCTATTCCTTTCTTCAACCAAGCATCTATGCAGGTTTGGGTAGCGATCCTTAAATTTCAGCACAAGTTTATCTGGCGACTCAGGAATGTTCTTTTCGGCTTTTACGCCGACGAGGATCATTACAAGCGCGAGGATGCTATCCAAAACCAGTCGAGATTTCTCTGGGAACGGAATGCTTTGAATCCTCTGGATGATCTGTTGGACGGGCATGTCTATGAACTCGATCTTGGCACCGAGCTTCACAGCGGCAGCTGCGGCCTCAACCATCTCAGCGCCAGGAAAGACTCCAGTCTTCTCTCCAGCAGTCCTCTCGAGGATCGCAAGCAACCAAGGAATGACTCCAAACCTGAATGTAGGCATCGGAGATTTTTCAACTCGAGTCTTTAGGAGATAGTATCTGTCTTCACAAAGTTCCACAGCAACGATAGAAGGCTTCGTTTCAAAGATTATCCTCTTCACATTCTCTACACTAGATTTCTGGACGTGAATCGTTCCAACCATGATCAAGCGGCCGATCGAGACGACTGACATCGGCTCAACACTTAATATTCGATACGAACAATTACGGTAGTCAGAGTTAAATGTTATAACTTGGAAGCGAGGAGCTGTCGGAGTGAATTGCCGATGAATCGAAGGTCTAGGGAAGTTATCAAGAGAGCTCTTGAAGAAGGGAGGAAGAATCTTCTAGAACCTGAAGCCAAGACCATATGCCTCGAATATGGGATACCGACGCCTGAGTTCGCTCTTGCTCCCAATATACATGGAGCCGTCGACCATGCGGAGAAGTTCGGCTACCCAATCGTCTTGAAGATAGTTTCCCCTGATATTCTTCACAAGACCGAGGCTGGCGGAGTTCTCGTTGGATTGAAGAATAGCGCAGAAGTCGAGGACGGCTACAGGAAGATCTTGGAAAGCGCGAAGAGTTATAAACCAACCGCGAGGCTCCTCGGCGTATTGGTGCAGAAGATGGCCCCTGCCTCCACAGAAGTCATAGTAGGTGGGTTGAAGGACCCTCAATTTGGGCAAACTTTGATGTTCGGTCTCGGAGGAATATTCGTTGAGGTTCTGAAGGACGTTACATTTCGAATAGCTCCTATAGAGGAGGAGGAAGCTAGAGAGATGATAAAGGAGATTAAGGCCTACCCCATTCTGAAGGGCTATAGGAACCAGCCTGCTGTCGATGAGGAAGCTATCGTAAAGATACTTCTGCGAGCATCGGACTTGATTATGGAGAACCTGGAGATCAACCAGATGGACTTGAACCCTATCATGGTTTATGAGAAAGGCGCCAGCGTAGTGGACGCCCGAATAATCCTAGAAGATCTACCAAACCAGAAGACTAAGACTTGAAAGAGCTTCTTTGAAAAGCGAAACATTTCTTGATCTACATACTCCGAAAATCCAATCAATCAGTCTTGATGATGCTATCTTGATGAAGAAATGGCGTCAATCAAGCTTGAAGAAAATGAAGTTTTCTCAAAACTTCGAATCCCGGAGAACAATGAGTTCTTCATTCGCCTAGATGGAAGGAGATTCAGCGGAATCTGCAAATTGCTGGATGCAGAAAAGCCGTTTGATGTGAGAATTGCCAGATGCTTCGTTCGGGCAGCAAGAGCAGTCTACTCTTCAGGCTTCACCCCTTCATTATGCTACCTTTGTAGCGACGAGGTGAATCTACTGTTTTTACCTCCTTCGCCATTCAATGGCCGTGTAGAGAAATTGGACTCCGTTCTAGCAAGCGCCGTTTCAAGCGGATTCACCTTAGCGGTCAACGAGATCTTTGGAAAGAGGATTGTCGCTCCGTTCGATTCAAGAGTCATTCTCACACCAGCTGAATTAATCTTCGAGTATCTCACATGGAGGCAAAGAGAGTTGAATGGAAACTACCTTAACGCTTACGGATACTGGACTCTAATTAGGGAAGGACTGAATCCGAGAACAGCTGCCCAGCAACTTGAAGGATTGGATTCAGCTGAGATAGCGAAACTGATCACGAAGCACGGATTGGCCCTATCGGAGAAGCCGATATGGCAGAGAAAGGGCATATTACTCTACAGGAAAGCTGCTGTGAAATACCAGATCGGCGTCGGAGAGATCACAAGGACCCGTCTTGAAGAAGATTGGGCTCCGCCTGATTTCACTAGTAGAAATGGAAAAGCAGTAGTCCGCCGGATTTTCTCGCAGGACAGAAAAGGAAAGAGATGAGCAGAAGTAGGAAGCTCGGCGGTTCAGCTGCTAAACCTGATATATGACGTATCCACTCCTACTTCTACTGTCTACTAAGAGAAAGATTCCGTGTAGGTAAGGAGAATGACTAGAATTCAGTCGGGTGTTGACAAGGCTAGGAGGCTGCAAGGGACAACTATAGACATTCAAGAGACGCCTGAGACGAAGAACGACGAATATGGCAACACATGGAAGAAATGCATCTTCACGGTTAGACTGGTTGGTTTCTCGAAGAGGACGCCGGACGAGCGGCTGCCTGAGAGCCTGAGAGAAAGAGAATTGAAACTGATTCGATGGTGCTGCTTCGATTGGCACTACACCAAAGGGGCAAGGAAGACTCTGAATCCTGAAGAGACCGAGGCGGTTCTGAAAGGAACCCCTACGAGTACTGTATACTGGTAGGCTGAAGTCGAACACTATATCGTGCTCATGATTTTGGCATTCTCTTGTTTGCCAAGACGTTCATCATGACTATCAGGGTTGTGATGATGAAATTCCCTTTCGCTGAATTCAATTCAGGGATAACCAAATAGCGTTTCTCGATAGCTGTGAGCCAGAGCGATACCACGGCCCTCACAGCCGCATTCAGGCATATGGAAGTTATCCTATAGGCTTCTCCACTCCACCTGTAAGGTTCGTTAGCGATTGGGGTGAAGCTCTCAACCAGACTCGAATAGTAAGTCTGAGAGGAGTAGGCTAAGGCTATCAGGTAAGCACTGACATTCTTAACGTCATCTGGTTCTGAGATCGTAATTTGAAAATAGGGTAGATCCCGTTCTACATACGACTTGTATCCCGTGTGGATACTCTCTTCAGCTAAGGATTGGTTAGCGTTCAACGGATTTGATATATCGATTATGTAGTGAGCCATTACGCCTGCGCTGAAGACTGCTTCACGCATGTTCCCGGCGGTCTTGTTGTTTACGAAGTACCTGTACCATCTCAAGGTCTCATTTAGGGCTCCGCCCCAATCGGTATGTGGATGGTAGAAATGTAAAGTTGAATTCCACGAATACTTGATCGGATACGCTACTCCGTCAGCCAATTCAACCGGATAATACTGCCATACGTCTTGAACTTCCTTAGGCAGGCGACGATACGCTGTATTCAAAATCCAGAGTTGAGTCTTGAAATGCCAAGACTCAACAGTACTCACGCTGATACGATTGTTAGAGAAACCTTTCGTTGACTGCTGGAGATTCCAGTCTGAATCTTGATCGAAGTCCCGTCCATTGGGCACGCGAGCCCATGCCCTAGCGTCATCGCTGGTGTCGGTCATATTCCGCGTTCTATCGATTTCGACGCCTAGAGGATTTGTGAGAACCACAACCTCAAATTCATTGGTCAACCATTCGACAGTGTGATTTATGATAAGATAACCGCCGGCGGCTATTGACTGATTCGCAGTGAGACGTACAGTTCTGAGCGCACCACGAGTGGCTGCAACACTCCAGCCGCTCAGATTGACCGATCTAGTTAGGGGGTTATAGAGTTCGACCCACTCTGCTCTGGGTGCGTTGTCGTCTCCAACCGGATTCTGTTCAACCTCGTTGATCACTATGTGTTGCGTTGTTTGGGCTTCACATCGCCATGTTCCAAAACCAGTTGAGAGTAAGGTAACTAGCAGAAGAGATAGAATTCCTATCGCTCTTCTAGTCTCGTTGTTTTTCATTAAGAGAATTCTTCCGTTACAAGCTTCCGAGTAAGTATTGCTATCAGTAGCTCTTCTCTCTTTTGTTTGTGGCTTCGGTTGTCGCTTTGGTGTATAGAATTCAATTGGCGACGCCTTACCCTCCAACTGTACTTACACCTACGCCGACTCCGACGGCGCCTGTCGTGACGCCGGAACCACTTCTTCCTCGTCCGGCGACTACGATGATTGGATGGAAATCGAAGTCTGCAGCGAAGGATTAATCATCGAATCTACTGGAATTACCTTCAGCATAATCTGACACCTGAGGTCAGATTCAGGTATGACGCAGCTTTCCTTACTTCTTCTTTCAGATCTTGCGCTCGGCAGAAGCTATCTTCGTCAGTAGGTGGTCCGCACTTTCAAGTCTTGGCCCAAATTCTGGATCGGTTGTTCAACCCGCGCGATCTTGTCTTCTAAGGCTTTAGTAGCTCTCCATGGCTTCGAGTTTGGCGGGTAGATATTCATCAACTATGTAGGTCAACCCGTATCTACTGAAGGCTTCTTGCTCGGCCTTCCTTCTGACCCTTAGGAAGGTTTCTATCTCTCTCTTCCAAAGTTCGCCTTCGTACCGCGGGTCTTTCTGCAACTCGTACAGCCTTTTGATATCAAGGTCGCTGAGCCTCTCGCTCGGAAGCTTGTAATCAACGATATCTGTCGCCCACACTCCTGACCATTTCGCGTCAGGCGTATTGAGTTCTCGAAGGTGAGCTGCGTTCGCTGATCCGCTAATTATGACCATCGCTATGTGCATCCCCCATGGATCGCCGTCGGTTAGAATCACAACTGGAAGGCCAAGTTCTTTGTTCAACCTCCTCATCAGAGCTCTTGTTGCTCTCGGAGCTTGCCCAGCCGTTTGTATCAGAATTGCCTTGAACTTCTTATGCACCTTCTCTTCAACGAACCTTGTGAAGAGCGCACCTTTCTCTATGGCTATGATCTTGTCTGCCTTACATGCGACGAACTCTGCGTTCGTCAGCGCTGGCCCTATCATCATTCCGTCAGGATGGCTCGCAAGGTTCAGCCTTCTTCCTTCATAGCCTGGAACCGTATACTCTATCGTCAGGTCGCCGAAGATCGCTGATCTTTCTTCAGGGAAGACGTTAAAGTCTTCTCTTGGAGAAGCAATTACGGTCTCAAGATCCGTAATAATGTTGTCAGACTCAGCTTGATCGACGAAATTCATCTCGTACGCTTGAGCTGAGTAAAAGACATCTCTCAATGTACTCGTCTTATTCAATCTAGTTAGCTCATCGATGAATGATGCTGTCCAGACGAGTTGAGTGAAAGGTCTAATATGTCTAACGTTTCTCGAACTTCTTCTTACGCTTCTGTCTCCCAGAATGTATTGCCTAGGTTTCGGATCGTAAAAGATATTATGAATAGATCGGCTTGGCATCTTGATCGAAGGAAACTCTCTCTGCACTATCTGATCGTATATCTGCAGACCGAAATTTTGGAGACCAGCTAAAACTTTCTCTTTTCTCAGTTTTATCGAGCCTGTAGGCTTCTTCTTCGGCATTACTCTTCACCTTTTTCAGAAACTTCCGTTTCTTCTTCCGCTCCATACTTCATTATGCTCTTAAGAAGTGGCTTAACGCTTGGCTCTCTAGGTTTATGAGCTAGCTTGGTTGAGAATGAGGCGATCTTTGGAAGATACTTGGAGAATACGTCGAGCCTTCTCTTCTCTCTCTCCATATGTTCCTTCCTAGAGAGGAAAATGGAAAGTTGCCTTCCGACCTCCCTTAACGCGTTCAGCATCTCATGTTCAACCTCGGGTCTGTCAGCTATGAACTCTTTTCCAACAGTTTTGTATGGAATCTTGAGGCTGCAGATATGCACGAATACTGCCAACGGAGTTTCCGGGGTAACCTTGTAATGCCTCCAATTCATCAAGGTGTTTACAACCTTCCAGGATACATCGCTCGCCTCATCGAATAATAGAGGGATCTTGTTCGCAAAACGATAAAGAAGAATTCCGCTAGATGTCGGAATGCTTCCGCCGCATGCAGCACCAATCTCGACAATGAATGGGAATCCTGAGTAGGCAGCTGGCTTACGTTGATACACCGCCACAAATTCGGGATTCAGTTCTTTTCTTATTCCTGTCTCCAGCAATTTGTCTCCGAGTGGAGATAGACAACTAGCATCCGGAGTTAGGAACTCATTGAAGTTCTTCATGGCCGTAACAAGTTTAACGATCTCGTCAGGCCCAAGTTTCTTCGGGTTCTTCTTGCTCCCGATATCTGCGAAGTTTAGAAAACGCCTGGCTATTTTGTCTCCGACTCTTTGAAAATGCTTCTTCATGAATTCATGCATTGTTCGTGAGTTCGTGATTGAGATCAGTCTCTTGATTGTTTCAACATCGACTCCATGAGGGTGCGGTGTAGTCTCATCTGGAGGCTTAGGCATTTCTCGTGTTGCTCTCTCGAATTTGTACAGCCTCCCCTTCGGGTCGACGAAAGTAAGGTCAGCATATGGCGCGACTATCGCTGTCTGCTTCAAGTATTCGAGGATCTTCGACATCGCTCTAACGTAATCGGCTTCTGTTGAGAATTCTATTACTGTCCCATGCCACTTGCCCTTATTAGGGTAGATCTTACGTCTGATAACTATCGGCTTGTTCTTCTGAATGTCCATCATCAAACGATACTCGAACATTCTGGAGGTCCCTGTACTTGACATCACATAGGCTTCTGAATGAGTTGTGATCTGGCCATATAGAATAGCCATCTTCCCTCCCAAACCGAAAGTTCCGCGGGTGTTATGGCAGCAAACTCCACCGAAGCCGCACACGAAATTCTCTTTGCCGGGTATTGACAGATCATAAGCGTATGTTGATGATGGCTTGACTTTTCGTATCTTGGTTATCCTAGAGAAGGCAAAATCGGGATATTGTTCTAGGATCTTGAAGTTCCTACGAGTCTTGGCTCTTGAATAGTTGAACTTGATGCTTAATGCCTTTTCGACATCGTGGCCGTAAAGGTGAACTTGATATCCGACAGCGTTCTTTTTGAAGCCGCTCTTCCGCATTCTGACAGTTGGAAAGACGCCATTAAACGCTAGCAGATACAGAAGATCGTAAGCAAGCTTCCGACTGGAGGTTGAGTATATCGCCCATTTTCTATCTTGGATGATGCAACCGTCGCCGCGATAAATGCCTATCAGAAATGCTCGTTGAAGCTTTGGGGAAACGTTGAAGATAATTCTGGGGATTTCCTTGTTGCGCGATCCGCTTCTTACTCCCAACGCCCTCAACGCAAGGGTAAGCGCCGAACTGTCGAATAGAAGCCTTAACCTGTTTCTTCCATCAGGTCGAACAAGATGCGGTTGAAGATGGAAAGCTCGCTTAGCTATGTCAAAGGCATCCTCTATGAGGAAGGTCTCGTGCTCGCCAAAGTTGAGTGTCACGCTGTTCTCAAACGGCGCTCCCTCAGCCACGACGTATCCAAGAAATCTCATAAACTCTTCAGATAGAGGCAAAGCTGCCGGAAGCTCATTCGATGTACCTTTGCCATAGGTTCGAACCGTGCACGAGTCCGGTATATCGCCTGTTATCCCAAGCTCGCTTATCCAGTAGAGGGGTAGCATTTTCTTGGTTTTGAGTTGCGTGAAATGGTCTCCTCGAACTGTTATATTTCGATGTCTCCCTCGGAAGACGTAGTAGGGATGCTTCTTCGTGCGATCCGCCTTCTTGTAAACTACATGAGCGCTCAGTCGCAGTTTCCAGAAAATTCGTTCAGGAACCCCGTATACATATAGACGTCTCTTAGTGTCTGCAAAACGCGAAAGAGTCTCTATCAAATTTATACGTGTCTGGCCAGATGGCCTGTTAGGCAGGAATCTCGGAACCGCTACATAGTCTCCCAGCTTCATCTGCTCGACATCTTTAAGAGAAAGATTTCCATCTTTCAGAGTGAAAATGCTGTGAGCTCCTGTTACCTTAATCGTTCGACCACTCTCTAAGACAACTTCGTACAATGGTTCAGTGACTTTGTGTCGCGAGACATCTGAGATTCTGCTCCATGAAAATTCAAAACTGTCATGGCTGAACGCTAAAGTTTCGTAACCTTCCTCCAAAATCTCCTTAACATCTTCACCCGGTTTTAAGAATTGGTCAACGAATCTGCCTATCTCGATCGGTTCGATGATTCCATTCTTCCGCACTAGCGTCTTTTCGCTGTAATCAACACTTTGCCTGAGTTTGTATTTGGAACCGAAGAGGACTTGCCCGAAAGCTGAAGGGATTATTTCTTCAGGCAAGCCTGATCCGTTATCTTCAACCCTTATTCTGTAGACTCCTGGACCTTCTGTAGGCCCAGACTCATGTGAAACCCGAATATAGATGTCGGGCGGGATGCTGTTTATCTCGCATGCGTCTAGGGAGTTTTCAACGAGCTCTCGAACTGTGGAATAGATAGCGCGGGAGGGATTGGTGAATCCTGCTATGTCTCGGTTTCTGTAGAAGAAGTCTGCTGGACTGATCTCTTCGAAGACCTCGGTCATGGACTATCCGCCGGTTGCATGTCGATCGTTCTTTCGGCTAGAGTATGCATGTTCTTCTAATTTGGGTATCGAGCATTCTTGACGGCAATCGTTGTCTCGATAAATTGGTGCAATTTCAACGAATGCTTCAATGCTACGACCGGTTTTCCCTTTCATTCAGGCGGTTTCTCCCATAATTCCAACGTCATTTTCTTTTTTGCTTCTCTCCTCTTGATTCTTAGGAATTTATACACAGTTGCGTGCTGTTTTCCTTTGATTAGCATCTCCACAGCTTCTCGAGCTGTAGAAACAGCATCATATCCACCTATCATCCCAATGGTGTGGCCGTATACAGAGATGCTAGCGTCAGTCATCTCTTCGATCATCCTCCTCATCTTTCCTTCACGCCCTATTATTCTCCCCTTGACCCTCTGTATGTCGGTCTCACTCCGGCCGAATAGATCTCTAAGATCCAGAACATCCAAAACCTTGTCGTCGTCGAAAAGGATGAAAGCCTTCTCAGGAGCAAAACCCTTCCCAATAGCGGTAACCACATCCTTCGCCTTGAGTAAGCTAACCGGATCGTTGTTGTCTTCATTCGGCACTAGTTCCATGATCCCGCTCTCGCTGTTCACAGTCACCTTGATGTTAAAGGCGCGCTCAATCCTATTCTTCACCGTCCCTTCTGGACCGATCAGAGCGCCGATCCTGTCGCGAGGTATCACCGCATTGATCTTAGTCTCCACCTTGACCAACCACCCAACTAACCACCTTATCCAAAGGCTCGACCTTGACCCCTATGCTACCAAAGTAGTTGTTTAGGTTCTCTACGTCCCGTTTAAGCAACATATTTGCGAGAGGATGATCCAAGGGAACAGCTTGAGAGAGATCAAAAAGTACAGGTTGTTCTCTCCAGATCATAACATTATACTCGCTCAAGTCCCCATGAACCAAGTTCGATCTTACATAAAGTAGCCGTACATACCTCAACAATTTCCCGTAGACCCTCACTGAGTTCTTCAATTCTGCTTCTCTAAGTAAAGGTGCAGGAACGCCGTTTCTACCGATAAACTCCATCAGCAAAACGTTCCGATTAACCCTTATAGGTTTTGGAACTTTAACTCCACCCTCTCGAGCTGCTTCCAGATTCTTGAATTCCTTCTGCGCCCAGAGATAAACGAGCGCTCTCGTATCTCTCTTCGCTCTACTGAATCTCGGATCGCCTTCGATGTATACGAGTCTACCTTTCCTGAATTCAGTGGACGAGGTTAGGTATATTTTGACAGCTACTTCCTTTCCTCTAGGTCCTATACCCCAATACAAACGAGACTCTTTCCCAGCCTTGATAACTCCGTGGATCTTCTTCAATTCTCCAGTATTGAGCATGTGATAGATTATCATGAGTGTTGATTTGTCGAAAACTTCTTCGAGAGCTTCCATCTCTTCGCTTCTTTTCTCTTTCATCAGCTGGTCGAGTTCATATCTTCTTTCTTTGAGTCTAACCTTCTTCTCGACTCGCGTCTCCCATCCTTTCACCCAGCAATCTCCTCATCATGCAGCTAGATACCCATGACCTCTAAGCCATTGGGCCTGACTTTCAGTATATCTCCACAAGATGTCTCCGCGACTCTCAAACTGGAAGTCCCAAGGTGCGACCAAAACCACATCGCCAACCTTTATCCAGACCCTTCTCTTCATCTTTCCTCTTATTCTACAGACCCTCTCATGGCCATCAGTACATTTGACAAGAAGCCTATCGTAACCTAACATTTGGGATACGATGCCCAGTAACTGGCCCGTGTCAGGAAGAACCATCTCTCTAAGTTGACTTTCGCTGAGCACCTTCTTCTTTCCCATACTGAAACCTCAACGACATGCGTTCATATAGAACTAGATCTGGCTAGATATACTTTCTGTGTCGATTACTCAGAAAGAAAATCAGTTTCATATTTGAACAGTATTTCTTTGATAAGAATGCCTCCGTTATGGCAGCTACTAAGCTATCTGTCTAGATCTTCACAACCTGAACGTGAGGGATTCCGGCGATTGTGATAACAGCTTGCCTGTCGACGAGGCCTCTCTTGACCGCTGACTCTACTACTCTAGTTCCGACGAGGTTAGCTATGTCAGCCTTTTGGATCGCTGCCATCGCTTCCTCAATTGTTGACAAATCTTCGCCGTAGAACTTTCTATCGACTTCGAGTTTCAATTTTCCTTCCCGGAAGGTCTTGCCGAGAACATTCTCATCGCAAGCTGCAACCAGCACGTATTGCTTTTGGCGGAAGACCTTCAAGCAGGCTTTATCCAATCATCGGCCTCCGGGCTATGTTGGAAGAACTGAGGATCTTGCTCCGCAAGCTTCGCATACGAGGAAGAAGAACCTCCCCTGTTTCTCAACCTTGGTATCCGGTCTTTTACATATCGGGCATATCACATATCTATTGACATATATCTCAAGTAGCCGCGCTATTGATTCACGTCCAAACTTTCCTTGAAAGACAGCTCTTGTTCCGTCGAATGTCGCTGCAGTAGCCATCTCCTTTGACAGAAACTTGAGAATATGATGAGGGACTCTGTTAAGTTGGGTGCAGACCTCTCCAAAGTTTTGGATGATCGTTCGACCTCCGATTCTAATAGTGTTCGGCTTCGGCATCTCAAACCGTTCCCCAGTAGTAAGCTTCTTCGGAATCTTTTCGTAAGCTCTACTCAGCATCTTCATGTAGTCTTCGCTCAAGGTTCGATACCAACCGTTCATCAATAGATTGCTGTGGCTCTATTAAATGCATTCCAAACCGGATGAGGTGAACTCTGGGAAAGATTAATCAATATCAAGCTGCCGTTGTAGCTTTAATCTTGGAGGGATTTCGTCCACCGAACCGTTATTCGATCAATAACGGCTTTCGAAAGCCCGATGATTTCTTGAGAAGACAAACATCCTTGGAGCTAGAAAAGATGGGAAAATGGATAGTCTGCGCTGCGTGGCCCTACGTTCACATGGTTCCCCATCTAGGAACGTTCATGCATCTTCTCTCAGCAGATGTCTTCACGCGATATTTGCGTTTGAAAGGAGAAGATGTGATTTCTGTAACCGGCTCGGATGAGCATGGGACGCCCATAGAGGTTGAAGCCATTAAATCGGGAGTCTCACCGAAAGACTTGACTGATAAACAGCACGCGATCATATGCAGTTTGCTAGATAAGTTTGCAATTCATTTCGACAACTACACGAGAACGGAGAACCCTGTCCATATCAAGTTTGTCCAAGAGTTCTACAAGAGGATCTATGAAAACGATTTCATCTTCAGCCAGACGGTGGAACTTCCCTTCTGCCCGAAGTGTGAACGTTTTCTACCGGACAGATTCGTTGAAGGTGAATGTCCACATTGCGGCTCGAGTCTAGCGCGAGGAGACCAATGCGATGCTTGTGGGAGAGTGCTGGATCCTGTGGATCTTAGGAGCCCGAGATGCGTCTTCTGCGGAAACACTCCGGATATTAGGTCTTCCAAACACTGGTTCTTCGATCTGCCCAAGTTTGGTGAACGCCTTAAGGCCTACATAAATTCAAATCCACAATTGCCAGACAATGCTAGAAACTTCTCGTACAGATGGATTGAAGAAGGTTTGAGACCTCGAGCTCTCACACGTGACAATAAGTGGGGCATTCCAGCTCCCTTTCCGGGAGCTGAGAAGAAGACTATATACGTTTGGATGGAAGCGGTCTTAGGATATGTTTCAGCTTCTGTCGAGTGGGCTGAGAAGAATGGTCAACCTGAGTCATGGAAGAGATACTGGTTCGATAAAGACACGAAGAATGTGCATTTTATCGGCAAAGACAATATCCCTTTCCACACGATAATATTTCCAGCTCTGTTGATGGCGACGAGAGAAGACTATTTGCTACCTTGGCAAGTCTCATCGACTGAATTCATAATGTACGAAGGCCAGAGATTCTCCAGAAGCAGAAGGATAGGCGTCTGGATGGATGAGACCATTGAGCTGGCTGAACCTGATTACTGGAGGTTTCTACTGATGGCGATGAGGCCGGAGTTGAAAGATGCCAACTTTACATGGAGCGAGTTCGAGGCAAGGATAAACTCAGAACTGAATGATGTCATAGGGAACTTCGTCCATAGAACATTGACCTTCCTCCATACTTATTTCGAAAACTCTGTTCCATCCGCAGGGCTGCTGGACGACCTTGATAAAAGTCTCCTAAAAGAGATAGAGAACTCTCCTAGACATATCGGAGACCTATTCGAGCAGTTCAAGTTGAGAGATGCATTGTCAGCGATCGTGGACCTAGCCAGGAAGGGGAACCAGTACCTAAGCACAAAAGAGCCTTGGCATTTGATCAAGACGGATAGAGAGAAGGCTGCTACAGCCCTTTTCATATCTGCCGAACTGGTTTATGCATTGACGATACTGCTTGAACCCTTCATGCCTTCTACATCTGAGAAGATCTGGGACCTTCTTAACCTACCCAGCAGCGTTCACTCGCAGAAATGGGAAGACGCTGGAAAACTTCAGCTTCATGTAGGGCATAAGATGAGAGAGCCGAAACCTATATTCCACAAAGTTGACGCAAAAGAGATCGAGAAGAAGAGGAAAGCGCAACCTGTTTAGGCCAAATGAGTCTGGCGACATGCATGAAGCTGAAGATCGACTTTCATGTTCATACACGATTTTCATATGATGCTCACACAAGACCTGAACTGCTTCCCCAGATTATTGGTAGGCGCGGACTGGACGGCGTAGCCCTAGCAGAGCACGACAATCTTCCTAGAGTCGAAGTTAAGGACGCTCTAGTTATTCCTGGAACAGAGATCAGTACCGTTGATGGCCACTTGATAGCGCTAGGAGTGAGCCGTCAGATAAGCAGAGGTTCGCGAGCAAGCGAAACCGTTATCGAGATAAGGCGCTTAGGAGGAGTCACTATAATCCCTCATCCATACGATTACTTCAGTCCCAGCATAAATCCTGCCAACCTGAGAGTGAAACCTGACGCAATCGAAACGATCAACGCTTCAGTTATCTTCTTTGAGAAAGCAAAGCATAAGGCGGAGAGAATAGCGCAAGAGCTTAGCCTTCCAACAGTCGGTGGAAGCGATTCGCATATACCTGAAACTGTTGGGGACGCATACACGATTGTGGATTCAGATTCAACCTCGATCGAAGACGTGCTTCTGGCTGTGAAGGAAGGAAGAACGAAGCCTTGCGGTAAGGCGACATCACTCTGGAATAGATTGAGGAAATCAACACTAGACATTAAGAGAAAGATATAGTTGTAAGAAGTTTCTACAAGTATGTTCAATCCGAGAAAGCGGTTTCTGGTCGGCAAGGCGGATAAATTTGATTTGAAGTCCTCAGGTCCATTGCAGAGAGAATGGATACGCGCGAGTTAAGGTCGAAGACTCTGAGCCTATCTGCCCCTAAAGCTCGAAGGCTCGGTCTAGGCAAGAGCACGGTTCACTACCTGAAGAAGCACGCCCCCGACCGTAGACCCTTCAAAATCTATGGGCGTGTTCTAAAGAAGTTTGACCAAAGGCGAAAGAAATGGTATGCCAGTTCAAATTATGGTGGTTTTTCTTTATGTATGATGGAATTCGTCGTCCGTGACCCGCTAAAGAGATCACACACAATTCATTCTCTCATTTTAGGGGATTCTTCTCCTAACAACCTCCCTTTTAAGAGTTTCAATTGCTCTAATAGCCCACTTTGGGTCGGCAAGAAAGGCGCGGCCTATTCCAACTAAATCTGCAACTCCTGCCTTCACAATTTCGTCTGCAAATTGCGGCGTCTTTATTCCGCCGCTGGTAATGACTGGAACTTTCACAGTTTGTTTAATTCCCTTTGCTAGACGCGCAAAATATCCTTCGCCAGAAAGATTCGAGGGCTGGTATCCGCAGAGGCCCCCTGAAACGTCGATCACGGCTATCCCCAAGTTAGCGAGTGTTTGAGCAATCTTCTTTGACTCCTCCAATGTCAGTCCTCCAGGCATCATGTCATCCGCCCCTAAACGATAAAGTACAGGAGTATGTTGCCCAACTGTGCTCAAAACCTCGGATGCAACTTCAAGTGGAAAGCGCATTCTGTTCTCAAGCACACCACCATACCTGTCATTGCGTCTGTTGGTAAGTGGGGAGCAGAACTGGCTTAGAAGATAGCCATGTGCACCATGGATCTCGACAGCATCAAACCCTGCTTTAACCGCGCGTCTTGCGGCAAGACCGAAGGCTTTCACTATCGACCGAATCTCATTAGTCGTTGATTCACGAGGCGTCTCATTGCTTTCTGGGTCTGGAACAGAGGATGGCGCCACTGGCTGAGCCCCACTGACCCTTGAATTTGCCCTTCGACCAGCATGGTTAATTTGAATCGCGATAGGTGTACCTTCCTCATGTACCGCCTGAACTAGTCTTGACAATCCGGCTACTAGGTTGTCGCTGTGGATTCCAAGCTGCTTTTCAGAACGTTTGCCAATTGGATGGATGTAGCTGTGCTCGACAATTACTAAACCTACAGACCTGCAACGAGACTTGTAGTGAGTTATTAGAGCTTCAGTAACGTCGCCTGATCTTGTGGCAAGTTCACTAGCCATTGGTGGCATAACAATTCGATTCCCAATATGCAATTTGCGTATTGTAAGCGGGTCAAGTAGTGAAGCTATCGTCTTCATACTTATCAACTGCACTTTGATCACGATACGCCGTTCATAAAAATCCTTTCGTCGTCAGTCCATTTAATGGGCCCGATGAAAACTGAACTTTGGGAATAGAAAATTTCCTTCTTTAAAGAGAATCTTGTGATTTACTTTAACGTATTCATCAGCGCTGAAAAATAAAGCATCGTCTGTCCACTCGTCGTTCTATTTAGCGGGCACACACACAAAAATTTCTGGTTCAAATTCTACCGGGTACACCAAGGAACCACATACACCAAAAAATAATTCTTGATCGTTAGGGGAAGAATCCCTAAGAACCCTCTTTCTTATATCGTATGCTGGCTTCGCTCGCAAGGAATTTGGTCCGCGCATCTGCCTTCAGATACTTTGGCATTGTGTTTCCTAAGCATGACGTTTGATGGCTCGTTCCCGAAAGAATGTCTGCACTACTTTTTCTTCTTGGCCTTCTTAGGTGTTCCACATTTGCCGCAGGTCATCCATTTCACCTGAGAGATATCTGATGTCGAACTTCTATTAAATATCTTTTACCAAGGATCTTCTCGATTTGCAGTGGAAAAACCAACATCCAAAATAGCCGGTGTTCTATTTAGCGGGCCCGGAGGAATTTGAACTGTGAAACTGTGTGTGCGTGGGTCTTATAGCGGGCGCGATCAAAATTGAACTTTAGAGATACTTCTGAGGGTGGGAAATATCATAGCTAGAAATTGGAGTTGGAAGAGAGATCTAGCTCTTCTCTAGCTGATATAGGTCTAACTCTAAGTCAAGATTCTGATCCGTTCCGACATCAGGCTCTAGATTATACATTTCCACAGGAATCACTCCAAATCTGTTGAATAATATAGTAGGCCTTACGCCAGTCAGAAGAAGCGTAACGCGGAGAGAATCGTAGATCGAAGAGTCTACTGTAGCGCCCCATGTAACGAATGCCCCAGGCCTCAAACTTTCAGTAATCACCTCAGCCACCCTAGATGCTTCTGCAAGCGATAACATCTCGTCCCCGGACACGTGGATGAGAGCTCCAGTAGCCTCACTGCAGTCAGCTCTCAGAAGTGGAGAACCGAGCGCATTTCTAGCTGCTTGCTCCGCTCTGAACGGTGAACTTGATTCTCCTATGGCAGCGATCGCTATGCCGCCTGTCTTCATCACCGTCTTGAACTCTGCGAAATCTATGTTAATCAGGCTTGGTGCAGCCAGAGACTCGGATATCCCCTTGACCATGTTCGCGACGATTCTGTCAGCCGTAGAGAAAGCGTAATCGTTCGCAGGTAACGGAAAAAGCTCCATAACAGTATCGTTCTCAACGACCGCCACAGTATCGCATGCTCCTCTCAGTTCTTCCAATCCTTTGACGGCAAGCGAATGCCTCCAAATCTCAGTTCTGGAGGGCATTGTAACCGCGCCGACTACGACCGCACCATCTTCTCTTGCCAGCTTGGCTAGGGCTGGCGCTATGGCTGTCCCTGTTTCTCCACCCAATCCCGCCGTAATGAAGACGACATCAACATTGTCAAGTAGCGGCGATATCTCAACAAGAGATTCTTGAACCGCTTGCCTATTTATCTGGAAGCTTCCTTGTGCACCATAGCCTTTCGGGGCCTCACCGCCGATTAGAATCTTGACGTGAGCGCGCGTAGAGTCCAAATGTTGCTTATCCGTGTTTACAGCAATACATTCAACGCCTGTAATCCCAGACTCCATCAACCTGTTGACCGTATTGCTGCCTGCGCCGCCTATTCCAAGCACAAGGATTCTCGCAAGATCGGGTTGACGAATCATCGGCATAGAACGCTTGAGGGAACTGACTTGATACGCTTTAGCTGACTGTCGCAAGCTGATTCCTCGTAAAATGTGTTCTTGTCCAAATCCGGGGTAAGTAGCATACAAATTGTCGGAGCCTATATAGCGTTGCGTAATTCAATCGTATTACATCTGAAACACCAACAGAGCCCAATTTCCTAGCTGGCTTGAAACCGCCTTGTTCAATTTTTACAAGTATCTGCGAATTTGGCTCAGACGCCTTCAGTGTTTTCGGGCTCATTGTGTCTATGTTATCTCGTGCGATTGTCAGGCGTCAATCCGTTATTGAATCCTAGAACTGTGCCTTCCAGATATCGCGGATATGATTTGGTAATCTTTGCAAGGATTCTCTTACCGAGAAGGCTGGGATCTTGAAGAACAACGATCTTGTAGTTGCTTGTCCTGCCGATTGATTTCCCTTTCGAATTTCTCGCGGTAACATAAACGCATTCTTCGAAGCCGATCATCTTCAAGTTGCTTTCAAGGCTTATCTGGGCGCAAGTTTTCGAGAGTAGCTTCGACCTTTCGCTCACGACCGAAATAGGCAACTCTTTCATTCTGGATGCCATAGTGCCAGCGCGAGGAGCGTACTTCGATATGTTGACTATATCTGGTCTAGTCCTCTTCACCAACTCTAATGAAAGGGCGAAATCCTCATTTCTCTCAGTCGGAAACCCTACGATCATATCGGTAGCAATAGTTATCTGAGGCACGTTCTCCTTCAGCACCTCGACGATCTCTACAAAGTCTCGAACACCATAAGGTCTAAGCATCGCTTCTAGAACAGCGTCCGAGCCCGATTGCACTGGCAGATGAGCGAACTTGTAGATCTTCGGGTTCCCATACAAATCCAAGATCTCTTCGAGAATCTCTCCAACCCAATTCGGATTCATCATTCCAAGTCTAACACGGAACCCGCCGGGAATCTCGACCACTCTTCGAACCAGATCCGTAAGTTTAGCTCCGACATCTTTCCCATAAGCTCCGATATCTTGACCCGTTAACCAGATTTCAATAGCTCCATCTTGAATTGCACCCCGAATTCTATTGAGGATCATATCTTGAGGGTAAGAATGGAGCTTGCCCCGAGCGAATCTTACACAGCAGTAGGAGCAGACTCCAGCGCAACCCTCAGCCACCTCAACGATCTCGATAAACCTGTTAAGTCTTGAATGAGGCAGTTCCAGCTTATTCGGCGGCCAATCCGAGAAGTATCTCTTCTGCCTCTCGCCCCGTTCAGCCGCTTGAGCCACTTCCACTATCTGCGAAATGGAGAACGGATCTATTGCTGCTGCGTAGTTTGGCGCAGCACTCTCGACTGCTCCTAGGTTTATCTTTGGCAGGCAACCTGATACTAGGATCGGCTTGTTCAAGCGACTCAAGAAGCTGAGTCTCGAAAGCATTCTATCTTCAGTTGGCTTCTTGACGGCGCACGTATTGATGAGTATGATATCTGAAGAAGAAGCGTCTGTATGCCGTAAGTACCCAGCATTCGAGAGTAGCGCCAACATTATTTCGAGGTCATGCTTGTTCGACGCGCACCCATAATTCTCGACGTAAACGAGCTTGCTTCCGCCGCCTATGCAGGAAGTTTTCGCCGTGCGGGCGGGTTGCCGTATCAGAGGACTAAGGTTTTGAAACTGTGAGCTTGAACACTCCATCGAGTATTCCTTTATCAACAATGGCCGGAACGCGAGGCTACTATTAACCTCCACCAACCGGAGGGATTATTGCGAACTGGCACCCTTCATAGAGTTTCGTCTGCAACCCATTCATCGTAGTAACGCTTCGCCCGTCCATTAGGAATTGCAGGTTGTTTCTCGGGGAATCTGTCTTCTCATCGAATACGTATTCTTTGAACTTTTTCCCGTATTTCTCCGCGAGAATCTTAAGTAGCTCCCCTACAGTGGCACCGTCCTTTAGCTCTACCAGCTCCTCTTTCTTCCCCGTAATCTCTCTAACTGAAGCGAAGAACTTTGCATTAACCTTCATTATTACCGCCTTCCGAGAAGATTACATTTGATCTTCGACTGGTCTTGCAGGTTTCCTTGAATTGTATTTTTCGGTGTTAATAAGCATGTAGGTTAATGCTTGATTCTCCAGGCTAAACACATAGATTTCGGATGCGATGCTTTCACGTCGTCTACTCTGGCGACAGTCGTGTTTTGAGGTGCTTCTAGGACTGCTTTAGGGTTCTCGTAGGCTTCTTCGCTTATTCTAGTCATAGCGTTGATGAAGTTGTCTAGGTCTTCTTTGCTCTCCGTCTCAGTCGGCTCGACCATCAACGCTTCTTCTACAATTAATGGGAAGTACATGGTCGGCGCATGCACTCCATGGTCAATAAGTCTCTTTGAAATGTTCAGAGCACGGACTCCCGTCTCTTTGTTGAGTCTCGAAGCGCTTATGACAAACTCGTGTTTTCTAGGTTTCTCGGGAGAGTAGGGGAGGTCGTATCCTTTAGCCTTTAAGATTCCTCTAGCTAGGTAGTTTGCGTTTAGGACTGAGAGTTCAGCTACTTCTTCAAGACCTTCAGCGCCCATGGAGAGGATGTAGGCGTATGCTTTCAGCATTACGTTGATGTTCCCGTAGAAGCCTCTAACTTTCCCGATGCTCAATGGCTTGTTGTAGTTGAGACGGTACTGTGCGCCGTCGAACTCCAGAGTCGGAACAGGGAGAAAGTCGGCTAGCTTCTCCACTACTCCTATGGGTCCTGCGCCTGGACCTCCACCTCCATGAGGTGTTGCGAAAGTTTTGTGTATATTGACGTGAACTATATCGAACCCCATGTCTCCAGGCCTTGTCTTGCCCAATATCGCGTTGAGGTTTGCTCCATCATAGTAGAGCAACCCTCCAGCTGAATGGATGATCCTCGATATTTCTAGGATATTCTTCTCGAATACTCCAATAGTGTTCGGATTTGTCAACATCAGGCCTGCTGTTTGTTCGCCCACCGCCGCCTTCAACGCCTCTATGTCCACACACCCTTCTTTGTCTGACGGAACTATGACAACCTTGAAGCCTGCCATTGTGGCGCTTGCTGGATTCGTTCCGTGAGCTGAGTCTGGAATTATCATCTCGGTTCTCCTTTCGAGTTGCCCTTTGGACTTGTGGTAAGCTCGCATGATTAACGCGCCGACAAGTTCCCCATGCGCTCCAGCTGATGATTGTAGAGAGAACTTATCCATCCCAGTTATCTCAGCGAGGTATCTTTCAAGTTTGTAGAGAACTTCCAGTATCCCTTGAGTGAGGCTTTCATCTTCATAGGGGTGGAGATCTTGAATCTTGCTCGAAGCCACAACAGCCTCACAAACCTTCGGAGTGTATTTCATGGTGCAGCTTCCGAGCGGATATATCCCCAAGTCGACGCCATAGTTCTCTTGTGAGAGACGAGTGTAATGTCTAACAACCTCTACTTCAGAGACCTCGGGAAGACTGAGGTTTTTCTCTCTCAACATGTTCTTCGGTATTATTGAATCCGGATCTCCCGCTATCCTCGCTTCCTCCGGGTCCGGCTGCGGAGGAAGATGTCCCACCTTCCCTCGATGTGATCTCTCGAATATCAGAGGCTCATTCCATCTAGCCTGCTTGAAATCCAATATCTATCCCTCCAAAATCTCCGCCAAGGATTCTGCTAGCATATCGATATCTCGTCTCGAATGAATCTCTGTCACGCAATAGAGGGCAGTCTCTTTGAGCTCTGGAAATTCATGGCTGACTATCTTTCCACCGTGAATTTTTCTCTTTAGGAGATGTTGATGTATTTCTTGAACAGTCTTGCCTGATCGTTCGAAGTTCACAGTGAACTCTTTGAAGTGCGGCGCATTGAAGACTGGGGTTCTTAATGCTTTGATTTCCGATAGCCGCTTAATCGCGTATTGAGACTTCGTTAGAATCGTCTTGCACAAGTCGTTTAGGCCTTTGGGGCCCAGTAGCGCAAGGTAGACCGCTGCATTAACAGCGCATAAAGCTTCGTTCGAGCAGATATTTGATGTAGCCTTCTCCCTCCTGATGTGCTGCTCTCTAGTTTGAAGGACCATGCAGTATGCCCTTTGTGAACCATCGACCGTCGTGGTCATCCCAATTATTCTTCCAGGCATCTGCCGCAACAGCCGCTCCCCACGGCACGTAAATATTCCCAGGAGCGGACCACCAAAGTTCATTCTATTTCCAAGAGGTTGCCCTTCCCCGACAACTATGTCAGCGCCATACTCTCCCGGGGGCTTCATGATTCCTAGAGAGATCGGGTCTACTCCAACTATGAAGAGAGCTCCATTCCTGTGCGCTACATCTCCTATCGCTTCGACCTCAGTCTCGACATAGCCTAAGTACGAGGGGTTCTCGATGTAGACCCCAGCGGTCCTGCTTGAGAGCTTCGTCTCCAAATCCTCTATAATGATCTGTCCTGTCTCCGCATCCTGCTGAGCCTCAATTATCTCTATTCCAGCAGGTTCAGAGTAGGCTCTCAGAGTAGCCAATCTCTCCGGATGCAAGTAGTGCGGTACGATAACCTCGTTTCTTCCAGTAACTCTTGAAGCCATTCTCGCAGCTTCTCCAAGCGCTGAAGCCCAATCATAGAGTGAGCAGTTGGCGAACTCCATCTCAGTAAGCGCGCAGATCATACTTTGATATTCGAACAGCGCTTGGAGCATCCCTTGAGAAGCCTCCGGCTGATAGGGCGTGTATGAAGTTAGGAACTCCGCTCTTCGAACTATCTCTTCGACAACAGTCGGCACGTAGTGAGGCCACACCCCTGCGCCGAGGAAGACGGGAATATCAGCGCTTGAGGTATTCTTCTCTAGAGTCTTCGCGACGTTTTGCCTCACTTCGAGCTCAGGGGAGGGGCCTGGTATCTGAAGGCTCCTCTTGAGCCTCACCTCGCTCGGGATGTCTTTGAAAAGCTCATCGATATCATCTATGCCGATTTCCTTCATCATCTCTCTCCTTATTTCTTCAACACCAGTAGGCAAGTATGGATGAGGCTTGGTCAAACGGGTTCCCTCACAATGAGTATTCAGAACCTTGATTTGATCTTCTAGAAGTATTATTGATTGCGGTATGAGCGAAAAACTTCAGGTCGGAATTTTTCCGAAGAGAGAAACGATACGCTCGGTCGCGCTCTAATTGGCATTTCATCGAAGCGTGCGAGCTCAGCGGTGGAGAAGCTTTGCTCGGTCCGCTCCATGTTCTTGGAGACCCCTATCCCCCTTATTTTACATAAATTCTTAATACCTTTGTAATACCTTGAGGGTTAAACCTTCTAGACCCCCCTACCCCTGTTTTGATGTAAATTGACGCATAGCTTCCGATTCCTATAGGAATATTTTCTGGTTAAAAATATTCTTGGCGATTCCTTACGTGACCTAGAGCGAGTAAGAGACGCCGTTAACTTCTGTGCGCCATCAGCTATGCTGAAAGCATGGCACGCAATTCATCCCATCACAAATAGTGCGTGGTTTGTTGTTCGATTCCAGCTAAGAAGCTACCGAACTCTCGGCTGAGCCGCCCACTGGGTCTACATGAATTACACAGTGTTGACAACCTGTCTCGCGGCTGACTCTTTCCTTAACCTCTTCCGCTATTCTGTCTGCTTCTTCTATAAGTGTGCCTCTCGCTACCTCTATGTGAAAACCTGTGTGAACAATGCCTGGCCCTACATACTCAGCCTTCAAATCATGGAGGTCCAAAACGCCTTTCACTGACTTCGCTGTCAATTCCACTCTTTCTAAGAAGCGCCTAGTGGGCGCTCTGCCCACGAGGTAGTGAACATTGTCCTTGAAGAGGTATAGACCGCTTATAGCGATAACTGCGGCCACGAATGTAGATGCTAACGGGTCAGCCCAAAGATAACCTTGTGCAACGAAGACTACAGCCACCAGCGCTGCTATGTAAGAGATTTCATCTTTGAGAAGTGCAACCAGTTGCGCTTTTGCTGAAGCACCTCTTGCTTTCATGCGCATGATGTCTATTGTCGGAATAGCGACTACAAACATGCCCACTAATATCACTATCAAAGCGAGATTTGTATCTCGGAATCCGCGAGCCTCTGGAGCTTCGAGGAGCTTTGGAACAGCCTCTCGAAAAGTCTCAAGACTCATGAAGGAAATTAGAATCGTGGCCGAAATTAGCGCCGCAACGTTTTGAGCTCTTCCGTGGCCAAACATGTGAAATTCGTCTGCGGGTTTCCGCGACCAAGAGGCAGATAAAAAAAGAAAAGTGGAAATTAAGACATCGCTCAGCATTTCTAACGCTTGCGCCAGTAACACTAGAATGTTGGTCAAAAGGTATGTAGCCAGTTGCAGAACGACTAGTATCAAGTAGCCTAGCAATGCTATTTTTATGCCACGCGTTTCAGTGGCGTGCTCTGTCATCTAGGTCGCCCTAACCTTCTTTAATGCCAGAAAGCCTCAGAGCAATGGTTAGGCTTTGTACTCTCAAATTTTAGTCCATTACAACTTTCTGCCATAACGGGTGAGTTCCTCGTGGCCCTTATCCGTAACCGCAACTGTATCCTCGACTCTTACCCCAAAGTCGCCGAGATAGAGGCCGCAGTTGCCGATTGATATCACCATACCAGGCTTCAATTCGTCTTTAGGTTCCTCTCCGTGGAAGAAGGCATGTCCAGCAGGTAGAGGTGGCTCTTCGAATTCCAAGCCCACGCCATGAATGGGAGGCCCGACAAAGTACTCTTCGTAACCTTCCTTCTCAAATATTTCATGCATAAGGTTCTCGAGCTTCGTCATGGTCGTGTTAGGGCTGACGGCTTCTATCGTTGCTCTTTGAGCCTTCAGATAAACCTCGAAGGCCTTGCGTTGCTTCTCAGAAGCCTTTCCAACGCAGATTGTCCGGCAGAGATCTGCATGATATGCGTTCACCGTTGGGTGAAGGTCGATCATAACCAGATCGCCTCTTCTTACCTTTCTATGACCTACCAAGCCGTGAGCTATCGATGACCTAGGACCCGAGGCTATGTAGGTCCTGTAGAACTCTTCAGCACTATTCTTCCTCATCGCATATTCCGCTTCTGCAGCGATCTCCGTTTCAGCTACCCCAGGCTTGGTCGCCTTGATTGCAGCATCCATTGCGATGTCACCTACCTTTGCCGCCCTCCTGATCAATCCAATTTCTTCACTAGACTTTACGATTCTCAGATCGGTCATAATAGAGGTTGCATCAGCGAACTCGAGCTTCTCAGGCTTTGCATGCGGATGCTTGAACATCTCAAGCATCGATATCTTCAAGAAAGTGTTTTCAACGCCAACCTTTCCTTTTTCCAGTCCAAGCTCCTTCCAAATGTGCATCAGTGAATGAAGCATTCCAACCTCATCTTCGAATCCGAGTATACGTTCCGATGCGCAAGACTTCTTTACGTCTTCAAGATCGGTCTTGGGCACTCCGACGTAGGTATCTCTCTGTCTCGTGACTATGGTAAAAGCGCACAGCCTGCCATCCCCTACGAGGTACATCATGTTCTGAGGCTTAGTCAACAGAACAGCATCTAGGCCTGCTCCTTCCATCAGCACACTGGCGCGCTTCAGCCTTTCTTTGAATATCTTGCTATCTGCTAGGGCCCCTTTATGATACATTACTTGCTTTTCCAAGGCGCGGTTACAGCTCCGCTTTCACTTGGATTTGAGGTACTTCTCAGGGTTTCTATCGAACTTCTGTTTACACATAGGTGCACAGAAGTAGTAGGTCTTCCCTTTGTATTCAGACTTCCACTTTGCAGTCTTCTCATCAATCTCCATATTGCAGACTACATCCAAAACCATTTCTTTTCATCCCATTCAAGTATTGTTTGAAAGAATTGATTTAGTTTTTGTTTGTCGTACGATGTGCAGTGGCTTAATTCCACAATATCACTTGGATCCCTGGATCGGCTCGACAGCCACCTAACCTACATCTCTCAAAGCCAATGAAGATTCTCTATAGCAGTATTCTCCGCGAAGCCTCCGCTCAGCCATCCTTGCATCTTCAACAGTGTTGACGTTCATTGCCAGCGATTGATCATCGAGAACTAGTATTTCTTCATCCATTTTCAATTCATCGATTCTTGCGCCGTCAATGACGTTCAGTCCGACTGGGGCTACGACTCTGCCCCTAATTTTGTATTCGCATTCTGGCCTAAGTCCTAGTCTTTCGAAAACTTCTATGGGACACATTACTGATATTGCTGGCTTGCTCGACCCTTCACAACGCTTAGCCACTTGCTCAATGATACTGCTTGTAATCGACGGGAGATCAGCTGCTACCACTAGGACTTTACCTAGTCTTAGTTTCTTAATCGCATATTGCGTATCTGCAACGTAACCTTCCCCGGGAGTCTCCACAGTCTTTACGGAAAGCATCTTAACCCTCTCAGCCGTTCTAGGTGTGTATCTACTGACCGCAACGATAATCTCACCCACACTCTTCGACGCTTTGAGCACATTAATCACACGCTCGATCATCGGCCTCCCAACGATGCGAAGAAGCGGTTTCTCAACTCGAAGCTTCATACGCGAGCCTCTGCCGCCAGCCATGACTAGTGCTGTTAGACCCATCTGGACACCGCCAAGATAGCGAGTAGAGAGAACATTCGGGCGAGGTCGTTCGTCGCACCAAAGACGTCGCCTGTAAGCCCATTGAAATGCCTATTCGAGATCCATACAATCGATGAAGAACTGAGTATGCCTACGGCTAAGCTGAGAAGTCCAAGAAGCCGCAGTAAAGGAATCGTAATGATCGCCGATACTATGAGCGCCGTTGCCAATCGAAGGTGCCCATATCTATTGTGCATGGCTTCAATAAAGTGGGTGTTCATGCCTGCATGAGCCGATTTACCAAGCCACGCTTCGTATACCATCGCGAGTTTGGCCGACACTTCAGATATGATTAATACTTGAAGAATTATGCTTGAGTCGATGACGCCGATAGTATAGGCTGTGGTCAACAGGGTTACGATACCAAGGGCTAAGCCGCCGGTGCCTGTCCGCTGATCGTGCATAACCTCGATCTTCTTCTCAGGAGAACCTTGATACATTAATCCGTCGCCGAAGTCCAGTAGGCCATCGGTATGATGCAGCCCTGTGACCAGTAGAAGAAAGCCTAACGTCAAGATTCCAGCTATAGGGCCTTGGAATATCAGCAGAAGAGGGAGTGCAACGAGTCCAGCAAGGAGTCCGATGAAAGCGCCCAGCAGAGGGAATAGATGCATGAATT
>Ga0315314_1000571_pt1 | contig 39326 bp, 41 predicted proteins | sample TDP9_MG_FD_203631 | JGI IMG/M metagenome (GOLD analysis project Ga0315314, IMG submission 203631) | Freshwater sediment microbial communities from Lake Towuti, South Sulawesi, Indonesia - TDP9 | ecosystem: Environmental > Aquatic > Freshwater > Lake > Sediment | place: Indonesia: South Sulawesi... | reverse complement strand
AATAAGGATAACCTTTGTGGAAGGGGTGACAGAGAGCGAAGCGAACGCAATAAGGGGAAACCTGTTGAGGTTTCCCCTATTGAGCACAGGCTGATTCACATAAGGGGGTAATTCGATGGATTTAAAAAGTTTGCGTGAAAAAATTGATAAAATAGATGACGAAATTTTGACATTGTTAAACCAGAGGACCAGAGCAGTCAGGGAAATTGCAAAATTGAAAGCAAAAGCAAAGCAGGAATTCTATGCCCCCCATCGGGAAAAGAAAATAGTGGAAAGACTGCTCAACAAGAATAAGGGACCGCTTCCCATTGAAGCATTGAGAGGGATCTTCCAGGAAATATTGAATGCTTCCAGGTCTATCCAGAAGAAATTGAGGGTAGTTTATCTGGGACCCGAGGCTACTTTCACCCACCTGGCGGCAGTTAAGAATTTCGGCAAGTATGCCATGTTTACTCCTGCCAAGAGTATAGCCGATGTTTTCTCAGAGGTGGAAAAGGGTCGTTCTGATTATGGAGTAGTCCCTATTGAGAACTCGACTGAAGGTGTCATCAATCACACATTGGATATGTTCGTCTCTTCGGAACTGAAGATTTGTTCTGAATTACTTCTGGAAATCTCTCATAATCTCCTCTCCAAAGCGAGTGAGTTCAGGGAAATAAAGAGAATATATTCTCATCCCCAGGCAATTGCTCAGTCCAGGAATTGGATTGAAGACAATTTGCCCAATGCTGAACTGGTGGAGACATCTTCCACTGCCAAGGCAGCAGAGATGGCTGAGAAAGACCACGAGGGTGGAGCAATAGCTTCGAGGCTGGCAGCCTCTTTGTATGATTTGAAGATAATTGCTGAGCGCATTGAAGACAACGTGCAAAATTTCACGCGCTTTCTGGTTATAGGCAAGAGTTTTCCAGCAAAAAGCGGACAAGACAAAACTTCCATTCTTTTCTCCGTAAAAGATAAAGTGGGAGCGCTTCACGATATGCTTACTCCTTTCCGTGAAAATAATATCAACCTGACCAAGATCGAGTCCAGACCGACTAAGCTCCGGGCCTGGGAATATATATTCTTTGTAGACTTCGTAGGACACGTTGAGGACGAAAATGTGAAACGGGCTTTGAGGCAACTGGAAAGAGAATGTCTGCTTCTTAAGATATTGGGCTCTTACCCAAGGAGCGAGTGATCCCGGAGGATATCTTGATGATTGAAAAACTTGTGCGGAAAAATGTATTAGATTTCCAACCGTACCTTCCTGGTAAACCAATCGAGGAAGTAAAGAGGGAATTGGGGCTTACCAGGGTTGATAAATTAGCTTCCAATGAGAATCCCCTGGGTCCTTCTCCTCGGGCAGTCAGCGCTATGAAAAGGTTCCTCAATCGAGTGAACCTCTACCCGGATGGGAGCGGTTTCTATTTGAAGAAGGTTTTGGCCAGGAAGGTAAGAGTCAAGCCAGAAAATATCATCCTCGGTAGCGGAACCGACGAGATAATTGAAATCATCGGGAAAACCTTCTTGAACCCGATTGACGAAATTGTAGTGTCTGAACATGCCTTCATTCGCTACGAGATGGCCGGAGAACTGATGGGTTGTCAGGTGAAAAAAGCCCCTATGAAAAATTTTACGCACGATCTGGAGGCGATGAAGAAAGCAATAACTCGAAGGACGAAAATAGTGTTCATAGCCAACCCTAACAATCCCACAGGCACTTATGTTACAGAAGAGGAAGTGGGTAAATTTATGAAGGACCTGCCTGAAGACATAATGGTCGTATTTGATGAGGCTTACATGGAATATGTAACTAGAAAAGATTACCCTAAGACACTTCCCTATATTAAGCAGGGCCGCGCGGTAATTGTCTTGCGTACCTTTTCTAAGATTTACGGGCTGGCAGGTTTGCGGATTGGCTATGGAGTAGGGAAATCTGAATTGATTGGGTTTATGGAGAGGATTCGTCCTCCATTCAATACCAATTCGCTGGCTCAGATAGCAGCTCTGGCCAGCCTTTCCGATGAAGCTCACCTTAAGCGGAGTCGTAAACTAGTTGGCAATGAGAGAAAATACCTGGAGAAAAATCTAGAGAAAATGGGTATTGAATTCGTTCCCTCGGTGGCTAACCATATTTTACTCAAGGTCGGTAACGGGCAAAATGTGTTTGAAAGACTATTGAAGAAGGGGATAATTGTGAGACCTATGGATGAATATGATTTGCCAGAATTTATCAGGGTAACCATGGGTTTGCCCAGGCAGAACAGGAGATTCATCAATGCTCTAAGGGAGGTTATGGATAGATGTTCTTAACATTGAAGCCAGGGACCACAAAGCAAGGAATTGAAGAGTTGGTTAAGAAGATAGAAGAATTGGGGTTTCAAGCCCACGTTTCAAAGGGCGCTAAGAGAACAGTAATTGGAGTGATTGGTGAGAATGCTATTGCTGCCAAAGAGGTGTTTGAGGGGTTCTTTACTGTCGAGTCGATTACTCCCATTTCGAAACCTTACAAGCTGGTTAGCAGAGAATTCAAGAAAGAAGATACAATAGTTAAGATTGGCAATGTTTCCATAGGTGGAAAAGATATAGTGGTTATGGCAGGACCCTGCTCAGTGGAGAAGGAGGACCTCCTTCTCTCTATTGCCAGTAATGTTAAGAAGGCGGGAGCAAAGGTGCTTCGTGGGGGGGCTTTCAAGCCGAGAACTTCTCCTTATTCTTTTCAGGGGCTGGGAGAGAAGGGGCTAAAGTTTTTAGCGAAGGCAAAAAGGGAGACCGGGCTGTTAGTAGTTACCGAGGCTATGAACATACAACAGGTGGAGATGGTTTCACGTTGTGCAGACATTATCCAGATTGGAGCCCGCAATGTTCAGAATTTCGAGCTTTTGAAAGAAGCTGGCAAAAGTAAAAAGCCGATACTACTTAAGCGAGGTATAGCTACAACAATTGAAGAGTGGTTGATGTCTGCTGAATATATTGTTTCCAAGGGGAATCCAAACGTGATCCTCTGCGAAAGAGGGATCAGAACTTTCGAGAGCGCCACCCGGTTCACCTTGGATTTGAACGCAATCCCGGCCCTAAAAGCCTGGACCCATCTGCCGGTAATTGTAGACCCCTCGCACGGGACTGGCGTGCGCAATTTTGTTGGCCCGATGGCTAAGGCAGCAATTGCTTGCGGAGCGGATGGACTGATTATTGAAGTGCATTCCGACCCGGAACATGCCCTATCCGACGGAGTACAGTCCCTCCTGCCGGAAAATTTTGCCAGCTTAATGGAGGAACTAAAAAAGGTTGCCCGCGCTGTGGGCAGGACTTTGTGAATAGGATGAAGGGATAGTTTTCGGAGTCGCTCGGTCAATTTGAAATTTGAAATTTGAAATTTGAAATTTGAAATTGGTAATTTGTATTAAGAGGTGGGGATAGTTTTCGGAGTCGCTCGGGATGAGAGGGAAAAGGCTCGATTTCTTCGGCGCTGGGAAATTTTTTCACGCTCGAGAACTTCAGCCTCTGCCGGGCGCAGAATCAAACTCCCCTTGGGGTCGAACAGGATTCTGCTTGGAAGCTAGATTGGTCGGCCTCGTTCTCTTGCTAAAATTTCCAATGTTTCTCATAAATCGAGCCTTTTCTTGAGGGTAAGTCTGTAGGCACGGTTTCAACCGTGCAAGGGGTAGCGAAGCTCCACGTCTAAAATTCCTGAGGTTCTTCGCAAACTATTTTTTCAATCTTGGGCTAGTAAGAAGGTTGTAATTAGGAATTTTGTAATTTGAAATTTATTTTGGGTAATGGGTGGGTAATTTTTGATATTTGATATTTAATTTTTGATTTTTGTTTGTAGGGCGAAGAGGAAATGGAGAGAACAAGAGTAGTGAGTATAATTGGCGTGGGCTTGATTGGGGGCTCTTTCGGTTTAGCCTTAAAGAAGAAGAGACTCGTTCGACAAGTGATAGGAATCGGGCGCCATATCCATAAGTTAAGAGAAGCGAAAAGACTGGGCGCTATTGATAGCTACACTACCGATTTTAGCCGAGGGGTCAGAGATTCAGATATAGTTATGATTGCCACGCCTGTGAGCAAAACTCCTCCTATCGTTAAGAAGATATTACCGCACTTAAAAGACGGCTGCGTTATAACTGATGTAGGAAGTACAAAGGGATGGGTGGTTGAGAAAGTCCAGAAAATTCTTTCAAAATCTTCCGGGAGGGGAAGAAGGCCAAAAGTATCTTTCATTGGTGCCCACCCCATGGCAGGCTCAGAGAAGGAAGGTGTCAGAAACGCCAATGTTGATATCTTCTCAGACACTGTCTGTGTTCTGACTCCAGTAAATAGAAATGGAAGGAAGGCGGTAAAAGTAGTAGCAGACCTTTGGAGTGGGATTGGAGCGAAAATCCTTTTGCTTAAACCCGAAGAACATGACTATCTCGTAGCCTATACAAGCCACTTACCCCATGCTCTGGCCACCTCATTAGCCAATTTAATTGGCAAGGTCCGTGAGGAAGACCCTCGGGTTAGTAGAATCATTGCCGGAAGCATCGCGGACATGACCAGAATTGCAGTCAGCAATCCTGAAATGTGGACAGATATCTGTATATCCAATAGTGCGGCGATTTCAGAAAGTATTGGCGTAATCGTAAAACATCTGGAGAAATTCAAGAGGTTAATTGAAAAGAAAAGAAAAAAAGAACTTATAGATATATTTCAAAAAGGTAGGCTTGCCAGGAGGAGATTAATCGAGCCAGAAATATGAAAAGTTTGAAAGTGGAGAGAAAGAGAAGGATTGGAGGAGAAACTTCTTTCCCGGGAGACAAATCTATTTCTCACAGGGCTGTTATGCTGGGTAGTATCGCCAAGGGAGAAACGAGAATCAAGGGATTTTCAGATTGTGGTGACTGCCGAAACACATTAAAAGCCTTCCTTAAACTGGGAATAAGAATAGAAGATTACTCTGAAGGAGAGTTAACTATTCATGGCCAGGGATTGAAAGGATTAACTTCCGCCAAGGAGGTTATCGATGTGGGCAATTCGGGAACTACTATGAGACTACTCAGCGGAATTCTTGCTGCGCAGGACTTCTCTTCCACGATTACTGGTGATGAGTATCTCCAGAGGAGACCCATGAGAAGAATTATTCTTCCCTTGAGGGAGATGGGGGCAAAGATAAGTAGCCCTGATGATAATCATCCACCTATAACTATTGTGGGGCAGAAACTAAATCCTATCGATTACCATTCTCCTGTTGCTAGCGCCCAGGTCAAATCCTGTATTCTTCTCGCTGGACTATATGCCAGGGGAAGGACGAGCCTTACTGAACCTTCGCAATCGAGGGACCATACGGAACGGATGTTAGAATACATGGACGCTCCTATAGAGACTAAAGGAACGACTATATTTATTGAAGGCGTCTCGGAATTGGAGGCAAGACCGATTGAAATTCCTGGGGATATCTCCTCAGCAGCGTTCTTTATCATTGCCTGCCTCCTTTTAAAGGATTCCGAAATCAAGATAAACGGGGTTGGAATCAATCCTACGCGGACTGGCATCATAGAGGTACTTAAAAAGATGGGCGCTCATATTGTGACTGAGAATGTCCGCCAGTTATGCGGCGAGCCAGTAGCCGACCTTATTGTAAAAAGCAGTAGTCTGAGAGCTACTAAAATAGGAGGTGACTTCATTCCCAGAATCATAGATGAAATACCTGTGTTGGCTGTGGCTGCAACTCAAGCTGAAGGCGTAACAGAAATCAGTGACGCTCAGGAATTAAGAGTAAAAGAGAGCGACCGCATAGGGAATGTAGTTTCCGAACTTTCTAAAATGGGAGCCTCGATAAAGGAAAAGAAGGACGGAATGGTAATTTCCGGAGGGAAGAGATTGGTAGGTAGTTTGGTTAATAGTTTTGGCGACCACCGTATGGCCATGGCATTAACTATTGCCGGATTGATTGCTGATGGCGAGACTGTCGTAAACGATGTTGCCTGTATTGACACCTCCTTCCCTCACTTTATGGATACTCTGAATAGAATGGTAGAATAGTTATAGTGGAAATCTGGTGAACAAGAGAGCCGTTATTGCTATTGATGGTCCTGCAGGGGCAGGAAAATCGTCAATTGCCAAAATTGTCAGTAGAAAATTGGGTTACGATTACATTGATACCGGAGCAATGTATAGAGCAATCAGTTGGAAGGCATTTAGAGAAAAGATAGATTTAAAAGCTAAACAAGAAGTAGTTAACATGGTAAGAAATACCAGAATCGAGTTGAAGAATAGAACTGGAACGGTGAGGGTCTATTTAGACGGAAAAGATGTCACCAATAGGATAAGAAGCAAGAGATTAACCGAAGGTGCCAGCATCTTGGGCACGATTCCTCAAGTGAGGGAGCAGCTTGTGAAAATTCAGAGGAGACTGGCTTCTTCGGGCGGAATTGTAGTGGAAGGCAGGGATATAGGCACCGTAGTCTTCCCCGAGGCAGATTATAAATTCTATCTGGATGCATCCATTAAAGAGAGGGCTTTGAGGAGGTATAGAGAACTGAAAGCGAAAGGGGAAGAAGTGGAGCTGGCTGAAGTGGAAAAGGCTATTCGCTCCCGTGACAGGAGGGACCGCACCAGAGGAGTGGCTCCCTTGAAGATAGCTCCTGATGCTGTAGTCATAGATTCCACAGATATGAGTAAGAAAGAGGTAGTAGATTTCATTCTAAAAAGAATCGAAAAGAAATAGCTTCAGGCCGCGTAGGGGCGACCCTTGTGGTCGCCCGATTGTCGTCCTCGTTTTCTTGGCTAAAATTCCTAAAGTTCTTCGCAAACTATTTTTTCAAATCTTGGGGTATTCAAAAGGTTGTAATTTGGATTTTGGGATTTGTAATTTGAAATTTGTAGTGTAGGGGTTCGATTCATCGAACCCGCAAGAACAGGCTCAATAAATTGAGCCTCTACATTGTTTGTTTTTTTGGCTAAGTTCCTGAAGCTCTTTACAAACTATCTTTCAAATTGAAGGAGGAGTTTCTTGCTTTATGTTTTAGGTTATTGGCTGGTCTGGCTGACGGCCAAACTCCTTTTCCGTTTTCGTATTGAAGGAAAGAGTAATATTCCCAAAGGAGGAACTATCATTGCTCCCAACCACGCAAGTTATTGGGACCCTCCTCTGGTGGGGGCATCGGTTAGTGGATACGAGGTCTACTTTATGGCAAAAAGAGAACTTTTCAGGTTTCCGATTTTCGGAACGATCCTCAAGATGATACATACTTTTCCCGTGGATAGGGAAAAGATAGATATAGCCGCTTTCAGAAAGGCACTTAGAGTTTTGAATGGGGGGAAGACTCTGGTGGTATTCCCTGAAGGTGGTCGGGGAAAGGGAGGCTGCCTGAAACCTCCTCAACCCGGGATTGCCTGGCTGGCACATAAGACTAAATTGCCTGTTGTTCCCACTTTGGTTGTGAATACTCACAGGATAAAGGATTTTCCCACGGTAACTGTCCGCTTCGGGACACCTATATATTTCGAACAGGACCAAAGCGGTGAAGATGAAAAATTTCGCTACCAGAATTTCGCCCGCAAAGTAATGGAAGGAATAATAGGACTAGACCGAGAAAGACAGTATAAATAAAATGACAAATGACAAATGTCAAATGACAAATGCTTACGGTTTTCGGCGATTTGGAATTTGTCATTTGGGATTTGAGATTGGATTTTAGGGAGATGCGGCTTATTTTTGCTAAGAAGCTCGGGTTTTGTTCGGGAGTCAGGAGTGCTATTTCTTTGGCTCAAAGTATACTGAAAATGAAAAATCAAAAACCAAATATCAAAAATGGAAAACCGAAAAGGTATAATAAGAGAGAAAGCAGCGCTCGTCCGGTTTATACGCTCGGGCCACTAATTCACAATCCTCAGGAAGTTGAGCGCCTTGAGAAGCTGGGAATAAAAGTTATCTCAAATTTAAATCAAATTAGAACGGGAACTCTCATTGCGCCGTCTCACGGGTTACCGCAAGCCATCTTGAAGAAAATAGACAAAATGCAACTTAAGTTAATAGATGCAACCTGTCCATTTGTTAAACGGGCTCAATTATTGGCAAAAAATGCGCATGAAAAAGGTTACCATGTAGTAATAGTTGGACAGAAATCTCATCCTGAAGTAATTTCCTTAGTTTCTTTTGCCAGCGGCAAAGCTTCTGTAGTGGAAACTCCTCAAGATGTGGAAAAGGTCAAAACAAGCAAGAGAATAGGAGTCATCAGCCAAACCACACAGTCGGTGGAAAACTTCGAGAAGATTGTGAGAAGATTAAAGATAAGGAATAAAGGGTCCAAAATTTATAACACTATTTGCAAAGAGACTTCTGAGCGTCAGAAGGAAGCAAGAGGATTGGCGGAAAAGTCGGACCTCGTCATTGTGATTGGCGGCAAAAATAGTGCCAATACTACTCGACTTTACAACATCTGTAAGAAAGTTACCAGTGCTTACCATGTGGAATCGCCGGAGGAATTGAGGCCAGATTGGTTTAGCAAGAGAGGAGCGGTAGGAATAACTGCAGGCACTTCCACCCCTGATTGGGTAATTAGAGACGTGATTAAGAAGTTACGCAGAAAATGGGTAATGGGTAATGGGTGATGGGTATTTGAAATTTGAAATTGATATTGTAGTGTAGGGGTTTATCCCGTAGCTGGGATGAAGGGATAGTTTTCGGAGTCGCTCGGAATGAGAGGGAAAAGGCTCGATTTCTTCGGCGCTGGGAAATTTTTTCACGCTCGAGAACTTCGGCCTCTGCAGGGCGCAGAATCAAACTCTCCTTCGGGTCGAACAGGATTCTGCTTGGAAGCTAGATTGGTCGGCCTCGTTCTCTTGCTAAAATTTCCAATGTTTCTCATAAATCGAGCCTTTTCTTGAGGGTAGGTCTGTAGGCACGGTTTCAACCGTGCAAGGGGTAGCGAAGCGAAGCTCCGCGTCTAAAATTCCTGAAGTCTTCGCAAACTATTTTTTCAATCTTAAGGTATTATAAATTTGAAATTGGAAATTTGGTTGTAAAGGGCAACTAATGGATGCACAAAAAAAGAAAAATTCTCATAATTCCAAATCTGATTCGAAGATGGAGGAGTTATTAAAAGACCTTGACGAAATCATGGAAGGGAAAGTCATTACAGGAAAGGTTGTCCAGATAGAGGGTGAAAGTATATTGGTCGATATTGGACTTAAGACTGAGGGAGTTCTTAAAAAAGAAGAGGTAACCGCTCCTTCTGGGAAACTAAACGTAAAAGTTAGCGATAAAATCGAAGTCTTTCTGGAGAAGAGAGAAGATGCCTTTGGACGACCTCTTATCTCCTTTGAAAAGGCCGAAATGGTAAGGACTTGGGATAGAGTTCGTGATGCTTACGCCACGCAGAAGGAAATCCTCGGTAAAATAGTCAAGAAGGTTAAAGGGGGCATGATAGTGGACCTGGGAGGCCCCGCTACCAGTCCGGAAGAATGGAAAGGCCTTGCCGAGGCATTTATGCCTGCTTCTCAAGCTGGTTATCCTCCGGTAAAGGACCTCGATGGTCTTATTGGCCAGGTGGTACCTTTAAGAATAATCGAGTTCAAGGCGAAGAAGAATGTTGTTGTCTCCTGGAGATTAGTAATTGAGGACGAAGTAAAGAAAAAGAGGGAAGAGCTCTTGAACAAATTAAATATTGGGGTTGTATTAAGAGGTACTGTAAAGAATATCACGAAATTTGGCGCATTTATTGACCTGGGTGGGATAGATGGCCTCCTACGCATAGGCGATATAAGCTGGGGTCGCCTGGAAAAAGTAGAGGATGCTCTAAAGATTGGCGAACAGTTGGACGTCAAGGTTCTCGCTTTCAGCCGAGAGAAAGAGCAGATTTCATTAGGATTAAAACAATTAGAGCCTAATCCTTGGGAAAATATTCGAGAGAAATACCCTGTTGATTCAACTCCCACTGGAAAAGTAACAGGAATTCTTCCTTACGGTGCCTTTGTGGAACTGGAACCAGGGATAGAAGGTTTGATTCATGTCTCCGAGATGTCCTGGACAGAGAAAATAAGGCATCCCCGCGAAGTCTTAAAGATAAGAGATATGGTCAGAGTTAGAGTACTCAGTATAGATGAGAGAAACAGAAAATTATCTCTTGGACTGAAACAGATACAGCCCAATCCCTGGGCTCAGGCAAAAGAGAAGTATCCGCCCGGGACAAGACTTACCGGAACTGTTACGCATCTGGCACCTTTTGGTGCTTTTGTTGGATTGGAAGAGGGAATTGAAGGGATGATTCATGTTTCAGATATTTCCTGGACAAAGAAACTGAAACACCCTGGACAGGTGCTAAAAGAGGGCGATCAAGTTGAAGCAGTAGTCCTCGCTATAGATGTTGAGGCTCAAAAGATATCCCTGGGACTGAAACAGAAATCTAAGAACCCATATGAGAAGTACTTAGTGGGGAGCAATGTTCAGGGGAAAGTTGTCCATCTTACCAATTTTGGAGCTTTTGTGGAATTGGAACCAGGCATCGAAGGGCTGATTCATATTTCGCAGGTTGCTAAAGCAAGGGTTAATGATATAAAAGATGTTTTGAAGGTTGGGGATAAAGTTTGGGCAAAGATTATCAAAGCCGATCCCCAACAGATGATAATCGATTTGAGCATTAAGGAGTATATCAGGGCGCAGGAAAGAGCTGAAATAGAAAAGTATATTGAACAGGAAATTCCTAAAGCCACTCTGGGTGAAATAATCAGTGAAAAGTTGGACGATTCAGAAAATGAAGAATAACTTGAAGAAAAAAGTTCCTTTCTTTGCTTGCCTTTCATTTTCCCTTCTGTTTTTGGGGAATTCTCTGTCCTATTCGGAACTCTCCTTTGGTAAGAACAAGGTAATCGTTGACCAACACGCCTGGTATATTGCAGAGACAGACCATTTTGAAATCTACCATTATCCTGAAGAAAGCCCTTTCATTCCCAAAGTAAGTAAACTTCTGGAGGAAGCTTACGAAAAAGTTACTGATGACTTGAATATAAGCATAGAGAAGAAAACACCTTTTTTCCTATATATGACCCATAACCAGTTTGAGCAGAATAACATTGCAGATACTGGCGAAGGCGTTGGCGGTTTCTCCGAGCCGTATAAGAACAGATTTGTTATTCCCATAACAGGTTCAGATAAAGAATTGGCACATGTAATTACTCATGAGTTTACCCATATTGCGGTTTTCAATATCTGGTACACCGGTTTCTGGAAGTCGGCCAGTCTGATGAGATTTATTTTCTATCCTTTGTGGGTAATTGAAGGACTGTCAGAGTATGAGAGTAAAGGATGGGAAACTTACGACCATATGGTATTAAGGGATGTTGCTATATCTGACAAAGTAATTCCCCTCGATAAATTACATAGTTTCAATCATTTGAAGGGCCACCAGGTTTATTTGGCGTATCAAGAAGGGCACAGTGCAATCAGTTTCTTGGCGGAAGAATATGGAAGAGGTAAGGTTACTGAATTGATTAAGAATTTCCGGGAGAGTCTGGACATAAGAGGTGTTTTTTTACGTGCGATTGGTACCGACTTATATGGCTTCGATAAAAAGTGGAGGGAATACATAAAAGAAAAATACACAAAAGAAGCGGAAGGGAAAGAAGAGGCCGAAATTTACGGGGATAAACTTACAAAAGATGCTGAGTTCAATACCAACCCGGTCTTCTCGCCCGATGGAAAGAAAATAGCCTTTATTTCCGACCGCAATGGATATAATGACCTTTTTGTGATGAACGTTGATGGAACGAGCCAAGAATCGATTCTCCATTCGCAGATTGGTAGAGGCCTAGATGTTATCCACTCCGAAGGCCACGCTCTTTCCTGGTCACCAGATGGAGAAAAAATTGCTTTTGTAGGAGAGAGAAAAGAGAAAGATTATCTTTACATAATTAGTCTCAAAAAGTCTAAGATGAACAGACTTCGTCTGCCCATGGAAGTTCTCAAATCTCCCTGTTTTTCGCACGAAGGGGATAAGATCGTTTTTGTGGGTATGGAAGGAGGGATAAACAACCTCTATCTGGTGGATGCGAATGGAGAGAACTTGAGGAATTTGACCAGCGACGAGTTCGATGAGGATTATCCTATCTTTTCTCCTGATGATAAGAAAATTGTCTACGTTTCTGAAAGAGAAAAGCAGAAAGACCTCTTCCTTTTGGACCTGGAAACTTTCGCTATTACGCGATTGACTTCTACCCCCAGTGATGAGATAAATCCTTCCTGGTTCCCAGATGGCAATAATATTATCTACGTTGGCGATTATGGAGGGATTTATAATGTTTACCGCATGGACGTGAGTTCTGTCCAGGAAGATATTCAAGATGATAATCTCGAATTAAACATTCTCCAATTAACCGATGTCAAGGTAGGAATTTTTACTCCAGAGATGTCTCCAGATGGAAGGTATCTACTTTTTAGCTCTTATCGGGATGGAGAGATGAATGTCCACTATGGAAAATTCCCTCAAGAAGAAGTCTTCCTAAAAAAATTGAGAGGGGGAGAGGAAGTAAAAATATCTATGGCCGGACCACCTGCCGAGCCAGCCAAACCCATCATAAGCCCCTATCCGTCTCTGGTCAGTGCGATTCGTCCATATAGATTCAAGGCATCGACAGATCTCATCTTTCCTTTCCTTTTCTACTCCACAACAGAAGGCCTGTATACCGCTGCATACTGGCAGGCAAGCGATATGTTGGGAAACCACAATATGGTTCTTTATACAGAATATGCTTCGGAATATGATTGGTTAAACTATGGAGTAGGGTATGTTTATCAAAGGTGGCGACCTTCTTTAGGCTTCTTTGCCTCTGGAAAGATGAGACGTAAATCTGAAAATGACGAAGAGAATAAAGTCCGGACCAGTACATTTGTTGAGGAAATGGCAGTTGCTTATCCTTTCGACCGTTTCCGACGAATAGAGTTGGGGCTTATTACCGAAAAGAAGCGAGAGTGGAATGGAGACACTAGCGATACCCGAGAGAATGGCGTTCTCCTTTCTCTAATAAGAGATACGACAGAGGGAAAGATTCTCGACATAATGAGCGGTAGCCGGGCCAATTTTACGGTCTATCAAGCGTTTAAGGGGCTCGGAGGAGACTTCGATTATACAGACTATATCCTCGATGCAAGGAAATATTTTACATTATCTGAACGGAATATTTTAGCACTTAGATTCCTGGGAGCATTGAGTCAGGGAAGGGATAGAGAAGAGTTCTCTCTAGGAGGAGAGACAAGGTTGCGCGGTCTTTCTAAAGACGCTTTCTCAGGGAGCAGGTTAGCCCTGATTAATGCTGAGTGGAGGTTTATGGTCTTTCCAGAGATAAATTGGAGGCTAATGCTTCTGTGGCCGGAGATATATGTGAGGAGCCTGCAATTTGCTCTTTTCACCGACTCAGGGGCAGCCTGGAATCAACCAGAGGAAATAAAAACAGTTTCGGACATAAAGAATACGATTGGAATAGGGTTAAGAGTAAACACTTTCCTTCTCCAGATGTTTCCCTTTACGCTCAGGTTAGATTATGGTTGGCGAACAGACAAATTTACCGGGAAGTTCTATTTCTCCCTGGGACCGACTTTCTGAGTGGGTGGTAGCCGCAAACTTTAGTTTGCATTTCTACAACTAGTTGACAGTGGTTGAAAAATTTACTATAAATATGTCAAGAATTATGGGCATTAACCAATGAACTCACTGATAGTAGCAATTTTTGCCGTTCTGCTTCTGGGCTGGGCATTTAAATTTTATGGAAAGATTATGGAGAAACTCTGGGATGTTAACCCCGGGAGGAAGACCCCAGCACTGGAAATGACAGACGGAGTAGACTATATACCGGCAAAGCACTGGACAATTCTCTTCGGGCATCATTTTGCCAGCATTGCCGGGGCCGGCCCAATTATCGGACCGGTGATTGCAATAGCCATTTGGGGATGGTTTCCCGCTCTGTTCTGGATACTAATAGGTTCCATATTTATGGGCGGGATTCACGACTTTTCCTGTTTGATGGGCTCTATAAGGAATAGAGGCAAGTCAATTAGCGATCTTGCCGATTCTACAATGGGTCATCGGGCAAGAATGCTATTTGCTACTTTCCTGTGGCTAAGCCTCGTTCTGGTGGTGGCAGTATTTGCCGCTGTTACCAGTACAACTCTGGTTAATGAACCGAGGATAGTAATACCCACTTTTGGCCTTATTTTCGTCGCCATTCTCGCTGGACTAATGATTTACAAATGGAAGGTAAACCGGGTAGTTGCCACAGTTATAGGTCTGGCTCTATTGGCGGGGCTTCTGGTTCTGGGTTACTATTATCCTATATCTCTTCGGTTAAAGGGTAGCATAGAAATCTGGATAGCTGTATTATTGGTCTACTCGTATATTGCTTCTATTACTCCTGTAAATATTCTCCTCCAACCACGGGACTATCTATCCTCTTTTATCCTATTTTTCGGAGTAATCCTTGGCTATATGGGACTGTTCCTTTCCCATCCCAGTATGAAGACTCCTGCTTTCATTAAGTGGTCGGGTACTGGGGGTACCCTCTGGCCAATGCTATTTGTAATTATTGCCTGTGGAGCAATTTCAGGATTCCATTCACTAATTGCCAGTGGAACAACATCCAAGCAATTGGCAAATGAGGGAGATGCTAGGAAAGTTGCCTACGGAGGAATGCTTCTGGAAGGTGCTGTGGCTGTCATAGCTCTTATTTCTGTAGCCTCTGGTCTCTATTGGAGCGGAGGAGCTGGACGAGAGGGATTGGTCTACCCGGAATTAATTAAGGGAGGGAACTGGATTGTCACTTTTGCCATAGGTTTTGGTCAGATAGCGGCACCTCTTATAGGGGCAACTTTCGGCTCATTAGTTGCCATGGTTATGCTCAATAGTTTTGTAATGACCACTTTGGATACTGCTGCCAGAGTTAACCGTTATATAACAGAGGAATTGCTCGGTGAAGGTTTGAAATGGAAAATATTCCAGAACCGCTATTTTTCCACAGCAGTTGCCATTTTCTCCGCAGGATACTTGGCATTTGGCAATTGGAAGGTAATCTGGCCAATTTTTGGAGCTTCAAATCAACTGGTAGCAGCATTGGCTCTCGTGGTAGTTACCATTTATCTTTGGGCGAGGAAGAAACCAACAAAGTATACACTTTACCCGGGAATTTTTGTTCTACTCACCACCACAGGGGCCCTAATATACCAGGTGAGTGGCTCTATTGGAAATCGGAACTACTTGTTAGCCATAATTGGCCTGATTCTGATTGTTTTGGCCGTTTTTATGGTCAGGGAAGGGATAATAGTCGTTCAGAAGGTAAAACGGAGCCTAAAAACCCGTTAGGGGTGGAATTTCTAATGCATCCTATGCAATTTTGCGTATAATATACTGTATTTTTGACGGGCCAAAAAGGGGAAACCTATGGGAGAAGAGTGTGCTATTTGCCAAAAAGAGGTAGACAAAACAGTCATTTGTCCATTGATAAATAGACTTATCTGCCTTTCCTGTTGTTTTGCCCTATCCTCCGGGAGAGCCGATATGATCCAGACGATAAGAAAACAGTATGACCTTCAAAAGGAAGAGATCCTGAAGGCCTGCAGCACTTGTCTGGAAAAGGCTGGGGGATTGGATTAATAATTCCGGCCTTAGTACCCCGACCCTTACGACTCGGCTAAACAAACCGCTAATCCCTCCTTCAAAAAACCTCTAAACAGCCGTAAGGGAAATAAGTCCTACCTTTATACGTAACAGTTCCACCCAAAAAATATCTTTTTTCCATACTTCCTGAAGCAAAATTTAAAGCAAAATCTAAATATATCTCAATTTTATTAAGAAATTAGAAGATTTTCCAGAAAAAATTAACAATTAGGTTCAAGCCAATTTCAATGCAAAGATTTACATTAAAGTTAACATAATATTGATTATATGTACTTCTGAGAGACCAAAATTGGAAAAAAATCCATAAAACTTCCCTCTATGTTACTGCTTTCTCGGCGAGGGATTTCCTTATGTGCTTGAGATTTTGCTTGGTGCGTATAGTCATGCCAGTTACGCAGAGCTAAAGTGGATTTTTATTAAGCCTGAGTTGCGTGGCTATGTTGGTAGCCTTATAATCGTGAAGGGTAAATATCGGGATTAGGGTATTTAGGAACGCAGGGCTGTGTATAAAGGCTGTTTTAGGGTGAAATAGACGGAAAAGGCAATTATATGTTCTTTTTTGAAGAAAAAGTGCCCCAAAACCCAAATTTTGGGCTTTCCTATATGGTTAATGGTTGATAAATGGCTGATTTTGCGTCAAAAGGGCACTGCCAGGGCAAAAACAGCGAAAATCAGCTTCAGAACGAGCAGGGCAAGAACTACCAAGAGAATGTAATAAACGATAAGTCTAACGACTTTCCTATTTTTGCGGAAGTCTCTGAGTGCAAATATAGCGCCGAGAATGAGAAGTAGTGCTAAAAGGATTAGTGCAAGCCAGAACGCCCAGCTTGGCATCTTTCTCACCCCCCTCCTTACCAATTCGAAATTTCAAATTTCAAATTTCAAATTATAAATCCTGAATTACGGGCATAAAGCCCTACACCACAAATTTCTAATCTCTAATTTCTAATTACGGGGACAAGCCCCTACACTACAAAATTAATTTCAAATTACCCATTACCCATCACCCATCACCCATCACCCATCACCTATTACCCATTACCTATTCAAATTGCCGGGAAGTTCTCAAACCGACCAGTAGTCGAGCGCAAAGTCTTCCCCGGGGACAACCAGGCTTACTGTGCCATGGAAAGGCCATCTTTCAAGTTCGATATTGTTCCGTTCCAAAACGATTACAATCTCTATTGTCTGGCCAGCTTTTGCCTTTAAATCGGCAAAAGGTATACTCAATTCTATAACCTTCTGATAGCTAATGGAAGTCAAATCTTTGAACTTCTGATAGTTGTCCGTGGGTCCCTCTTGAACTAGATCGAAAAGAGAAAGACCCAGTTTTTGGTTGTCTACCATTTGAATTCTTGCCTGTTGGTGAAATTCCTTAAAGAAATTGATTTTGATTGTGAGGTCTCTTAAACTTTCGTAAGAAAGTTGCATGGTTGTGTCGATACGTAGATGCAAATTGTTGAGGTCGAATCCGTAATAGAAACTCTTGATAATGTTTGCTCGACGGTGCAGTGGTCCTCTGGTCTCGGAGACATCGTATTGTCCCGCACCCTGCCATTCGAAATAATTGGTTACTTTACCGTCTAAGATGGGATTTATGAACTCGACCGGCTGGCGTTTGGGACGTGGTTTCTCCTGGCCAGAAATGGCAATATAGAGCCAGTCTGGTACCTTTTCTCCCAGGAAAGCATAGACATTCATCAGGTGTTTCCGATAAAGGTTATCGAAAGCGACATTGTTGGCTGAGTGGTGTTCGTCTCCATACCACCAGTTCCAGTCACTTCCTTCCGCAATATATATCTCCTCCTTCGCTTTCTCTATCTCTTCTTTATATTTTCCAGGATGCCCTTCTTCAAAACGGGCTAACAGCTTACGGGTTCTGGCGAGATAGTCCCAGGCAAGATTATCCTCCTTATGGCCAATCCAGACGCCAAAGCTGTAGTTTATCCAGGAACCGCTCCATAACTTGGGTAGGGAAACAGGCTCCGTGTACTTTTCCGCAAATTTACTGATTGTTATCGTTTCCAGCAACGGGTCATCACTGATTGCTTGATAAAGACGCGTCAGAAAATCCCACCCATCATTCTTATAATATTCCCAGCAGTTCTCTCCATCAAGTATAATACTGACCAGATGGGGCCCGGAGAAGGAGCTCACTCGCTTCTGAATATTATGAAGTTCCTGGACGAAATGCCTCACTGCCTCTTCAGGTGGAACCTGCCCATAGGTGAAACCAATCAGGTCGGATAGTTTCTTGTTTCTGAAGACAATTTTTAGCGAGCTGTCATCCGTTCTGAACCGATAGAGCTTATAAAGAATATCGGCTTTATGGGGAGAAGTACCTATTGAGGATGCCAGAATATCCTCATCAGTTGCAATCCATTCTATTCCTGCATTGGAAATTAAAGGGACAATTGCTTCTGAAACCGCCCCCTCCGCGGGCCACATCCCTTTCGGCTTCCTGCCGAAGAACTTCTCATAACAGACAACTGCCCGTTCAATCTGAGTTTTTGCGTCTTCCCGGTGGCGAAACTCTTCTCTGGGCAGGGCGATTTCAGGAGTTGCCATCTTTGCTGATTCAATATCAATCAGGAGGGGCAAAATTGGATGGTAATAAGGAGTAACGGAAATTTCAATCTGTCCCTGGTCCTGTTTCTCTCGATACTTACCAATTACTTTCTTCATTATTCCCAGTTGCTTATCTATCACCAGCCTCTTTTCTTCCTCAGTAAATCCCTTCCCTTTCTTCTCTAATTCCTTGAGTTCAGGATCCTGCCTCCGTAGATAAGGGTCAATCCAGCAGAGGTTGAAAAGCACCTGCAAATCTAAGAAGTCCCGCGTGCTGAACCTGTTCTGAATCTCTTTCAACTCCTCCAAAGCCACGTACTTTCCCCTCTTAGACAGAAGGTTCCAATAGCGGGGAAAGGGCTTTATCATATTTTCCCAGTTTGCCATAAAGAAATTCTGGAGAACAAAAATCTTCTCTTCCGGGGATAGCTTATTCGCAGGTTTCAAAGTGAGGTCCAGAAACTGGTCAGTTACATTGTTCTCGGCGTAATCGTTTATTTGGTCTATTAAGGAAGGGACAAGATTGAAGTTCACGTGAATCTTGGGGAAGTCGTCCAGGTAGGCCACCATGTCATAATAGTCCTTAATCCCGTGAAGCCTCACCCAGGGAAGGACAAACTTATTTTCCAGGAGGTCCTTATAATATGGCTGGTGCATATGCCATAGAAACGAAACATAGAGAACATTATTTTGAGACATAGTTACTTCTTTTTAGGAGCAGGCGTAGGAGTAGAAGGCTTTTCCTTTTTCTCTTTCGGTTTTTCAACTTTTACTGGAGCAGCGAAGTAGTAATGTGCGGAAAGCCCACCAAAAAATGTTACGAAAGTCGAATCAAGGCTCTGATAATAGGCGCCAATTTCCCCTCCGAAACCCAAATTGGGAAGCCCAGCGAAGAAGTATTCAACTCCTGCAAATGGACCTACGGAAAAATTGTCATCCGCATTCTGTCTTAAATCTCCACCAATTTCTACACCCAGATACAAATTCAGGTTATTCTCATCTTTAGCCTTGTAGATTATTCTTCCTCCCAGAAGAAATTCGTTCCTATCCGATTCGAAATGGAAACCAATAACTCCGTTTGCAGCGAGAGCTTCACTCAGCCAGTACCTGACTGACCAGCCAGATACAGGTGAAAAAGCAGAATAACCCACTCCGAGTCTCCTTTCCAAGTTGACCGTTTCCCCTTTAAGTGGGAAACTCGCGAGAATACTTACTGCTACCAAGCCAGCTACTATTTTTTTCATTTTGTCTCCTTTCTCTCGAATTTGGCTCTAATTGTACAGCCGTCTCTTACGGTCATCCCATAGTGGCTATCAGAATTTTACCATCACCTCCCCCAGAACCTTATCTGCGCTATTCTTCCCAATCTTTCCCGCCATAAAAGCAGAATACACCCCTCGAAGCGAAAGATTTGAAGAATAGTTGTATTTAACGAAAACGTCTACTTCATCTCCTATGGCACCTTTAGGAGTATAAGAATTGTAAATGAAATAGTTAAGTCCGGTTTTTAATTCAGGGAGTGGAAAGATGGAGACTCCCAACTTAAATATCTTCAGGTTAGCAATTGCATAGTTGGGATCTCCATCCCTGACCTCGTTTCTATTTTCCATATAATATTCACCGTACTCTTCTTCTGATAGGTGAGCGTAGTCTGAAAAGAAATTTTCGTCCTTTCCTGTGATGGGGACCGCCTCCCCGCTACCAACGAAATATTCACAAACAAGAATGCCTTTACCGATTTTGGTCTCGGCTTCAAAGTCTCCACTTAATGTATAAGCCAGACCTTTATAGTCTCTCCCTCCCCCCTTTCCCGACTGGGTAACTATGCCACCTCGATAATCCACTCCTTTTCCCAATTCTCCGCTCAAATGGAGACCCAGAAAGTTCTTATCAATACTGTTAGTTCGGTCTCTTTGCCAGAAACCAGAAATTTGGGGAGTAATCCTTTTCCATCTTCTCTTAATGAATAGTCCATAACCACTCTTCTCTTTCCAGTTGTCAGGGCTAACCCCATCTGCCTCTGTAGGCTTTAACATTAGTAGTTCGCAATCGAGTCGCCAGGGCAAAACGGCCGATAATTTAATGGCATCATAACCTGAAGCATTATCATCAATCAATAGCCCGTTTCCGTATTGGAGAGGTTGTCTTCCAAAAGATAGATATAGGGGAAGTCCAAAAAATTCATCAATTTTTAGGTAGGCATTTTCAATCCAGGGCAGCATATTCCTGCGAGTCAATCCTTCAATCGTTACTGTGGAAGTGTCAACACCCCAGAAGCCCCTCGATTGTAACTTCAAGCCAACTGTAACTCCCTTTGCTAATACCCCCTCTATAAGGAATCTCGTTCTCTGATAGAAATAACTTTCGTCTTTATTATTTACCGGCACCCACCTTATTCTGACTTCTTCTCCTACTCTCACGCCTGCCAGACAAACTCCGGGAGATATGTACAGGATGCAAGATACAAAAAGAACCAGTAGAATTGTCCGTTTCAAACGCTCTCTCCTTGCTGGATAATTTCATTGTGGGCACAAATTTCCCGATTGAAAATCGGGATGCATAATTATTTTTGCACGGTTAAAACCGTGCCCCGACAAAATCGCACGATTTGAAATCGTGCCTACAAAACCATTGTAGGCACAAATTCAATTTGTGCATATATTTCGGATACCTTATCAAAAAAAAGAGGAAAAAGTCAAGAAAAAACTTGAATTTCCCCTCAAAAGAATCTAAGCAGCATTAAATTCATGGCGCAGGCGATAGTGCTTTTATTCTCGCCTCCGCCATATCCTTCCAGACCTGGCCTGAGTAGAAATGGGACATCTGTTGATAGATTTTAATTGCTTCATCTTTCTGTCCTAGTTTCTCATAGCACCTTCCCAGGCCCTGGTAAACGCCAGGCAAAAGGTAATGCTCGGGGAACCTATCCAGAAATTTCTGGAAAATTCCCTTAGCCTCATCGAATTTTCCTTCCTGTTCAAGACTATTAGCGAGGCTTATTAGGACTTCAGGCGTGAGCTTTCTGGTTTCATATTTATCCAAATAGCTTCTGTAGGTAGAGGCAGCTTCGCTGTACTTCCCCATTTCATAAAGAGCATTAGCTTTATAGAAGAGGACGAAAGGATTAGCCTTTGAGCCAGAGTAGCCGAGCGCCTGGTCATAGAAAGAGATAGCCTTGTCCAGCTGATTCACAAAATGTTCCTGCTGTCCCCTCGCCAAAAGGCTAAATGCCTGTTCGTTCATCTTGGAACGATGGGACAGCGAGAAGGGAATAAACATCGCAACAGCAAGGATAACTATTCCGCTGATTATAGCGTTCTCCCTATTCTGGTTAACCCAGGTGACCGACCTTTCCACCCAGCTCGCCAAACGGTCCCTTTTGAGCTCTTCCTTTACCCATTTACGCGGCATTCAAGCTCCCTTAAGCGCTCTACGAATTAATGACCTGGCGTTTTCAAACATTAGCTCCAGGTCTTTTTTCGTCATTCCTGCTCTCTTGACGACTTCCCAAGCCCCCTGATCATTGATCAAGTCTTCCGGTTCATGTGCATCCGTATTAAAAATTAGCTTCGCTCCCCTCTCTTTTGCTAAAGTCGCGACGTGTCGATTGGTTAGAGAGTGTCCCTTCCGCGAGGTAATCTCAAGAAATATGCTGTTCTCTTTTGCCAATTCTACCTCTTCGCCACTTATTTTCCCCGGATGAGAAAGTATATTTATCTTGCTTGATAAGGCAGCCAGGTTAGTGCCAGAGGGTACAGGTTCAATTGTGGTTTCTCCGTGCACCAAAATAATTTTTGCTCCCAACTCTCTACATTCCTCAGCAACTCGAGAGATTAGAGTAGGAGGAACGTAGGTCAATTCTGCGCCAGGAATGACCTCTATTTTATACTCAGAAGTGAGAATAGAAGAGATCTTAACGATACGCGGAATTACGAAATCGAGATTAGACATATCAACATGGTCGGTGATAGCTATTACTTCATAACCCTTATTCTTCGCCCGAAAGACGAGTTCCGAAGGGATTAATGAACCATCGGAAAAAAATGAATGTGTGTGAAGGTCTATCATCTAAGATTATATCCTAATCTCTTTTTTCTTTGAAGCCGGCCTTGACCGTAATCGTAAATATTACTATTTATTTTTTTCCCCTTTCGGTCATAATAAGACCTTTCAGATATTGGTCAATCCCAAGCTAATCTTTATAGCTTCGTCGACCTCTCTCATTATAGCTAATTTCAAATGACCAATTTTCTTTCCTAATCTTTTCTTGTCAATCGTCTTAATTTGGTTCAGCAAAATAGTTGAATCGTATCCTAAGCCTGCCTCTTTTGTCTTTAAGTGTACATTTGTGGGATATTTTCGATAGAAGGTTTTTGCTGTGATCGGTGCAATGATTACAGTAGGACTGTATTGGTTACCAATATCGTTTTGGATAATCACTATGGGTCGGTTACCGCTCTGCTCAGAGCCAATGCCTGGTCCGAGCTCCACAAGAAAAATATCACCTCTTTTGACTACTTCACCGTTCAATTAACTGGTCTCCAATGTGCTTTAGCGATTCTTCCTCCAGTTTTTCCATTTCCTTGGTTATGTTTAGGCTTTCTTCAGCCATTTCCTGATATCCCTTTTTGAGGGCTTCCCGAAGAGCTCTACTTTTAAGCCTCTTTATCAGCATGATGGCAGCAATCGATAGAAAACGGCTACGACTGATCCCTTGTTTTGTCCTGATTTTATCTATTTCTTTGCTTAACTTATCGGCTAAAGTGATATTGATATGCTTAATAGCCATCTCGGCTCACCCCCGGACCAGTGTATTTTTGGTATCCACCAAAAGTATACACTCAGTCTCCTCTTTTGTCAACTTCTATTTTTGGCAACTACCCATAGAAAAATCGATTCATTTGTAAGCATTTTTTCTATGTCGAACTCTTAAGACAAGAACACCTTGAGGAGTTATTATATAAATTACTCTATAATCCCCTATTCTACGCTTATAAAGGCCTGCAAACTTCCCCCTCAGCTTTTCACCTTGTGTAGGTTGTTTAGATAATTCTTTCTCAATTTTGGCAAACAATTTACCTCGTAGCTTTTCTGCTATTTCTTTAAAGTCTTTCCAAACCGATTTTTTCCAGATAACCTTATATGCCAATTAACTTCCTCATTTCTTTGGTAGAGATAATGGCATCATCTTTATCATTCAGGCGATCAAGTGCAATCTGATAGTCAACATACTCTTTAAGGTAGCTGCGAAGAGCTTCCCTTAAAATGTATGTTTTCGTCCTTTCAGTAAGCCTAACAACGGAATTTAAAGCTTTAGACTCGCCTTTTGAAAGCCTTACTGCGATTGTAGGCATATTTTCCACCACCTTTATTTAGATTACCCAGCATCGTTTTACTTGCAATACAAGTATAATAAGTATTACAGAGTTTGTCAAGGAAAAAATTAAACTTTTTTATTTGGTGAAAAGTATGGTGCCCCCGGGGTGACTCGAACACCCGACAAACGGTTTAGGAAACCGCTGCTCTATCCATCTGAGCTACGAGGGCAAAAGTTTTTACTATCCACGGCTTTTTTATATCATATTTCAAGCCCTCTGTCAATGCTCCAGTTATTATGGTTAGTGTCAATAAATTTGGGGTTGGTCTCTGAAAAAGTCTTGTTTTTGGTCTGTCATTGCGAGCCCGAAGGGCGTGGCAATCGACGAAGTCGTTGCGAGGCGAAGCCGTGGCAACCTCAAGAATAAATCTACGAGATTGCTTCACTTCGTTCGCAATGACACTCCGCGCGAGATTGCTTCGTCGCTTTGCTCCTCGCAAAGACACTTGGTGGGACTTTTTCAGAGACCTCTGGGGGGCTTTTTTGTCAACGATGATTCTCATATGAAGCTATTCCTAAGAACTTTTTTCAATATCGGCTTTGGGGTTATTTAGTCGCTTTCTGTCCTTTTCCAAATAATATATCAAATCTCGCCAAAAAGCTATTTCTTAGGATTGAATCCTTGCTTGCCTTTCTTACATCATTTATAAAGGTTGTGAAAGCGTGGTTAAAATCTTCAAAAAAGAGCCAGAGGTCGATCCCGAGCCCCTTTTTATCATCAAATCGAACGTAACGATTTGTCCCCTCTAAAATACCACCTTTCTCAATACTAAAGCCATGAGCCAAGCCACATCTAAAATCATCCCAGAGAAAAGAAGAATATTTTTTCCCAGAGGGGTCTTTCCTTCGAAATTCGGCATTCATATAATTTTCCACAAACTTCTTGAATTTCTTTCCACTCTCGCCTTTTTGTAAATAGAAATTACTCAGGGCTTCAATCCCACAACATAACAAAGTCATAACCCCTAAATTCAGGCACTGGATTTCTTCATTCTTTTGCCATACTTTTCTCAATTCTTCAAGGGGGTCTATCAAAACTTGCTTAACTCGACCTTCAATCCAGGATATCTTTTCTCCATCTGTCTTTAATTTAGAGAGAACATCAGAGTATCTATAAAACGCTACATTCCTCATTAGATTATACCTCCTTCTTCCTTCTAACCTAAAGAATATTTCGTTCGCCTACTCTTATTTTTTATTTTATATATTTAAGTTTTTTCTGTCAATCCAAAATATGATGGGGTCTCTGAAAAAATATCATTTTCTTTTGTAGGGGTACTCTTGAAAAATACTCAAAATAGGTACTCTGGGTCGTCTCTGACCCAGAGTTTCTGTCGGGCTCGGGGACGAGCCCGACTACCATTGACCTTGCTTTCGCAAGGACTCCAGGGTCTTTGGAGTTATCGTCGGGCTCAATAAATTGAGCCCCTACATAAAATGAACAATTTTGAACTTTTTCAGGGACCTTATAATAGATTCTTAATAACAGATTGATGAAAAATGGACGGACGAGGTGGGACGAATCATTGGGAGATAATGCGAGATGGTTTATTACTGACTCTTTGGTAAAGTCTCAGGCAGGATGCTCGGCGTAATGAAGACAACTACCTCTGTTTCTTGAGCAATTTTCTTTTTGTCCTTAAAGAAAAGACCTATTATTGGAATATACCCAAGAATGGGAACCCTCGTTAGTCTCTCAAATTCAGTTTGATTAGTTAATCCTCCAATAATGACTGTCTCTCCGTCTTTAACTCTTACCTTTGTATTTACCTGTCGTTTAGTAATTACTGGCAATCTTTCTTCTGTTGCCTCAACAGTCACATCGCTAACTTCCGGCTGTATTTCAACTGTAATCTCCCCGTTTTCAGAAATGTAGGGGGTAATTTTAAGGGTTATCCCTGCCGTTATAGCTTCCAATGTAGTATAAGGATAGGTCACTGGTCCTGAAACAATTGAATAATATTCCTCTCTCCCAATAAATATAGTGGCTTGCTGACCATCGAGGGTAACTATTCTGGGATTAGCGCGCAATTTAGCCTTACCCTTCCTTATTAATGCATTAAGCTTCAAAAGAATGCTGCGGGTTAATTCCCCTGTAGTGGCATAAGTGAAAGTTCCCAAAAGATCTGTCATGCCTTCAGTTCCTGAAGCGGTACTATCAATTCCTTTTGTGTTATCCCATTGCCATTCCCAATCAATACCCAATTCTTTCGTCACTCCCTTAGTAAAATCAGTTACTATTGCTTGAATCATTACTTGTTTAAGAGGTATATCAATTTGGGCTATGTCTTCTTCTATGCGTGCAATAATTTCTGGAGAAGCAGTAATCGTCAGCGTATTAACGTCTTCGTTTACCTGAATAAAATCAGTGAAAAATTTCGGTAGGAACTTGGGTACATCTTTTGCTTTTATGTAATTTGTCTTAATATATTTGGTTTCAGTTAATCTACTAAATGTCGGATTATCGGGCACAGCTGCGCCCACTAAATAGTAATTATCTATCTTCTTAAAGGTATATCCACCACCCATTAACACCATCTTCAGAGACTCCTCCAGAGGAACATCCTTTAAATCCAGGGTAACCACGCCTTGCACCGTATTATCCGGAATAATAGTCACTCCACTTTGAGCCGAGATATCTCGTAATGCTTCTCTTATATCCGTCTCAAAGAAAACATTGGTTATAAATCCTGACTCTCTCTTCTCTCGGGCGAAGCCAAAGTCGTTCCCCACTAATCCTGATATCAATATCAAACAAATCCCCAAAATTTTAAGAGTTTTCATTTGCAGAGTCTCCATAGAGAATAATAACTGACTTCGGTAAGTATTATATCATTTCGTCCCAAAAAGCTGACTAAAGCGAGTCAAGAAACTATTTTCTAAAAAAGAGCCTTCTTCTGCTTCTTTTATATCTTTCAAATAATTATTAAACGCTTGTTTAAAATCATCAAAGAAAGACCAGAAATCTACTCCTAGTCCTCTAATAGAGTCATAATTCATATAGTAACGATTAGTTTCAACAATCCCGCCATGAAGTATAGTAAATCCATGTGTTAATCCACACCTAAAATCATCCCAAAGAAGAGAGACATATTCTTTACCATTTGGGTCTTTTTCCATAAACTTTTTGCTCATATAGTTCTTCACAAATTTCTTAAATTTTTTTGCTTCCGTGCCTTTTTGAAGGTAGAAATTACTAATTGCCAAAATTGCGTTGCAAATTAGATTCATTAATCCCAAATTAAGTCGCCATATCTCGGTATTGTCGTTCCTCCAAGTTTTTCTTAGTTGTTCTATAGGCTCTATTAAAATTTTATTGACCCTTGCTTCAAACCAAGCTATTTTTTCTTCCGTAGTTTTTAGTTCACGTAATTTTTGTGAATATCTATAAAAGATATCTTTATTGTTCATCTTTACGCGTTCAAGAAGCCTTAATTACTTTTCGCTCCCCTGCTTGGATTTTATATATTTGTTAATGAGTTGTTTCGTTTTTTGCAATACCTGTTGAGCAACTCTTTTCTCTTTTTTTTCTTCTTCTTTTTCTTCAATTGAAAAAGTTTTTTCTGCTGTTACAGATTTGTTATTATCATAGGAAAAATAGGCCTTAGCAGTATATATCCCCTTGGTTAGAGAGTGGGAATAAGGTATCTCTATGGTTCTTAATCCATCCGGTAATATCATACTACCTTTTGGAATAACAATTTCATTTACAGGTTTTTCTTGATTTTTATCTATTATTTCAATTTTTCCCTCAGGGACTATATGCGCATTACCTGCGTTCTTAAACACCACTGTAAACTTCATATTGCCTGATTTATCTTTCTCGTTGTTTTCTTCTTCTTTTTCTTCTTCAGATTCTCCAGCAATGGTGAAATCAGTAATTACTCCTTTTTTCACAATAGTATCTGGTATTCTTACCAGAACAGGCAGTTCTTCTCTACTCTTCTTTGTGGAAAAGAGGATGGTTGAATAATATTCCCCTTTTTTATTCTCAGGCACCTTTATGGTAATCTTTACGTTTTTTGTTGACCTTGAACCGATTAAAAATGTTTCCGGAGTAATATCTATCCAGGAAGAACAAGAACGACTCATACTTCCTGATTTTAATAGTTTATTTTCGCCATCATTATTGACCCAGAAATCAAATATGCTTGTATTCAACTGAAGAGTATAGCTTTCCAAATTTCTTAACTGGACACTCGCTATTCTATACGCTCCTGAAGGGATTTCAATAATCAATGGTAAAGGTTCTACAGTAAAATTATCTCTCGTTATAATTTTCTCTTCTAAAGTAATGACTTTTCTTTCTTTGGTTATTCTGAATTTGGTAGTTGCATGTATGAATTTTTTTTCTCCACATTCTACGTCAGCATAAGCGTAATAATTACCAGGCAATAATCCTTTTGGTAAAATGGTAGCCAAATCCATTACGCTATCAGGAAGAATCCTTCCTCTTCCACTTCCCAGCTGGGTTTTTACCAGGGTTGTTCCTTTCTCGTTTTTTATCCGCAGGTTACCGCTTGCTTCAAGGTGTATCTCTCCTTCATTTTTTATTGAACATTTTGCAAGCAGGACGTTCTTCCCAAACTTTTTGACATAGCTGCTATCTTCAGGGGGCGATTCAACCTGAAAATTCTTAAGAGACGGTTTTGAAGTCAAGCCAAATCTGGGAACAGTCACGCTTACTATAGAAACCATTCGCCAGAATAGTTTTACTTCCGCTTGAGCCTTTTCTGTCTTTTCCGAGGCAACCAATTCAGCAACAACAGCCGCATATCTTCCACCATAGTTCCCACGGGGAATATGAATGTTTGCGGTAATGTCTTTACTTTCATTTGGGCCAAGTCTAATTTGTTTATGGGATAATTTTACCCATTCAGCACAGGACCAGTTTCCTTCTTTTGTATCGAGAACTTTATACTTTCCTTTTTCTGTCTCTTTTATACTTGTGGCAAAGATACGGAAATTCGCAGAAGTTTTTGATTGATTTAATAAAGTAATGGTTATCTTTTTTTCCCCGCCTGAAGGAATATTGATATCCACAGAGGGAGGGCTTAATAAAAAAGAAACGTCTGCCAAAACCGCTTTTGTTATCAATACACTGAAAAGAAAAATACTGAATACAAACTTGCATAAAAAGTGAGTTCTCATTATATTGTAATAAGGGGGATAGAAGATTGTTTTAATTCAAGCTAAGAAGTGTTGGCTGGAGTATAGCCAACAAGTTGTGCTTATTTACTTTACAACCCACTCTTTTTGTTCTTTAAGAACCACTGTGATTACTGCACCGTTAGGATCCTTATATTCACAAGCAGAATCACAGTTCATAACAACGATTCTGTTGTAAAGAGTGAATTCGACTTCCTCATGGGCTCGATTTTCTGGAATTGGGTCATCATGGGCGTTAAGAGCCGATGCTCTTATCCAGTCCCCAGGGGCTAAAGCATAGTAAGTTTCAAGAACATCGCCCTCATCATTTACCAGGTCCTCAAACCCTTCATAGTCAACAAAAAGGTCTCCATTGGACTGTAGAGTAGCATGAACCCCATCAATGAAGTAGTCACCAGGCTTTAACACGCGCCACTCAATATCGGTTGCATTTAAGGTAATATCAGCCCATTGAGCTATTGATGCACTGATAGTAACTGGAATCACTCTCTTAACATCATTGCAATAACTACTGTAACAGCCACTGAGTGATGCCCTTGCAAGATACGTTGGATATCCTGTTGCTGTATCATAGACAGGAACTTCCGTATGAGGTCCTTCCCACTCAGCTAAAGCGACAGCACCAAGGACAATCAATAGCAGTGCTACGATTACTAATGCTATAGATTTTCTCATTTTGCCTCCTTTTTAGATTTCCTTAAGAGTGAGTCTCTTAAGGGTGTTTTTGGCCTTTTCAAGCCACTCCTTTGACTGCTTCTTAGCTTAAAAATTTCTTCCTCTATCCCCCCTTTCTTTTTTTATTTTGCCTTTCAAAAAATTATTTCCACTCATCCTAAACCCTCTCCCCCTCACCCGAACCCTCTCCCAAAAAGGGAGAGGAAATTGGCGGTCTCACCCTGACCATCTCCCCGATGGGGAGAGGACATTGTCCCCCTCACCCAAACCCTCTCCACTTGGGGAGAGGACTGAGGTGAGGGGAATATAGTATCGCTTATTCAATGGAGAAAGTTTTTTCTGCTCTTGCCTGTCTTCTACCTCCGAAGCTTATTCTCGCTTCTGCGGTATACTTCCCTTTCACCATTTTCCTCGGGTTGGACCAAGTCCCCGGGAAATCCCTCACGCCATCAGGAAACACTGTGCCAGTTCCTGCTTCCAGAGGTATTCGGTCAATAATCCTGCCCTTACCGTCTTTGATAACCACGCTTCCCTTTGATGTTATATGGACATTACCCGTATTTTTGAGAGAAACTATGAAATTAATTGGCTGGATTGAGATTTTTCCTTGCCGAGTATCCAGAGAGGATACAGGAGCCTCTCCTATTTTTATTTGAGAAATTTCTACTTCTTTCTTGAGCGTCCAGGGGATAGTCACCATAAGAATAGTTCCCAACCTTGCGCCTAAAATTACATTACCGCTCTTCCTAATGCCTGAGGAGAGGGATTCAAAAAGTATGACCGCATACCGTCCCCCTCTTTCTCCTCGCGGAACTTTAACTGTTGCGCCGACCACTTTTTTACTTCCCGCATCCAAAGTGAACTTGTCCTCGGTAAGCTCAATCCATCTGGCGCAAGAATAGGAAGTAACTCCCGCATCTAAGACGAGTGGAGTACCATCGGGGTTTAGCTTCAGGTCACAGGTATAGCCCTGGATATCAACTGGTCTATTTCCCAGGTTCGAAACTACCAATCTAAATGAACGAAGTCCGCCGGCAGGAATGGAAGTTTCCACCAAAGGAGGGACAACGGTTATTGAAATTTGAGAAAGAGCTAAATCAGGAGGAGCTATGAAAAGAATAGAAACAAGTATGAATAAACATAGTTTTCCATTTCCCATTTTCTTCTTTAAAATCAAGGATTTGCCAGATATGTATAATTTATTTGACCGGTGTATGTCCCCGCCTTATCTTCCCACGTTGTCTTTAATCTGAACTCCAATGTGGTTACTTTGCGCTCCGTAGGGGACCCTGTAAGTACAACCTTCTCTGCAGACATTGGCTCGAAACCTTTGCCAGCACCTTTATCACTATTTGGTGTATCCGGGGCTTTTATAAACATTCGTTCGGAAGGAATCGTCGCCCCGTCTCCCTTTAGAGGAGTGGCTGAACATTTCACTGTCCAATTACCACAGTTTGAGCCAACTGTTACAACCACATTCTGGTCAGCATCGTAAACGCCAGGCGCTCCCTTGCAATTGAAGACAATTGCATTAGTGGACAAAGTTATATTTATGCAGGGTTCAATAATTGCAGTTACCTGAAGTACCGGACCAGGATGAGAAGTATCCCCATAAACTCGTTTATGAACAAGAAAAATAACCGTGCTCAAGATAAGCGAGAAAAGCAATAAATAGATTATATTTTTTTTCATTTCTTTTTTAAGGATTAGTGAGATAAGTAAATCTAATTTGCCCTACGTAAGTTCCTGGCTTATCCTCCCATTTAGTCAATAATCTGAATTTCAGGCTACTTGCCTTAATTGCCATTGGACCAGTGAATGAACCCTTAGCTACCAACCTTGGCTGGTCCATAGTCTCGTAACCCGGACCGGCTCCCTTATCTACGGCGGGGTCGGTATAGGGTGTATTCATAAACAGACGCTCAAAAGGGATTTCATTCATTCCTTTTGAAAAACTAAGGGGTGAAATGGCTTCACAATGAATGGTCCAATCTTTATAGTCTGACCGAACTGTCACATCCACTGGTTCAGAATCAAAAGTTCCAGGTGAGGTGTCAGCATGGAAAGAAATTGAATCAGGAGATAAGATGATACTCATCAAAGGGTCTGCTTCGGCATAGACAAGGTAACTATTTCCGAAGAAGATCAAAAACGAAATGAAAATTGAAACGAGAGAAACCAATTCAATAACCGCCTTTTTGAGGTGTGAGCTTAAGTTAAACCCCGAGGGTAGGCTATGCTGGACGAAAACGGGCTTTATTGAACGAAAACAACCGATGTTGAATAAGTTAATACTTTTGACAAGCCAATGGGAAAAATTTCTGCCAAAAGGCCTACTACTTAATGGGTCTTTTGGGCATTTCATAAATTATACAAAATATCTTTTTTTTGTCAAGTAAAAATTTTTTCAGCCAAATTTCAAGCGGCCAGTATGCTTCTTAGCTTGTCGCAAAGGCTATTAAGTAGAGTAAATATCCGCAAGTCTGCCCAAAACGCATGAATGTCGCTAAAATAAAAAATCCCAAATCGCTTTGATTTTTCAAGCAGATTTGGGATTATTGTTTATCTTTTTCGGACCCGCTTTTTTCCGGGTTCTCGCCTTGGAAACCGCTGCTCTATCCAACTAAGCTACGAGGGCACTTTTCATAGAGTCTTTAATATTTTATTATGGAAAGGACTTCGTATCCTTTAAGTTTCTCTCTGCCCTTCAAGTCGGTTAGCTCTATTAAGAAGCAGATACCCAGAACCTTCCCTTTCAATTTCTTTACTAGGTCAATCGTTGCTTTAGCTGTGCCGCCCGTGGCCAGGAGGTCGTCAACAATCAGGATATTGGCGCCCGGCTGGAATGCATCGGCATGCATCTGGAGGGTATCGGTTCCATATTCAAGCTCATAGGTTGCTTCGACAGTCTCATAGGGCAATTTGCCTTTCTTCCGCACAGGAATGATACCAGCCTTCAACTTATAGGCTAATGGGGAGGCGATAATGAAGCCGCGCGATTCGACAGCGACAATATTGTCAATCTTTTTGTCTCGATAATGCTTGGCCAAAATATCGATTGCACGGTGGAACTGGGGGCCATTCTGGAGAAGTGTGGTAATATCCCTGAAAAGGATTCCCTTCTTGGGAAAATCTGGGATACTACGAATTAGTTCTCTGAGGTCGTTCATCTTAAACTCCTCTATTCCATTCCATGGAGTTGCGTTCTAAGGACAATCTTTTTTAATCTCTCTACTGCCCTCTTTTCTATTTGTCTTATTCTTTCTCGAGAGAGATGCAATTTCTCGCCAACTTCCCTGAGATTATATCCTTTCCCGTCAACCATTCCGTACCTCAATTTAATCACTCTTAATTCTTGAGGGGTTAGCTTCTTCAAAATCTCTGCCAACTCTTCGTGAGACTTTATCAAATCTACAATATAATCTGGAGATTCCTTTTTTTCCTCTCGAATCAGATCTTTCAGAAAAATATCGAATTTATCGCCCAGGGGACTATCCAGAGAGCCGACCCTTTCAAAAACCTGGATTTCTTGCAAAAACTTGCGAGTTTTCTTTATGGAAAGGCGTAATTTCTTTGCTAATTCTGCCGTTGTTGGTTGCCTCTCTAACTCCTCATGCATCCTTTCAGAAACATTAATAAGCTTCTTTATTGTCTCATAGGCGTAAAGTGGAATATGGATGGTCTTAGTCTGGTTTAAGATCGCCCGCTGAATATACTGTCTAATCCACCAGAAAGCATAAGTAGAAAAGTTATAACCCATTTTGGGATTATATTTATCAATCGCTTTCATAAGACCAACATTTCCTTCCTCGATTAAATCCAAAAAGTCAAGACCGTAGCAAGAGTAGCGTTTGGCAATGCTAATAACTAATCTCAGATTCCCCTCTATCATTCGCTTTTTTGCTTCGCCATCTCCCCTCTTTATTTTGGGAAACAGTTTAGCCATCTCTTCTTCAGAAGCTTGAGGAATCGTCCGGAGCTCTTGCATATATAGTCTTATTGAATCCAAACTATCTGTCATTTTGTCTATTATTAGAACCAGGTACGATTCTAAGGCAAATAGAAGACAGGATTGACCGCTCTTCCCCTCTCTCTTATTTCAAAATGCAGGTGGGGCACATCTACCCAGCCGGTTGCTCCCAGTCGACAGATTACCTGTCCTTTATTTACTTTTTCCCCCTCTCTGACCAGATTTATCTGATTATGAGCGTAGACACTTGAATAGTCGTCATTATGTTTGATTATCACCATGTTTCCGTATCCTCGAAGTTTATCGTCACTATAAGTTACAATACCATCGTAAATGGCCACTACAAGCGTTCCCTCGGAGGCTTCGATATCGAGACCCTGGTGGCGTTTGCCACTTTGTTTTCCAAATCCAGCCGATACCACTCCACTTAGGGGCCAGCAGAAATCGAGGATTTGAGGTGGTTCTTTCTCTATTTTTTCTGTTCTTGGTGGTTCTTCTGTTCTTTGTGGAGGACTCGGCACCCCAGGATAGGCCAAAGTATCTTTTTTCTCTTTAGCGCCCGGGATAAACAGCAACTGCCCCTCTTTAATTTTTGTGGCCTCAGATAGATGGTTTATTCTTGCCAGATGATCCAGGTCGACTTGATAGACCCTGGAAATTCTCCAGAGGCTCTCGCCCCTCTGCACCCTATGGTAAACTCCTGAGGGAAAAAGCGCACATCCAGAAAGTAGAATTAGAACAAAGAACCTCGTAATACCAAATTTCTTCAATTTATTATAAGTAAAACTTAGCTTCGCTGTCAAGACCAAAGCCTCCGGATCGGGGCGAGCCGATTTGAACGGCCGACCTCACGGTCCCGAACCGTGCGCTCTAAACCAACTGAGCTACGCCCCGATTTATCGGGACGCCCATAAAGGGCTATATTGCACGATTTGAAATCGTGCCTACATAATTCTGTATTTGTTCCCTGTAGGCACAAATTCAATTTGTGCAGCAGTGCAGTAAAAATTACGGCCATAAAGGGCTACATTGCTACAGTACCGAAATTAATTTCAAATTTCAGATTACCCATCACCCATTATTAAAATAGCTTAATGATACCGAGACTGGCAAGAGTAACAATTATTCCAGCTATCAGCACGCCACTGGCGATAGAGAGTGCTGCCCACACTCTTCTGATGCCAAAAAGAAATGCTGCCACGCATCCAGTCCACGCTCCTGTCATCGGCAGAGGAATCGCCACGAAAATGGCAAGGCCGATAGCTCCATACTCTTCTACAAGTTTGCTTTTCTTCGAAGTGCGAGTGAATAACCAGGTGAAAAATCTTTCAGCCCAGTTAAACCTCTTGCTCAGCCATTTAGATAGAGATTCGAGAAAAATAAGGAGTGGTATTACCGGGATCAGATTTCCAATTATGGATAAAAAATATGCTTTTGCAATAGGGAAGTGAAAAACGCCCAGGGCCAACGGAATGGACCCGCGAAGCTCAGAAATAGGCAAAGCAGATACAATTAATATAACAACCTCTGGGGGAAATAGTCGGTTCAAAAATCTAATTATTTCCTGAGCCATTGTTAGCCAGTCTCCTTATAGCCATACTCTCCGATTAGAGGCACGAACACACAGCCGCAGATATATTTTCTTGTCATCTTACTTTTTTTCTTTTCGACCAGGGTTAAATCCTGAGACCATCTTCCGCCTATGGGTATTACAAGTTTACCCATTTCATCTAACTGTTCAAACAGCGGTTGAGGGACATCGGGAGCGCTGGCGGTGACCATAATTCGCTGGTAAGGAGCGAATTCCTTCCATCCTTTTGTCCCGTCACCAACAAGAACTTTCACATTCTGGTAATTCAGCTCTTTCAGTATCCGTTCCGCCCTTTCGGCTAACAATTTATGCCTCTCTACGGTATAAACTTCCCTTCCCAGTTCCGCGAGAATTGCTGCTTGATAGCCAGAGCCAGTGCCGATCTCCAGAACTTTCTCTTCTCCCGATAGACCGAGGAGATCTGTCATCAGGGCAACGATATAAGGCTGTGAAATCGTCTGTCCCTCTCCTATGGGAAGAGGGTGGTCGTTGTAGGAATGGCTCCGGAACTCTTCTGGGACAAAGAGATGGCGGGGGACTTTTCTAAAGGCTTCAATTACCCTGGGAGCAACTACCCCTCGGCGCATTATCTGCTCGGTAACCATCTCTTCCCGCAAGCTCTTGAAGTCCGTCACTTTTCCTCTATACAAAAAGTTTAAGGATCAATTCTTTAATCCCATGAATACCCAGGGCTATAAACGAAGCTCCAAAAACACTGCCTAAACAGATGAGAAAGCATCCCCTCGCTACTTTCAGCCTGAGAAAGCGTGACAGAAGAACGCCAGACCATATTCCTCCTCCCACAAATGGCAGCGCAGCAACGACTATGACCCCAAACTGCCCCCACGTCTGAGCACGTCGAAGAATCCGGGAATGAAGTTTTCGTTCTCTCCTAAAGATCTTTTTCTTGGTAAACTTCTCAGTTATTCTTCGCAGACGCCGAAGGAATAGTCTTTCTCTAACAACCAGGCTTCTTAAAGTTATAACTCTGTCGAAGATATGAAGCCAGAAAGGAACAGTAATGATATCTATTGGCCAGGTCGCGCAGACTGCCCAATACCACTTGTGCAACATAGCCAAAGCGTAGGGAATAGAAACAAGTCTGCCAAACAAAAAGTGAGTTACAAAAATACTAGGGAGTAGCCATAAAAATCTCATCTCTTCCTCCAGGTGAAACCGAGCAATCAAGCTCTGGTAAGGATAGTTGACTCGGCAAAGTCTTGTAATGAGTATTCCAGAGTGTCTAAGAACCAGCAACCGTTTCGTAATATCGCCTTACTCTTAGTTATTCTTATTTTCTTCTTGAACATCGGGCCGTCGACTACAAGGGTATGGTATTCGCCATTCTCGCCACAAATATCAATACTATTTCCTTTTAAGTAATTGAAAAATCCTCTGTCTACTTTCCGACCAATCCATTCCTTGCTAAATAGTTCTTGCTTTGCACTAACTATTATCGCTTCGAACCCCCCATCTGTAAACTCAAGCAAGATTCTTTCTGGTTCTTCTCCCCAGAGTGGCTCAATTGCCTCAATTCCTAAATCCCGGCAAACCCTCTCCACCCAATCCTTGTGTTCCTGTAAATAAATATCGCCAAAAATCATACCTTTTATGCCATTAGGAATTAGACTTCGCACCGCTTCTTTGAATTCTTGCTCATATCCGTCTCCTGTAGTCTCTTTTTGTAGCAGTGGTATGCCTAGTGCTTTTGCTTGTAACTGAATCAATTTAGCTTCTGTGCCATGAAAACTGACTCTTTTGTATTCTTTAGAAATAAAGTTCAAGAGGTAACAAATATTGTATCCCGCACGCATTGCTCTGTGACAGGCAAGACAACTGTCTTTACCGCCGCTCCAGGAGCCAATATAGTTCATAGACTATTTTCCTATTCTTATTCCTCTTCTTTTTCCGGTATCCTCTTTTTCATCATCTCCCGGATATTGAATCCTTTTATCTTTACCCTATTCGGGTCGAATAGGTCATCGGAGACTCCTTTGTTTATTTCAAGGGATTTGACAAGGGAAGTGGACATAAGCTTACCATCCGTATAGAATTCAGTCTTGTAAGGCATTTCCCAATCGCCCTTTATCTTCCTAAAATCAGATTGTATCAGGGCTATTGTTTCTCCTTTCGGGCCGTTGACTTCGTATTTAATTAAGGCCAGATTTTTCTTATCAAACCACAACTTGGTAAATGGAGACTCCCTTTCCTCTTCCATCTCCACCACATAACACTCTCGTTTATCAACTTTTTCCGTTCCCACAATTTTTGCCTTTTCTGAGACGAGTTCCCACCAATTCCTTTCTCTCCACCAATTCCTTTCTTCTTCGTACTGTTTTTTCTCTTCTCCTGAAAGTTTCTTCTTTTCCATGAAAGATGAAATCATCCAGGTATCTTTGCCATCATAAATGGCGACGGTTTCCATTCCTTCAGGCATTTCGGAGGTCTCGGGAGCCTGCATCCTGGTGTCCATCCTGAACTTTTCGCCCTTTTTTAGCATCTTCGTCTCTGAGACCATTTCCCCTTCCGGTGTAATCACTTTCATCTCCTGCACAATGGTCATATCCTTAATCTCGTTCTCGAACTTTGCATACTTTACTTGTGCTTGTTTAAGGATGCTTGACCAGTCTTGAGTGAGGGCTCGACTTAATCCCAATACTAAGATTACGAGTGCCACCAGAAGCGTTTTAACTCCGGCATTGTTAATATTCTTTGCCATTTTTGCCCCCTTTCTTTAGTAAGTGCCCTTCACAAAATTATTTTCTCATTACAAAGCCCTCACTTCACCCCTCTCCCCTTTGGGGAGAGGGTTCGGGTGAGGGGATTACTTATTTCCTTTCCTCTGGGGTGTCAGCCAACCAATCCCCCCTCGTAGGTGGAATTAGGTTACTATTTTACAAGAAGGCCTGAAATTTCTAGTAGCTGTTCACTCCAAGTTTTAGTTATTTTCTTTAAATAGTTTATTTCAGTAGGGTTCTCTTTCTGATGTAATAAACGAAGATGTAATTGCGCCAATTTGATTTGCATCTCAGAAAGTAATGTTTGAACATCAGATGGAGCCTCTGACACTGTCCATTCAATAAAAAATTTACTCTCTTCTAAAATATCATCAACTGCCTCTTTATTTTTAGAATTTCCTAATAAAGCAGATATACGAGCTAAATCACTAGCTAAATGCCCCAACCTCTTATTAAATGGCTCCTTAAGATAACGTTCTCTAATGTCACTTAGATTTTTCATGGCTTAATCTTTTCCTAATTATCTTTTCTACCTTTAGACAAATCTTCTTATCTTCTATTTTCATTGATCGATTATTCTGTCTGGGACGAATATTTATTAAGGCTTCACAGCGAATTTCATTTGTATCAGGATACCAATCCGCTCCCCATATATTTTCCTGTTTGCTACCATCATCTAGCAAAACGGCTTCACAATCAGCATGAAGTATTCCTCCTCCAACCACAACTTTTCTTTTAATATCAACCGCTAATTTAATATAGGAATTAAGTCCTTCAAGCATATCCTTTATTTCATCAGCTGTCACCTTTTTTCTAATTATGTGAATTCGCATCTTCCAACCAATCCCACCCCTGTGGAGAGGACTAAGGTGAGGGAAATCACCAAGAATCGGGGCGATCCCGATACATCGGGACGACCCCCAGCCCCCCAATTGGACGCCAGCCAAATGTGCCGTCCGACGACTTTAGGGTCTAAAGAAACCTAATCTATTAAACACATCGTCGACAAAAAATTTAGGCATTCGCAATAACATATATTCAATCGGGGCGAGCGGACTCGAACCGCCGACCCCCAGCCCCCCATGCTGGTGCGCTAACCAACTGCGCCACGCCCCGATCTGGTTTTGCCACTCATATGAACCGCCGACCCTCCCGACACCATGTCGGGATGCGCTAACCAACTGCGCCACGCCCCGATAAAAAAGTTTCACCCTCACCACTATCCTCTCCCATCAAGGGAGAGGGTTTAGAGTGAATATCCCACCCTTTCGGGAGGACTCCACACATTCATTATTTTTCGAGGATTTTGAGTATTTCTTTTATCTCTTTCTTTGTCTCTCTCAGGATGCTTATAGCGGCGCTATCCTTTTCCAGGTCGAGTCTCAGCTGCTCTTTTTTGTTCCTTCTATCCTCAAGCAAATATTTCTTTGCGCCAGCTATGCTGAATTTCTTCTCGTAAAGAAGCTCTTTTATCCCACCAATCAATTCTATGTCTTGCCGGGTATATTTTCGATGCCCGCTTTCCCTTCTGGCTGGTCGGAGTAGCTTAAATTCCGATTCCCAGTACCTCAAGACATAAGGCTTTACACCAGCGATTTTACTTGCTTCTCCT